>OIWS01003077.1_pt1 | contig 12456 bp, 12 predicted proteins | sample 1587611 | NCBI WGS metagenome assembly OIWS01 (sample SAMEA3888919, study PRJEB22519) | human gut metagenome | biome: human gut; feature: human-associated habitat; material: faeces | place: Denmark | collected 2010 | reverse complement strand
TCGACAAGGGCGCGGTGCAGATCGCTTCCGACTTCGGCCTGAACGAATACGTCTCGCAGATCATCTCGGGCGTCATTCTGTTCTTCATCCTCGGCAGCGAATTCTTCATCAACTATCAGGTCAAAGCCGGCGGCAAGCACAAGTAAGGAGGAGCTGAACTATGTTAGATTTTTTGGTGAAATTCCCTGACCTTCTGCATTCCGCCATCGTGTTCGGCACGGTCATTATGTTCGGTGCGCTCGGCGAGATCATCACGGAGAAATCCGGCAACCTGAACCTCGGCGTCCCCGGCATCATGTACTTCGGCGGCATCGCCGGTCTGACGTCCACCTTCATGTATGAAAACGTCTACTGCGCCAATGCCGGCGTCGAGCCGAACGCGGCGCTGTGCGTCATCATGTGCCTCGTCGCGTCGTTCCTCGCGTCCGCGCTGGGCGGCCTCATCTACAGCTTCCTGACCATCTCCCTGCGGACGAACCAGAACGTCACCGGCCTGACCCTGACGATCCTCGGCTCCGGCGTGGGCAACTTCTTCGGCGGGAGCCTCAACAAGCTCGCCGGCGGCGTCGGCCAGGTCTCCGTGGCCGTGACCTCGCAGGCGTTCCGCAACTACTCCTATTCCCTCGTCAGCTTCTTTGACGGCTTCACCGGCAGGCTCCGTCTGGGGACGCTCCTGTTCTCCTACGGCTTTTTGACCTACGTCGCGCTGATCCTCGCCGTTGCGATCTGGTACTTCCTGTCGAAGACCCGCACGGGCCTGAGCCTGCGCGCCGTCGGCGAAAATACCGCCACGGCTGACGCCGCCGGTATCAACGTCACAAAGTACAAGTACCTCGCCACCTGCATCGGCGCGGGCATCTCGGGCCTCGGCGGTACGTACTACGTCATGAACTATATCAATGGCACCTGGGAGAACCAGGGCACCATCGAAGCGCTCGGCTGGCTGGCCGTCGCCCTCGTCATCTTCGCAACGTGGAAGTCGCTGCGCGCGATCTGGGGCTCGTACCTCTTCGGCGTCCTCTACTGGGCGTACAACTACATCCCGGGCCTGTCCCGCAGCACGCTGGAGCTGTTCAAGATGCTCCCGTATGTGGTGACGATCATCGTTCTGCTCATGGTCTCCATGCGCAAGAAGAAGGAAGATCAGCCGCCCCAGTCCCTCGGCATCCCGTATTTCCGCGAGGAACGCTGACAGACGAAAAACACCGGCGCACTGCAGAGCAGTGCGCCGGTTTCTCTGTCTTCATGCTTCCTCCAGCAGCCGGGCCAGATCAGAGACCTGCTTGCAGTAGTGATCGCAGTTTTTCCGCATGAACTGCTCGATCTCCGGGATGTCGTTCGCCCAGCCCGCGGCGGCGAAGGGCACGCCCGCGGCGCGGGCCATGTCGTGTCCAGGCTTCAGATCGTCCACGACCAGCAGCTCCTCCGGCCGGAGGACAAAGCGCTCCATGATCCGCTCCAGCGGCCAGGGGTTCGGCTTGCGCTGCTCGGGCGGCTGCTCCCAGCCGAAGATGACGTCGGGCATGGGAAGATCGTTTTCCCGGTAGTCGCGCTCGATGTTCTCCCGCATGGAGTGCGAGACGACGGCGATGATCCCGCCCGCGGCCCGGTGCCGCTCCAGAATCTCCCGGATGCCGGGGTAGGCCTTCGGCACGCGCGTGCGCAGCCAGTCCTGCCAGAAGCGGAATTCGCCCTCCAGCTCCTCGTCGGTGAACCCAAGCTCCCCGGTAAAGAGCGGGAGGATGCCGGGGTCAAAATTTTTGCGGAAATACTCCTCCAGCGTGTAGTGCGCCTGCGGCCGCACGAGCTGCAGGTAGGCGCAGAAGGATGGAAAATGGATGGTGGCGGTGCTGTTCACCGTGGTGTCGTCATGATCCATGACCAGACATTTACAGCGCAAAACGATCCCTCCCGTTTCGGTTTATCGACATCATACCAGTTCTGCCGCCAAATCGCAAGGAAATTTGCCAAATCTTATTTTTTTATGAAGAATTGCTATTTGCGGAAAGCTGTGCTATGATAATTAAGAATATACTGCGCGGACTATCACTGTCCGCGCCCCGTCCGGATGTCATGTACGATGGAGGTATCATTATGAAAAAAAGAAGAAAGCAAGGTCTGTGGCTGCGCAGAAATCTGCCGCTGCTCATCGCGGCCGCTGCGCTGGTGCTGCTGATCCTGATCATTGTGCTGGTCGCAAAGGGCTGCTCGAAGACGAGCGACACGACGATCCAGGCAGAGGCCTTCTCCACGAAGACGACGATCGGTCTGCCGGTCTCGGCCGAGCTCAACAGCGCCGACTTCGTCTCCTACGGCGGCTATCAGTTCACCACGAAAAAATCGCTCAGCGCCATGAGCAAGCTCGTCACCAAGAATAACGACGGCGTCACGGCCGAGAGCTTTACCAACAGCTACGGCACCTGCGCCGTGTTCACCAAGGCAAACGAGTCCGGCGGCACCGATACCTGGTGCCTGTACGCCAAGGACCCGCAGAACACGAAAAACTGGTATATCTTCATGGGCGAGCACCGCGAGCTCGCGCTCGAGTCCGGCACGCTGGACCTGCTGCTGCCGCTGCACCTGATCACCGACGCGGAGCTGCTCGACACCATGTTCGCCGCGCTCCAGCCCGGCACGCCCTACACCTGCGGGCTGGACAAGCTGCCAGACGGCCAGACGCTTTCGTCTTTGTTCCGCACGTTCTATGAGACCTCCGGCCTCTATACCGTCACCGGCAGCGACAGCGGCTTTACGCTCGTGCCGCGCGGCGGCGCGCAGGAGCTGACGTTCCAGTTCGACGAGCAGGACGGCAGCGGCCGCTTCATGATCTCGGTCCCGCAGGATACCGAGCCCCAGCCCACGGCCAGCGCCGTCGTGACCTACGGCAAGGATGATCCCGTCACGCTGCCGGAGGATGCATCCGTCGCGCTCTCCACCGTGCTGCTGCAGGCCAACTATAAAAAGACTGGTAAGACGGCCAATTACAAATACACCGTCGACCTGAGCGGCCAGGTCTATGAAGTCGCGCTTGACTGGAAGGACAACACCTGGAACGGCTCCGTGCGCTACAACGGCCAGGTGGCCATGCTCGTCACGAAGAGCAGCTGCACCGTCGCCTCCATCTTTGCCTCCAACGGCCTCGGCGGCACCCCGCAGCGCGATACGGCCAAGTGGCCGAACGACGTGCAGGACCTGGTCATCACCCCCATGGCGGAGAGCATGGCGACCACGAACGACGTGAACGTCCGCACTGCCCCGTCCACCAACAGCGAGGTCCTCATGACCATGCCGACCGATACGGTCGTGGCCGTGATCGGCGTCTCCGAGGACACGGAGGACGGCGCCTGGTACGAGATCTGGTACAACGAGGTCTGCGCGTATCTGAACGCCAAATACGTCAAGTCCATCAGCAGCGCCGCTCCGGCGACGAGCGAGCCGACGACACCGGCCGAACCGACCGAATAACAACACGATATGCAAGCGGCCCGCCGGGATCTCCGGCGGGCCGCTTCTGCGTCACAGGACCAAACGGAAAAGCCGCCGGAAGGAGCTTCCGGCGGCTTTCCATCAAAGATAAGAGAAAAGAGAGAGGAGAAATGGATGAATGTCTATGGAAAAGGATGCTGTTGGCCCTTCGCGGCGCTTTCCGCGAAGCAGCTTCCTTATGTTCCAAGGATACCGGATTTTTCCCGCCCGGTGGTGAACAGATTGTAAACGAACTATAAAGAAATCCTGAAAATTCGGTTGACGCGGGGGAAAACGGGGCCTATAATCAAAAAACCGGGCGGATGCAACCGCCGGTTGACACATTTCCCGGCGCGCTTTCTTGCCTGCAACCGCAAAACTCCGTATGATAGCGCCATCAAATCACAGGAGGGATCTCAAATGATCTTTGCAGACAAATTGATCGCGCTGCGCAAGAAGGCCGGCTGGTCGCAGGAGGAGCTGGCGCAGCAGCTGAACGTCTCGCGGCAGTCCGTATCGAAGTGGGAGGGCGCGCAGTCCGTCCCCGACCTCGATAAGATCGTCCAGTTCAGCCGCATCTTCGGCGTCAGCACCGACTACTTATTAAAGACGAGCTCGAGGCGCAGGAGACTGCCGAACCCGAGCCCGAGCAGCCCGTCCGCCGCCGCGTCAGCCTGGAAGAGGCGTCGCAGTATCTCGGGCTTCGGAAGCAGGCCGCGCCGTGGCTGGCGCTGGCGACGTTTCTGTGCGTGCTCTCGCCCATCACGCTGATCCTGCTCGCCGGGCTGAGCGAATACACAGCCCGCATCCCCGAAAACGTGGCCGGCGGCATCGGCCTGTGCGTGCTGATCCTCATGGTCGCCGCCGCGGTCGGCATCTTCCTGATGTGCGGCGCGAAGGCGAAGCCGTTCGCGTTTCTGGAGACAGAGCCGTTCGAAACGGAATACGGCGTGAGCGGCATGGTCCGGCAGCGCCGGCAGGAATTTGAGCCCACGGCGAACCGCCTGAACCTCATCGGCACGATCCTGTGCATCGTCTCCGTTCTGCCGCTGTTCGCCGCCATGTGCCTTTCCCGCTCGGATCTCACGTACATCGTCGCGGTGTGCCTGTTGCTGGGCTTCGTCGCGCTGGCCTGCCTCGCGTTCGTCTATGCCGGGACGCGCACGGGCGCGATGGAAAAGCTGCTGGAGGAGGGCGACTATACCCGGCAGCGGAAGGCCAAAAGCCCTCTGGTCAGCACGGTCTCGGTCTGCTACTGGCTCGTGGTGACGGCGGTGTTCCTGTTTTATACCTTCGGCCCGCTTGGCAACGGGCAGGCCCGGTACAGCTGGTTCATCTGGGCGATCGCGGGCGTGCTGTACGCCGCCGTGCTGGCGGTGCTGCGCCTGATCGGGAACAACAAGTAAAAAACAAGGGCCGCAGAGCACCCTCTGCGGCCCATAGCGTTCGCTTCACAAGGAGGAAGCAAAATGGAACTGCAGACCGAACGCCTGTCCCTGCGTCCGATGTCGGACGCGGAGCTGCAGACGCTGATGGAGGCTGTCCGCCCGCGCGACGCGGAGCTGGCCGACGCTTATAACGATATGCTGCGCGGCAGCCGGGAGCACCCGCAGGCGCGCCTGTGGTACACGGCCTGGGGCGCGTATCGGAAGAATACCGGCGAGCTGGTCGGCGATCTGTGCTTCAAGGGCCCGTCGGCGCAGCCGGAGATCGGCTACGGGATGATAGAGGCCTTCTGGGGCCGCGGCTACGCCACGGAGTCCGCCGGGGCCATGTGCCGCTGGGCACTGGCGCAGTCGGGCGTCACCGCCGTCGAGGCGGAGACCGCGCCGGACAACGCCGCCTCCATCCGCGTGCTTGCCAAGCTCGGCTTCCAGCCGACCGGAACGCTCGGGGAGGAGGGCCCGCGCTTTCTGCTGAAAAAATCTCCGGATACCCCTTGACTCTCACATCATGTCAGGCAGTATGCTGTTTCTGAGCTCAAAAATATCAGCACGGAGGTACCGCAATGCTGAAGATCGGATTATTTTCAAAGCTGTCCAGAGTCAGTATCCGCATGCTGCGCTACTATGACGAAATGGGCCTTCTGCGCCCGGCCTATATCGACCCGGACTCAGACTACCGCTATTACCGCGAGGACCAGCTGCAGACCGTCGGCTGGATCACAGCCCTGCGGGATATGGGCTTCTCGCTTGCCGATGTGCGCCGGATGTCGCAGCTCGGCCGGGACGCGGAGGCGCTCGCGCCCTTCTTCGCCGCCCGCCGCCGCGAGCTGCGGGCCGAGACCGCGAAGACCGCGCAGCAGCTGCTGCTTCTGGACACAGCCGAAAAACGGCTGGGAAAGGAAGATTTTATGCAGTACAATATCACCATCAAGACCATTCCGGCGCGCTATGCCGCCTGTGTCCATACCGTCATCCCGCGCTATCAGGACGAAGGCCAGGTCTGGCAGACGCTCTGCGCCGAGACCGACCACATGCACCTCGTCCCGGACGACCCCTGCTACTGCGCGGTCACCTTCCTCGACGGGGAATTCAAGGAGACCGACGTGGAGCTCGAGGCGTGGAAGACCGTCAAGGGCACGTACCCCGATACGCCGCACGTCAAATTCCGCACGCTTCCGGCCGTGACGGTCGCGAGCTGTATCTTCCGCGGCCCGTATTCTGGCATCGGTGAGGTCTACGCGGCGCTCGCCGCCTGGATCGAAGCGAACGACTACGAATACGACGGCCCCATGTTCAACATCTACCACGTCAGCCCCCACGAGACCCAGGACCCCACCGCCTTCGTCACCGAAGCCTGCTACCCGGTACGGAAGAAGTAAAATCATACGTTATGATGATCGCAAATCCCCCTGCTTTCTGGGAAAGCAGGGGGATTTGATGACCTTGCAAGCCGACGGCATCAGCCGGGGGCGTCGGTTTTGAAGGAAAGGAAGCCGTTTTGGAGGGCGGCGGGGAGGCAGAAGGTGCGGGGGGCGGTCTCGCCGGGGGCTTCGAAGCGGATGGCGGCGAGCGTGCCCTGCAGGGACACGATGCGGCCGCGGCCGTATTTCCGGTGCCAGATCTCGCTGCCGGGCACGCAGGCGGCCGCCTCCGGCGGCAGGGGCTGCGCGGACGGCGGAGCAGTCCGGGCGTCCGGCGTCCGGTCGCGCTCGAGGAGCATCTGCCCGGCCTGCAGGCAGCGGTCGCCATCTGCGAACGCGACGAGCATCGCGTCGCCGCACTGCGCGAGAATCTGTCCTTCGCCGTGCGCGGCGTGGCGGTAGCGCAGGCCGCAGGCGTTTTCCGGCAGGATGGAGGCGAAGTCCTCCGCCGTGCGGAAGGGCTTCGGCAGCTGCTGCCGCAGCTCGCGGACAAAGGCGGACGGCACGTCCGGATAGTCAAACAGATACAATTCGTTTTTTGCCCGCGTCATGGCGACGTAGAACAGCCGCCGGTCCTCCTCATAGGCGCGCTGGGCGTCCTCCGTGCCGTCCGTGCCGTTCGGGTCGGCAGGCAGGACGCCGTCGTGGACATCGAGCAGGAAGACGCGGTCATACTCGAGCCCCTTGCTGCCGTGGATGGTCGAGAGCGTCAGGCGCGCGTCGGGCGCGTCGCGGTGGGTGCGGATGAGCTGCCGGAGCGTATCGAGCCGCGCAAGAAACGCGGCGGCCGAGGGCTGCGGTGCGGCGAGCATGCAGAGGATCGAAAATTTGCCCGGGTCGAGCCGCCGCTCGGTGACGAACCGGCTGTAGCCCATCGGGCCCCAGATCGTGCGGATGAGCGCCTCGCCAGACGTCTGCGGCAGCGCGTCCAGCCGCGCGCGGAGCTGCTCCGCGGCTTCGCGGCAAGTATCCGAAAGATCGCCCTGCGCGAGCAGGCACGCGAGCACCGGCGCGTGCGTCCGCGCGCTTTCGGCGCAGGCGGCCAGCGCCGCCTCCCTGGAGATCATGGCGCCGAACTTATAATAGATGCGCAGAAACCGCTCCGTATCGTCCGGCGCGGCGGCAAAGCGCAGGATATCGCACACGTCGCAGACGATGCGGTGCGTGAAGAACGTATCCTCCGCGCCGCGGCAGCGGTAGGGAAGACCCGCGCGCTCCAGCGCGTCGATGAGCGGGAGAGCGCTGTCATTATTGCGGTAGAGGACGGTAAACGGCGGCTCCTGAACCTGCGCGGCCAGCGCGAGCAGATACCGGATCTGCGCCTGCCGCGAAGCGGCGTGGACCTGCTGTACCGGCTGCCCGGCGGGGCGGACGGGACGGATGGTCTTGGGGTAGCGGCTGCGGTTTTTGGCGATGAAGGCGTTCGCCGCCTGCAGGATCTGGGGCGTGGAGCGGTAATTCTCCTCCATGAACAGCAGCTTCGCGCCGGGGTAGGTCTGCGGGAACTGCAGCAGTGCCTCGGGCCAGGCGGCGCGGAAGCCGTAGATGCTCTGGTCCTCGTCGCCGACCAGAAACAGGTTCCCGGCCTTCTCGGCCAGCAGCCGGATGATCGCGTGCTGTACGCGCGAGGTATCCTGCGATTCGTCGACGCACAGGTGCGGGTACTGTGTCTGAAACTGCGCCAGCACGTCCGGATGCTTGCGCAGGATGGCCAGCGCGTAGGTCATCTGGTCGTCGTAGTCCATCTGCCGCGCGGCGCGCAGGGCCTGACAGTAGCGGGTATAGATCGTGAAAAAGCCGGGGACGTCAAAGTGCTGGGCGCGGATCTCGTCTGCGCCCAGCATCATGTTTTTGCAGTAGGTGATCGCGGTACGGATCTCGCGGACGGTCGCGTCGGTGGGATATTCGCCGTGCAGCTCCAGGCAGATCCGCCCGACGAGCGCGGCAAGCTCACCCTCGTTCTCCTGAAGCGTGAACGCCGGGCCGCGCAGACGGCTGCAGGACTCGATGATCTTGGCCGACAGGCCGTTGATCGTGCGGAACTGCGGCGTCCGGCCGCTCAGCTGCGGAAACAGCGCGGCAAAGCGCGCGCGCAGCTCCTGCGTGGCGGCGACGGTATAGGTCATGACCAGAATGCTGCCGGGGTCGACCCCGCAGCACAGCGCCAGATACCCCAGCCGCGTGACGAGCACCGTCGTCTTCCCGCTGCCGGGCACGGCCAGCAGCAAAACTGCGCCGTTTACGGCCTGCACGGCGGCCTTCTGCTGCGCGCTGAAGTGCGCCATGTACTGGGCGGAAAATTCCTCCGGCGTCATACGTCCAGCTCCAGCACCACCGGGCAGTGGTCGCTGCCCAGCACGTCCGCGCGGATCGAGGCCGAGACGACGTGCGGCATCAGCCGCTCGGATACAATAAAATAGTCGATGCGCCAGCCCGCGTTCTTTTCCCGTGCGTGGAAGCGGTAGCTCCACCACGAATAGGCGTCCGCCGTGTCGGGGTGCAGGCGGCGGAAGGTGTCGGCGAAGCCGGAGGCAAGGAGCTCGGTCATCTTGGCGCGCTCTTCGTCGGTGAAGCCGGCGTTGCGGCGGTTGGTCTTGGGGTTTTTGATGTCGATCTCCTCGTGCGCCACGTTGAGATCCCCGCAGTACACCACGGGCTTTTCCGCGTCGAGGCGCAGCAGGTACGCGCGCAGCGCGTCTTCCCACTGCATGCGGTAGTCCAGACGCTTGAGCCCGTCCTGTGAGTTCGGCGTGTAGCAGCAGACGAGGTAGAACGCCGGATATTCCGCCGTGATCACGCGGCCCTCATGGTCGTGCGCGTCGTCGCCCAGTCCGTAGCGGACGGACAGCGGCTCGGTCTTCGTGAGCACGGCCGTGCCGGAGTAGCCCTTTTTCTCCGCCGAGTAGAAATAGCGGTGATAGCCGTCCAGATCGAACACGGCCTGCTCCGGCTGCAGCTTCGTCTCCTGCAGGCAGACGACGTCCGCGTCCTCCTGCGCGCAGTAGTCCAGAAAGCCCTTGCCGAGGCAGGCGCGCAGACCGTTGACATTCCAGGATACCAGTTTCATTATAGATGATCCTCCATATACTCCGTACAGATAGAAAAAAGTCTTCCCGGGTGACGGGAAGACTTTCCGTTTCAGGTGGGCGAGGCAGGTCCGAACAGGACGTTATGCCTCTTCTTCCGTCTCCTCCGCGCCGGTCTCGGGCAGCTGCATGTCGTCGAAGGCGTTCTGCGCGTCGTCGAAGATGACCTGCACCTCGGCAAAGGCGTCCTGCAGGCGGGCAAGGCCGGTGGAAAGATCGGCGGCCAGGGCGGCGATCTCCTCGCCGGAGTCGAGATAGCGGCTGCGCGCATCCTCGCAGAGATTCGACAGCTGGGTATAGATCCGCCGGGCGCGGACAGCGGCGTTGCGCTCGGTCTGCTCGGCGCGGCGGTAGGCGGTCAGCTCCTTTTCGGTGAGCGAGGGCTCCTGCGCGGGGGCCTCCGGGGTCTCGGCGGCCGGTTCTTCCTCGATGGGTCCGGCTTCCGGCGCGGGCTGCGGCTGGGCCGCGGCTTCGGCGCGGGCGGCCTCGGCGGCCTTGAGCTGCTCGGCGAGGTCGGAGCCCTCCTGCGCCAGCGTATTGACCTGCTCGGTCAGCGCGTCGTTGTCGGCCTGCACCTGGATCAGCCGGGCCTGCAGACCGGTCAGCTGCGTCTGCAGCTGCGCATTTTCCGCCGCGAGCTTGTCGCGCTCGTCGGTCAGCTTGCGCAGCGCCTTCTGATGCTCCATGGAGGCGGATTCAATATAATTGACAACGTCGGTGCGGTTAAACCCGCTGACCGCCGTGCGGAACTTCGAAAAATCAGCCATTCGCTGCTCCTCCCATTTTCCGATTTTTTCACAGTATATCACGAAAAGCGCCGGAAAACAACCGAAAATGTCGCCGCCCGCGCCCAAGCCCGCAGATTTCACGATTTGTTCACAGACACCGGGTTTTTGGCCTGCGGGTTTTCATTGTATGATTGCAGACGGGCGAAAAGACTGCTATAATCATCATAAAATATAAGAACAGCGAGGATGCGCATATGGAATACAACAAGCTGATCGCCGGAATGCATACCGGCGACGATGTGGAGGGGTTTTACGTCCTGAAGGACGCCTTTCTCAAGACCACCGCGGCGGGCAAGCCGTTTTTATCCGGCGTGCTGGCCGACCGCTCCGGCACGATCGACCTGAAGGTCTGGGACTACTCCGGCCCCATCGGCGCGAACCCGGCCGACACCGGCCGGATCGTCAAGATCCGCGGGCAGGTCTCCGAGTTCAAGGGCGCGCCGCAGCTCACGGCGGGCCGCATCCGCATGGCGGATGGCAATGACCAGTATGACGTGTCGGCCCTCGTGCCGGTCGCCCCGATCGACCCGGACGAGCGTCTGCAGGAGATCCGCCGCCTGATCGACTCCATGGAGGATGCCGACTATCAGTCCGTCGCCCGCACGATGCTCGAGCGGCATCTCGAGGCCTTCCGGTCCATCCCGGCGGCCAAGAGCGTGCACCACAGCTTCCTGTCCGGCCTTCTGATGCACACGTCCAACATGCTGCGGCTGGCCGATTACCTGTCCGGGCTCTATGCCGGGATCATTGACCGGAGCCTGCTTCTGACCGGCACGCTGCTGCACGATTTTGCCAAGGAGCGGGAATTTACGTTCTCAGGGCTCGGCATGGTCACGGATTATTCGCTCTCCGGCCAGCTGATCGGCCATCTGGTCATGGGCGCGCAGGAGGTGCAGCAGTGCGCCGAGTCCCTCGGCCTGCCGCAGGAAAAGAGCCTGCTGCTGCAGCACATGATCCTCTCGCACCACGGCGAGCCGGACTTCGGCGCGGCCGTGCGCCCCATGTGCGCCGAGGCGGAGCTGTTGTCGCTGATCGACCTGGTCGACAGCCGTATGGAGATCTACGCCGAGGCCCTGCAGGAACTGCCGGAGGGCACGTTCTCCGGCCGTATCTTCGCGCTGGACAAAAAGATCTACCGCCATCACTGAGCACACCGCCGCCGGGGCCCTGCCCCGGCGGTTCATACTATCCCAGGCGCGGGCATATACTCCAATAGCATACACAGCCTGGAGGTGCCCGTATGACAGAGGACTTACTCACCAGAGCCAGGGAGCTGGCTGTGTACATCATCGAGACCCGCACCACCATCCGGCAGGCGGCAAAGCACTTCGGACTTTCCAAATCGACCGTACACAAGGACCTTGCCGAGCGGCTGCCGGCCGCGAACCACGCGCTGTACGCCGCGGTCCGCGAGATCCTTGACGAAAACAAGGCCGAGCGCCACATCCGCGGCGGTCTGGCGACCAGAAAAAAATACAAGGGATACTGAATTGTTGGTTTTTACCGGGCTTTTTCCTGCTTCTGGAGAAGGCCCGGCACTTTTTGTGCAGACAGCTAAAAATTTATGAGTTTTAGAAAAAATTTTTTAGAAAATGGGTTGATTCTTTGATACGGACGCGATATACTGGAATCAGGAAGCAACTCCAAACAACAACAACACAAACGTTCAGGAGGCTAAGTATTATGAAATACGGACGTACCTTTAACTTCTCCGCCGGTCCGGCCATGATGCCGGAACCCGTTCTGGAAGAGATCCGGGACGAGATGATGAACTACCGCGGCAGCGGCATGTGCGTCATGGAAATGTCGCACCGCTCCCCGGTCTTCCAGCAGATCATCGACGAGGCTGAGCAGGATCTGCGCGACCTCATGGGCATCCCCGACAACTACAAGGTCCTGTTCATCCAGGGCGGCGCGACGCTCCAGTTCTCCATGATCCCGATGAACCTGATGAAGAACGGCAAGGCCGTCTACATCGAGACCGGCGCATGGTCCAAGAAGGCCATTGCGGAAGCCAAGAAGGTCGGCGAGGTCATCGTCGCCGCTTCCAGCAAGGACAAGAACTATACCTACGTTCCCGACTGCTCCGATCTGGATATCCCCGAAGACACCGATTACGTCTACATCTGCGAAAATGAGACGATCCATGGCGTGACGTGGAACAAGCTGCCCAACACCAAGGGTCATGTGCTTGTTTCCGACCAGTCCTCCATGTTCCTCTCCAAGCCCTGCAACGTGTCCGATTACGGCA
>OIWS01003076.1_pt1 | contig 12456 bp, 7 predicted proteins | sample 1587611 | NCBI WGS metagenome assembly OIWS01 (sample SAMEA3888919, study PRJEB22519) | human gut metagenome | biome: human gut; feature: human-associated habitat; material: faeces | place: Denmark | collected 2010 | reverse complement strand
GCCTTGACCCATACCTGCGGTTTGTTTTCCTTACCGGAATCAACAAATTTGCACAGCTCAGCATTTTCAGTGAGTTGAACAATCTGAAGAATATCTCGATGATGCCGCAGTATTCCGCCATTTGTGGAATTTCCCAGACGGAACTGGAGAACGACATGGAGCCGGAAGTGCAAGCACTTGCAGACGAGCAGGGTATCACATTCGCAGAAGCAATCGGCCACTTGAAAGCCAATTATGACGGATATCACTTCTGCGGCAAATCCGAAGATATTTATAATCCGTACAGCCTTCTCAATGCATTGTCAGACAAGAATTTCGGCAGCTACTGGTTCGACACCGGCACCCCGACCTATCTTGTCGAAAGGCTTCGTAAAAACCCTATCGATGAAACCACGCTGGACAATATCCCGCTCGTCCCGCAATCGGATTTCGATGTCTCGCCGGAGATTTCGGACAATTCATTGCCAATGCTGTATCAGACCGGTTATCTGACCATCAAGTCGTACGACGAGAGGATGCAGCTCTACACGCTGGGATATCCGAACAAGGAAGTCAAAATCGGTTTCACGAGAGGGCTTCTGGGCGAATATCCAAGCAATACCGGCACCGCGTCAGGATTCGTGGCACATTTCTATGCCGCAATGGATTCCCAGGACATTGACCTGGCCATGGAGAAGCTGCAGGCATACCTTGCCGGAATTCCGAACGACTTGGAAAACAAGACAGAAAAGCATTATCAGACAATTATTTATCTGATATTCTCGCTGCTTGGCTTCTACATCCGCACGGAAGTAAAATCCGCCATAGGCAGGGCTGACGCAGTCTGCTACACCGATAATTGCATCTACGTTTTCGAATTCAAGGTGGATGGCTCGGCTGAAGACGCGCTCAAGCAGATTGACAACAAGGGCTACATGCTTCCTTATAAATTCGAGGAAGGCAAGAACCTCGTCAAGGTCGGCGTGAACATTTCCTCTCAGACCCGCACCGTCGAGAAGTGGATTGCCAGGTGATTCCATTTGGCGTGGAGTGCAAATCGCAGATTATCAGATGATTAACCGAAATCAGAGTTATGAAAACCGCAACTCTGAAAATAGTTAATGCGTTAATATTTAGGTAGTTGCGCACCACGCCCTTGTATCGTCCTTTCTCAGGACTATTCGCAGACTATATCGTACATCTTTCTTAATTTTGTGAAAACGAATACACAAATATCTATGTTAAGTAACGTAAAAAAATAACCTGCTTCAGATTAGGAGAAGATTTTCGAGGATAGATTTCTTTTTGAAGATGGAGTGTACTGGACGTACACGACTGATGAGGCAGAAATATAGACCGAAAAGATTCCCTTAGATGATGCAGGTTATTTTTTTGAATGTTACTATATTTGCAGATTATTAAAACAACGTCATAGAAAAGATGAAAGAATTCTGGCAGGTACTTGTCAAGTACGTCAAACCATACAAGGGTTACCTCGGAGGCTCGATCATACTCAACATTCTCTCGGCAATCCTCAATATCTTCTCGTTCTCGCTGATTATCCCTATCCTGCAGATATTGTTCAAGATGAACGATACGGTATACGCCTTCATTCCGTGGGACACTGCCGGCATGGGCATAAAAGAGATTTTCATAAACAATGCATATTACGGGATAACGTTGCTCATCCAGGACAAGGGTGCGGCAATGACATTGTTCCTCCTTTGCCTGTGGCTCAGTATCATGACACTCCTGAAAACCGCATGCTACTTCGGTTCATCGGCAATCATGATCCCTATCCGTACGAGTGTCGTAAGGGACATGAGGAGAGAGCTTTACCACAAGATCCTGACTCTTCCTCTGGGCTTCTTCTCGCAGGAGAGGAAAGGTGACATCATAGCCAGGATGAGCGGTGATATAAACGAAGTCGAGAATTCCATCATGAGCACCCTCGACATGCTCCTGAAAAATCCAATTCTCATCATATTCTACATCGGGACATTGATAGTGACCAGCTGGCAGCTGACATTGTTCACGATCGTGGTCGCCCCTGCATTGATCTGGCTCATGAGCGCACTTGGAAGGACATTGAAAAAGAAGTCATTGCAGGCGCAGGCATTGTGGAGCGACACGATGTCGCAGCTGGAGGAGACGCTCGGCGGCTTGCGCGTCATCAAGGCTTTCGTGGCCGAGGACAAGATGCAGGCGCGTTTCGACAATGTGACCGAGGCGGTGAAGAAGAAGACAGGAAGAGTTTCCACCAGGCAGGCATTGGCCCATCCTATGAGTGAATTCCTGGGCACCGTGCTGATCGCGATTGTACTGGGATTCGGCGGCGTCGTCATCCTGAGTGAAAAGGCGTGGTTCGACGCTCCGACCTTCATTTTCTACATGGTGATTCTCTACAGCGTCATCAACCCGTTGAAGGATTTCGCGAAAGCAGGTTACAATATTCCTAAGGGCATGGCTTCCGTAGAGCGCGTGAACAAGATTCTAGAAACGGAAAGCAACCTGAAGGAAATTCCTGATGCAAAGGAAGTGGATGGATTCAATGATGAAATCACTTTCGACCATGTGTCATTCTCCTATGATACTGACAGAAAGATACTTGACGACATCAATCTTTCCGTAAAGAAGGGCAGCACCGTGGCTATAGTCGGTGAATCAGGCGCGGGCAAATCCACATTGGTCGACCTCATTCCGAGATTCTACGACGTGACCGGCGGCTCGATAAAAATCGACGGCACTGACATCCGCGACATCAAGGTCCACAGCCTCAGAAGCCTGATGGGCAATGTGAACCAGGAGCCTATCCTGTTCAATGACACCATTTTCAACAATATCGCTTTCGGCGTAGAGGACGCGACCATGGAAGATGTCGTCGCAGCGGCGAAAATAGCCAACGCACATGAGTTCATCATGGAGAAGGAAGATGGATACAATACCAATATCGGCGACCGCGGAATGAGGTTGTCAGGCGGACAGCGCCAGAGGCTCAGCATCGCCAGGGCGATATTGAAGAACCCTCCTATCCTTATCCTGGACGAGGCTACGGCATCGCTTGACACTGAATCAGAAAGACTTGTGCAGGAGGCTCTTGACCGTCTGATGTCATCACGCACGACCATCGCCATCGCACACAGACTTTCCACCATCAAGAACTCCGATGAGATCATCGTGATGCATGAGGGCAAGATTGTGGAGCGCGGCAAGCATGAGGAACTCCTCGCGCTCAACGGATATTACAAGAAACTTACAGACATGCAAAGTCTTTAATACATAATAGATTATGAACGGACAGAAAAATCTCAAGGTTCCATATATACAAGGTTTGGACCGGGTGCGGGATTTCAATGAATTCGCATCGAAACTCGAAGCAGCCGCCGGATGCGGCGCAGGTGCAGGCAACATTGATACTGTAAACTGGCCGGAAGACTTTCCTTATCAGCCGGAATGCAAATTCGTTGCAGGCTGGTGCAAAAACGGCATCGGAATAATGTACAGCGTACGCGGGCTTGACCTCAGGGCACAGGCGCTCAAAGACAACGGCCCGGTATGGGAAGACAGCTGCTGCGAATTCTTCATCTCAGACCCGACTGACGGCACTTACTACAACTTCGAGATGAACTGCATCGGCACCCTGCTGGCAGCCAAGCGCAAGAGCAGGGAGGACTGCGTCCATTTCTCCGCCGACAAGCTCAAACAGGTCAGAAGGTTCAGTTCCAATGAACATAAGGCAGTGGAAATCAATGACAAGGAATTCAGCTGGAAACTTGGACTTTTCATACCATTCAAGCTCATCGGGGTAGACAAGCATAATCTTCCGGCAACTTTGCACGCAAATTTCTACAAATGCGGCGACAAGACGGCGCACGTCCATTTCCTGAGCTGGTCTCCTATCGGATGCCCTACCCCGGACTTCCACAGACCTGACTTTTTCGGGACTCTCGAACTGGAACCGATGCCGGAACCTGGCGGCAAAAAATTAGTATGGCCGGCAATCATGTCGCTGTATCTCATCACATTGGGCATTCTCTGCTTCGGTCATTTCGACGGCATATCAGAAATGCCGGGGACAATTCTGGGATTCGCATCCGACAAGTTCATGCATTTCTGCATGTTCCTGCCGTTCCCGATATTGGCGTACTCCACTTTCTGCCACAAGATACAGTCCAGGAAGAAATCCATATTGGCAATTGTCGGATTTTTCATCGCCGGCTGCCTTATCGGAGGCGGCATCGAGCTGATACAGGGGCTCACCGACTATAGAAGCTGCGACATCATGGATTTCAGAGCAGATGCAACAGGCCTTGTAATCGGTTCATTGATAACACTTTTCATCTACACTATCGGACATTGTAAACAGAAATGAGATGAGACTGCGGTTTCTTTCCGTACTATTCCTGAGCATCGTTCTTGACCTGCAAGCGACGGGACAGCCACAAAGCATGGTCCTCAATGCATTCAGAAGCAAATGCGACACCCTTGCGACATTGATTCAGAAGCGGACGTCAGTGACCGCCGTCATCAATCTCAAATCCGTGGAACGCCGGAACGGCTATCTGGATTTCCGTTTCACACAGGGCATGGGAGATATTCCATGGCGGAAAGAAGATCTGGCATGGCTCCGCAGGACGCTCCATGAAATTTCACCGGCAGAATTTGCACATTACAAGATAGGCAACCTCTATTGCGGCAGGACTCCGCTTACCCAGCTGGCACTTCCGGCTCCCGGCAATGACGGCAGGCCTTCCGAACATAACTGGCGGACTCACGATCCGCTGGGCAAATATGTGCCTATCGTCCGGAACGAGGAAGAATTGAAATACCGCAAAGGACTGAGCGGCAGACAGATAGCACTTTGGCAAAGCCATGGTTACTATTATGACGCCAAGACCTGCAGATGGAAATGGCAGCGCGCGCCGCTGTTCACGACTGTCGAGGACCTGTACACGCAGAGCTATGTACTCCCCTTCCTGATTCCGATGCTGGAAAACGCCGGGGCGTACGTGATGACTCCGCGAGAGCGCGACACACAGAAACATGAGGTCATCATTGACAATGATCCTGCTTTCAGCGGCCCGCGCGAGGGTTTCATCCGCAGGACTGGCCGATATGCCGAAGCGGGAAAATGGACTGACGCAGGCACCGGTTTCGCCGATTTCAAGAGAGTGTACACCGGCAATGACAATCCGTTCACTCACGGCACCGCGAGAAAGGCCAAATGCTCGCGCGAGATTAAGGGCAATGCTTCCGCGACATGGACTCCAGATATTCCGGAGCGCGGAAAATATGCCGTATATGTTTCATATATATCTCTTCCAAACAGCACGGAGTCAGCACATTACACCGTCCACCATCTTGGAGGGGCAAGTCATTTCCTCGTAAATCAGAAGATAGGCGGAGGGACATGGATTTATCTCGGCACCTTCGAATTCGCTGAAGATTCTTCATGTTACGTTTCGCTGGACAACGGTACCAGGAAGGGTGTCGAATTCGATCCGGGCGCAGTAGTCACTGCAGATGCCGTAAAGATCGGAGGCGGCATGGGCAAAATCGCCAGAGGGACGGCGGAAATGTCAGAGGACCAGTACACGATATCCGGGCAGCAAAGTTCTGCCGAGGGAGCATTGTACTGGATGCAGTGGGCCGGCATAGATACCACGGTTACAAGACGTTACGACAACGACTATACCAATGATTTCGGTGATCGAGGTGCATGGGTTTCCGCAATGAGCGGCGGTTCCCACATGAATCCGAAAGCGGAAGGCAAGGGCGTTCCATTCGACTTGTCATTGGCCTTCCACACTGATGCCGGAATTACTCCAAATGATTCTATCATAGGCACTTTGGCCATCTACACCCTCATCTGCGAGGGCAGCAGGAAATTGCCGGACGGAGAGGACCGCATCCTCGGCCGCGTCATGGCCAATGACATACAGTCACAGGTCGTTTCGGATCTGCGGGCACAGTATGATACGGCGTGGAGCAGAAGGATGCTGACAGACAGGTCATACAGCGAGTCCAGGACTCCACCCGTGCCTTCCATGATTCTGGAACTGCTTTCACATCAGAATTTTGCAGACATGAAATATGGTCTGGACCCGGCGTTCAGATTTTCCGTATGCAGGTCCGTATATAAGGGTATCCTGAAATTCTTGAGCGGAAGATATGGATTCCATTATGCGGTCCAGCCATTGCCGGTGCACTCGTTCGCGGCGACATTGACCCGGGACGGAAGCGCGGAATTGAGCTGGAAAGCGACGGTGGACACCCTTGAACCGACAGCATTGGCCGAAGGCTACATCCTTTATACGCGCAAGGACGACGGCGCTTTCGACAACGGCCGGATTATCAAGGAGATACGGCACGAGGGCGGAAGAGTCTGCACCACGGTCCCGATTGAAAAAGGGCATCAGTACAGCTACCGCATCGCCGCGTACAATGCCGGCGGAAAGAGTTTTCCTTCACAGACATTGAGCCTCGGCCTTCCCAAAAACGGGTGCAATGCTGACAGAAAGGTATTGATTGTCAATAATTTCGACAGGGTCGCGCCACCGGCTTGGATTGATTTTCCGGATTATGCCGGTTTTCTCGAAGAGAAAGATGCGGGCGTGCCGTACATGTATGAGATCAATCATGTGGGGCCGATGTACGAGTTCAGGCGCGACAAGGTCTGGCTGGATGATGACAATGCCGGTTTCGGTGCTTCGTACACGGATGATGCGGGCAAGATTGTTCCGGGAAATACTTTTGATTATCCGTATGTGCATGGCAAGGCGATAATGGCGGCCGGATATGCGTATTGTTCGGCGGATGCGCAGGCGTTCTCGGACAACGTGGATAATTTACAGGGATTCTGGGCGACTGACATCATTTGCGGAAAGCAGGTTACGACGCCGGCCGGGAGCGGTTCGATCCAGCGCAGCCGTTATGAGGTTTTCCCGGAGCGTCTGCAGGATGCCATACGGCGCTGCACGGAAAAAGGAATGAACATCCTGATCTCGGGGGCGAATATCGGAACGGATCTCTGTGATGAGGTCTATCCTGGATGCCGGGACACTGTTTACCAGGCTGGAGCGAAAGCCTTCGCTGCCGAGGTTCTGGGCTATCAGAGCCTCTCCGGACATGCCACGAGGAGCGGAAAAGTGGAGTATCTGGCCAATTCTTTGATGAATTTGTCTGAAAGTGGTGGTCCTTTTACTTTCAATCAACAGAAGAATGACTATATTTACAATGTCGAGAATCCTGATGGGATAGCTCCGGCGTCCGCGGATGCCGCCACGTTCCTCAAATATTCAGGTTCCGGCATATCGGCAGGTGTCTGCAAGAAGGGAACGTGCTACAGAAGCGTCTGCATCGGATTTCCGATAGAGACCATCCTGGATCCTTCCGAGACGGCATCGCTGATGAAGGTGATATTGGAATTTTTTAAATAATTGATAACAATTTCTAAAGCACATGTCATGACGGCAAGAGAATGTGAGATTATCGGGCTGATTCACAAAGAGGTGAAACCAGCATTGGGATGCACCGAACCTGTAGCTGTCGCACTCGCAACGGCAAAGGCAACAGAACTTATGAACGGGAAGATTCCTGATTTCGACAGAAAAGGAAGCGGGTTCAAGATCAATGTCGGGGTAAGCGGAAACATTTTGAAGAATGGCATGGGAGTGGGCATCCCGGGTACCGGAATGATAGGCCTGAGGATTGCCGCTGCACTCGGTGCCGTCTGCGGCTCATCGGAGTATGGTCTCGAAGTGCTGAAGGATCTGAATGACGAAGCCGTGGTTCTGGCCAAAAGGCTGGTTGCGGAGAACCGCGTAAACATCTGCATTGTAAATAATTGTCCTAAACTTTACGTCAAGTGCGATATTCTGGCTGACGGGCATACGTCGTTCTGCGTCATCGAGGATGTGCATGACCGTATCGTGGAGACAGGTGTGGATACGGAGTACGCCGGACCATGCCACAAGAAGGAGGGCAAGTCAGAGGAGGTGAAAAGCACTCGCGATTACGGCCTCACTGTCAAGGAGATATATGAGTTCGCCGAGTCTGTGGACTATGAGGATATCAAGTTCATTCTGGAGGACAAGACATTGAATCTGGCGCTCGCCGAAGAGGGATTGAGAGGAGATTACGGATTGAAGGTGGGCAAGACCATCAGCAATTCCGTGGAAGTATTCGGCAATGATTTCGTTTCATACGCCATGGCGCTGACGGCTGCGGCTTCCGATGCCAGGATGGCCGGGTGCACTTTGCCGGCGATGAGCAATTCCGGTAGCGGAAACCAGGGCATCACGGTCAGCATGCCTGTCATTGCATACGCATTGAAATACGACGTTTCTGATGAGAAGCTCGCGAGGGCGCTGATTATGAGCAATCTGATTGCCATACATATAAAGGGTTATCTCGGCCGTCTTTCTGCCCTGTGCGGCTGTGTAGTGGCGTCTACCGGCTCTTCTTGCGGCCTTGTCTGGCTGCGCGGAGGCGGTTATGAGCAGATTTGTTCCGCCATCAAGAACATGATCGGCAATATTACCGGCATGGTCTGCGACGGAGCGAAGGTAGGCTGCGCCATGAAGGTGGCTTCAGGTGTTTCCAGTTCAATCCAGTCCGCCGTGCTTGCCCTGGACGGAATCCATGCTTGCGAGACGGACGGAATCATTGACAAAGACATTGAAAAGACGATTGAGAATCTTGGCAATGTCGGTTCGAAGGGCATGGAGCTGGCGGACGAGCTGATCCAGAAGATCATGGTCTGCAAGTAATCCTTCGGGATTTAGGGAGAGGGTAACGTGATGATTGAGTAGAGGCATCAATCCCGAACCCGACAAAAACCAATTGTATAACAACGAGTCGAGTGCTCGAAAAACTTCAAAACAGATGAGGTAGAGCCCTAAGGGCGTGGGTAAGTCCCGCCCCCGAGGGGAGGGATTTAGGGAGAGGGTAACGTAATAATTGAGCGCGGGCGTCAATCCCAAATCACAACAAAAACCAATTGTATAACAACGAGTCGAGTGCTCGAATAACTTCAAAACAGATCGGCGATGGACATAGATTTCGTGGTAACCTGGGTTGATATGAATGACCCTGAATGGAAAAAGAGTTTCGCTAAAGCCAAAGGCACCATTGACAACTCCCAAAATCAATATTCGGAAGCTCGCTTCAGAGATTACGGTTTTCTGAAATATTGGTTCAGAGGTGTTGAGAAGTTTGCTCCGTGGGTAAGAAAGGTACATTTTGTCACTTGCGGGCAGAAGCCGGAGTGGCTCGACACGTCAAATCCAAAGTTGAATTTAGTGAACCATACGGACTATATTCCGGAAAAGTTCTTGCCGACGTTCAATTCGTCGATTATAGAGTTATTCTTCAACAGAATTCCGGGAATAGCAGATAGGTTCGTATATTTCAATGATGATACCTATATCATCAGTCCGACTTCTCCTACACGTTTCTTTGCGGAAAACGGGCTGCCGCATGATATAGCTGCGTTCCGTTTCAATACCGGGATGAGTCTTTGGTCGAAGCTTCTGGAGAACAATATCCGCATTATCAATGAGCATTTTAATAAAAAAGATGTTCTGAAGAGGGATCATGACAAGTGGTTCTGCCGTGAATATGGTTCCAAGGCAAACGTTACCCGTTTTCTCAAATGGTATGACAAGTTCATAACTCTCGTGGTTCCGCACAACGCTCAGCCATATCTGAAGAGTACTTATGATGAGGTTTGGAAGAATGTAGCGCCGGAACTTGAGGCTGCTTCGGTACACCAGTTCCGTCATCCGGCCGATTACACGCAGGAACTTTTCCGTACGTGGCAGATCTGCGAGTCTAATTTCGAGCCATACAATACGTACAAAGACACCAAAATGTTCCCGCTGATGGTGAAGCCAAAGAAGGCCGTTGCAGCCATCCGCAATCAGAAGTACAAGCTTGTCTGCATCAATGACAGTGTACGCATCCGTAATTATGACCAGGTAATGCAGAATTTGGAGGCTGCTTTCGAGAGCATTTTTCCTGAAAAATCCTCATTCGAATTATAGCTACAGCTTTATCGAAACAACCATTATCCCTCTCGTGCATGGAATAGCATATTCTGCGCAAGAGATCATGGTCTGCAAGTAACGTCAATTTGCTATTGCTGAAAGTCCCGGCCAATCGTCGATATTGTACTTGTCCTTGACTCCTGCCGGCGCGAGAGGGAAGAAACTGAATTCGTTTCCTATCTTCTTCTCGATGTCGGAAACTGAAAAGATATAGTCTTTCAGTGCAGGAAGTGAGGACAGGTACGTTCCCGTGAAATTCTGCGGGAACCAGAATCCTATGGCCATGACCTCGTCTGCCGAGCATTGCCAGATTGGTTTTCCGGTGTTGCCGTTCTTGGTTCTCATCACGATCTTGTAACGTGCTGTAGGCATGACGCAATCCTTGGATTTCGATGATGTCTTGCCCCAGTCGCAGGCGTCTTTAAGTTTCCATGTTTCATCACCGTAGTAGCAGCCTGCGACGACGTAAATCGTGTCGTTGCAGCGCCAGTCGTTCGGCAGGATTTTTTCTATCATTTCCCAATGGGACTCTTCCCTAGTGGAATTCTGATAGAATTCCGGGGCGATATTGGTCGGATAGAAGGTCTGCACGTTCAGGTCTATCGGATTTGTCTTGTTTCCGCATCCACGTTCCGCCGAGCGCATCAGATGGCCTTTAATGACTGTCTTCCCTGACGGCATCGGCGCCCAGTAATGGTATGTGTCCGTCGGACTTCCTTGATTGTCTGACCAAGGCCAATCTTCCCAGTCGGTCGCATAGATGATGGATTGTTCGCTTTCCTGGAATTTCGGATCCGGTCTCCAAGGGTCCCTCGTCGGACGTGTGTAGCCGCCTTCCCAATATATTTCGTGGCAAGGGTAAGCAACCCACATCGGATTATGCCTTCGTGTATCGTAGCATGCTTCATAGTTGCGGACGTTCTTCTTGCTTCTATAGGTGGTCCCCCTGTGGTCGACATACTTATAGGCGGCATTCTGTTTCAGTGTCTGCGGTCGCTCGATATAGTCTTTAGTCTGTACGACCGGCGGTTCCTGTCCCCCGTCATGTCCCAAGTCGTATGTCCACGTGGCGTTCCCGGTGGTCGTGACGAGTCTGAGGTCATCTATACGTCCCCGTGATCCACCTGCAAGTGCAACTATCTTGATATTCAACTTGGTGGTCTGAGTTGAGCTTATTTCAAATATGGATGTGGCTAGCCACCAGCTGTCATGTTTTGTGATGGTGTGGTCCAGCAGTTGCTCCTTCTTGCCGTGTTCATCAGAAATTGTAATCTTGTACTGTTTATTTGGTTCGGCCGCCGTATTATAAGGATGCAGGCCGACCGTAAGTTTGTAAGTCCGTTTGTCTGCAGGCAACTCGATGTTGTTCACGGCCATCCATGCGCCCTCTCTACTGAAATAGACTCCGTTGACTCCCGAGGCGCCGGGATAACCGGAAGATGGATAGGAGCTTCTGACAGAAGTATAGGCACCAGTATAGGTAACATTTGCGATACCGCTGCCTTCCATATTCCGGCAGGCTGTCCATGTATCGAAATAATGTGAATTGTCTGTAGCCTTTACTTTATCCAGGTTATCATAGTAAACCACTGTTTCTACTACCGGCTCTGGTGTAGGTTCGGGTTCGGGCTTTGGTTCAGGCTCGGGTTCAGGTTCTGGATTTGGCTCAGGTTCTGGTTCAGGCTTGACTATTTCCGATCCTGGTTTATCCGGTTCCGTATCTGGTTTACAAGCAAAAAAGCCGAAGAGTAGGCTGGCAACAAGTATGGCTGGTAATAATTTCTTTCTCATAATAGTAAATGTATCAACGATTTCACGTTTTCAAAGATAACAAAAATTATCTGAAGGAAATGTAGACTACGACGACACTGATGGAGAGATGCCGATAATGGTCAAAAACGTGAAAAAGGGAAAGCCTGGTGCAAGTGCATGGCAGCGGGGCAAAGGTGCAGGGCATGCCACATCCCTGCCAGGCACCGCAAGACATGGCACTGCGACACCTGGGGTGCACATGGAGATAATTGTGAAGTTCAGTGAGTCTCTGCCGTGCGTAAAAAGCCCCGTTTCACGCACGGCAGGGACAATTTCCGTGGTGTTGTGCGCGGAAAACGTTTTAGTGCGCACGTCATGGAAGTAAACGTGGCTAGAATTGGAGATGGCGGGTGTGGAAACGACAAAGTGACGGCAAGCGCTTGGTGAGAGTGATGGAAAGCGAGTAGGGTGAGGATGGAAAGTGCGTCGGGATCAGATGTGCGATTGCCCAGGGTGGGAGATGTGGAGTTAGGACACAGGGGCATGACAATAATTCGCGCGCGGGAGGAGTCGATGGTGCAGTGGTGAAGGAGCATGGCACATCCCTGCCCGGCATCGCATAGACATGGCACTGCGACACCTGGGGTGCACATGGAGATAATTGTGAAGTTCAGTG
>OIWS01003066.1_pt1 | contig 12508 bp, 10 predicted proteins | sample 1587611 | NCBI WGS metagenome assembly OIWS01 (sample SAMEA3888919, study PRJEB22519) | human gut metagenome | biome: human gut; feature: human-associated habitat; material: faeces | place: Denmark | collected 2010 | reverse complement strand
GGACTCTCTCGGCGCCGCGTGACGGTTTCAACTTCCGGGCTCGTGCGTCAGATGGACAAACTGGGCGCGGCGGTTCCCGTGGCGCTCGCCGTGAGTCTGCACGCCGGAAACGACGAACTCCGTGACAAACTGATGCCCGTCAACAAAAAGCATCCGTTGGCGGATCTGTTGGCGGCCTGTAAGCGTTACCTCAAGGTGGCGCCCCGCGACTTCATCACGTTTGAATACATCATGTTGGGGGGCATCAACGACGCCCCTGAACAGGCGCGGGAATTGGTACGCCTGGTGCGCGACGTTCCTTGTAAATTTAATCTCATTCCCTTTAACCCGTTCCCGAATTCGGATTTGAAGAAGCCGGATCGCGCCCGGGTGTTGGAATTCTGTTCGATCCTAAACGGCGCGGGCATCGTCACCACCGTGCGCAAGACGCGCGGGGACGACATCGCCGCCGCCTGCGGACAGCTCGCGGGCGAAGTAAAGGATAAGACGCGCCGTGCTATCCGTTTGGCGCAGCAGAAAGATGAGGCCCGCGACCTTTTGGCGAAGTCTCGGTAAGGAAAAAACGCGATGACGTCGGTCTATGAAGAGCGCCGCCCGACCGCCCCCGTGCGGATTGCGAACGGCTGTTGTGAAGTGTGGGTGGGCGGCAACCACCCCGTCGTCGTGCAGTCCATGACGAACACCGCCACGGAAGACGTCGAAGCGACGGTGCGGCAGGTGACGGAATTGGTAGCTGCGGGCAGTGAACTCGTGCGCCTCACGGTCAACACGCCGGCGGCGGCAAAAGCCGTTGCGCAGATTCGTGAAAAACTTGACGCCGCCGGGTGCCGCGTACCGTTGGTAGGGGACTTTCATTACAACGGGCATAAGCTCCTTGCTGACTATCCGGACTGCGCTCGGGCGCTTTCCAAATACCGCATCAACCCCGGCAACGTCGGTAAGGGGGCCGGGCACGACGCCAACTTTGCGGCGATGGTGAAATTGGCCATTCAGCACAAAAAGCCCGTGCGCATCGGTGTGAACGGCGGCAGCGTCGACAAAGAACTTTTGGGACGCATGATGGATGCGAACCGCACGTCCGAACACCCCAAAACGCCGCAGGACGTCCTTTTGGACGCCATCGTGGAAAGCGCCGTTCAGTCGGCGCTCGCCGCGGAAAAGCTGGGGTTGCCGCACGACGCCATAGTGCTTTCTGCGAAGGTGAGCGACGTGCGCGATCTCATCCGCGTTTATCGGGATCTCGCCCGGCGCGGTACGTGGGCGCTGCATCTGGGCCTTACCGAAGCCGGTATCGGCACCAAGGGGATCGTCGCGAGTTCGGCGGCACTTGGGGTTTTGCTCTCCGAAGGCATCGGCGACACCATCCGCATTTCGGTGACGCCCGCGCCCGGCAAACCCCGCACGGGCGAGGTCGTCGTTGCGCAGGAACTCCTGCAGACGATGGGGTTGAGAGCATTTACGCCCACGGTGACGTCTTGCCCCGGGTGCGGACGCACCTCGAGCGACCTCTTTCAGCACCTCGCGCAGGAAACGCAGGACTTTCTGCGGGCCCGCTCAGCCGAGTGGCGCCGCACGTGTCCGGGGTGCGAATCGATGAAGGTCGCCGTGATGGGGTGCATTGTGAACGGCCCCGGCGAATCAGCGGAAGCCGACATCGGCATCAGTCTCCCCGGGCGCGGAGAGTCGCCCGTGGCGCAGGTCTTTGTGGACGGCGAAAAGCAGTCGGGCCTTAAGGGCGAGACGATGAGCCGCGATTTTCAGAATTTGATCGAGGACTACGTGCAGAAGCGCTGGTCCCGTAAAACCGCTTAATCAACTGAGTACGAAACCATGGCAAAAATGAAGGTGACGGGCATCAAGGGAATGCCCGATATGCTTCCCGAAGACAGTGCAATCTGGGAAAAATTTACGGATACGGTGCGTGCCGCGGCTTCGGGCTACGGTTACCGGCAGATCCGTACGCCGATTTTGGAATCTACCGCCCTTTTTACGCGCGGCATCGGTGAAGTGACCGACATCGTCGAAAAGGAAATGTATTCCTTTGAAGATTCGATGAATGGTGAAAAACTGACGTTGCGTCCGGAAAATACGTCGGCCGTGGTGCGTGCGGCGATCGAACACAGCCTCACGTACAACGCGCCGCAGCGCCTGTGGTATTTCGGCCCCATGTTCCGCCATGAACGGCCTCAGCGCGGTCGCTACCGTCAGTTCCACCAGTTCGGCTGCGAAGCCTTGGGGTTCGCGGGCCCCGACGTCGATGTGGAACTTCTCGCCATGATCACCCGTATTTGGAAGAATCTCGGCATCGCGGCCCGACTGGAATTAAACAGCCTCGGTGAAATCGAAGAACGCGCAAAGCATCGCGAGGCGCTGATTGCCTACTTCCAGGAAAACGCCGACGTGTTGGATGAAGACGCGAAGCGCCGGCTGCTTACCAACCCCCTGCGTATTCTCGACACCAAGAATCCCGACATGCAGGACATGGTGAACGCGGCGCCGAAACTTCTTGACTTCCTCGGCGAAAAGTCGCTCGCGTTTTTGGCCGAACTCGAAAAGGGCGTGAGCGCCATGGGGATCGAATATACGGTGAACCCCCGTCTCGTGCGCGGTCTTGATTACTACAACCACACCGTTTTCGAATGGATTACGGATAAGTTAGGCAGCCAGGGTACGATCTGCGGCGGCGGTCGCTACGACCCCCTGATTGAAATGCTCGGAGGCCGCCCGACGCCTGCCGCAGGGTTTGCAATCGGCGCGGAACGCGTGATCGAATTGATGCGTGAAACCGGCAACGACGTGAAGGGAAGTGACTGCGACGTTTACCTCGTGCACAACGAAGGGGATGCAGCGGTGAAGGCCCGTGCGATCGGCGAGGCGTTGCGCGACAAGGGGCTGCGCGTTATCGTGCACGCAGGGAACCCCGGCTTTAAGAACCAGTTTAAGCGGGCGGATCAGTCGATGGCGCAGTGGTGCCTCATCGCGGGCGAAAGCGAAGTCGCCGAAGGCAAGCTCACCGTGAAGCACCTTCGGGATGCCGCCGGCAATCAGGTCTTCGAAGATCAGCTGACGCTGCCCGAAGGCGAAGCGCTGGCGCGCGTCACGCTCTGATGCGCTATAGTCAACCCGTCTTTTTAAAGTGAATTAATTCATGGCATACGATCTTGAAGAGCAGGAGTCCCTCGACCAATTGAAGGCCTGGTGGGAAAAGTGGGGCAACGTCGTTCTCGGAACGATCACCGTCGGTTGCCTTGCTTTTGCCGGGGTGAACGGTTGGAATTGGTACGAACGCAACCAGGGCGCGAAGGCGACGGCGGCGTACGTGCAGCTGCAGAACGCGTATCTGCAGGGCGACACGAAGAATGTGACGTCGATTTCCGACGGTCTCATGAAGGATTATTCTCGGCACGTTTTTGCGTCGCTCGGGGCGTTCATTCGCGCGGCGGATGCTCAGAAGGCGGGAAAGTTTGACGAAGCCCGTACGGCACTCACCTGGGTTGTGGAAAAAAGCGGTCATCCGGAATATGCGATGACGGCCCGTATCCGCTTGGCTGGCGTTGCCCTTGACGAAGGAAAGGCGGATGAAGCGCTTTCAATTTTGACGGCCGTGAAACCCGGTGAAGGCGACGCCGTGGCGTACAACGACCGACTGGGCGACGTATACCTGGCGTTAAACCGCCCGGATGAGGCGAAAAAAGCCTGGCAGACGGCTTTGGAAGCCGATCGCTTTGACGGGGCCGTGACGCCCTACATCAATCTGAAGCTGCAGTCGCTTCCCGCGGCGCAGTAATGTTTTTTCAAGCGGAGGGCGTAATGGCAAGCCTCAGTTTCATTCGAACTCTCACCGCAGCAGCTGCGGCGGCGTTGGTACTCACGGGCTGCGGCACGCCTGACCCGCATGAACCGACGGAACTGCAGTCGATTCACGAAGTCGTCAAAACCGACAAAGAGTGGACGGCCTCGGTGGGCGAGAGCCTGACGGGACTTTTGGCGCCGGCAGTGACTGAAGATACGGTTTACGCTGCGGGTGGCGACGAACTCTATGCCTTTGAACTCGCGACCGGACGCCGGCTTTGGAAGACGGACGTGGGTTCGGACGTGACGGCGGGCGTCGGTACCGACGGCAGCCTCATCGCGGTCGGAACGGCTTCGGGAGATCTCAAGGTTTATGACACCGCGGGGAAACTCCTTTGGAGCGTGCGCCTTACGAGCGAAATGAGCGTACCGCCCTTGATCGGTTCCGGGTTCGTGATCGTTCGTACGACGGATACGCGCGTGACGGCCTTTGACGCGGTGACGGGCGAACGCCGTTGGCATTACCAGAGTCAGGTGCCGGCGCTCACCGTTCGGGCGCCCGCACAGATGCGCTTTTCGCCGGCAGGCGTTCTCGTGGGACAGGCCAACGGCCGACTCCTTGCTTTGAATGCGCGCGGTGAAACGGTGTTTGATGCCGTCATCGCGCAACCCAAGGGGACGACTGAAGTCGAACGCCTCGTCGATGTCGTCGGCGCCCCGATGGTGGACGCGCGCATGATGTGCGCGGCCGCTTTCCAGGGAAACCTCGTCTGCATGAGTTCTCAAAACGGGCGTCTCGTTTGGAATACCGCGGTGGACGCGGTGACGGGGCCCGTCTCTGACGGTATGAACGTTTATATCGTGGACGCCGACGGCGTCATTCACGCCTATGACTACGCGACGGGGCGCACGGTGTGGACGAATTCGGATTTGAAGTACAGAACGCCGTCCGCCCCTGCCGTGATGGGCAACACCCTCGTCGTCGGGGATTACGACGGCGAAGTGCATATCCTTGATGCGGCGAGCGGTGAAATCGTCGGTCGCACCTCGGTGTCGGGCGCCGTGAAGGTGCCGCCCGTGTCGCTTGGCAACCGTGTGCTCATTCAGACGGACGAAGGGCATATCGCGATGGTAGCGCCCCGGGAATGATCGTCGTACTCTTTAACAGAACAACGTAAACGGAATACCTATGCTGCCAGTTGTGGCTTTGGTCGGACGCCCCAATGTGGGGAAGTCCACCCTTTTTAACCGCCTTACCCGCAGCCGGGACGCCATCGTGGCGGATTTCCCGGGGTTGACGCGCGACCGACAGTACGGTCAGGGCCGGGTGGGGCCGCGTCCTTACATCGTCGTCGACACGGGGGGCTTTGAACCCGTTAAGAGCGAAGGCATCGTCAAAGAAATGGCGGGTCAAGCCGAAAGCGCCATCGCAGAAGCCGACATCGTCATTTTCGTCTGCGATGCCCGCACGGGACTGACGCCGCATGACGAACGCATTGCGCGGCGTCTGAGAACGGCCGAACGTCCCATCTACCTTGCGGTTAATAAGTCCGAAGGGCTTGAGACGCTGCACGTCGCGGAATTCCATGAATTGGGTTTGGGCGACCCCATCCGCATTTCCGCCGCGCATGGTCAGGGGGTGAACGCCCTCATGGACCTCGTGATGGAGGATTTTGCGAAGGCGCACCCCGAAGAAGAAGCGGAACCCGAGGAACCGGAAGATCCCGATGCCCCCAAGCGCATCAAGGTGACGGTGGCGGGGCGCCCCAACGTCGGTAAGTCCACGCTCATCAACGCCCTCTTGGGCGAAGAGCGCGTCATTGCGTTTGACATGCCCGGCACCACGCGTGACGCGGTGAAGGTGGATTTCGAATACGGCGGACGTCCCTTTGAACTCGTCGATACCGCGGGTCTGCGCAAGAAGGGCAAGGTTTTCGAAGCCATCGAAAAGTTCTCGGTCATTAAGACCCTGCAGGCGATTGAACAGAGCAACGTCGTCGTGCTCGTCGTCGATGCCGCGGACGGCATTTCCGGCAACGACGCGCACATCGCGGGCTATGCCATGGAGTCCGGCCGCGCTCTCGTCGTGGCGGTCAACAAGTGGGACGCCGTCGACAGCTATAAAAAGAGCATGGTGGACTTGGACATCGGCCGCAAGTTTGCGTTCCTGCGCTGGGCCCGCTTCATCCACATCTCGGCTTTAAAGCGCAACGGGCTCAATCACCTCATGAAGGCGGTCACCGACGCCCACGCTGCAGCTTTTGCAAAACTTGCAACGCCGAAACTGACGCGCGCCCTCATTGAAGCCGTGACGGTGCAGCAGCCCCCGAGAAACGGCCGAATCCGTCCGAAGATGCGTTACGCGCACCAGGGCGGGATGAATCCGCCGGTGGTGGTGATTCACGGCAACAGCCTGCAGGCGGTGGGGGAAAGCTATCGCCGGTACCTTGAAGGGTGGTTCCGCGAGAAATTCGATTTGGCGGGGACGCCGCTGCGGATTGAATTTAAGACGAGCCGCAATCCCTACGCCGACGATGCAAAGAAATAAGGCGTTACAAACCGGAACGCCGATCGGGGGCGGGGGGCTTTTTCTTCTCCGCCCCGGATGTTATGATGAGCCGGTAAAGTCAGGGACGAAAGTTGCCTGACGCTTCAATAACAAGAGTCCACATAAGGGAAGACCGCGGCAGAGACCGACGGCTTCAAAAAAAGGATAGCCATGAGCACAGTCAACAAAGGGCAGCTGTTACAAGACCCGTTTCTCAATATCCTGCGTAAGGAACATATTCCGGTGTCGATTTACCTTGTGAACGGCATCAAGCTGCAGGGCCAGGTGGAAAGCTTCGATCAGTACGTCGTGTTGCTGCGCAACACCGTGACTCAGATGGTCTACAAGCACGCCATCAGCACGGTCGTTCCGACCCGTGCCGTCAACATGCCGACCGTTGCGGAAGAGTGAGTTGACCAAGTTTCGCTTTACGAGCGCGCGGGAGGCTGAACGTCCCCGCGCGTTTCTTGTCACCGCGGCTGTCGGCCGCGTCATGTATGCCGATGCCGCGGCAGAGCTCACTGAATTGGTGATGTCCGACGGGATGGACGTGGCGGGAACGCTGTCGGCCCGACGCGACAAACCGGATGCCGCGACGTATTTGGGCAGCGGCAAGATTGAAGAAATCAAGGCGCTCGCCGAGTCTCAGCACTGTCAGGTCGTCGTTTTTGATGCGGCTCTCTCAGCTGCGCAGGAACGCAATATTGCGCAGATCGTGGGGCTTGCGGTGATGGATCGCACCGAGCTCATCCTCGATATATTCAAAAAGCGCGCCAAAAGCCGTGAAGGCCGCCTGCAGGTAGAATTGGCGCGGCTTGAGCACCTGGCGACGCGTTTGGTACGCGGTTGGACCCATTTGGAACGTCAGCGAGGCGGGTTAGGGAAAACGGGCGGCCCCGGCGAAAAACAAATTGAGTTGGACCGTCGTCTCATTGCGTCCCGCGTGAAGCAACTCAAAGATCAGTTGAAGAAACTGCAGCGGCAGCGCGATACCCAGCGTCGTTCCCGCAGTAACGGCGACATGATGACGGTGTCGCTCGTCGGGTATACCAACGCCGGGAAGTCCACGCTCTTTAATAAGCTCACGCGCGCGGAAAGCTACGCTGCGAATCAGCTCTTTGCGACGCTTGATACGACGGCCAGGCGCTGTTGGATCGGGGGCGACGATTACGTCGTCGCAAGCGATACCGTGGGCTTTATCCGCGGACTGCCGCATCAGCTCGTGAACGCCTTTAAGTCGACGCTGGACGAAACGGTGCACGCCGATCTGCTTTTGCACGTCGTGGATTCGAATTCGGACGTCCGAGAAGAGCAAATGGCGTCCGTAAAGTCCGTGCTGGACGAGATTGACGCGGGGGAAATACCGACGATTACGGTCTTTAATAAGATCGATCTTTCGGGGTTGGAACCCGCCGTGCAGCGTTGGGACGACGGCCGCATCAAGTCCGTTACCGTCAGTGCGGTAACGGGGGCGGGGCTCGATCTGTTGCGCAACGCCGTCGCGGAATTCCTGGCCGATTGGCGCGAACGCACGAAGTCCGTGCCGCGCGAACCGGAAGACTGGGAACTCGAACTGCAGGAATTGCAGACGGCACCTGCCAAGTCCCTGGAAGAACTGCTGTAAACTCAAACCTTATCCGTTTTTGTGTTTTTGATCTTCAGATCGAAGAAAAGGAATTCTTATGTCCTTGAATGACCCCCATTGGGGCCGTACCGGCGGCGGTGACAACGAAGGTGAAAACCGACCGAAGGACGGCGCCGACGATAAGCCGGAAACGGGCGACGACGATCGCCGCAACGAAGCCCCGCGCCGTGAGGACAATGCGGGAAGCGACTTGGACGCCCTCTGGAATGACTTCAACAAGCGCATTTCCGGTATGTTGGGCGGACGCTCCGACGCCGGTAGTACGGACGACAAGTATCGCAACACGCACCGCGTGGAACGCCCGTTCTCGCGCGAGGAAGAACCCGCCTCGGGGGGCGAACCGCCGAAAAATGATGAGCCGCGTTTTGGCCGGATGCCGGGGGGAAAAGTCCCCAGCGTCAATATGAGCGCCGGGGGACTCGTGGCGTTGGTCGCCGCTTGCCTTCTGGGGTGGTGCGCCACCGGGTTTTACATTGTCCCTGAGGGTCAGGTGGGGGTCGTGACGACATTCGGCCGCTACACGGCGGACGCGGCTCCCGGCTTTAACTGGCGTATGCCCTGGCCCGTGCAGGATGCGGAATTGGTGGACGTCTCGAGCGTACGTAAGACGGAAATTGGTATCCGCGGGACGACGAGCCGCTTGAAGGAAGCGCTGATGCTGACGGACGACGAAAACATCGTCGACCTGCAGTTCAACGTCCAGTACCGCATCAAGCCCGCGCAGGCCAAGGACTATCTTTTCCGCGTCCGCGATCCGGATCAATCCGTGCATCAGGCTGCGGAAAGCGCCATGCGCGAAGTGGTGGGCCGCAAGACGATGGACTCCGTGCTTTTTGAAAGCAAGCAGGAAATTGCCGAAGGCGTTAAAAAGGCAATGCAGGAGATGCTTTCGAAGTACGAGACCGGTATCGAGGTGATGAGTGTCGCCATCCAGAACGCGCAGCCTCCGGAACAGGTGCAGGCTGCATTTAACGATGCCGTGAAGGCGGGACAGGATCGCGAGCGCCAGATCAACGAAGGCGAAGCGTACGCGAACGCCGTCATTCCGAAGGCCCGAGGCACTGCGAGTCGCCTCATTCAGGAAGCCGAAGGCTATCGCTCGCGCGTCGTGGAAACCGCCACCGGTGAAGCCGAACGCTTTACGAAGATTCTGGCGCAGTATGAAAAAGCGCCGCAGGTGACGCGCGACCGCCTCTATGTGGACATCATGAAGGATCTTTACGCCAACAACGCGAAGATTCTCGTGGATACTCAAAAGGGCAGCAATTTACTGTACCTTCCCTTGGATAAACTCGTAGAAAAGGGCAACGAGGCTGCCAAAGCCGCGGCGACGAGCCAGACGGCACAGCCCTCGGCCGTGACGCAGTCGGCTGCGGCCGTGCAGGGGAACGACGCCACCGGGGACATTGACGCGCGTACGATGATGCGCCTGCGCGGTCGATAAGCGGGAGAAAAACAAATGAAAAAACTGACGACCTGTTTGGTGGCGGCCGCCGTGATTGCGGGGCTTGCCAAACTCTGCCTCTATACGGTGGGGGAACGTGAATACGCTTTGGTGTTCGCGCTCGGTGAATTAAAGGAAGTGAAGGCGGAACCGGGGCTTTATGTGAAGTTGCCTGCGCCGCTGCAGAACGTGGTGTACCTCGATAAGCGGGTGTTGAGTCTGGATACGCCCGACGCCGATCTCATTCAGACGAGCGAAAAGAAGAACCTCTTGATCGACAGCTTCGTAATGTGGAAGATCGGCGATCCCCGCCGTTACTGGGTGTCGTTCCAGGGGTCGGAACGTGCCGCGGCCGACCGGGTTTCTGCTTTGCTGCGTGATGTTCTGAACCAGACTGTGAACCGCCGGACGGTGAACGAAATCACGTCCCGCGGCCGCGAACAGGCGATGCGGGACATCAGTACGGGGTTGCAGGAACGCGTGAAGGATGTAGGGATTCAGATCGTGGACGTGCGCTTAAAGCGCGTTGACTTCACGCCGGAAATTTCCGAGTCCGTCTATCGCCGTATGGAAGCCGAACGTAAGCGCGTCGCGAGCGAAGAACGCAGCCGCGGCGCCGCGGAAGCTGAAAAAATTAAGGCGGATGCGGATCGCCAGCGTGAGGTGATTCTCGCCGAAGCCTATCGCGACGCCCAGAAAATTAAGGGTGACGGCGACAGCAAGTCCAACGCGATCTACGCCGAAGCGTTCGGCCGTGATCCGGAATTTGCGCGTTTTTACCGCAATATGGAAGCGTACAGGGCGTCTTTCGGGCGTGAGGGTGACGTACTCGTGACGGACACCTCGGGCGACTTCTTCCGGTATTTCGACAGCAACAAAAAATGAAAGTCATCATTTTGGCCTTGGCTTTCATGTGTGTTTTCGAAAGCCTGATGCCGCTTTTGCTGCCCGAGACATGGCAGAAGGCCTTGAGAGAGATGGCGGCGGCCGATCCCGACATGGTTCGGAAAGTGGCTGCCGTCGTGCTCGCTGCGGGGCTCGCAGTGATTTGGCTTTTGTAAAGATGCGGTAAAAAGGCCGTACCGCGCGAAGCCTCTACCCCGATATGCTAAGGCAAGGGGAGGCGGCGGGCGGTATGATGACGACTCATCGGCCGGTGAGGGGACAGTTTTCTCTCGGATCCGCGGCAAGGCAATGCAACAACCGACGGTATTTTCAAGAACCGTCGATTATTAGGAGCTCATTGAAAATGGCGAAAAACGTAGTGGTGGTCGGTGCCCAGTGGGGTGACGAAGGCAAAGGTAAGATTGTCGACTGGCTCACGGAGCAGGTCGACGGCGTCGTTCGTTTCAACGGCGGCCACAACGCCGGGCATACGCTGGTCGTCAACGGCAATAAGACGATTCTGCGCCTCATCCCTTCCGGCATCATGCATCCGACGTCGGTCTGCTACATAGGTAACGGCGTCGTCTTTTCGCCCGAAGCGTTCTTCAAAGAAATCGACGAACTCAAGAGCCACGGCGTGGATGCGGAACCCCGCATGCGCGTGTCCGCCAACTGTCCGCTCATCATGCCGTACCATATAGCGCTTGATCATGCCCGAGAAGCGGCGTTGGGTGCTAACAAGATCGGTACGACGGGCCGCGGCATCGGCCCCGCGTACGAAGACAAGGTGGCTCGCCGCAGCGTGCGCGTGGCCGACCTCTATGAACCGGAAGTCTTTGCCGAACGCGTGCGCAACATTCTGGCGCTCCATAACTTCGTTCTTAAGAACTACCTCAAGGCCGAACCCCTTGACGCAGAAAAAGTGATTGCCGATACGCTTGCGTACGCCGACCGTCTGAAGCCCATGGTTTGCGACGTCTCCGCGGAATTGAACGAGCAGATGCGCGAGGGGAAGCAGTTCCTCTTTGAAGGCGCTCAGGGTTCGATGCTTGATATCGACCACGGTACCTATCCCTTCGTGACGAGCTCCAACACGGTGGCGGGCGCCGCCGCTGCGGGTGCCGGTGTCGGTCCCAATAAACTCAGCTACGTTTTGGGGATCACGAAGGCCTACTGCACCCGCGTGGGCTCCGGTCCCTTCCCGACGGAACTTTTGGACGAAACGGGCGAAGAACTTCGCCGTCGCGGCAATGAATTCGGCGCCGTGACGGGACGTCCCCGCCGCTGCGGTTGGTTTGACGGTGCGGCGCTGCGCCGTGCGGTGGAAATCAATGGGTTGACGGGCCTCGCGGTGATGAAGCTCGACGTCTTTGACGGTATGGATACCGTGAAGCTTGCGGTGGGCTACAAGGTGGACGGCAAGCCCGTTGACCTGATGCCCTACGGGGCGGATGCCGCCGCGCGTTGCGAACCGGTGTATGAAGAATTCCCGGGCTGGAAGGAAAGCACCTTCGGTCTCACGAAGTGGGAAGATTTGCCCGCTTCCGCTCAGGCTTACCTGAAGCGTTTGTCCGAAGTCGCCGGCTGCCCGATCGCCCTCGTGTCGACGGGGCCTGATCGCGCGCAGACGATTCTGCTCGACAATCCGTTCGCATAATCGGTAAAATTCCGTTCCGAAGAAAAAAAGCGGTTTTGCCCCCCAGAACCGCTTTTTTCCGTTTCTCTTTTCTTCCCAAAAAAACATGCAGCACGATCACATCAACTGGCAGCAGTACATTGACCTTTGCGAGCGCCTCGTGGCGCGCGTTGCCGAAAGCGGCTGGGAATTTGATTCCCTTTTGTGTCTCGCCCGCGGCGGTATGCGTCCCGGCGACTTCTTCAGCCGTATTTACAGCAAGCCGCTCGCCATCATGACGACGAGCTCGTACCGCGAAGCCGCGGGGACGGTGCAGGGTGATCTTGACATCGCCAAGTACATTACCGGCGTTTCCGATCTCAAGGGCAAGCTCCTTCTCGTTGACGATCTGTGCGACTCCGGCAAGACCATTCAGAAAGTGGTCGAGCACTTGAAGAAGAACTACCCGGCGATTACGGAAATCCGTGTGGCCGTGATTTGGGTGAAGGCCTGCTCGGTGTTCCATCCCGACTACCACGTCGTCGAATACAAGGACGCTCCCTGGATTCACCAGCCGTT
>OIWS01003064.1_pt1 | contig 12520 bp, 11 predicted proteins | sample 1587611 | NCBI WGS metagenome assembly OIWS01 (sample SAMEA3888919, study PRJEB22519) | human gut metagenome | biome: human gut; feature: human-associated habitat; material: faeces | place: Denmark | collected 2010 | reverse complement strand
TTGGTGCGAGAGATGAGACTTGAACTCACACGACGGTTGCCACACGCACCTCAAACGTGCCTGTCTACCTATTCCAGCACTCTCGCATCGAATGCTTCATTATTATAACACCTATTTCGGATTTGTCAAGAAAAAATTAAGCAGAATCGAAAGATCCTGGCAGTACTTTTCTCTTGCGGTTTTGGGCGCTTTCTGCTATACTATCTAAGGCTCAAAAGAGTTTGCAGGAAAACAGGAGGGTCAGCGTGCCGAAATTCTTTGTTTCCCCCGCCGAGGCGCAGGGGAATTTCCTGGTCTTGACCGGAGAAAATGCCGCGCACGCAAAGGTGCTGCGCGTTCAGCCCGGCGAGGCGGTCGTCGTCTGCGACGGGGCCGGGCAGGATCTGACGTGTGTGGTCAGTGATGTTTCGCCGGGGCAGGTCAGTCTGGTCGTGCAGAGCAGAGAGGCATCGCGCGCAGAGCCGCCGGTTTTTTGCAGTGTTTACATGGCCTACGCCAAGGCCGATAAGCTGGAGCATGTCATCCAGAAGGCGACGGAGCTTGGCGCGGGTGAGATTGTGGCCTTTCCCTCGAGCCGCTGCGTCTCCCGCCCGGACGAGAAGGCGCTCGCGAAAAAGCTGGAGCGCTGGCAGAAAATTGCCGCCTCTGCGGCCGAGCAGTCCGGCCGTGGGCGCATTCCGCAGATGTTGACGGTTCGCTCGTTCCGCGACGCGGTGCTGCGTGCGGCAGAGAGCGACCTGGCGCTCTTCCCCTATGAAAATGAACGGACGATGTCGCTGCGTACGGCCATCGGCGCGGCGGAATTTCGTACGGCGTCGATCATGACAGGGCCGGAGGGCGGCTTTTCCGAAGATGAAGTTTCCATGGCCGCTGAGGCCGGTATGAAAATATGTTCCCTGGGGCCGAGAATCCTGCGATGCGAAACGGCGCCGCTTTGTGCGCTCAGCGCGGTGATGTATGCCGCCGGTGCGTTGGATTGAGGATGGGGATAGAGAAGGATGGAAGAAAAATTGAAGCAAGCCAATGTGATTGAAACAAAAAAGCCCGGCGATTCTGTCGTGTATAAGGTTCCTGCGGCGTTTGCGCTGCTGTTTGTGGTAATCTTCGCGCTGCGGCGTATCGGGGCCTATTATGGCTCGGTGGACGGCTTCCAGAGCGTTCTGTATGCCGTGCGGCGGCTCGTCTGGGTGTTCGCGGCGCTGACGGTGGCCGGGATTCTGGTCGCGGTGCTGGGAAAAAAATCGTGGCTGCGTGCGCTGGGCCGCTATGCCGCTGTGCTGATGGCGATGGCGCTGGTGAGCGCGTTTGTGATGGCCCGCTACTGGACGGCGAAGATGACCTTCCTCTATCTGCTGCACGCGGTGGTCTATTGCCTGTACATGGTCTACATGCTCTATCATGGTGAGTTTTTCGCCTACTCTCTGGCAACGGCCGTGGCCGGCTGCGTGTTCTTCTTCTATTCGAAGGGTGTGGCCTTCAACCTGCGCGGAATTTTGCTGGCGCTGGTGCTGCTTGTGGCGCTGGCCCTCGTTGTGGTGACCGCCGTCCTGGCAGGGAAGGGCAAGGGCGTTTTGGCGCTCGGCGGGCGCAAGGTGCGCATCTTCCCCGCGTCCTTCAATCCCATCGTGCTCTATGTGGTCTGCGCGCTGTGGCTGGTGTGTTTGCTGCTCTGCTTTGTACTCGGCGCAGCCTTCGCCTATTATTGCATGTTTGCGGCCATTGCCTTCGAGCTGGTTGCCGCCGTCTACTACACCTTTCAGCTGAAATAAGATCAAAAATCCCGCGAATATGATCTATTCGCGGGATCTTTTTGCCCATTTCCTGCCTTGATTGCCTGCAAAACTGAACTCGACACTTCCATTCAAACATGTTATCCGCCGTCCAGCCCGTATCTTCGTAAAACAGTTTTTTCTTATCTACCGTATCAGATCCCAGCGCGGGGGACGAGGCGTTTGGAAGACGGGCAAAGAAGCGACAGTTTTGCGCTGTTTACAAAATGGAGGAGATATGGTATAATCAAGTGTCAAATCTTGCAAAAAGACGCGAAATTATGTCAAAAGAGTTTCAGAAAAGGAGCCGTTTATGGCAGAATTTGACTTTGACCAGCTCGACCGGGAAGTCGACGATTTGCTGGCGGATGTGAAAAACCTGCTCGACGAGCCGGAGCAGACGTCCCCCGATGCGCCGGCGGCCCCGGATGAGGACGAGATGCCGGAGCAGGAGCCGGAAGATGATGCCGTCTTCGAGGACAAAACAATCATCTTTCAGCCTCTCACGGCCTATGAGCAATCCAAGGCGGAGTATCAGACGGCCCGCCGCGCAGAATATGAGCGCCAGCGCGAGCAGGAGCGTCAGCTCCGCCAGGCCCAGCGCCAGCAGCGCGAGGCTGAGGAAGACCGTGTGCTGCGCCAGATGGAGCAGGGGCGAAAAAAGCGCCGCCCCCGTGAGGTCCCGGCCGATCCGGAGGCGTATTCCGAGTGGCTCTATCAGCAGGGCGAGGATGCGCAGACGCGCGAGCGCCGCGAAACGATGGCCGAGCGCACGGCGCCTGCGCAGGAGCGGCCCAAGCGTACCCGTAAGGCCCCGAAAGGGCGGCGCGGTGCCAGGTGGCGCGTGCTGTTTGTGGTGGTGCTGCTTTTGGCGCTGGGAGCGGGTGGCTTCCATTTCGTCTGGGCCAGGCAGCCGAAGGCCGCTGCAGGCCCCGGCGCGCGGAAGAAAAACTGCGCAACCATCCTCCTTGCCGGAACCGACGAGGGCAGCTATCGAACAGACACCATGCTTCTGCTTTCCGTCAACCGCGAAAGCGGCGCAATGAGCCTTGTCTCGATCCCGCGCGATACGCTGGTTTACTGCGAATATTCCGTGCCGAAGCTCAATTCGGCCTACGGCTGGGCCGGCGGCGGAGAGGCGGGCATGGAGGAGCTTTTGACGCGCATCGAAGAGATCATCGGCTTCCGTCCGGACGGCTATGTGGTGACGGGGCTCGAATGCTTCGAGCAGCTGGTGGATCTCATGGGCGGCGTGACGTTCGACGTGCCGGTCGATATGCACTACAGTGACCCTTCGCAAAATCTGTTCATCGACCTTTCCGCCGGAGAACAAAAGCTCAGTGGCGCGCAGGCCATGCAGCTTGTCCGTTTCCGTTCTGGCTACGCTGATGCCGACCTTGGCCGTGTCAAGGTGCAGCGGGACTTTCTCTCCGCTGCCCTGCACCAATGGGCTTCTGTGAAAAATGTCTACAAGCTGCCCGCCGCAATCCGGCTCCTCACGGAGCATACGAAAACCAGCCTCTCCGCCCGTGAGCTGGCCTGGCTGGCTGAGAGCGCCTTCCTCTGCGGCACGGAAAAGCTCACCATGGCGACCATGCCAGGTGCGCCGGCCTGGATCGGCGGCGGATCTTACTATGTGCTGGATGCGGCGGAGGTTGCCGCGCTGGTCAATGACCAGCTCAATCCCTATCAGAAAGAAGTAACGGTGACGGATCTCTCCATCCGCGCCGGGTGATGTGAATGAACGTATGTAAAACCGTATTTACCGGCCGCCCCGAAGACGCGGCTCGGCGCCTCCTTAAAGAGCAGCGCTGCTATGACCTGCTCGATGGCCTCGGCGTGGCCTATACGCGCGTCGACCATGATTTTGCCGATACCATCGAGGCCTGCGAGGCGGTTGAGGCGGTACTCGGTGAGAAGATCTGTAAAAATCTCTTCCTCTGCAACCGCCAAAAGACACAGTTTTATCTTTTGATGCTGGAAGGGGAGAAGGTCTTCAAGACGAAGGATCTCTCGAAGCAGCTCGGCGTTGCACGGCTATCGTTTGCAGACGCGGCGGATATGGAGCGGCTTCTGGACATCACGCCCGGCTCCGTCAGTGTGCTTGGGCTGATGAACGACCGGGAAAACCAGGTGCAGCTGGTTATCGACCGGCCCATCACAGACTCGAAGACCATCGGCTGCCACCCCTGCATCAATTCCTCCACACTGGCCATCGCCACGAAGGACGTTTTGCAGACAATCCTCCCTGCCGTGCACCATACCCCTGTTTTTGTGGATCTCCCCGATCCGGAATAACGTCCGGGCCCCGGCCTTTGGCCGGGGCCTTTTTGCGCCCACCGGGGCGGCACGGAGGTACAGCGGGAATCGCTGGAGTCTGAAAAATTGGACAGCCAATGGGGCTCAATGCAGGCCGCCCGATTTTTCTGCCTCGATACGGCAAAGCACGCGCTCGAGCTGCGGCATAGCCTCGCGCTGCAGGCGGAAGACGTTGCGAATGGTCTGCGGGAGCGTGCAATCCACGATGCCGCAGCGCGCATCCGCGCCCAGTCCGGCCTCTGCCAGCACCAGTGCCTGCAGCGCGCCGTGCAGCGCCATGCCCACCTTGGCGGCGCAGTTGGCCTTGGCGCCGTCGCAGATCAGGCCGCAGACATTCCCAAGCACCGTCTGCATCACGCGCTCCAGGCAATCTGCCCCGTCTCCGCGCAAAAACCCGATACCGCAGGCCGCGCCGCCCGCTGCGAAGGCTGCGCAGCACGCCGGCGACATCCGTCCTTCGTCCGCTCCGCTTTGAGTTTTGACCAGAATGGTCATCAGGTTGGCCACGGCGACGGCGCGGACGATCTCGTCCTGCGGCCGCTCGAGCAGGCGCCCGGCGGCCACGACCGGGGCGGTGCAGGTCAGCCCCTGGTTGCCGGAGCCGCTGTTGCTCATTGCGGGCAGCGGCGCGCCGGCCATCCGGGCATCCACGCCCGCACAGGCCGCACGAATGACCTCCATGGCGAAGCCGTCTCCGAGCAGCGGGGCGCTGCCCTGCATCAGCGTCCGCCCCACCTGCATGCCATAGCGCCCCTGCAGCCCCTCTTCACAGAGCGCCCAGTTTCGCACAGCCGCTTCGGCGGGGCGGGCGAGGGACTCCATCGGCGCTTCACGGCAGAACGAAACGATGCGGGAGACGGACAGCACGCTGTAGTCGACGGGGACTTCGCTTGCGGCGGGCTGCGTGCGGCGGTCGAAGCAGACCGTGTCGCCGCGCGAGAGATAGACAACGGCATCGTGCCGGTCTTGCACGATGGCGCAGCCGCTGCCCTCCGAGGTGCGAACCGTGACCCGAACCCAGAGCCTTGCTTCTATCTCAGCCTGACGGAGCTTCACGGCGCCTGAGGTGACAAGTGCCTTGGCCAGGGCGGTATGCTCCGGCAGTACGCGCTGAAAGACTTCCATCCCGTCCTCCATCCGGCCTGCCAGTGCGCCGAGCGCGCAGGCCATCTTCCCGCCGGACTGCCCGCCGGAGCGCGGGATCATGACAGATTGTACGCCCTTGATCATCGCGGGCGAGGCTTCGCAGAGAATCTCTTGAATCTCGCCTGTCGTCTGTGCACGGGCTGCCGCCGCGCAGAGGCCGAAGGCCACGGGCTCCGTACAACCGAGTGCCGGGATCAGCTCTGCGTCCAGAATGGCGCAGATCGTCTGTTCCAGTTCCATGCTGTGCCTCCTGGCCCTAATCCACCCAGTGTCCGGCCTTGGGCGCGGACTGGATGTGGATGGTTTTCGCTTCGAGGAATTCTGCAAGGCCGAGCAGACCCTTTTCCCGGCCGAGGCCGCTCTGCTTCACGCCGCCGAAGGGCAGCTGCACCGAGCCCATGCCGAAATCGTTGACATAGACCGTCCCGGCCCGCAGGGCCTTGACCACACGCAGCGCCCGCGCCAGATCCTGCGTCCAGAGCCCGGCGGCAAGGCCGTAGCGGCTGTCGTTTGCGATGGCCACGGCTTCCTCCTCCCCGTCAAAGGTCTGCACAGCGAGCACCGGGCCGAAAATCTCCTCCTGCGCGATGCGCGCGCTGCGGCCCACGCCGTCAAAGATGGCCGGACGGAGGAAAAAGCCGCGGTCGTAGAGGCCGCCCTGCAGCCGCTCACCGCCAAAGACAAGCTCCGCCTCGCGCCGGCCGGCGGCGATGTAGTCCTCCACCGTCCGGCACTGTTCGGCGGAGATGATGGCGCCGAGGTGGACATCCGTCAACGGGTTGCCGATGCGCAGGCGTCCCGTCTTGGCGATCAGCTTTTCCAGGAATTCATCGTGGATCCGCCGGTCGAGCAGCAGCCGCGTCCCGCCGTCACAGACCGCTCCCTGGTTGAAAAACACGTTGCAGCAGGCCGCGTCTACCGCGTCGTCCAACCGGGGCGCGTCAGCGAAGACGATGTGCGGCGACTTGCCGCCGAGCTCCAGCGAGACCCTTGTGACATGCGCACTCGCCCGCGCCATGACCGCGCGGCCCACGTCGGTCGATCCTGTGAACGTGAGATGATCCACAAGCGGGCTGCCGGCAAGGGCCTCGCCCACGACGCTCCCGCGCCCCGACACGAGATTTAAAACGCCCGCCGGAAGGCCTTCAGACTGTAAAATTTCGCAGACCTCGGCGACGATTGCCGTCGTCAGCTCCGCCGGTTTGCAGACAACGGTGCAGCCGACCGCGAGCGCCGGGGCCAGCTTGAAGGCCAGCATCATGATCGGGAAATTCCACGGCACAATTGCCGCCACAACGCCCACCGGCTCCCGGGTCACAATCGCATCATAGTCGCCGGAGATGGCATAGCTCTCGCCGTGCGCCTCGAGCGCCAGATGTGCGAAATGCTCAAAGAGCTTGGCGGTGGTCAGAATTTCGCCGCGTGCCTGGCTGAGCGGCTTGCCGGTCTCCGCCGTGATCAGCGTGGCCAGTGCCTCGCTGCGTGCGCGGATCCGGGCGGCGGCGCGCTGCAGCAGCTCCCCGCGCGCCTCCGCCGCCATCCGGGGCCAGGGGCCGTGATCAAAGGCTTCGCGCGCTGCCGCTGCGGCAGCCTCCGCCTCTGCCGTGCTGGCCCGGTCATGGCGGGAGACGGGCTCGCCCGTTGCGGGGTTCGTCCGTTCATAGACCTCTCCGCTGCTCCCCGGGAGCCAGCGTCCGCCGATCAGAAGATGATAGTGTTTCATGCCGTTCCTCCTTCCAGATTTCGCTCAGCCTGCCTCACCGAGGTACAGCCCGCGCACAACCGGGTTGCTGCGCAGCTGCTCGCTGGTGCCGGTCAGGGCGATACGGCCTGTCTGGATGACATAGCCGCGCTGTGCAACCTCCAGCGCCATGCAGGCGTTCTGCTCGACCAGCAAAATGGTGATCCCGCGCCGGTGCAGATCGGCGATGATCGCAAAAATCTGCTCTACGATGACCGGAGCCAGGCCCATGGAGGGCTCGTCGAGGAGCATCAGCTTCGGATCCATCATCAGTCCCCGTGCCATGGTGAGCATTTGCTGCTCGCCGCCCGAGAGCGTTCCGCCCAGCTGATGCGTCCGTTCGCGCAGACGCGGAAACAGCTCCAGCGCCTCGTCCAGCAGTGCGTTCACTCTGGCTCTGTCGCGGTTTAAATATGCGCCCATGCGCAGATTTTCCAATACCGTGTTTTCTGAGAAGATCCCCCGCCCCTCCGGAACGTGCGCAATGCCGCGCGCGGCGATCTCATGCGGCGGCAGGTGCGTGATATCCTCTCCGTCAAAACAGATTCTCGCATCCGGTCCGAGTTTCATAAGCCCCGAGATGGATTTCAGTGTCGTGCTCTTGCCCGCGCCGTTGGCACCGATGAGCGTCACGATCTCGCCGCGCTCCACGCGCAGATCGACGCCCTTGAGCGCCCGGATTTTTCCATAGTAGGCCTCTATGTTTGTCAGTTCCAAAAATGCCATGCTGCCGCTCCTTTCGTTCAGCCGGTTTTGCGGTGCCCAAGATAGGCCGTGACGACGGCCTCGTTTGCCAGCACTTCCTGCGGAGAGCCGAAGGCGATCTGCCGCCCGAAGTTCAGCACCAGGATCTTCTGCGATACGCCCATGACCACCTTCATGTCGTGCTCAATCATCAACACGCAGACGTCTTTTTCGCTGCAAATGCGCAAAAACAGCTGCACCATTTCCTCCGATTCCGAAGGATTCATGCCCGCCGTCGGCTCGTCGAGCAGCAGCAGACGGGGCCGCGTGGCCAGCGCCCGCGCGATCTCCAGCCGCCGCTGCTTGCCATAGGGCAGGTTGCGCGCCAGCTCGTTCGCGTCGCTGAGGATGCCGACATAGTCCAGAATTTCCGCCGCCTGTGCGGCCGTGCGCCGCTCCTGCGCGCGGAACCGGCCTGTGCGCAGCAAAATGTCCGCCAGCGTGGCCTTTTCATGCAGATCCGCGCCGATCATCACGTTTTCCAGCACCGTCAGCCCCTGAAACAGCCGGATATTTTGAAACGTGCGGCAGACACCGCGCCGGACGATCTGATTCGGCTCCAGCCCCACAAGGCTTTCTCCGTAAAAGCGGATATCCCCGCTGGTTGGCGTATAGATGCCGGTGACGATGTTGAAAAATGTCGTCTTGCCCGCGCCGTTCGGGCCGATGATGCTGAAAACAGTCTTCGCCGGGATGGTAAAGCTGAGATCCTGAAGGGCCTTCAGTCCGCCAAACTGGATGGAGAGGCCGCGCACGTCCAAAACCGGTGCGCTGGAATGCTGGCTGCTCATGCCCTGTCCCTCCCTTCTGTGTCATGCGGTGCAAGCGTGACGGCCTTGCGCCGCGCGGGCAGAATGCCGCCGGGGCGGAAGATCATCATAAGAATCAGAATCAGGCCGAAGAAGAATTTCTCCAGCTTCGAGGGGTCCAGCTGCTCCGGGATGTTCAGGCCGCTGTTGACACGCAGGCTGCTCAGCACTTCAGAAAAAGCCTTCAGGATCTGCAGATTCAGAATCGAAATCAGAGACGCTCCCACAATCACGCCGGGAATATTACCGATGCCGCCCAGAATGACCATCGCCAGCACCATGAACGAGATCTGCACCGTAAAGCTCTCCGGGCTGACAAAGCCCTGCTTCGCCGCAAACACCACACCCATCACCCCGGCAAAGCATGCGCTGATGACGAAGGAGGCAATTTTCATCTTCACGATCGGAATTCCAACGGCCCGCGCCGCCGTTTCATCCTCGCGGATGGCCGTCCAGGCCCGGCCGAGCTTGGAATGCTCGAGGCAGTGGCAGATCAGGATGACCAGCGCCGCAAGCAGGAGGACAATGAAATACATGTAGGTGACGCTGTCCAGCGTCTTGCCGAAGAGCACCGGCTTTGGAATGTTGGCGATACCCTTTGCACCGTTGGTGATATTGAGCGGCTTGATCATGTTGTTGAGCAGGTTGCGGATGATCTCACAGAAGGCCAGCGTCACGATGCACAGGTAATCGCCGCTGATGCGGATGACAGGCAGCGCGATCAAAAGCCCCACCAGACACCCCACTGCCCCGCCGATCACGAGAAACAGCCAGAAATAGCTGCCGCCCAGAGGAAAGAGGCCGCCCGCGGCGAGAAAATTGAGGCACTGATTTGTGCAGAACAGGCCGTAGGCATAGGCGCCCAGCGCGTAAAAGGCGATATAGCCGAGGTTGAACAGGCCGCAATAGCCCACGGTGATGTTCAGCCCCAGCGCCAGAACCACATACATGCCGACCTGCGTCGCCACGTCCATAAAATAGGACGAGCGGGTGCCGATGAGGGGCGTGAGAATGCAGAGCACAGCCGCGCACCAGCCATATTTGGCCGCCTTTGGAAGGCCCGTGCAGAACGGGAGGGACGCTGCGCCGAAGACCGCCAGCATGGCAAATGCCCCGGCTGGCTTTGCCCAGGCCAGGAAAAACGCCCCCACGGTCAGCACGGCCGTCAGCGGCAGCTGCACCCGCAGCCCGGAGGCCCAGAGGCGCCGGAGCGCCAAAATCCAGGTTTTCATGCCTTCACCTCAAACTTTCTCTGCGGCCTTTCGGCCGAGCAGCCCATGCGGCCGGATGATGAGCACCACGATCAGCAGGGCAAAGGCGAAAATATCCTTATACCCCGAGCCGATCACCCCGCCGGTCAGGGTATTGAGATACCCCGCCGCCAGCGACTCGATCAGCCCCAGCAGCACGCCGCCCAGCATGGAGCCCGGAATGCTCCCGATCCCGCCGAAGACGGCGGCGGTGAAGGCCTTGTTGCCGATGGTAATGCCGATGTAGGGGTTGATCATGCCGTACTGCATGGCAAACATCGTCCCCGCGACGCCGCCCATGGCCGCGCCGACGAAAAACGTCGTGGTAATCGTTTTGTTCACATGGATGCCGAGCAGTGCGCTCATCCGCTGATCCTGCGACACGCAGCGGATCGCGCCGCCGACCTTTGTGCGGTTGATGAACGTGTACAAAATGGCCAGCGCCGCCAGACATACGCCGACGATTAAAATCGCGCGGACAGTGATCTTGGTGTACTCGTTCAGTACAAATTCCCGGCGGAAGATCGACGGGAGCGTCAGATAGAAGCTGTTGTGCGCAAAAGTTTCGGCCACGCGCACGAAGTCCTGCAGAAAATATGACACGCCGAACGCCGAAATCAGCGGCACAAGCCGGGGCGCGGTGCGCAGCGGACGGTAGGCCACGCGCTCGATCAAAACGCCGAGCAGTCCCGTGAGCAGCAGCGAGGCAAGCAGTGCCATGAGAAAGGAAAATACCGTCCATCCGCCGCCTGCCGCTGCGCCGAGCAGCGCGATGAGCACCTCCGCGCCGATAAATGCGCCGCACATGAAGATTTCCGCATTGGCAAAGTTGATGAAATGCAGCACGCCGTAGACCATCGTATACCCCAGCGCCACGATGGCGTAGACGAAGCCGAGCTGCAGCCCGTCGATGATCATCTGCGGCAGTAACTTCAAAAGCATACCGTTTTCACCTCATTTCAGCCCCGAAGGGCGGCAGGGCCCGCCGCAGCAAGCCGGGCGGGCCCACGGGCCTCAGGCGCCGGTCAGCGCGCCGACCAGCTTGCCGGGATAGCCGTCGACGATCTCATAGGCATAGGCCTTGGCGTTGATGTTGTCGCCTTTTTCATCGAATTGGAAGCGCCCGGTGATGCTCTCCACCTGAACTGCGCCCATCGCCTCCACGACCTGTGCGCGCGTCGGCTTGCCGCCGGCAGCGTCAATGGCGTCGGCGAGGGATTGCAGGGCGACCGTTGCCGCTTCATAGAAATAGATGGCGTAGCCGTCCGCCGCCAGGCCGGAGGTCTTCTGATATTCCTCGACCCAGGACTGGAGCTCCTCACTGGAATCGAAGGCCGGGCTCGAAGAGATGTAATATGCGCCCGCAGCGTTTTCCTTCCCGGCGATGTTCACAAGCTCCGAGGTGTCCACACCGCTGGAGCCGACGTAGATCGACGTGATGCCCTTGTCGCGGATCTGCTTGAGCAGCAGTGAGCCTTCGGGATAGTTGCCGCCGTAGTAGACCGCGTCGGGATTCGCCGCGGCGATCTGGTTGACAACGGCGGAGAAGTCGACCTCGTTGGACACGATCCCCTCATTTGCCACGACGTCCAGCCCGATCTCCGCTGCCTCTGCGGCGAAGGCCTCACACTGCCCCGCGCCGAAGGCCTGTTGGTCGTTGACGAGGAAGATCGTCTGGATGCCGAGTGTGTCCTTGCAGAATTTTGCCGTTGCCGGGGCCTCAAAATCATCACGCTGGCAGACGCGCAGCATGCCCTTCAGACCGCGGTCGGTGACGTCGACGTTGGTCGACTGGCCCGTCACCATGCCGAGCTCCGCCGGGCAGGTGATGGCGGAGGAGGAAATGGTGCAGCTGGAGTTGCAGTGGCCGATCATGATGAGCACATCGGGATCGGAGACCATCTTCTGCCCGATTGTCACAGCAACCGTCGGGTCGGACTGATCATCGTTCGTCACAAATTCCAGGGTGCAGCCGGATGCTTCCTCCAACGCGGCCTTACGCTCGTTGAAGGCCATCAGTGCGCCGTTATAGCAGGAGGCGCCAACCTGCCCGGACGCACCAGACAGCGGCCCGGCGAAGCCCACTTTGATCACATTCCCGCTCCCTGCGGACGTTTCCTTCTGCGCGCCGCAGCCCGCCAGCATGCACACCAGCAGCACCAGCGCCAAACCGAGCGCAATTACCTTTTTCACCATCATCTTCGTCTCCCCTTATCATGAAATTTTAAGATCACAAATTCCCTTGCAGGGATGACTGTCCCTGCTTTGCCGCAAATAGAAGCGTCATGGCGAGCCAGCCTGCAGGCTCTTGCGGCAATCCCGTGGAGTTTCCAGGACTCCTCGCAGGCGCCGGTGCCCGCATCGCCCTGCTCAGAGGAACGGCCCCTCAAAAAACACTTCAAACGGCTCCGGATAGGCCATCATCTCGCCGCGTGTTGCCCGCCCGTTTGCTGTGCGGAGAATTTCCTCCAGAATGCGTTCGCCCGCCGCGTCCAGCGTCTCCGTCCCCAACAAAACGCCGCCGGTCGACACATCCAGATAGTCTCCTGCAACCTCGGCAGTGCGCGGGTTGCCGCTGATGGTGAGCAGCGGCGCGACCAGGCCGGGGCTGTTGGCCGAGAGCGGCGCATCCTGCGGCGGCAGCTCATTGCCGCCCAACTGATAGATCACCAGCTGCGCGCCCGCCGCCGCAAAGCTCGGCAGCAGGGAATAGGACGACATCCAGGCGTCCATCAGCCAGAG
>OIWS01003056.1_pt1 | contig 12549 bp, 13 predicted proteins | sample 1587611 | NCBI WGS metagenome assembly OIWS01 (sample SAMEA3888919, study PRJEB22519) | human gut metagenome | biome: human gut; feature: human-associated habitat; material: faeces | place: Denmark | collected 2010 | reverse complement strand
TGCTGAAGCGCCTGCTGGAGTGCGGCGGCTACTTCATCGAGGCCGACCTGCCCTCTCCTCTGATGGGCTATCCCGGCGCTCTGGGCATCGACCTGACCGCTGAGGCTGGCGACTTCCAGAAGATTCTGGCCAAGGTCGAGGACGCGATCTGCGAGGCCGGCGGCGCTGGCCGCTTCGGTACCTGGGCTTACTCCTACGGCTACACCACCACTGCCGGTCTGGCCCAGCACGCTCTGAATGTCATCAACGGCGAGAGCGAGCTGTGCGACATTGACGATATCGCCAAGGCTTACCACGAGTTCTCTCCCGAGGCTTCCTGGAACGGCTCCAACTACACCAACGCCACCAGCGGCGTCAAGGCCGACAACACCTTCCTGGTGTATCAGGACACCTACATCATGGGTGATCCCGGCTGGTTCATGGGCTCCACCGAAGTTGAGGTTCCCGAGAAGTATTTCACCGTGAAATAAGCAGCGTTTTTTCTCGCTCATTCAAAACTGGGGAGGAGGGGCGACCCTCCTCCCCTCTTATTAGGTAGGGTATCATTTATGGAAAGTAATACGGCTCCCCTGTTGGAGATGCGCGGCATCAAAAAAGACTTCTTCGGCAACCAGGTCCTGACGGACATCAACTTCACCCTGAAGGCTGGTGAGGTTCTGGGCTTGGCAGGCGAAAACGGCGCGGGCAAATCCACGCTGATGAAGATCCTGTTCGGTATGGACGTCATCCGGGAAACCGGCGGCTACGGCGGCGACGTCCTCATCAACGGTGAAAAAGTCACCTTTAATACGCCCTTTGACGCACTGGAGGCCGGTATCGGCATGGTGCATCAGGAGTTCTCTCTGATCCCCGGCTTTACTGCCACGGAAAACATTCTGCTCAATCGTGAGCCCCAAAAGAAGAACGTCATTTCCGAGGTGTTTGGCCCCCGGCTGAATACGCTCGATTATAAAAAAATGAAGACCAAGGCCGCAGAGGCCATTGACAAGATGGGCGTGGAGATCGACCAGAACATGGTCATCAGCGATATGCCCGTTGGTCATAAGCAGTTCACCGAGATCGCCCGTGAGCTGAGCAAGGACCAGCTCAAGCTGCTGATCCTGGACGAGCCTACCGCCGTTCTGACGGAGAAGGAGGCCGCGGCTCTGCTGGACTCCATCCGGGGCATGGCGTCCCGCGGCATCGCTGTTATCTTCATCACCCACCGGCTTCAGGAAGTCCTGAATGTATGTGACAAGGTAATCATCATGCGGGACGGCAAGGTGGTGAAGGACACGCCCGCCTCCGAGACCAGCGTGGATGAGATCACCAAGTGCATGGTGGGACGCAGCGTGGACCTCAGTGCGGTCCGGGAGATTCGGGATTGTTCCGACGCCCGGACGATCATGTCCATCCGGAAGCTGTGGGTGGATATGCCTGGCGAGATCGTCCGGAATGTGAATCTGGATGTCAAGGAGGGTGAGATCCTCGGTATCGGCGGTCTGGCAGGTCAGGGCAAGCTGGGTATTCCCAACGGTGTCATGGGCCTGTATGAGGCCGGCGGCACCGTGGAATTTGACGGCAAGCCCATTCCCCTGACGGAGGACGAGGTTCTGGCCATGGGAATGGAAAAGCACGAGATCGTCGTGGGCTACAACGTCGGCGACCATGTTCGTATCGTGGATGGCCCCTTGGCCAGCTTCACTGGCGTTGTGGAAGACATCGAACCCGAAAAGAATCAGGTCAGCGTCATGGTTTCCATGTTCGGTCGCGAGACCCCCGTGGAACTGGAGCTGGATCAGGTGGAAGTCCTGAACTGATTTTTCCCGCCGGGATCCCCGGCAAACAGTGGGAGGGGCCATTGGCCCCGCCAAAGACGGACGGCTGTCCGCCACCACATTTATGATTTAGGAGGTGCTACTCCGTGGCACAGAAGATTACTGGTTATGTAAAACTGCAGATCCCCGCAGGCAAGGCGACTCCCGCTCCCCCGGTTGGCCCCGCTCTGGGCCAGCATGGCGTAAACATCATGGGCTTCTGTAAGGAGTTCAATGAACGGACAAATAAGGATGCGGGCTTGATTATCCCCGTTGTCATTACCGTATATGCGGACCGTTCGTTCTCGTTTATCACGAAGACCCCGCCCGCAGCTGTCTTGATTAAAAAGGCATGCAACATCGAACACGCAAGCGGACGGCCGAACCGCGACAAAGTCGCAACCCTTACCCGTGCGCAGGTAGAAGAGATCGCAAAAACCAAGATGCCGGATTTGAACGCTGCATCGCTGGAAGCCGCGATGAGCATGGTTGCGGGGACGGCCCGCAGCATGGGCGTCACCGTAGAAGACTAAGCGCAAGGAAGTGGGAGCAGGCAACTGCGCTATGACCACAAGGAGGAGAAACCATGAAACACGGTAAGAAATATACCGACAGCGCCAAGCTGTTGGAAAAAGGGAAACTGTATGACCTGACCGAGGCGGTAGAGCTGGTAAAGCAGACTGCCAAGGCAAAATTTGACGAAACCATCGAGTTGTCCGTTCGCTTGGGTGTAGACCCCCGCCATGCGGATCAACAGGTGCGCGGCGCAGTTGTATTGCCGCATGGCACCGGTAAAAAAGTGCGCGTTTTGGTATTCTGCAAGGCGGACAAGGAAGCGGACGCCAAGGCAGCGGGTGCGGACTTCATCGGCGGCGAAGATTTGATCGCAAAGATCCAAGAAGGCTGGCTGGATTTCGATGTGGCGGTAGCTACCCCGGATATGATGGGCCTGGTAGGCCGTGTCGCTAGGATCTTGGGGCCCCGCGGCCTGATGCCCAACCCGAAATCCGGTACGGTTACGCCGGATGTGACCAAGGCCATCAACGATATCAAGGCCGGTAAGGTAGAGTATCGCGTAGACCGCAGCTCTATCATCAATGTACCGGTAGGCAAGGCTTCCTTTGAGGCAAACCAGCTGGATGAAAACATCAGCACGCTGATGGATGCCATCGTAAAAGCCAAACCGGCTTCCGCCAAGGGCACCTATTTGAAGTCCGTGGCGATTTCCAGCACGATGGGCCCTGGCATTCGCCTGAATGCACAGCGTTTCCTTTAAGCCGTTGACACGCCTGGGACAAGGTGATATACTAACACAGTAAAATTTATGATACTTGGATAGCCGAAGACAGCTGGTGCGCGTTTGCGCTTAAATTTGCCCGCCGAGGATGACCCAAAAGTTACGGTATGCCCGGAATGGGGCATAGTGTGTGATGATTTTTGAGCCTCCGAAGCGCTGTTTCGGAGGCTTTTCTTATGGACAGGTGGAGGTGAAAAGAGTGAAAGAAGCGATTCTGCAACAAAAGCAGGGGATCGTGGAGGATATCAAGACCAAGTTTGAAACCTGCAAAAGCGCGGTCTTGATCGATTACCGCGGCCTGACGGTAGAAGAGGTAACCAACCTGCGCAATAAGTTCCGTGAAGCGGGGGTAGAGTATCGTGTATTGAAAAACACGATGATCCGCCGTGCGGTAGACGCGCTGGGCATGGAAGGCCTGGAACCGGTACTGGAAGGACCGACCGCTGTGGCGTTTGGCATGGAAGATGCAGTGGCCCCGGCGAAGATCATCAGCGACTTTATCAAGGAAACCGAGAAGACCGAGATCAAAGCGGGCGTCTTGGAAGGAAAGGTCGTAGATGTGGCGGCTGTAAAAGCGCTGGCGTCTCTGCCGAGCCGCGAAGTGCTGCTGGCCAAGGTACTGGGCAGCATGAATGCGCCCATCACGGGATTTGTTACGGCGTTGTCTGGCAACATCCGCAATCTGCTGTATGTATTGAATGCCATTGGCGAAAAAAAGAGCGCATAAGCCATTGCGCGTAACAAAAAAAATAAACAAATGAATTGGAGGATATTACAATGAACAAAGATCAGATCATGGAAGCCATTGAAAATATGACCGTACTCGAGCTGAGCGAGCTCGTAAAAGCGATGGAAGAGAAATTCGGCGTATCCGCCGCTGCTCCGGCTGTGGCTGTGGCTGCTGCTGGCGCTGCTCCGGCAGAAGGCGCTGCCGCTGCTGAGAAGACCGAGTTTGACGTTGTGCTGAAAGAGGCCGGCGATCAGAAGATCAAGGTCATCAAGGTGGTACGCGAGGCGACTGGCCTGGGCCTGAAGGAAGCCAAAGACCTGGTAGACAATGCTCCGAAAACCATCAAAGAGGGCCTGTCTAAGGAAGAGGCTGAGAAGCTGGAAGCTGCCATCAAAGAAGTGGGCGGCGTCGTCGAAGTAAAATAACATTGGCAAATGAAAAGCACCGGATTTTCCGGTGCTTTTTTTATGAGACAAGGCCGATCAACGATTGCAAATGGACAGCGAGGCGGTCGGGGCAGTCCCAAAAGGGGGCACGCCCGCAGTGGGGCAAAATGATGGGGTCGCGATGGGATAGCTGCTGGGCGGTTTGCCGCGCTTCCTCGTAGGAAATGATCCCGTCATCCTCTGCCCAAGTTACCAAAACGGGCATGGACAGCGAGGGCGGCTGCAAAAGGCCCGGCGTATAACCGTTGGAAAAAGCGGAGAGATTGAAACGGGCCAGCGCCCAATATAAATCCGCAACGCTGCGCTGCTGGAGAGATACATGGGCAAGTTGACGGGCTTGTGCGGGGCTTGGTTTTTGGTGTACAAAGATGGCACGTTGCCATAGGGCCGCCATGCCCTCTGAATCTTGTGTGCGGATCAGGGAGAGCGCGGGAGCAACCTGCGTCGGCTCTTGCGCCATTTCCTTCGCGCTGCGGTAAGAGCCTCTCCGCGGCGTAAACAAGGGGCAGCCGGCAACACCGACGCTTTCTACCAAGCATATAGCGCGCACCAGGTCAGGGTGCTTGAGGGCCAGAGACATGCATACAGGGCCGCCGGCCGACCACCCTACCAAGATGACAGGCCCAAGCCCTAAATGCCGTAGTAACGCATACAGGTCCTCTGAAAGGTCATCAATGCTATGAAGCGGCGTATGGTAGCTGCTTTTTCCTGCTCCGCGCAGGTCAGGAATATAACAGGCGATCCCCTTTGGCAGGTAAGGAAGAAAGGGTGCGAAATGTGCGCCGGCGCACAGATTGCCATGCACAAGGATCAACGGCGCGCCTTGGCCGATGACTTGATAGTATAGGGATTCCCCCTGCGGCAAAAGGGCATAGGGCATGCTGTTCCTCCTTTTCTAAAAGCAAAATAGGCAGGTAGCCTGCCTATTTCTTTTTTCTTGCGCGGATGGTTTTGCCAAAGGCCTCTTGGATCGCGTTGGCAAACGCATCCAGCCCCTTGGTGATGGCGATCTGCTGTTCGGGGGTAAGGGATAAAAACGCATCCACCTCGGCCTGCTCCATTTCCCCCATCAGGGCGTCTGCATAAATCTGTCCTTCAGGAGTAAGGCGTACAAATTTGTTGCGCTTATCCTTTGGGTTGTTTTCCCGAACGATGAGCCCGGCCTCCTCCATCTTTTTCAAAGCAGAGGAGACGGTCTGCTTGGGCAGCAGCACCTTGCTGACAAGCATGCTCTGCGTGCAATACTCAGGATTGCGATGGATCTCATCCAGCAAAAACATGGTGCTGTCCTGAATGCCGTGGCACTGGGCCCATAGGTTATAGGTTTGGTTGATGCGAAACCAGCTGATGTAATACAGATCCAAAAACTCCTGGATCTCGTCAATTTTATGCGTCGATGGTTTGGGCGTTTTTGGCGTCGTCGAGTTCGGCGTTTGCATAGGCGGTTTGCTCCAATCTCAAATGCTCTTTATGAATTCTGTATAGGTACAGCAGGCTTAAAACCAGCAGCCCCTGGGCCGCCGGCAAGGCGATCCAGATGCCGTCGATGGCAAAGATCAGCGGCAGAGTAATGAGCAGTACCGGCGTAAAGAAACAAGGGTCGGCATAAATCATGAACAGAGCAAGCCGATCTTCTCCTACTGCGTAAAAGTAGGAAGAGAAAAGCTTGGCAACGGCAATGAGCGGGAACGCGAATACGGACCATAACAGCGCATTGACCATCAGTGCGCTGGCCTCTGGCGATGTGCCAAACGCGGCAGGCACAGCCCCGCGCACAAGGAAGAGAATGACGGACAGCGTGCAACTGATGATCAGCGCCACGCGCAGCCCTTTGTTTTTCACGGCTTTCATCTGTTGATATTCGCGGGCACCCTTCAAATAGCTAATGAGCGGCTGTAGCCCTTCCCCGATGCCGGATAGGAACAGCATTACGGATTCTACGATATAGGAGGCCACAGCATAGGCCGCCACCGCCGCTTCCCCGCCATAGGCAAGGCATTGCCAGTTGTTGAAAATCAAAATGATGGAAGGGGAAAGCGACAGGCCAAACGGGGAAATGCCGGTTCGCAGAATTTTGCCGCACAGCTTTTTCTCCAGCTTGAAATGCTGGGGCTTAAAGTGCAGGCGGCGGTCCTTTTCCCGGACCAGCACAATCACGCTGAGCACGGCTACGATGCCCTGGGCCGTAATGGTGGCCAGGGCAGCCCCTGCCATTCCCATCTGAAGCGGCATAATAAAGTACCAATCCAACAAAATATTGGTAAGCAGGCCGGTGACCATGATGACCATGGCCGCAATGGTTTTGCGGGAATTACGCAAAAGCGGCGTCAGCCCGGTACCGAAAATTTGCAGTGTACTTCCGGCGATGATGATCATTACATATTCCGAGGCAGCGGTATGCACAGCACCCTCCGCCCCTAGTACACGCAAGATGGGCTCATGTAAAAATAGGAAAAATACTGTCAGCAGCGCGCTGGCCATGATAAGAAGCACGATGGTATTGCCCTTGGCTTTGCAGGCAGAAGGATAATCGCCCTCTCCGCGGCGGGTGGACATGATGACAGACCCGCCGGTGCCGATGCCGGTACCCATGGCGAGCAGTACAGCGGTGATGGGCCAAGCAATGTTGATAGCGGCTAGGCCTACATCTCCAATGGCGCGGCCAATAAAAAAACCATCGACGATGGTATAAAAGCCGCTGAGCAGCATGGTAAACATGGACGGGACTACATACTTGAGAAACTGTTTTTCGATCGGCTTGCGATCCACACTAAAACCTCCAATGAATTTCAATTAGTCCGAAATCATACCAATAGAGGATAGCGTATTTTTTTTTGCTTGTCAAGGGACTATCAAAGAGAGATAGGGAAGAGCGCGTTTGCATACGCTGGGATGCCGGGTGGGAAAGGCGCCGAATACAAAAAAAGGCCCCGCATGTCTGCGGGGCCTTTTTCAAATTGGTTTATGCTTGAAACACGGGCGTACCGTCCTTGATTGTGCATAGAACCTGAAGCTGATTTAGCTCCTCCGGCGGCACCTGGCAAGGATTGCGATCCAAGATGACAAGATCGGCACGCATACCGGGCGCCAAAGCGCCTTTGTCGTGTTCTTCAAAGTATTGATAGGCGGCATGGCAGGTGATGCCGCAAAGCGCCTGATAGGGGTCTAAACGCTCCTCTGCGCCCAGGATGCGGCCCTGCTTGGTCTTTCTGTTGACGGCGCACCAAAGCGTTTCCAGCATGTTTGGCGCAATCACAGGGGTATCCTGATGGAAAGTGTAGGGTATGCCAAGCTGACAAGCGCTTTTGGCAGGGCTGATGGCCTCTGCACGGGAGAGTCCCAGATTTTCCACGTGCGTTTCTCCCCAATGGTACACATGCGCTAGGAAAAACGAGGGGATCATGCCCAGGTGCTTGAGGGCGGGCAGCTGATCGCGGCGCAGCGTCTGGGCATGGATCATCACGGGCCGCAAATCGCGGCCTACGCCCGGGTGTCGGTGCAGAGCTTGGGCATAGGCATCTATGTATTGCTGGGCTGCGGCGTCTCCGTTGCAGTGCGCCAATAGCTGCCGCCCCTCCATCACGGCGCGTTCACAAAAGGCAAGCACCTGTTCATCCTGATAGATGGGATAGCCGCAATAACCGTCCTCGGCCTTTTCATAGGGCTGGCTGAGCCAGGCGGTACGGCCTTGAGGGGAGCCGTCCAAAAAGATCTTATAGCCGCCGAGCTTAAGCCGGTTATGGTACTGACCGGCATATTGCGGATGCGCTTGCAAAAGAGAGGCATGCTCTTTCATATCCGGATAGGCCACGATATCTAAAAACAGCGCGTGCTGCTGGGCCAGCGCATCCAATAAGGCAAACTCGTTTTGTTTGGTGAGCCCGTCCTGTACAGTGGTGATGCCGTAGGAGGCGTATACCTGTTGGGCCTTGTGCATGGCATGAAAGAGCTGCTCCGCCGACGGCGCGGCGGCGCCTTGCGCCAGCTGAATAAAGGCATTTTCTTCCAAATAACCGCTGGGCTCGGTGCTGCCTTCCAGCCGTCCGATCCGGCCTCCTGCAGGGTCGGGCGTTTGGTTTGTGATGCCCATGGCTGCCAGCGCTGCGCTGTTGACGCACCCCATATGCCCGGACGCATGAGAGATGAGGATGGGCACGGTGTCGGATACCGCATCCAGCACATGCTTATCCGGGTGCTGCTTACCGGGCAGGCTGTTGTTATCGTACCCAAAACCGATGAGCCATGTGCCAGGCTTTGTTTGGGGAAGGGCACGGCGCAGGGCTTGTACCAAAGCTTCGTTGGAGGTGCAGCTGCCCAGCGGCACTAGATCCAGCGTGGTTGCCAGCTGGGTGATATGGCTGTGGGGGTCGATAAAGCCGGGCAGCATGCAACAGCCCTTCAGGTCTACGGTAGTATCAGCCTGAAAAAGAATCTCGTCATCGCTGCCGACGGCCAGGATGCGGCCGTTTTCCACCAAAACGGCCTGGGCGCAGCGCCGGCTTTTCATGGTGAGAACAGCTCCGTTGTAATACGCTGTTTTCATTGGTTCACACTCCTTGCGGTTCCGGTTTGGTTTATACTCAGTATATCCCCCAAAATGGAAAATACAACGTAGAAGGCAAAGAAAAAGCGGAAAGCTGCAGCTTTCCGCTTGATAGCGCGCATCAGTTGACCTTTACCTTTTCCCAAAGCTGGTTGTAAAGATCGGTTTTATCGCCAAGGTCAAGATAGACTTCGCATTTTTCTACGACCTCTGCCGGCGGGTTATAGGCCGGATCCGACTTCATCTCTTCATCCATCAGCGCCAGCGCTTCTTTGTTGGGCGTGGAATAGCCGATGTATTCCGAGTTTTTGGCTGCCACTTCAGGATCGCAGAGGAAGTTGATGAACCGGTAGGCGGCGTCCATGTTTTGGCAGTCCTTGGTGACGACGATGCTGTCGAACCACATATTGCTGCCTTCCTTGGGGACGACATACGCCAGATCCGGATTTTCCTCCATGCAGAGCATGGCGTCGCCGGAGTATACCACGGACAAAGCGGCGGAGCCGCCAACCATGGCCTGCTTGATGGCGTCCGTCATATATGCTTTCACCAGCGGCTTTTGGCTGGTCAGCGCCTGGGCGGCCGCTTCGATCTCCGCGTCGTTTTTGGTATTGACGGAATAGCCCAGCTTGCGCAGCGCCACGGCCATGGAATCGCGGGAGCTATCATACATGATGATGTTGCCCTTATACTTTTCATCCCAGAGGATATTCCAGGAATCCACCGTTTCGTCTACCATGGTGGTGTTGTACATGATGCCCAGCGTTCCCCAGGTGTAGGGTACGGAATACTTGTTGTCCGGGTCATAGGCCAGGTTTTTGAAGCTGTCGTCAATGTTGGCATAATTGGGGATCTGAGAAAGATCCAATTCTGCCAGACGGTCCTCTTGGATAAGCTTCTCAATCATGTAATCTGACGGAATCAGCACATCGTACTGCACGCCGCCGTCCATTTTGGCCAGCATGGATTCGTTGGAATCAAACGTATCGTACACCACATGGATATCGGGGTTTTCCTCCTCAAACTGTGCCAAAACATCTTCATCGATGTAATCGCCCCAGTTATAGACACGGAGCGTGACCTGGTCGCTGCTTTGCCCGCCGCAGCCCGCGACGGTAAACAGCATGAGAAACGAAAGAGCCAGGGTGCAGACCTTCCATAGTTTTTTCATGCCTTTTTCTCCTTTCTGTTTTGCCTGCTGGAACGCACATTGATGATGACCAGCAATATCATAACGCTGACAAACATGATGGTGCTCAGCGCATTGATCTTGGGGGACAGGCCGCGCCTTGCCATGGAATAGATGGTCATGGATAGGTTGCTGACGTCCTGCGAGGTAAAGTAGCTGACGACAAAGTCGTCGATGGATAGGGTAAAGGCGAAAATAAAGCCTGTTACAATGCCGGGCAGAATCTGCGGCAGCACGATTTTACGGAGCGCATAGCCCGGCTTTGCGCCGAGATCCAGCGCAGCCTCATAATGGGCAGGGTTTAGCTGCCGCAGCTTGGGCAGCACGCTGAAAATGACGTAGGGCAGATTAAAGGTGATATGCGCCAAAAGCATCGTGCCGTAGCCCAGGCGGATGCCGGCAAAGAGAAAGAGCATCATCAGCGAAATACCCGTTACGATATCTGGGCTCAGCATGGGGATATACGCAATGGTCTCCATGGCCTTTTGGCGCTTTTTCTTCATGCCATCAATGCCGATGGCCGCCAGCGTACCGATGATGGTGGCGCACAGCGCCGCGATGATGGCGATGGAAAGCGTGACCCATAGCGCATCCATGATGACGCTGTCCTGAAACAGCTCGGTGTACCATTTTAGCGAAAAGCCGCCCCAGCGCCCCATGGTGCGGTTGGCGTTGAAGGAAAAGACGATGAGCGTTAAAATCGGCACATACAGAAAGAGCAGCACAATGCCGAGGTAGGTATATTTGAGCTTTTTATGCTTCATCGTTTGCATCATAGCAGCAACCCTCCTTCTGCGGAGGAGCCGTCATGCCGCCGGAACAGCCACATGCTGATGAGCACCAGCACCATCATCACCAAGGACAGCGCCGCGCCGAAATGCCAGTTGCGCGTAAAGAGAAACTGGTTTTCGATCAGCTCTCCATACATCATGACCTGGCCGCCGCCCAAAAGACGGGAAACGGCAAAGGTGGTGGTGGCGGGGATAAATACCATCGTAATGCCCGAAACGATGCCCGGCATGCTCAGCGGCAGCTTTACCTTGCGGAACACCTGGAAGGAATTGGCCCCCAGATCCTCCGCCGCCTCAATAAGCTGCGGCTGCATTTTGGAGAGAATGGTGTATATCGGCAGAATCATAAACGGCAGGAAATTGTATACCAAGCCGATGATGACGGCGGTGGTGTTGTACAATAGCGAAACGTTGCCCAGCCCCACCAGGCCCAAAAGCTTGGCAATTAGGCCGTTGGTATCCAGCAGATTGATCCAGGCATAGGTGCGCAGCAAAAAATTCATCCACATGGGAATGATGATGAGCATTAAAATCAGGCTGCTGCGCTTGAAATGCCGCGAAGCCAGGATGCTGGCCACCGGGTAGCCGATCAAAAGGCAGATTAGGGTGGCTACCAGCGCGATCCATAGGCTGCGAACCAAAACGGTCAGGTAAGTAGGGGAAAACACCTGCGCCAGGTTTTCCAAAGAAAAGGAGACCGAAGCGCCGTTGGAGGTGGTGCAGGCATAGTACAGTACGATAAAGATGGGCACGATGATAAACAGCGCCATCCATACCTGATACGGCAAAGCATAACGGCTGCGTTTCATTCGTTGTCCTCCTCCTGATCGGCAAGGTACTGCTCCTCTTGCTCAGCGGCCAGCGGCTCGTCGGAGCGCTTCATGACATGAATGGCGTCCGGGTCCAAATAAATGCCGACAGTTTCGCCTACGCCTACGGCGTCGGTGGTATGCACCGTCCACTCCATGCCGTCTGCATCCTCCAGGGTAATCTCATAATGCACGCCCATAAAGATGATATTTTTTACCGTGCAGGTCAGCATGCCCTTATCCACCGGCACGATGTCGATATCCTCTGGGCGAACGACCACCTCCACCTCCTCATTGGGGGCAAAGCCGGCGTCCAGGCAGGGGAAATCATACCCGCGGAAGCGGCAAAGGTAATCCTTCAGCATCACGCCGGGCGTGATGTTGGATTCGCCGATGAAGTCCGCGACAAAGGAATTGGCCGGCTCGTTGTAGATATCTACCGGCGTGCCGATCTGCTGAATTTCGCCGCGGCTCATGACCACGATGGTATCGCTCATGGTCAGCGCTTCCTCTTGGTCATGGGTCACATAGATAAACGTGATGCCGCTTTGCTGCTGCATACGCTTGAGCTCGGACTGCATTTCCTTGCGCATCTTTAGGTCCAGCGCGGCCAGCGGCTCATCCAAAAGCAGCACCTCGGGGTCGTTGACCAGCGCACGGGCGATGGCCACGCGCTGCTGCTGGCCGCCGGAGAGAGATTCTGGCCAACGCTTTTCAAAGCCGGCCAGGCCCACGAGCTCCAGCATTTCCGGCACGCGCTTTTGAATCTCTTTTTTATCGCGCTTTTTGATATTCAGCCCAAAGGCTACGTTGTCGTATACGTTCATATGCGGAAATAGGGAATACTTTTGGAATACGGTGTTGACCCGCCGCTGATAAGGGGGCACGTCGTTGATGCGCTTGCCCTCAAAGAGCAGATCGCCGCTGTCTGCCTGTTCAAAGCCGGCA
>OIWS01003053.1_pt1 | contig 12559 bp, 12 predicted proteins | sample 1587611 | NCBI WGS metagenome assembly OIWS01 (sample SAMEA3888919, study PRJEB22519) | human gut metagenome | biome: human gut; feature: human-associated habitat; material: faeces | place: Denmark | collected 2010 | reverse complement strand
GTCCTGAACCCAGTCGACGGCATAGCCTTCGGCCTTGAGGCCGTCGACGACGCCTTCACCGATCATTTCATCGTCTTCAACGAGAAGGATTCGCATGATGTGTTTTGCCTTAAGTCGTTGGGCACGTCGGGCCGCCACGACCCGCATGCGGAATTTGAACGAAGTTTAGCGAAAGCCGTCGGAAATTTTGCTTAACTGCGGTGGTTTGTCATGAAGGCGTCGCAATCTTTCGGTAAATTAAACAAATTGACGACCTAAAGAGGCGACAGACGCCCGGAGTGGAGAAAATGACAGACGTTTTGGAGAAGAAAACGTTTTCTCATGATGTGAAGAAAGTTGACTTGCCGGCGGTGGATTTACAGGATTCGGCGTTGTATCTCAATCGTGAAATCAGCTGGATTGAATTTGACCGTAAGGTTTTGGAGACGGCGCAGGATAAGAAAGTCCCCCTCATTGACCGGGTGAAGTTTCTCGCGATCTTCTTTAATAACCTTGACGAGTTTTATATGGTGCGCGTCATGAACCTGCAGCGGCAGGCAAGAAGCGGCGTCGCACCGACCGGGGCGGATCAGATGCCGCCCGCGAAGCAGCTCTCCGAAATCCGTAAGCGCGTCACGGGGATGCTCGACGTCGCTGAAAGTCTGTGGTTTGATGAACTGCGGCCGGCGTTGGCAAAAAAAGATCTGCGATTCGTGAAGTATGAGGAACTCACGGTGAAGCAGAAAAAGGCGCTCAATCGTTATTTCGACGAACAGATTCTGCCGATTCTGACGCCGCAGGCGGTGGATGCGGGGCGCCCCTTCCCGATGATTTCCAACACGAGTCTGAATTTCGTGATTGAACTTGCGCCCGCGGCGGCGGACGATGAGTCGAGCGTGCGTTTTGCCCGGTTGAAGTGTCCGAACAATTTGCCGCGGCTGCTTTTCGTGCCAAATACGATTGAAAGCGACACGGGACTCACGTTTAAGTACGGCGAAGACACGGATAAGATTCTTCTCGTGGAAGATCTGATCGGGGAGCGGCTTGAAACGCTTTTCCCGGGGTACTGCGTGAAGAATTACGGACTCTTTCGCGTGACCCGCAACACGGACGGTGAAATTGAAGAAGACGAAGCCGACGACCTTCTTTCCGCCGTGCGCGACTACGTGGAACAGCGCCGTTTCGGTTCCATCGTGCGGCTTGAGTTGGCGCGCGGGTGCCCGCGGCGCCTGCAGGAATTCCTGTTTGAGCATTTCGACATTCGCCCGTACCAGGTCTTCAAATCCCGGATGCCGCTTGGGTTCTCGGAATTCATGGCGATTTTGTCCGCGGACAAACCGGCGCTGAAGTACTCGCCCCGAAAGCCCCGTATTCCGGCTGCCTTTGAAGCGGATTCGGACGTGTTTGCGGCGATCGCCGAACGCGATCAAATGGTGTACCACCCCTACGATTCCTTCGGATGCGTCCTGCATTTTCTGCAGCAGGCGGCCCTGGATCCGAATGTCGTCGCCATCAAACAGACGCTTTATCGCTGCGGGAGCCGTTCCCCGGTTGTAAAGAGCCTTTTGGAAGCCCGCCGTCGCGGCAAGCAGGTGACGGCCGTCGTGGAACTGAAGGCGCGTTTTGACGAAGAGCAGAACATCAACTGGGCGGAAGAGTTGGAACGCGCGGGCGTCAACGTCGTTTACGGCTTTGCCGGGCTCAAGATTCACGCGAAGCTCTGCCTCGTGGTGCGGCGGGAAGGCGCCGGGATGCGGCGTTACGTACACATCGGCACAGGGAACTACAACGCGTCGTCTGCGAAGATTTATACCGATCTCGGTCTCTTTACGACGAATCAGGCGATCTGCAGCGACGTGCAGGATCTCTTCAACGTCATGACGGGGTACGGAATCGTGGAACGCTATCGGGCGCTTTTTGTGTCGCCGAAATTGCTGCGTCACAACGTTTCGGCGCTCATTGAAGAAGAAATTCATCTGCACGAAACAAAGGGCGGCGGGCACATCATTTTGAAGTGCAATCAGCTCGTCGATCCCGACATCATCGCTCTGCTTTATAAAGCGAGCCGCGCCGGGGTAAAGATTGAATGCATTGTGCGCGGCATCTGCTGCCTGAGACCGGGGTTAAAGGGTATTTCTGAAACGATTACGGTGCGTTCCGTCGTCGGAGAACTGTTGGAGCATGCCCGCGTGTATTGGTTCCGCCATGGCGGAGACGAGCGGATGTACATCGGGAGTGCCGACCTGATGACTCGCAATTTGAACGGGCGCATCGAGGTGTTGACGCCGGTGTTGGACGCCGATATCCGCGCGAACATCCTCACGCAGATCATCGAGCCGCAGTTAAAGGACAACATTCACGCGTGGGTGCAGGCGTCCGACGGCAGTTATCGCAAACTCAGTCCCAACGCAGGGGAAGCCGCGTATTCGTCGCAGGACGAGATCGGGCGGCACCTGAGGCTGATGGCGCGGGGAACCGCCAAGAAAGCGGCGGGACATTGAGAAACGTCGGCGGTTGGTCATCGTTCATAAACGAAACTCAACCGAAGGTGTCCGTGCGCTATAGTCCGCGCTGACGGTGCGGGTGTTCCGTGACCGGTGTTTTTGAGGGTTTTGCCATGGACAACGTGCCTGTTTTGACTTCTCAGACGACGGCGGGAACGATCGATCATCAGCCGCCGTCGTTCATCGTAACCGTGGCACGGGTGGTCTACATTCTGCATTCCGTTTCCATCATTCTGGGGATTGCCACGGGTGCGTCCATCATCGGGGCATTTCTCTTCGGGTGGCCTTCGATTGCAGCGGTGGTTTTAAATTACGTCATGCGTTCCGAAGCACGGGGCACCTTTGTGGACAGTCATTTTTCTTGGCAGATCCGCACGTTCTGGTATGCCATGGGCTGGGCCGTGCTCGTTGCCATCGTGGGGTTCTTCCTCTCGTTTGTCTTTGTCGGATTCTTCATCTGGACGATTGGTTTCGTGGTGATGGGTATTTGGGTGGGATACCGCATTATTCGCGGTTGGATGCGGCTTTCGTCACGGCAGCCGATGCCGTTAGCGTAGTTTTTCGCCGAAAAAATCCCATCTCCCCGACGGATGAGGAGATTCATCCGCACGGATTAACGTTTCCCGGGATACAAAGGGAAACTCCTGACCATTGTTTCTAACCGTAAAGCACACAATGCCGCCCGTATGAATAACAAGAACCGGGCGGCTTTCTTTTTGAGCCTCAGATAAAAGAACGGGCTGCGCGGGCTGAAGCGATGTGACGATGTCAGTCGCTGAAAGATTTTGGGATGAGACGAGAGGCTCATCCGATGGAGAACACTGTGAAAGACTTCACGCTGAAACTGGTGGCAGCTGCGACGCTTTCCGCCACTTTGTCGTCTGCGGCCGTTGCGGGCGGCTTCATGTTGACCGAACAGTCCGTAGCGGGACTCGGCCGCGCGTACGCCGGTGCCGGTATCGTGGGCGACGATCTGTCGGCCGTGTGGTACAACCCGGCTGGTATGAGCCTTTTGTCCGGGACGGCGGTGCAGATGGGCGCCGTGGTGGCGGATTTGGATCTTCCGGTGACGACGGAAAGCGGTGAGAAGGAAAACGGACGTAAGCACGGTGTCCCTGTTCCGAATATGTACCTCGTCCATCAGATTAAGGACGATATGTGGTTCGGCTTCGGTATTACGGTGCCGTACGGTATGGCGACCGAATACAACCCCGACTGGAAGCTTTCCGATAAGGGCATGAACGCTGAAGTGAAGACGTTTGACTTCAATCCGAACATTGCGGTGAAGTTGACGGATACGTTGTCTTTCGGTGCTGGTGTGTCGCTGCAGTATGTGACAGCGCAGTTTGAGTCTACAGGGGCTATTTACGCGCCAGGAACAACTACAAAAATTGGACAAACGAAGATCCGCTTGAACGCGGATGGTTGGGCTTGGGGTGGAAACTTTGGTTTTATGTGGCAACCGACGGAAACGGTGCGCGTGGGGTTGGCATATCGCTCTCAAGTAAACCACAAGGCGGACGGTTATCTTAAGACAACGATTAATGTGCCTGTTGCGGCCGTTGATAACAAATACTATAAGTCTCAGGATGGTCATGCTGAAATGTCTGGTCCGCATACTGTGACTTTAGCGGGGACGTGGAAGGCAACAGAAGCTCTTCGATTGTCGGGGTTAGTTCGCTGGGCGAACTGGTCTAGCTTTGATAAGTTACCAATCAGTGGCTCTTCATTGGAAAGTGCTACAGCCAATTTGGGGGCAGCAAATACCACGAACAAAGTGGAGGCAGAATACCATTGGAAGGATTCCTGGCTTTTCACTGTTGGCGCTGACTATGACATCAACGAACAGGTTACCGTTCGCGGAGGTGTAGGCTACGAAATTTCGCCGGTGGATAACGATAAATATCGCTCTGCTACGATTCCAGATACGAATCGCTTATGGCTTTCTGTCGGAGCCACGTGGCATGTTGACAAGCAGTTGCAGGGTGATTTCGGTCTCGCCTATTTGCGTGGCATCGGTAATAAGGGGCTCTATAACGAAAAAACGGCTGAAAAACAGGGCGAATTTGATCGCCTGGATGCCATTCTTTGGGGTGCTCAGTTCGTCTACAAGTTTGACTAAGCGACACCGCGTATAACGCAGCAAAAACGCTGTTTCGGGGCGACCTGAAACGGCGTTTTTGTTTGATTGCCTGGGTTTTCCGTCCGATAATCAGCCATCCACGCCGGAAAGCTTGCGACCGGTGTTTCTAGGACACGGACTATGCAGCTCTTTTTCCATCATCTCGAACTCTGCGCACCGCTTTTTCTCCTCGTCTTTTTGGGTTGGGGGACGGTAAAGGTGGGAATGTTCGACAAAGCGGTTTCCTCGGGGCTCTCGAAGTTTGTCTTTAAGCTTCTGATGCCCGTGATGCTTTTTCAGATGATGAGTCACTTGTCTGAGATGCCGCCCGTGGATTGGCGCGTGCTGATCGCTTTTTTCGGTTCCTGCATCGTGGTCTTTACGCTGGGGCGGCAGTTGGGAAAACGCGTCTTTCACCAGGACTCCACGGGACAGGTGATTACCGGGATGGGCGGCATTTTCGGCAACAACGTGCAGTTGGGGGTGCCGATCGTTCAGGTGAGTCTGGGAAACGCGGCGATACCGACGATTTCGCTCATCATCATCTTTAACGTCCTCTTGCTGTGGACGGCGGCGACGGCCTGCGTGGAATTCGGGCGTACGGGCGGGCACGTGGATACGAAGAAATTTGTGCGGGCGCTCTCCAATATCTTTAAAAATCCCATTGTTTTGGGTATCGTATTAGGTTCCTGTTGGGGATTGACCGGGTGGCAGCTGCCGGGGGTGATTGATAAAACGCTTGGGTGGGTCTCAGCGGCGACGACGCCGGCGGCTTTGATTGCCGTGGGGATGGCTTTGGCTCAGCATTCCTTTAAGGCGGCACTTCCGAAGGGCTGCTTAATTTCCGCGTTGAAACTTGTGGTGCAGCCCTTGATCGTTTATGCCCTTTGCCGTGTGATCGGTTTGGGGGAACTGCAGACAAACGCTACGACGTTGTTGTCGTGCCTGCCGGTGGCGATCAATCTTTACATCATGTCCAACGAATTTGAGAGCGAAGAAGCGGCGGCGAGTAACGCCATCTTCGTTTCGACGTTGATTTCGGCGGTGACGGTACCGCTTACGTTGGCGCTTTTGGGCGCCGGCATTTAGTTTTTTCTGAGGCAGTTATGGCGCTCGGCGCAACAATTTATAAGGCAACGCTGGAAATTTCCGATTTGGATCGCGGTTGGTACGGTACGCGGCATCTTACGATCGCGTGCCATCCGTCGGAAACCGAATCCCGCATGATGGTGCGGGTGTTGGCGTTTGCTCTTTATGCGAGCGACAAACTCGAGTTCGGTCGCGGGATTTCCGCGGACGATGATGCGGATTTGTGGGAAACGAATGAGGCCGGAGACATCGGGCGTTGGATTGATGTGGGAACGCCCGACAACAAGAGCCTGCGGCGTGCGGCCGGGAAAAGCGACGACGTTGTGGTGCTCGCGTACGACGATGCGAAGGTGGAGCCGTGGTGGGCGTCCAACAAGGGGGATTTCGGGAAGATCAACAAGCTCACGATCCTCCGGATTACGGACGAAGAACGCGAAGCGTTGGCGGGGATGTGTAACCGCAACATGCACCTGGCCGCCACGATTCAGGACGGCACGGTGTGGATGGCGGACGATGTGCAGAACTTGGAACTGCACATCGGGTGCCTGATGCGCCGGGGCGAACCGGTGTTCTGAGTCAGACGAAAATGAGCGCGGCGCCGATAACGAGAAGCGGCCACGCCGCGAGCGGTGAAAAGAGGCGTCTGAGCCACGGGGTTTCCGGAACGAATCCGACGCCGTGCACCCACGCGAGGCTCATGCCGATCATGAGGAGCACGAATCCCCCGAAGGGGACGTGGGCGCCGTCAACGGCAATTGCCCGCGGATAAAACACCGTCACGGCGACGACTGCTGCAGCCGCCGTGAGGGAAATGAAGCGCGAGAGCGTTTTCAGCATGTCAGACGGAGGCGCGGTCGGCGTCTTCGCGGTGATCTGCCGTCACGGCAATGAGTACGGAGAGCGTGAGCGCCAGTCCCAATCCGGTAATCCAGTAAAAATAAATCATGATGATGTCCTCTTGGGGGGCGGAAGTCCCCCCCCCTTGTCGTCAATAGAGCTGGTGATCGTTCTTCTTAATGAAGTCCGCCGTGATCTTTCCCGACATTGTGCGGTAGGCCCAGGTGGTGTAGGCGACTACGATGGGAAGGAAGATGAGCGTCACATAGAGCATGATCTCAAGCGTCAGCTGCGAACTCGTGCAGTCCCAGACGGTGAGGCTCGAACGCACATCCGTGGAACTCGGCAGGATGAAGGGGAACATCGCGACGAGCGGCGTGAGAATAATTGACAGCATAGCCGCCGCCGACATAACGATCGCAAGAAGCGGTTTCAGAAGGCGCGTGAAGAGTACCGAAGCTATCAAACCGATGACGCCTAAGGCGGGAACGATCCACAGCAGGGGGTAGGACTTGAAGTTCGTAAACCAGGCACCGGCGTAGATGTCGACGGTTTTAGCCAGCGGGTTGGCAGGGCCGGCGGGATCAAGTCCTGCACTTACGACGAGGCCGTCAATTCCGAAGTAAGCCCAGACGCCGCCCGCCACGAAGAAGACGAGCGTAGCCAGAGCCGACAGCGTCGACACGGAAGCGGCACGCCGCTGCAGATCCCCGTCCGTGCGCAGCACCAGGTAGTTGGCACCGTGGCAGACCATCATCAAGAGGCCCGTGACGCCGCACAAAAGACCGAAGGGATTCAGGAGCCCGAAGAAATTTCCGGTGTAGATGGGACGGAGCGTCTCATCCAAATGGAAGGGAACGCCCTGAAGGAGGTTGCCGAACGCAACGCCGCAGATCACGGGCGGAATGACCGAGCCCGCAAAAAGCGCCCAGTCCCAGGAAGAACGCCATTTCTGCGCCGGCACCTTGCTGCGGTAGTCAAAGGCGAGGGGCCGCAGGATGAGCGCAATGAGAATGACGAGCATCGCCCAGTAAAACCCGGAGAACGCCGTGGCGTAGACCATGGGCCAGGCGGCAAACATCGCTCCGCCCCCCGTGATGAACCACACCTGATTACCGTCCCAATGCGGGGCGACGGAATTAATCATGCAGCGGCGTTCGGTGTCGGTTTTCCCGATAAAGGGCAGAAGCGTTCCCACGCCCATGTCCTGACCGTCCATGACGGCAAAGCCTACGAGAAGCACGCCGATGAACAACCACCAGATGACTTTAAGAATGGCATAGTCAATCATTTTGAGTTCTCCTTAGGCGCGGCGTTCAAAGAAGTAGCGGCCGGTCGCAAGCGTACTGGGGCCGGTTTTGGCCGTACGGATCATGAGCCACATCTCCACTGCAAAGAGGACGGCGTAGAGGATGACGAAGCCCGCAAGCGACGCGAGAACTTCACCCGCCGACAGGGACGAAACGGAAAGATCCACCGGGAGAATTTCGTAAATCGTCCAAGGCTGGCGACCGTATTCCGCAACGAACCAACCGGCTTCCGACGCAATCCAGGGTAAGGGGAGCGCAAGGGTCGCAATGCGCAGGAACCAAGGTTTCCCTGCAACCGTTCCTTTGAGACTCGTAACGGCTCCGATGAGGAAAACAAGGAGGCATGCCAAGCCGCAGCCCACCATGGCTCGGAAGGACCAGTACATCGGTGTCACCGCAGGGACGGTCGACAAAGCCGCGGCGGAAATCTGTTCGGGCGTCGCCTTCGTGACGTCGGCCGTGTATTTCTTTAAGAGGAGCCCATAGCCGAGGTCGTCCTTGACGGCATCAAACTGTTTGCGCAGATTGGCGTTTTCCGGGGTCTTGCGGAGTTCTTCAAGAAGCGTCACCGCCGTCTGACCGTTGATGATGCGGGCTTCGGCTTTTTCCACCAGGGGGTTGATGCCTTCGATTTCAGTAGAAAGGCTGCGCGTGCCGATGATCCCGAAAACCCAGGGGATGGAAATTTCCCGGGTGTTGGTGCGGTTCTTTTCATCCGGTACGGCAAAAAGCGACATAGGAGCCGGGGCTTCGTGCGTTTCCCACACGGCTTCCATGGCGGCGATCTTAGTGGGTTGATCCTTCGTCACGAGGTAGCCTGATTCGTCCCCCATGTGCAGGGTGAAAACCGAAGCGATAAGGCCGAAAACCGCGGCGATCCTGAGAGACTTCTTCGCGAAGTCGGTGTCGCGCCCCTTTAAGAGGTACCACGCGGAAACGGCGAGGACGAACATGGCGCCCGTCATGTAGCCGCCGTTGACGGTATGCATGAATTTCGCCTGTGCCCAGGGGCTCGTGACGACTTCCCAGAAGTTCGTCATTTCCATGCGCATAGTGACAAAATTGAATTCACTGCCGACGGGGTACTGCATCCAGGCGTTTGCAACAAGAATCCACAGGGCGGAAAGATTGGTGCCGAGCGCCATGAGGAACGTGACTGCGAGGTGCGCTCCCTTGGAAAGACGGTTCCAGCCGAAGAAGAACAACCCCACCATGGTGGATTCGAGGAAGAACGCCATCAGGCCTTCAATCGCGAGCGGGGCGCCGAAGATGTCGCCTACGTAATGTGAGTAATAGGCCCAGTTGGTGCCGAACTGGAATTCCATCGTGATGCCGGTAGCAACCCCCAGGGCAAAGTTGATGCCGAAGAGTTTGCCCCAAAAGCGCGTCATGTCTTTGTAGACGGTGCGGCCGGAAACGACGTAGCAGGCTTCCATCACGACGAGCATGAAACTTAAGCCCAGCGTGAGCGGTACGAAGATGAAGTGGTACATCGAGGTGAAGGCGAACTGCAGTCTCGACAGGTCAACGAGTTCGGATGAAATCATCGCGGATCTCCTTCGGTGGACGGGGCCCGGACAGCATTTTCGTGGGAAAAAAAGACGGCGGCGACGGCTTCAGGCGTCTGTTCCGTGCGCTTATCCGGACCGAAGAAGCAGTACCACAACCCGAAGATCGCGCAGAGCTTGCAGACGAGAATCACGGCGATCTCGGCAACAAGGAGCGATGGGTGGCGGAAGGTGGGCTTCTTCATTGTGGTTTTCCTTGGGCGGTTCGGCTTTTAAGAGGCCGACCGATAGAGGCATCTTAATGGAGAAAGCCGTGCGAAGAACCGTCGGGCAATGGCCTGAGGGGCTATCTCTATGACGGTATTAGAAAAACTTTATGACGATGGGAGTTGGGTTTTTCCGTCGGCCTGTAGGAAAATATCGGGCTCAGCCCGTGTATCGGTGCTGCCGATGGTTTTTCTCAGAGATTTTCTATGGCCCCCCGTCAGACTAAAAAAGAAGCAGAAACCCTTGTCTACCGCCTGTTGGACGGAGAAACACGGCACCGTCTGACGGTGCCCGGAGCACTTGTTCATTGGTCAAGTCTCCCGGCCAAAGAAAAGCCGTTGGGAACGATCGTGCTTCTCCACGGCGTTGCCAGTAACGGCAGTCGTTGGGAAGAGTTTTTGGATACGACGGCGCTGCGCAATCGTTGGAACTTTATCCGCATGGATCTGCGGGGGCACGCGGCGAGCATTTGCCGCGGCAAGGCACGTCTTGAGAATTGGGCGGCGGACGTCAAAGCCGTGATGGATGAGGCCGGGGTAGAAAAAGCCGTCATCGTCGGACACAGTCTGGGTGCCATGATTGCGCTTTACTTTACGGCACACTATCCGGCGGCAACGGCAGGGGCCGTGTATCTGGATCCTTTGATTTCTGAAGCCCTGACGTCGAAAGCCAAGGCGATGCGCCGTAAGACGCCGATGCTCGCGGTGGCAGAAGCCGTGACCCGCGCGATGAATAAACTGGGTTTTAACCGGACGATCGTACCGCAGGACTTGCGGGCGATGGACGCGAAGGCGCGGGAAATGATTGCCAAGGGGGGCGATGAATTGAAGGCCTTCATTGAACAGTACTCGTCAGCGAGGGCGGATCTGCAGTACATTCATTTGGCGCCCTACCTTCGGGATCTTTTGGAAGTAGGGCGCCGAACGCCGGCGCCGGAAATGATCCGGTGTCCGGCACTCGTCATTGCTGCCTCAAGCGGCACCTTCACGGATCCGACGGCGATGGCGGCGTGGACGAAGCAGTTGGCGGATGGTGAAATCGCCACGGTGGAGTGCGCACACTGGCCGATGACGGAATGCCCGCAGGAAGTGAGCGCCGTGATCGAAGACTGGATCGGACGCCATTTCGGATAATCACTGCCGCGTTTCGGTTCATTGAAGAACTGGGTCATTCCTGAGGTGCGAGGGGAACCTGTTTGTGACCACATAACAAAAAAGGAAAAACGCCGCCCCCTCTTGCAGTCATTGGGGTACGGCGTTTTTCATTTTTATCAAAGTTCAAAATTCGGGATGGTTCTTACGGTGCCGGCATGGCTTTCCACCCGGTGGGGCAGGCGCGCACCCGTAGGCCACCATCCTTGTTCGGCTTCGCACCAATAAACGGTCTTTTGGGCGGAAGTCGTTTTCGTTGTGGTGGTCGTCGTTGTCGTCGTAGTGACGGAATTTGAAACTGAAGGCGCAGCAGGGAGCGCGTAGGTGGGTTGCACCACGGCATAAGTCGGGGGGCGGACGGACTGCGTCACTCCGTAAACGAGAGCACCGTCGGCGATCGGAGCCAAGAGCCAGGCGTAGTCATTGTTGTGCCAGGAACGGTGGCGGTGATGCGGCGGCGGAACCGGACGGGGCGGAGGCGCTGGGGGATGAGCGCCGGGACCGCCGAATCCGGGGCCGCCGAAAGACAGGAGTTTTTCGTTTGGAAACGCGGCTTTACAAAGGAGAGCACATTGCAAAGAAAGACAAAAACCATCCGATGCGACGAACGACAACGGCCGGAAAATGAGGCACAATAAAAGACCAGCCGACTTCCGGTGAGAAAAAAAGAGGAAACCGTGCGCTATACGGAAAAACGCAGACAGTTCACCCGAGAAATTAACTTCGTGAAGCAGGCCATGTTCTTTGCGACGGCAGCGGCCTTTGCCGCCGGTGCGTCGGACATGGCCGGAAACGCCGTCGCCGGCGGGCTGGGTAATTTCGGGATTCTGCTGATCCTGGTGCGCGTTATGGCGCCCGTCGTCATTGCGTCGGTGCGGGCGCAGGACAGTCAGTGGGCAGCCGAAGAAGAGGCGGAACTCATGCGGCGTACTCCTTGGGTTCATATAGTGGGACGCGCGGGCTGGGGGCTTCTTTTTGTGAGCGTCGGGTTGCAGCTTCTCTTGAACGTGGCTTGACAAGCGTGTCGTTTTCAGGGACAATTCGCTTCTTCCCGGCAGTAATGGGTATGCTTTGCAGCACGTGCCCCGGGGCAAAAAGAACGCAAAAGTGTTGCTTTTTTGTCTCGATCGGTGGTGTGCGCAGTGAGGAGACTTGACAAAAGCTCCGGCAGCCCGCATAATCTGCCATTCGCTACGGAGGGGTGCCCGAGTGGCTAAAGGGGGCAGACTGTAAATCTGTTGGCTTACGCCTACGATGGTTCGAATCCATCCCCCTCCACCAGCGATCACATTGCACGAATTGCAGTGAGGTAGGAAATCGATCCGAATTGCAAGTCGTAATGCAGGCGGGTGTAGCTCAATGGTAGAGCTGAAGCCTTCCAAGCTTATGACGAGGGTTCGATTCCCTTCACCCGCTCCAATTTTCAAGTGTGCCCGTGTGGCTCAGTGGTAGAGCACTCCCTTGGTAAGGGAGAGGTCATGCGTTCGATCCGCATCACGGGCACCAGTAATTTTTCGTTTGACAATTTTTGAATACAACCGGAAAAGTTTCCGGCTTTTGTTCAGGAGTTAAACCATGGCAAAAGAGAAGTTTGAGCGCACCAAGCCGCACGTCAACGTCGGCACGATCGGTCACGTTGACCACGGTAAGACGACGCTCACGGCTGCTATCTGCACGGTGCTTTCCAAGCACTTCGGCGGTGAAGCTAAGGCCTATGATCAGATCGACGCGGCTCCTGAAGAAAAGGCCCGCGGCATCACGATCAACACCGCTCACGTGGAATACGAAACGG
>OIWS01003051.1_pt1 | contig 12574 bp, 9 predicted proteins | sample 1587611 | NCBI WGS metagenome assembly OIWS01 (sample SAMEA3888919, study PRJEB22519) | human gut metagenome | biome: human gut; feature: human-associated habitat; material: faeces | place: Denmark | collected 2010 | reverse complement strand
ACCACGAGGAAGGCGTGGAAAAGCTCCACCTTCTGATGCTGGACAACCACATCCCCGCAGGCGCAAAAATGTATTGAGAAACCCAAGCACCCCGGCACAGCAGTGCCGGGGTGCTTGTTCTTTCAGGGAGCCAAAAGCATACGAATGAGCGCCGGGCAGCGACCGCTGCCCGGCGCTGATCTGTTATTTTTCCAGCATCGCGTCCATCAGTGCCAGCAAAGAGCTCTGCTGGCCGGGGGTCAGGCGGCTCCATTTGTCCAGCAGCGTCCGCTGCGCGGGCGTCAGCGCGAGCCGGTCCTCGGCGTCGGCAAAAAACTGCGAGAGCGTCAGCCCAAAGGCCTCGCAGATCTTTTCCAGCGAGGAAAACGATGGCGTCATGCCCTTCTTGTACCAGGAGGAAATGGTCGACTGCGGCAGGCCGGAGCGCTCCGCGAGCTGATATTCTGTCCAGCCTCTGGCCTCGCGGTTTTTCCGGATCAGGCCGAGAATGTCTGTCACGCGATCACCACCTACGATTTTTCGTTTATTATACTTTGAAAAATCGTTGCATTTTAATCATTATTGTCGTAGTATATACTACGACAATATTCGATTTTCTGGAGGCCGCTGAACCATGAACGAAGACCGCACCTACGAAGCCTGGCTGGACGAGACGAACCGGGTCGTATCCTTTCACGCGATCCCCGCCGCCCGCCATTTCCGCGCCGCCGGAGAAGAATTCTGGCCGCTGATCCTGACCCTCGTCCTCTCTGGCTACCGGATCCAGTGAAGCAATCTTAGGAATAATTAAGAAATTTTGCCGGAAATTTGTGATATAGTGGAAGTACAAAACACGCCGGAAAAGGAGAGAACATGATGAAAAAAGCAATGCTGTGCCTACTGATGATCCTGTCCGCCTTTCTGCTTACCGCCTGTCAGAAGCAGCCCCAGCCGGAGATCAAACTGCCGGAACCGCAGGCAGCGGCCAGCCCGGCACAGCCGGAGCCGGAGACTGCAGAGCAGACCCTGACCCTCGGCCTCATCGATTTTGAAGCGGACAAGGAGCTGCTGCGCGGCCTGATCCAGAGCTATAATGCCTCCGGCGCGCCCGTCCGCATCGAGATTGTCAACTATGCTGACGGCGCCGAAAGCTATGCGGACGCCGTCACGCGCCGGACGACCGAGCTCATGGCTGGGAATGTCCCCGATCTGCTCGACTGCAGCGACCTGAGCGGCGCGCAGTACGCCGGGTACGCAAAGAACGGCATCCTGCTGCCGCTGGACGGGATGCCAGAGGAAGGGGTGCTGTCTGGCGTGCAGCAGCCCTGCGAGGTGGATGGGAAGCGCTATTCCATCGTCGGCGCGTTCACGCTCGACCCGCTGTTCGGCCCCGCGTCCAAGCTCGGCGCGTCGCTGCAGACCTCGGTCGAGGATGTGCTGCGCGGCGCGGTCCCGGATGTCCGCTTCGTCTGGGGCGGCAGGGATCTGCTCGGCGTCTATTGCCGCCACGCCGCGGAGCGCTTTCTGGACTACGATACCGGCACAGCCTCGTTTGAAAGCGAAGCATTTCTGGACCTTCTGACCGCCTGCGCCAACATCCAGCCGTCGGAGCTGGGCCCGGACAGCATCATGCAGCAGCCCATGCGTTCCGTCTCCGTGTACCGTCAGATGCAGAACAGCTGGTACGAGCAGACCGGCGACGCGTTCCGCGTGCTTTCCCTCAGCGCGGACGGCGGCGTGACCTACCAGCCCGTGCTGCAGCTCGGCGTCTGCGCAGCCTCTTCTGCGCAGGAGGCCGCGGCGCAGGCCCTGCGGGCCATGCTCGCAGAGAGCTTCCAAAAGACCATCGCGGACGCCTTCCCGGTCAGCACGGCCGTCCTGCAGGCACAGCTGCAGCAGGAGATCGACGCGCAGAAGACCTATCAGCAGACTGCCATCCGCGAAGAAGGCCGCGTCGACGTCGGCGAGGCCGGGACGCAGACCTTCCTGTTTGACGAAGCCGTCGCGGCGGACCTCATGCACGTACTGGAGCATGTGGACTGCCGCGCCTGCAGCAATCAGGAGATCCTGACCATCATCCTCGACGAGGCGGACGCCTTCTTTCAGGGCCGAAAGACCGCGCAGGAGGCCGCCCGCATCATGGACAGCCGCGCCGCCCTCTTCATCGCCGAAAACAGCTGAGTGGAGAGGGAGAAAGCGCGCGTGGGTGACGCCACATTTTCTGTTGACAAACGTTAACACCTGTGCTATCCTCGAAATATAACATATGTTAACACACGGGAAGGAGCGGAACGCATGGAACATCTCAGACTGTCCGACGGGGAATGGAAACTGATGAAAACACTCTGGCAGCGCCAGCCCCGCACGCTTGCGGAGCTGGTCGCAGCGCTGGACACCGAGACCGGCTGGAGCCGGGCAACGATCTTCATGATGCTCAAGCGGCTCATCGCCAAAGGCGCGGTCACGATGGACGACAGCGGGAAATTTCAGCAATACAGCGCCGCGATCACGTATTCAGATGTTGAACCCGAGGAAACGGAAGCATTTTTGTCGAAGGTTTACGGAGGAAGCGTGGGCATGATGGTGTCGAACCTCGTCGACCGCGGCACACTGTCCGAGCAGGACATTCAGGAATTGAAAGCCATTCTGGACGCAGCAGAAAAGGAGCGCGCGCAATGAAAAAATGGATGCTCTTTTTGACGCTCTGTATCAGCCTCCTTTTATCGGGCTGCCAGAAAACGCCGGAGGCCCAGCCTGGAACGCAGCCGGCGGAAGCGCCGTGGGCAGACGAACAAGCGGACGCGCCGCTTTCCTATGAAGACTATTTCGCGGAGCTCCGCCCCTATGACCCGGCAGAGAACGACGTGCCGGACTGGATGAAGGACGGAAACTATGAAATTTTATCAGAGGACGGCGTCCTCTCCCTGTACCAGGCGGAAGACGGGACTCTGACCCGCTTGTTTGCTTACCCGGTGGAAGCGCCGCTCGGCTGGTCGGCCGGCCCGGCCTGTCTCTATGCGTTCGACGAGCAGACCATTTACCGGCTCGATTATGGCGGGGAAGCGGCAGAGCCGATTTACCGCGCGACGGATGGGGCGATTTTGCAGATGGCGGCTGCCGGGGGCGCGCTCTTCTTTGCCGAACAGGGAGAGCTCAGCATCCGCCTCTGCCGGTTGTACGCGCCCGAAGGGAAGCTGGACGCCTTCTATGACGAGGTCCGCCCGGATGCGGAGGACCTTCTGCTGTTCCCCGTTTCCAATCACGAGCTGTGCTGGACCATGGACGATCCGGACTTTCTGGAGCTTGCGGCAGAGCAGGAGCAGACCTACATCGAGACGCGGAACATCGATCCTGCGGACAAGAGCACCTACTGGGGCATGCTGGAGCTGGATTTTGGCGTCAACTCCGGCATCCGGTACTACTATAACGACCTGGAGCCGCTGCTCTGCTCGCAGGGCTTCCGTAAAATTTACGGCGAACCGGCTGTCGCCGACTGGTGGAAAACGGAAGATACTTTCCTGCGAGACGCGGAGCTGCGCGCGAAGTTTGTATCCGTGGAACAGGGACCCGCAGTGCAGGCGCCGGACCGCAGGGTCGTAAGCTTTTTGCGCGGCGCGGAAACGGCGCTTGCGCAGGAACGGGGCCTGACGTTCAACACGCCGGAAGATCTTTCTCCGGAGCAGCTGTTTCAGTTGTTTCTGGCATGGACGAATGAAGCTACGCTGAAGGAATATCAAGACCCGGATGACGGAAACTTCTATTTCACAACCCCGGTCATCCGCCGGACGCTCGACTGCTATTTCAGCGGCTATTGCTTTGATATCACAGCCTGCAGGGCGTACGACAGGCAAACCGGCATGGTCGTCGTCCCGTCTGTTTCCGGGTCTGACGACGGCCGGACGGCGCGGCTCGCCGGAAAAGCGCAGGACGGAGACCTTGTGACCTACCTTATCGACTTTTACGCGGATACGGCTGCCAAGGCAGAGCATCGTGCGTACGCGAGGAAGGAATACACGCTGCAATGCTATGACGGCGGCTTCTATCTCCTGCGCGCCTGCTCCGTGATGTGCCCTGACGGGGAACATACGCTCGGCGGCATTTCCGTCTGGGACAGGTGGGATCTTCTTCCGCAGGCGGTGACCGAAGGCTTTGAGAATCTTGGTGTGGTCGGCGTTTCGCGGGAGGACTATGACGTGGTCAAATACGGCCGCGACGGACTATATGTCCACGTGCTGCGCCTGCAGGCGGGCAAGGAGGACAGGGAGGGGCTGGACGGCTATGTCAGCTGCGTCTATACGACGAGCCCCGACTACCCCTCGCCGCGCGGTCTGCGCGTCGGCGACCCGGAGGCCAACGCAGCAGAAACAATGAACGCGCTCTGGGGCAGCTTTGAATACGAGCTGCAGGACGGCGCGATCTGCCGCATGGGGTTCTTCTCCTATTATGACGCGGGAGGCCCCGGCGAAGCGTTTACGGTACGCCCGGCAGACAGCCGGCCGGGGAATTGAGGGAAAGGAGCTGCCATGATACGAGAAACATTGACGCTCTCCGCGCTGATCGCAGCCGTCCTGCTGGTGCGGGCGGTGTTCAAAAACCGCGTGCCGAAGCGGATGATCTATGCGCTCTGGCTCGTGGTGCTTTTGAAGCTCTGCCTGCCGGGGACGCTGTTCTCCCTGCCGGTCCTTCTGGCAGAGCAGACCGCCGCGCCGGTGCAGCGCGCGGAGTTCCCGGCGCAGACCGCGCCGGTCACCCAACCGCCCGCACAGGCGGTACAGCCGCAAACACCCGCGCAGCCAGTCACGCAGGAACCGGCAAACCCGGCGGCGAAGCCGCTGACGGCCACGCAGATCTTCCGGATCATCTGGTTCAGCGGCAGCGCGCTGCTCGGCCTCTGGATGCTTGGCTCGTGGCTGGTCTTTACGATCCGGCTGCGCAAAAGCCGGAAATTCCTCGGAAGACACGGAAAAACCAGTATTTACGTCTCAAGCCGCATCCCGTCGCCCTGCCTTGCAGGCCTCATCCCGGCCGTCTATCTGACGCGGAACGTGCTGCAGAACGACACGGCAGCACTGATCCTGCGCCACGAGCTGACGCACCTGCGGCATCTCGACCCGCTGTGGTCGTTCTGCCGGACGGCCGCTGTGGTCGTCTACTGGTGGAATCCGCTGGTCTGGCTCGCCGCGATCGTCTCCAAGCGCGATGCCGAGCTGGCGTGCGACGAGGCCGTCGCCGCGGGGCTCCTCGACAGCGAGCGCATTGCCTACGCAAGGGCGATCCTGGCCCAGGCCCCGCGCAGGGGTGCAGCCCTGAGCCTTGCCGGGCCGCCGGTCAAAGAGCGCATTTTGTTCCTCACGAAAAAGCAGCGCACGAGCGTCCTGTGCGTCGTTCTGGCCCTGATCCTCGTCGTGTCCGCGACCGGCTGCTCCTTTGCCGAGCTGACGCGGCAGAAATCTGGGGAGATCACTCTGCCCGAAGCGGCAGGGGAGACCGGCCCGTCCGCGGATGCGGCCGCGGATCCCACCGCCCGGCAGGAAGGACCGGTGCAGGACCAGCCGCAGCTGCTTCACAACGACGGGACCTATGACCCGTCCCAGCCCCTGCAAGCCTGGGAGCTGGCCCGCGCCGACGGTGTGCAGACCGGCATGACGCAGGCGCAGGTCGAAGCGATCACGGGGCCGCTCACCGAGAACCAATACGGCATCCTGGTGGACGATCAGAACATCTCCTATCGCTTCTGGGACCGCAGCGGCGGCGAACCGAAGCTGATGGAAATGACCTGGAGCGGAAAAGTGATAAACGACGAGCTTGTCTATACCACCGCGCAGGACGCGCCGGCCTTCCGCGGCATCTGCCTCGGCGATCCGATCGGCGACGTGCTGGCGAAGCTCCCGTGTACGGACCGGGAACTGAAATACCAGCAGACACAGTATGTGTACGGGCAGGCGGGCGATGCAGACTACGCAGTCCTGCACCTGATCGGGGACAGCTATTATTCTCTGTCGTTTGGCATCGCCGGTCAGTGGCGCGCGTCCGTCGACTTCTCCCGTGTCCAGCAGCGCGTGTTCCATATCGTCATTTATGCCGAAACATACTGGCAGGAAGCAGAGCAGGCGGGCGAAGAGACGGCTGCCCGGGCGCAGACCATGACGCTGTCGGTCCCGTCCGGCGAAAAATATACGTTGTCGGAGGCGGATGCGGCGGCTCTGGAGGAGATCTTCTCCGAGGGTTCCATGACGATGCTCGAGAACGACCCGGAATCGGTATGCGTGTACCAGTTCGACATCCGGAATCGCAGCTATCTGCTGGATGAAACGCTGGATACAGTAGAGATGATCGTATGGATGGATACCGAGCATTATGACTATTACCAGAAGCACCTGACCGACGCCGACGCGGAAACCCTGCAGACGGTCATTGACCGGTACACACAGGGCGCGGAGGGCAGCAAGCGCCAGACTGCGATCCTCCGGGAGGTGCGCGCGGCTTCCGTCACGGTCGAGCATATCACCCTGCTCAATTCCGCCCTCGAGGAAGACCTGCGAGCGCTCAAAGGCATGAACATCCCACCCGAAGCGTACCAATACGGCTACTATCGGGAGGACTCCGGCGAGATCTACACCTACAAGGTCGACCCGGATACCCCCGTCACCATCTATGACATTTCTCAGGTCTACGGAGCGGGCGAGGACCGGCTGTACACCTTCGAAACATGGCAGGATTTCGTCGCCGCGGTCCAGGCCAACGAAGGCCTGTGCGTCCCGCCCTATACCCTGACCCTGCAGGACGGCGTTGTCGTCAAAATCGAAGAGAAATTCTACAATTAGCATCCAGAAAGGAGACTACTATGAAGAAGACAGCCCTGCTCCTGCTGCTGTGCATCTGCCTGCTTCTGGCTGGCTGCACCGCGCAGACCGCACCGCAGCCCATCCAGCCGGAACCGGATACTCAGCCGGAACCGGATACTCAGCCGGAGCAGGCTGTGCAGCCAGCACGGACATGGCAGGACATACAGGCGCAGCTTCCGGACGTCTCCGCCATGTCCGGCTTTCCGGCTGCGGAGCAAGCCTGGCACCCGGAGCCGATCGTCGTGCATGGCGGAGAAGCGGAATACTGGATCGACCAGTCCGAAAGCTGGGAGACCGCAAGGATCTGTATGCGAAAAGATGGCCAGACGGCGAGCATTTACGCCGCGCAGGACGGGAGCCTGTCCCAGCTTGCATTGTTCGATGGGATGCTGTATTTTGCACAGACCGGCGGCATTTATCGGATGCCAATGGAAGGCGGCGCGGCGGAACTCTGGATCCCGGACGGCGGACGGTTTGCGCTGACCGGCGGCGTGATCTATACGTGGCTTTCGGAGCAGGGCTTCTGCGCCATTGCCGCGCAGGACCCGGAACAGGCCGTGCCGGTGTGGAAGCAGGAACAGGCGCTTACGGTTAGGCAAACTGTCCCGGTGACGGGCGGTATCGTCTTCTGGCTGGCGGAAAACGAGCCGGATCCGGATGCTGGCCAGCTTTGGGTCGTGCTGCTGCGAAACAGCGGGCAGTGGGAGCTTCTGCGCGAGGAAACGGGACCGATGCCGCGGAGCATCTTTTCGGATGACACCAACGTCTGGTTCATGCGCGAGACGAGTGAAGGTCAGTTTCTCTATCAGATCGATTGTAAAGATGGAGCATATGCCTGCCTCGGCAAGCTGCCGGAAGCACCGGATGGATGTTACAGCCCCGGCACGCCTGTATTGGGCTTTCAGCGTCTGCTGATGCGCTATCAAGGGATAGAGTCAACCATGGAGTTTTATGCGCTGGATGACAAACTGACGCTGGGTGAGCATTTGCTGTCGTACGGCGCAGACGATTCATATGCCATTTATTTTCTGCACCTGTTCGAGATACAGGAAACGCCGCAGAGCTTTTATTTTTGCGGCAAGTCGGAAGAAAACGGGCTGTATCTCGTTTCTGAAATAAGAAAAAGCGGGGACGGGCTTTTGCGGGAGGAAGCCCTGCAGCCGCCGGTATGAACGCGCCTGCGGGCATAACGATCAAGCCGAACCGAAAGGAGAAACCCATGAAAAAGACGATTATATTCCTGCTGCTGTGCATCTGCCTGCTTCTGGCTGGCTGCACCGCGCAGACCGCACCGCAGCCCATCCAGCCGGAACCGGAGCCTGTGCCGACAGAGCCGGAACCCGCCCCACCCGCAGCCGAAACCGCGGATACAGTTGCAAGTCAGGAAGAGCAGACGCAGGAGCGGCCGGCGCTCCCGGTCCCGTCCGCGTCCATGTTTTCCCTGACCGGGCGCGAGGCCGTCCTGTATGACGCGGCGGTCGCGCAGCGATACCCGCGCGATGACAACGACATCGTCCTGCCAAGCCTGTGCGAATACGGCTCGTTTGAGGAAGACGGAAAGACCGTGGTCATCTGCGACCTGCACTACGATTTTTACTACGACTACACCGGCCCCGGCTGGGCGTGGAACTCGGGCGCGATGAACACGTATCTGCGAGCGGAGCTGGAAACGCAGGACGGCGCGGAGGTCTGCACGGGCTTTGCAATTTTCCCGGGCGGCGATCCTAGCGACTGGATCTCCGGCGAATGCGGCCCGCTTGCCGTGCAGAATGCAGATGGGGCGTGGGTCCTGCCGGAACCGGCCGGAGACTGGTTCCCGTCGGACAGCAGTATGCTGGGCGAGTATCTGGCCGTAGCAGAAGCCATGCAGGAACCGGCGGCAGTGATGCCGCAGGCAGACTTTGAGGCGCACATGCTGGCGCTTTCGGACGAGAAGACGGCGGAGGAATTGACCATCGACAGCTTCCCGGACGTTCTGGCGGAAGACGCGGCGCTGGAAAGCTTCCTGCGCGATACGCCAGAGGAAGCGGCGCTCTGCTGCGCGACGTATCTGGTCGAAAACATGTGGTACGGCGATGGTGAAAATGAGCCCTATACGACGGATTTCGCGCTGACCGCGCTGGGGCGGCTCTACGTTCTTTCGATGCAGTATCTCATGGAGACGTATAACGACTCGACGTCGCTGCTGTCTGCCTTGCTGCTTCATACGTTTTCCCCGGAGGAATGGCTGTACCAGTTCTGGGGCGTAGTGGGAGGAATCGCGTTCGCAAAGGAAGGTTTTACGCTGGACAGTGTCTATTACGATGAGCACCCCATTGAAAAGCAGTGCATGACCGCCCTGTTGCGCAGCCCGAAGCGGCTTCATGTCGCGACACTTTTTGATTATGTAAACCCTGTAGACAACGAGCGGTGTGACGCCGACCATTCTGCGCTTTATGATTTCCTGGCAGAGGGCAAGGCAGACGACCGCCTTCATATCGAGCCTGCCGGAGCGACGCGCGAAGATCTCCTTGCCGCCTGCACGGAAACGGCGCATTGGGAGGTAGAAGGCGGAACCGATACCACCATCCTCCACATCACGCCCGAACACGGTCAGGAACTGCGGCTTGTGTACCGCTTCGGCGAAAATTAAGAATTTTTAAGAAATTTCTTCCACGCCGGTGTGCTATGATGACGGCGAGAACATCAGCTTCCTGACGAAAAGGAGAAACAAATGAAAAAACTGTCTGCTGCGCTGCTGGCGCTTTTGCTGATATTGACGGGCTGCCAGAAACAGCAAAGGCAGGCGGATATCCGTCTGCCGGAACCGGAAACACCTGCCGCAGAAGAAACGATAGCCGAACCGGCGGAAGAACCGGAACAGGAGAGCGTCGCTCCGGACCTCGGAAACTTCAAAGAGCTTCTGGAAGTTCTTCAAACGCTGCAAACACGGAAGGACTGGAAAAGCAGTCCGGAATACGAGATGATCACGGCGCAAAAAGAAAAAGTTCTCAGCCAGCTGATCGGCAGCTTTTACTGCGGGCTTGACAGCCTCAGTCTTCAGAATACCGCGTGGGGCGATCATGATCTGTCCTGTATGGCGTTTGAGGTGTTCCGGAGTCTGCTTGGGCCGGAAGATCTGGAGCTGGAAGCCGAGACGCCGCTTGAATGGTTCCGGACCTGGTTTATCTGGGCATTCGGACACATGCATGAAGCGGACGCAGCAGGACTGCAGGCGCAGTATCCGGCTTCCTTTGCCGCAATCGATACGGTTATGGATCATCACGGGACATGGGAAGATGCGGTAGACAACGGTCTGTGCTCTCTGGACAAGGGCAGCCATTACGACTTCGATCTCATTGCTGCACGAGATCAGATCGTTTCCTACATCCGTGAAAACGAAGAAATCTGGCCGTTTTCGTATACGCTGATCCTGCGGTTAAACAATGCGCTATATGGCACGGAGGAACCGACGCCCGGAGATCCGAATGTGTACGTCGACTTTATCTGGTGGGCTGCATATACCGCCTCCGGTGAGCGCACAGAGGTCCTTGTGCAGGAGCTGACGCTCAACCCAGAGACAGGAGAATCGTCCGTATGGACCATCACGCGCGAGGATTTGGGAGAAGATCTGTCGTTCCTCCCGGATTGGGTCGTGGATACGCTTTTTGATGGGACGTATCTGTCTTCGGCTAAGAACGCGCCGCCGGAGATTGTACAGCCCGAAACCGAACAGCCAGAAAACGTACAGCCGGGGTCGGAGCCTGCACAGTCTGTCGCTGCGGCTGCGACTATGCCGCAGACCGAACAGGATGCGGTGCGGTTCGCGCAGGCAGAGGGCAAGCTGCGCGCAGCCCTGCAGCAGAGCACCGGGGAGGGAACAGAGGACCTCGCCGCACTTTTCTGGGCCTATGACGGCCAGAACGGCAACCTCTTTGGAGAGTTACCGGCGTTCAGCGCCGAAGCGATCGCCACGCAGCCGATGGACGACGAGACCTGGGACGCGCTGTCGCTGTTTGCCTACAAGCGCTATGCGCGCGAAAACGGCTGGCCGCTGATGATCGGGGCAGAGGCGCTCCGCGATACCTTTGCAAGCTATTTCCCACTGGACAGCAGCACGTGGCAGGACCGCAGCTCGCACTATCTGACGTATCAGGACGGGATCTACACCCGCACGGTCTATGACGACGGGCACCATAGCCGGTACTGCTATCTGCGCGGCGTCCAATGCAAGCAGGACGGGGCGATCGAGCTGCGGTTCGACTCGCTGGAGCTTCCGGCCGATATGGAATATGAGACCGCGGATGCGAGCATCCGCGCGGTCTTTGACTACGCCGGCGTGACAGAGCTGCAGCCACCGGCGTTCCGGGAGGCCGTCTGGCAGGCGTTCTCTGCCGGTGTCCTTCCGCTGGAAGGGAACAACACCGGGCGCATTGTGACCCTCTGCCTGACCGGCGACGCCGCGCAGCCGTTCCTGTTTATGGAATGTAACTGAGGACGGAACATACGCGGTGGATTTTTGCGGCCGGATGGGGTATAGTAGGGGAAAAGCTTTTTAGAAAGGAACCAGACCCATGTGTACTGCAGCAGCTTTTCAGACAAAGGACTTTTATTTCGGCCGGACGCTGGACTACGAATGCTCCTACGGCGAGTGCGTGACCGTCACGCCGCGCCGCTATCCCTTCTCGTTCCGCCACATGGGGCGGCTGGATGTGCATTACGCCATGATCGGTATGTCACACGTCGCGGATGGGTATCCGCTGTACTACGACGCCGTCAACGAAGCCGGACTCGGTATGGCCGGGCTGAACTTCGTCGGCAATGCGCAGTATGCCGAGGTACAGGAGGGAAAGGAAAACGTGGCGCAGTTTGAGCTGATCCCATGGATCCTCGGCCGCTGCGCCACGGTCCGCGAGGCGCGGGCGCGGCTGGACGCGCTCAATCTGGTCGGCACACCCTTCAGCGAGCGCTATCCCGCCGCGCAGCTGCACTGGCTGCTAGCAGACAAGGACGAGGCCGTCGTCATTGAGTCGATGGCCGACGGCCTGCACGTCTATGACGACCCGGCGGGCGTCCTGACAAATAACCCGCCGTTCCCGCAGCAGCTGTTCAACCTGAATAACTACATGGCGCTCTCTCCGCGGCAGCCGGAAAACCGGTTCTCCGGGGCGCTGGGACTGCACTGCTACAGCCGCGGCATGGGCGCGCTGGGCCTGCCCGGCGATCTGTCGTCCATGTCCCGCTTCGTGCGCGTGGCCTATACGAAGCTGAACGCCGTCTGCAGGGACACGGAGGCGGAGAACGTCAGCCAGTTTTTCCACATCCTCGGCGCGGTAGAGCAGCAGTGCGGCTGCTGCGAGGTCGAGCCCGGCGCATATGAATACACGATCTATACCTCCTGCTGCAACGCGGCCCGCGGCGTTTACTATTACACGACCTATGACAATCATCAGATCACCGCTGTCGACCTGCACCGCGCGGAACTGGAGGGGGAAGCCCTCAGCACCTGGCCGCTCGTGACCGGCGAGCAGATCTTCCGCCAGAACTGAAACGGAAAAAGCAGTTCAACGCCGTCGTCGCGTCCAACACGCACGCGCGGCACCTGTATGAGCGCCTCGGGTTTACCCAGCTCGGCGTCATCCCCGGCGGCTTCCGCATGAAGGACGGCCATTACGAGGATATCTGCCCCTACTATCATACTCTGTAAAAAACAGCCTGCGCCGCAGATATCGCGGCGCAGGCTGCTGTTTAATTTGTTTTGCCCGATGGAT
>OIWS01003044.1_pt1 | contig 12594 bp, 9 predicted proteins | sample 1587611 | NCBI WGS metagenome assembly OIWS01 (sample SAMEA3888919, study PRJEB22519) | human gut metagenome | biome: human gut; feature: human-associated habitat; material: faeces | place: Denmark | collected 2010 | reverse complement strand
CCCTCCCCGAGCTCTTCGGGCAGTTCCGGCGTGGCGACCTGGATGTCCGGATACTGGCGGAGGTGTTCGAGCAGAATCCGGCGAATCTCCCGGATTGCCAGCGGATTCTGCTGGGCGCTGTGGTCCGATTTGACCACCAGTTCGCTCACCGCGCCATCCAGATGGCTGCTCGCGTAGGGCACGATACCGTCACTGCCGCCGGGAATGCCGGCCTCCTTCCGGTTGCCGATCACCGAGTGATACGGCACGCCCGGCCGGAACGGAATCGTTTCAAGCAGTTGAAGCGTCCGGTTGTTCGGGTCGAGGTTGTCGATGCCGGTCTGAAATTTCGAATTGTCCGGCTGCAGCCAGCCGTGGCGCATCAGGTTGCCGATGACCCCTTCGCCCCGCTGGACCAGCGACTGCGGCAGTTCGATCAGCGAGGCGCCGATCCGGCCGATGGCGCTGTTCGCCATCTCCGAACCCCGGTGCGGAACCGCGATGAACACCACCCGCTGCACGAAGGGGAGCGCCTTGAAATCCATCATCCGGGTGACGAAGTCGCGCTGTTCCGCCGTGAGCGACGCGAGCATCTCCCGGTAGTTGTCGCCGAGCAGCGGTTCGACCAGCCGGTTCTCCGCGTTCATGATCAGCGTCTTGGAGAGAAGTCCGCCCATCGAGTGACCGATCAGCACCATCCGGTTGAACATCTTCACCGGCCGCCCGGTCGCCTGGAGCCGGTCCGCCTCCGCCTGCAGATCTTCGCGCAGAAGCTGTGCCGAGTAGAGCACCGGGTTGCCGCTGGAGTAGGAGAAGCCCCAGAACTGATAGTGTTTCCGCAGATCCGGGTCGTTCTGCAACGTATTGATCATCTGCATCCAGGTGCGCGCATTGGACATCAGCCCGTGAACCAGCACCACCGGAATCCGGTCGTCGCTGTAGGGCTCGAACATGTAAAGCCCCTGCATCCGCACCGTTTTATCCGGGTTGAGCATGTACTCCAGATAGCCGAACGGAAGCGGGTCGTGCGCCATGTAGGCCAGCGGCGTGGAGAAATCCTGCTCCAGCGGAATCCGGTTCCGCCCGAGCTGCACCTCGTCGCAGTTGCGGCTGTCGAAGAAGGCGAGCTGCCCCGTGACCTCCCGGCGGTTCTCCTCCTCCGGCTTGAACTGCAGAATCAGCGTCGCCGGCAGCGTCTGGTTGTCGGTGAACCGCACCTCGTCAAGGTGGGGTTTCACCCGGCAGATCAGCGGCGCGCCGAGACCGAAGCGGCGGCTGACGTGGGTGAGGTTCTCCGGCCGGTAGTCGGCGCAGAGCAGAAAATCCGAATAACTTTCCGGCGAAAGCGGCAGCCGGAACTCCGGAGCCTGAAAGGTCACCCGCTGGCCCCCCGCCGCCGTCAGCCGGTATCCTTTGTGGTGCAACAAATTCCGCTGGCGCAGAAAGAGGAAGACTTCCCCCGTCGCCGCGTTGTAGATCCGCATGACCCCCACCCGCTCTTCGCTGTAGGGCTGTTCGCCCGGCCGGTCGAGCAGCTGCAGATAGGTGTGGCTGTAGAGCGCCGCCGCGAGATGGTAGCCGACGGCCCGGTCGGGATCCGACGCGAAGCGCAACCCGAGGTTGAGCGCGACATCGGCCATCGCGGCGAGGTGTTCCGGCCGGGGTTCGTTCCGGAACAGTTTCTGCAGTTGCAGAAGCAGCCCCTCCGGATTTTCCTCATACTGCTCCGAAAGCAGCAGATTGGCCAGCAAATTGGCGGTATTCTGGTTCAAACCGTTCCCGGTGGAGACGCTGCCGTAGCCGAGCCGGTCCCGGCTGCCGACGCGGGTGACGGAGATCTCGTGGCTGCAGCCGGCAGAAAGCAGCAGCGCCGCCGCGACGATCGGCAGAAGGTATCCGGCGGCGGATTTCATTGACCCGCCTCCTTCGCCGGCTGACGGGCGTGCGTGTCGCCGAGGCAGTTGTAGATCTGCGGCACCAGGTATTTGATCATCGACGAGGCCGGAAGCGCGAGAATCATGCCGGGAATTCCGGCGAATATCGCACCGAGCAACACCACGATGATCGTTTCCAGAGTGGTCAACCCGAGCGATTCCCCGATGACCGCCGGGTAGAGAATGAACTGTTCGATGATGCCGTTGTAGACCAGATAGAGGGCGATGATTCCGGCCAGCTGGGCGCCGGAGACGTCGCCGCCGCCCACCGCCAGCGTCACCAGCACCGTCAGCGTCGCCGAGAGAATTGGGCCGATGTAGGGCAGCAGAATGCCGCACCCCGCCAGCAGGCCGAGCACCGGGAAGTAGGGGACCCCCAGCAGGTAGAATCCGGTGGTGTAGACCGTCGCATCCACCGTCATCAGCGTCAGGTAGCCGCGCACCCAGATGCGGAGCCGGCCGATGACGCCGCTGATGATGCGCTGAGCCTCCGCCACCGTCTCTTCGCTGGCGCCGGGCAGCCAGCTGCCGTTGAAGACGGTGCGCACCAGGTATTCGCTCTGGCGCCCGTCACTGCCGCCGTCGCCGCAGAATTCCGCCAGTTTCGACAGGAAGAGCAGAAAGAAGAAGACCGTCATCAGCAGGTCGACCAGAATCGCCACGATCATGCCGAGAACGCTGGCGGTGAAGGAGACCAGCCCGCCGGTACGCCGCAGGAGAATGCCCGCCAGCTCCCGCTGGGCCGACTCATCCTGCATGATCCGGCTGATCTGATCCAGCCCGAACTGCACCAGCGGGAGCTTTTCAAACCGTTCCCGCAGATGGTTGAGATAGACCGACGCCTGATCGAGCAATCCCTGCGCGCTGGATTCGGCAAGTGAACTTTCGATGGGCGGCGGCTGCGGCTTCGGGGAGATGTTTTCCATTCCGGCCGTTTCGGTGGCGACCGCCGCCGCTTCCTCGCCGTTCGCTTCCGCGGAGGGGCCGGCCGGTTCGGCCGTTTTTTTCTCCACGGTGAGATTTCTCTCGGTCCAGTCGCGCACCGAACTGCTCAGATTGTGCACATAGTGATTGGTCAGCGAAGAGAAGAGGATCCCCAGCATCAGGATCACCAGAGCGACCAGCACGCAGGTCAGGCCGACCGCGCGATTGATGATCCGGCGGTTTTCCCGGCGGCGAAGCTCCTCGGGCGCGGGGTCGCTCGCCCCCCGGCGGATGGCCCGCGACAGCCGGTTCAGCGGCGAGAGAATCCAGTCCGCCAGGCGGAAGAGATGGTAGCCGATGCCGCGTTTCTCCCTCAGCCGCCGCTCGAAATATTTTTCCGCCGGCAGCATCACGTAGGCGGCGATGAGCCCGAAGATGACCGACCGCAACAGCGTCGCGGTGAGGATGAACACCGCAATGACGATCAGCGCGACAAGAATTCCGGCTCCGGAACGGAGAATCCGTCGCCGCCGGAGATATTCCGCGGCGATTTCATCGATGAACTTCTCGATCGTTTCGGCGGCGAATCCCAGCCGGGCGGCGAGGTCACGGATCAGCGGCGCGCTCTCTTCCAGCGAGTCGGTTGAAATTGCAAGAACAAGAAATCCCCGCAGAATCCGTTCCAGCTCCTCCGCCGGCAGTTCCCGCAGGGCGGCGGCCGCTTCGTCTGCACTGACCGGAGGCTGACTTTTCAACTCTGCGATCAGCTTATCCACTTCAAGCGGGGAGTGTTCGTACATCAGAAGCTGGCGGACCGACTCCAGATCGGCCTCCGTCAACGGCCCGTCACTTTCGAGGATCTGTTTGAAAATGCCCAGAACGGCACTGCGGATGGCGCGCCCGGTGTCGTCGGCGCCGTTTCCGCTGTGGAACAGCGTGGTCACCACCGTGAAGGTGTGGCGCATCGAACGCTCCATCCGCTTCGAGAGCCGGAGCGAACCGGTGAATCTGGAAAAATCGAACATCCGCCGCTATCCTCTCTGCTCCGTTCCGCCGCGTCGGTCATTCCGGACGGAGGCCGTTTCTGTGGGTTTCTCCGCCCCGTCCGGAATGCGCCGCACCCCGGACGGAGCTGTTTTTCTGCTGGTTCCGCCGCCGCGTCTCTTCAGCGGACGCGCACGTCGCGGTGCCCCGGCACCACTTCGCCGACGATTCCGGCGGTGAAGCCGTTGTTGCGGGCGATGGCGAGCGCTTCGTCCGCCGCCTTCTGCGGCACGAACCAGACCATGCCGATGCCCATGTTGAAGACCCGGTAGGCCTCCACCGGATCGACGTGGCCCTTTTCCACCAGCACCTTGAAGATCGGCGGAATCGGCAGGACGTCGGTGTCGAAGACCGCGGTCACATCGTTCGGCAGAATGCGCGGCACATTGTCGTAGAGGCCGCCGCCGGTGATGTGGGCGATGCCGTCGAGCGGCAGGTTCTTCGCCTGCGCTTCGCGGATGGCCGGGTAGTAGCAGATGTGCGGCCGCAGCAGCGCTTCGCCGACCGTCTCGCCGAGCTCGTCCAGATAGGTGTGGACGTTGTAGCTGCACTGCGAGAAGAGAATCTTCCGCGCCAGGCTGAAGCCGTTGGTGTGCAGGCCGCTCGAACCGAATCCGATCGCGACGTGACCCGGACGGATCTTCTCGCCGGTGATCAGCTTCGATTTCTCCACCACGCCGGTGATGACACCGACCAGGTCGAAGTCGTTGCCGTACATGCCGGGCATCTCGGCGGTTTCGCCGCCGAGGATGGCGCAGTTGGCCGCCTTGCAGGCGTCGGCGATGCCGGTGAGCACCTCTTCGTAGAGCGGGCTGCGGAGTTTGCCGATGCCGATGTAATCCATGAAGTAGAGCGGTTCGGCACCCTGCACGGCGATGTCGTCGATGCAGTGGTTGACGATGTCGTGGCCGACGGTGTCATACTTCTCCATCATCATCGCGATCATCAGCTTGGTGCCGACGCCGTCGATGCTGGAGACCAGCACCGGTTCACGGTATTTCGAAAGGTCGATCTGGAAGAGGCCGCCGAAGCCGCCGACCGGGGCGAGCATCTCCGGACGGCGGGTCTGGGCGAACTTCCGTTTCACCTGTTCGAGAAGTTCGGTGGCCAGGTCGATGTCCACGCCCGCGGCCTTGTACAAATCGCTCTTGACGTTTGCGCTCATGTCGTTCCTCTAAACTGTAGTGATGTTGCAACCGGATTGTATCCGGTTAAATATACATGAAAAACTCCCTATTACAAGTTCCAGAAGCGCTTGGGCTCGGCGTAGGCCATGGCGACCGCGAGCTTCATGGTCTCCTCCTCCGGCATCTGGCCGTACTCGATGAGCGACCCGAGCACGTCGGCCAGCACCCGGCGGAACATCTCGAAGCGGGAGCCGTACGAGAGCAGCTTGCGCGAATCCGAAACCATTCCGGCGAAGTTCCAGTAGACGTCGACCGCGCCGATGTATTCGAGCTGGCGGCGCATGCCGGTCGGGTGGTCGCAGAGCCACCACGCCGAACCGAGCCGGACGTTTTCGCCGAACGCGCGCGCCAGCGTCGCCAGCGTCGCCTGATGGCCCTGGTCGAGGCAGTAGAGCACCACCTTGAGCTTGCTGTCGAACCGGTTGAGGAACGACACCAGCGCGGGCAGGAAGTCCTGATAGTGGTTGCTGACGTCGCCGCCGACATCCGGACCGAGCGCGTCGAAGAGCCGGGCGCGCACGTCGCGCACCGCGCCGAGGTGGAGCTGGGTCACCCAGCCCTTTTCGGCGTTGAGGGCGGCGGCTTCGGCGAGGAAGGCGCCCATGTAGCAATCCATCTCCGCGGCGGTGAGCGTCTCTCCGGCGAGGGCGCGGCGGAAGATCCGGTCGGCGTCCTCAAAGAGGTAGTCGGCGCGCAGCGGCAGTTCGAGGCCGTGGTCGGTGGCGAGGCACCCCTTTTCGGCGAAGTAGTCGTGGCTCTGCCGCATGGCGTCGATCAGGTCGCTGAAGGTGGAGATCTTCCGGTTGAACCGCTTGCCCACCCGGTCGATGTACTCTCTCCAGCCGGGGGCGAAGATCTTCATCGCCTTGTCGGGGCGCCAGGTCGGGCGGATGATTTGGCGGCCGAAGGCGGCGTTGGCGCGCTCGTGATCTTCGAGCAGGTCCACCGGGTCGTCGGTCGAACTCATCGCCTCGACGTTCAGCGGACCGGTCAGCAGCGCCTGCGGCCGGAAGGCGTCGGTGGCGAGCTTCTCGTTGACCGCGTTCCAGATCTTTCTGCCGGTCTTTTCGGAGAGCCGCTCGTCGATGCCGAAGTAGCGCTTGAGGTCGAGGTGGATCCACTCATAGACCGGATTGCCGACGATTTCGGGGAACACCTTCGCCATGGCGAGGAACTTCTCCTCGGCGGAGGCTTCGCTCCCGGTGATCAGCGACTCGGGCACGCCGCGTTTGCGCAGCATCTCCCAGACGTAGTGGTCGGTGGCGGCGAAGAGCTGCCAGGCGTCGGAATAGCACGCATTGTCGGCGATTTCGCGGACGTTCGCGTGGTTGTGGGGGTCGATAACCGGAAGATCTTTGATTTCGTTGAAGATCCGTTTCCCGGTCGCGTTGCCGATGAGATAGTTGTCATCAAGAAAAGCCATGATACCTCACTCCTTGCTCTTGCTTTCTGCTATACGTTGACGGCGTCAGCGGTGGCGGCGTCGAGTTCCGCGCGGTACTGATCGAGAACCGGCCGGACCCGTTCGGCGAGGAACTCCTCGACCTGCTGCGGCGCGCGGCCGATGAAGGTCGAGGGGTCGAGCAGCGAATCGAATTCGTCCCGGATGCAGGCGAAGGCCGGATCGTTGCGGAGCCGGTCGAGCAGATCGTTGTCCGCGCCCTCCTCCTTGACCCGGCGGGCGGCCGCCATCGAATGGGTGCGGATCACCTCGTGCAGCGCCTGCCGGTCGCCGCCCTTCTTCACCGCGGCCATCAGCAGATTCTCGGTCGCCATGAAGGGCAGTTCGGACTGGATGCGGCGGGCGATCACCTTCGGCCAGAGCTGGAGGCCGTCGGTGATGTTGATGAGCAGCGAAAGGATGATGTCCGCCGCGAGGAACGATTCCGCGAGCACGATGCGGCGGTTGGCGGAGTCGTCGAGGGTGCGTTCGAACCACTGGGTCGCCTCGGTCATCGCCGCGTTGGCCGGCAGGCTCATGAGGTAGCGCGAGAGCGAGCAGACCCGTTCGCTGCGCATCGGATTGCGCTTGTAGGCCATGGCGCTCGAACCGATCTGCTTCTTGCCGAAGGGCTCCTCGACCTCCTTGAGGTTGGCGAGCAGCCGGATGTCGGTCGCCATCTTCGAGGCGGACTGGGCGATGCCGGAGAGGATCGACAGCACGAAGTAGTCGATTTTGCGGGTGTAGGTCTGGCCGGAGACGGCGATGACGTTGGAGAAGCCCATGCCGGCGGCGACGTCACGTTCGAGCTGGCGGCACTTGGCGTGGTCGCCGTCGAAGAGTTCGAGAAAGCTCGCCTGGGTGCCGGTGGTCCCCTTGACGCTGCGGAAGGGGATGCGCTCGATCTCCTCTTCGACCCGCTCGAAGTCGAGCAGGAAGTCCTGCAGATAGAGGCTGAACCGCTTGCCGACGGTGGTGAGCTGCGCGGGCTGGAAGTGGGTGAAGCCGAGGGTGGGCAGCGCCTTGTTGGCGTCGCAGAAGGCGGCGAGCTGGCTCATCAGCCGGAGCAGTTTGCCGCGGATGATCTTCAACCCTTCGCGCATCTGAATAAGTTCGGTGTTGTCGGTGACGAAGCAGCTGGTGGCGCCGAGGTGGATGATCGGCATCGCCTCCGGGCAGAGTTCGCCGAAGACGTGGATATGGCTCATGACGTCATGGCGCAGTTCGCGCTCTTTGGCGGCCACCTTTTCGAAGTCGATGTCGTCGAGGTGCTGCTCCATTGCGGCGATCTGGGAGTCGGTGATGGCCAGCCCGAGCTTCTGCTCGCACTTTGCGAGCATGAGCCAGAGCCGCCGCCAGGTGGAATGTTTGAACTGCGGGCTCCAGAGATAGCTCATCTCCTTGCCTGCGTAACGGTCGGTCAACGGATTCTGATAGACGTCATTGTTCACCGGAAATGCCCCTTCCAGTTGAATAAATTGATTTTTCCTGTGATAATTCGAATTGCCGTTTGCAATCGACGGGAAAACGGTATACCATATAATTTAAGGCACAATCGGTGATTTCGCAAGGGAACAAGGTGAAAATATCTCATGGATGCGCAACGTTTCGCCATCGTCATCAAAGTCAACGACCTCAACAACTGCCGTTTTTTCTACCGGGAACTGCTCGAACTGGGCGAACCGGTGGTGGACAGCACCTACGCGGTCTCCTTCGAACTGACGCCGGGATTCCGGCTGATTCTGGAGAAGAGCGCGGCACCGTATCTGGAGCACGCCTCGGCGGCGACGTCGCTGCTCTTCACCGTGCCCGACCTCGACCGGCTCCGGCGGCGGCTGGAGGATGCCGGATACACGCCGGCCTTCGATGAAAATCCCCATCTCGGCGGGTTTCTGATCGGCAGCGATCCGGAGGGGAATCTCTTCCGCGTCCGGGAATCGTATCCCGCGGATACTCCGGAGAGATAATCCGGCCAAAAGAGCTGAAATCCAACGGAAAAAGAGCGAAAATCCGCTCTTTTTCAGAAAAAATGTGATTTTTTTGGGAAAAAACGTCAAAAGCTATTGACATTGAGCCATTTTTCCGGTATAATATTGAGAAATGTTCATAATGAGCAACTGATTCTCGATTGGACTGTATATTGAACTGATCCGGACAACCGACATTTTCAGCCAGAGCTGACTGGCGGCGTCCCCCGATGTGGCCGGGGGGCGACATCGCAATCTCGCCGACGATTTCCGACTGCAAACCATGCCTGCGAACTCCTGACGGTCCGACGTTTGCGGCGCGATTCCCCAAGAGGCTTCAAATGAGAACGATTCAGGAGAGCGGGCGAAACAAACATTTTTTCAACACTCCGGAGGTCCGGAGAGAAAGCAGAAGAGAAAGGAATCAGGATGAACATCTACGTGGGGAACTTGCCGTACGGACTTGACCGTGACGAACTCAGGGCCACTTTTGCGGCGTTCGGCGAAGTGAGCTCCGCCCGGATCGTGACGGATCGCGAGACCAACAAATCCAAGGGATTCGGATTTGTCGAGATGCCGAACGACGCCGAGGCGCGCAACGCCATCGCGGAGCTCAACGGCAAGGAGATCGGCGGCCGCAAGGCGGTCGTGAACGAAGCGCGTCCGCGCGAAGAACGTCCGCGGGGCGGCTTCGGCGGCAACCGCGAGGGCGGCAACCGCTGGTAATTGTTTCGATTGCTTGCAAGAGGGGATTCCGGTCGACGGGATTCCCTCCTTTTTTTTGTCTTCAAAAATTGCACAATTGCGGGAGTGATGATATTGTAAGCGGCAGCGGCGCGGAAGTGATATCGGCCGCCCCGTGGAATTCTGGATTTGTCACGCAAGGAGTCTGTTTCATGACGATGACCTACAGCCTGAACCGGTCGCCCCGGCGGCTCTGCGAGGAGATGGAGCCGTTCATCCCGCCGATGGAGCAGGAACGGCTGGTGCGGCGCCCCTTCAACCATTACACGCCGGCGCTGACCGACTGGTGGATCGTCCCCTCGCTCGATCTGCCGTTCTTCAAGTTCGGCAAATATTTCTTCACCTGGGATGTGAAACAGCGCACCTCGCTCCAGTGCGGACTCTGCCTCACCAAGGGGCTCGACCCGATGCTTGCCGCGGTCTACCCCTCCCGCAAGGGGCGCCGGCTGCTGATGGATGAGTCGTGGGCGTGGAACCGGTTCCATGCCGCGGTGGAAAAAGGGGTGTTCGAGGAGAAGCTCCGGCGCTCGGCCCGGGCCATCGGCCACGAGGTGGAGATCGTGTTCGACGGCGGGTATGTGGATGACCCGGGGTTGTTCAATCCGGATGCCGAGACGCGCCGCCGCGACCGTTACACGCTGGTGTATCAGCCGGAGGACGATTCGCTCCGGGTGGCACGGGCGAAGCGGGATGCGATGTGTCTGAAGTTCCTCAACAAAGTGCACAGCATAAGAGAGTTCCGCGAAGCGATGCGGACCCTGGCGGCTGAACAGTTCCTCTGGTGCGACATCTTCGTGTCGAACACCTACCTCATTCCGCTGACCGAGGAGTTCCCCGCCGAGGCGGAGGTGCGCAGCGCCCGCGAAATCTACGACGAATGGCTGGGGTTCTGGCGGGAGTTCGTCTGATGCTGGTCGCCGGGCGGTACTTTATTCCGGAGAGCGAATTCGAGTGGCAGTTCGTCCGCTCCCCCGGTCCGGGAGGGCAGAACGTCAACAAGGTGTCCACCACGGCCCGGCTGCTCTTCCGCCTGGCGGAAACCTTCCGCTTTCCGCCGGAGGTGCGGGAGAAACTCTGCGGCAAACTCCGTCCCCGGCTGTCGGAGGAGGGGGTGTTGGCCGTGACCGTCCGCGACACCCGCAGTCAGCTCCGGAACCGGGAGGAGGCGCTCCGCCGGATGCAGGCGATTCTGGAGGAGGCGCTCCGCGAACCGAAGCGCCGCCGTCCGACCCGCCCGACCGCGGCGTCGGTGCGGCACAGGCTCGAGAGCAAGGCGCTCCACAGCCTGCGCAAGCAGGAGCGTTCGCAGAAGCGTTTTCCGGAGGAATGATGCCCCCGGTTCAAGCGAGCGCGGCGAGACGGCCGGAGCTGAACGCCCACTGCAGATTGTAACCGCCGCAGGGTGCGCCGACGTCAAGCATCTCTCCGGCGAAGCGAAGTCCCGGGAGCAGGCGGCTCTCCATCGTGCGCGGATTGACCTCGTCGAGCGCCACGCCGCCGCCGGTGGCCATCGCCTTTTCCCAGCCGTCGTTGCCGATGATTTCAAGCGGCATGGCGTCGAGCAGGCCGGCGAGGCGGTTCCGTTCGGCGGCGGTGAGTTCCGCGAGGCGGCGGGCGGTGCAGCCGGCAAGTCCGGCGAGTGTTTCCGCGAGGCGGCGGCGGAAGAACTCCGCAAGAACCGCTTCCACCGGTTTTCTGCCGTCGCTCTGCCGCCGCCGCTCCAGTTCGGCGCGCCAGAACTCCGCGGCGTATTCCGCCTCAAAGCGGAGCGTGAGAACCGCGTCCGGCCCGGTGAGCAGCCGGCGGTTGATTTCCCCGGCAAGATCGAGCACCGCGGGGCCGGAGACGCCGGTTTTCGTAAACAGCAGCACCCCTTCGCGGAAACGGCCGCGGCCGAATCCGGCCCGGGCGCGTTCGACGGTGATTCCGGCGAGGCGGGTCGGCCACTCCTCTTTTGTCCGCAGACCGACCAGCGCCGGGACCGGGGTCAGAATGGTGTGTCCGGCGGAGGCGGCAAGCCGGTAGCCGAGGCCGCGGGCGCCGAGCGCGGGGTATCCGTTGCCGCCGCCGGCGAGGAGGAGTTTTTCGGCATGGAACTCCCGTTTCCCCGCCCGGCAGCCGGAAATTTTCCCGTCGGAAATCAGCAGTTCCTCCACGGCGGTGTTGCAGAAGATCTGCACGTTGTATTGCGCCGCCTCGCGCAGCAGGGCATCGAGCACGTCGCCCGCTCTCTGCGAATCCGGGAAGCAGTGAAAGCCGTCCACCGGCGAGGTCGGCACGCCGCGGCGGCGGAACCAGAGCCGCAGCTCCTCCGGCGGGAAGGCGCGCAGCGCCGGGAGAATCCGGCGGGCGCCGGCGGTGAAACGGGCCGCCATCTCCTCCGGCTCCAGAAGGTTGGTGAGATTGCACTTGCCGGAGCCGGACGCGAGCAGTTTCCGCCCGGCGGAAGGGAGAAATTCGGCGACGCCGACCCGCTTCCCCGCGGCGGCGGCGGAGACGGCGGCCATCAAACCGGCCGGACCGGCTCCGACAATAAAGAGATCAAATGTGTTGTTCATGGACAGAAAATGGAATTTTTCACACAGGGCCGGGGCGTTTTCCGGATTGTCCTCCGGATCGGAACCACGTTCCCTCCGATGCCGTGACCCCGGCCGCCAGGGCGGCGGGTCTTCTTCAGGCCGTTTCGTCACACCTGTTGCAGAAGCTCCTCTCTTCCGGGAAACAGGGAGAACGGCAGGGCAATACCAGAGTCTTCCGTGGCGCCGGGATGTCCGGAAACAAATTCAATCTGTGCCGGAAAACGCGGCGGCCGGAAGTCAGCCCGGACCGGCCCGTTGCACAATCGAATGCCGAATTGACACGTGAAGGAAAAGGCCGCTCCTCTTCGGCTCCTCCTTCCGACTGGTCAAGGCGTATGAAATCAGCGGGAAACTGTCTCGCCCCCGATTCTGAGGCGGCAGAAAAACTCCGGCGGAAGAATTCCTCTTCTCCGTTGTAATATGATGCTGCCGGGTCGGACAGGGACAGCTCTGAAAATTTCTTCCCGAAGGGATGTCTCCCGGAACTCCGGCCCTGCGGTGCGGGCAACGGCCGGCGATGCACTTCTCCCCCGGTCGGCAAAGCGGCAGCGGGGTTGACAGAGAGTGCGGCACGGAGGTCACCGACGCCGAATCCAGCGGAAGCAGCAGGATACAGCAGAACAGCAGTTCCCCAAAGAGTATGTCCGGTCTTCTGCTCACGGTGTCGTTTCCCCCGTATCCGGCCCGGATGGAACATTTCCCCGTTCTCCGGATCTATAAGGAAAATACTACCCTTTTTTATAACTAAAGTTTTCCTGAAACTGGTTCGATGAGAAGTATTATACAACGGAGAAA
>OIWS01003039.1_pt1 | contig 12609 bp, 9 predicted proteins | sample 1587611 | NCBI WGS metagenome assembly OIWS01 (sample SAMEA3888919, study PRJEB22519) | human gut metagenome | biome: human gut; feature: human-associated habitat; material: faeces | place: Denmark | collected 2010 | reverse complement strand
GAGGCATTGTCACCGCCATTCTCAACATGGTGCTCGGACCACTGATCGGCAAGCTCATCGATCTGTCGAACTACAACTACCGCTGCGTGTTTCTGCTTGGCGGAGCAATTTCACTCATCGCTGTTCTGCTGTTTCTGAAATTGCTCGTCTGCTACCGTCGTTACGGCGGAGATGAGGCGTACTCTCCGCCGTTGCCCGACTGAACCGGCAGGGGTCAGGAGGCGGAAATGCCGTTATGCCGATCCGTTTCCTGCATTGCGCGGTATTTGGTGCGCAGGCAGTTGAGGATCGTGACGGCGTTGACCGCCGCAATCCGGTAGAAGATCTGCCGCCCTTCCCGGCGGCAGGCGACGATTCCGGCGGCGCGCATCCGGTTGAGGTGCTGCGAAACGGCGCTCTGCGGCGCGGAGATTCCGGCAAGAATCCGGCTGACCGTGCATTCGCCGTTCAGATCCAGAAACTCCAGAATCCGCAGCCGCAGCGGGTGTCCGATCAGTTTGATCACCTCCGCCATCGCGGTGAGAAACTCTTCGGGAAGAGGATGAGGTTCCGTCATGGTATCACTCCCTTCTCAACCTCAGATGAAGAGCGTGGTCGAGCTCTCTTTCGCCATCGCCGCGAAACTGGCCACGCCGGCCACCTCATCCACCTCGATCAGCTCCTCGCGGGTGATCCCCATCACGTTCATCGCCATTTCGCAGGCGACGAATTTGACGCCGAGTTCCCGCGCCTCGCGGAGCAGGTCCGGCAGTGAGGTGACATTCTGCTGTTTCATCACCTGCTTCATCATCGCACTGCCGAGCCCGGCCATGTTCATCTTCGACAGCGCGAGCTTCGACGCCCCGCAGGGGAGCATCCAGCCGAACAGTCTGGAGACGAGGTTCTTTTTTACCGCCGGAGCCGGATTCCTCCGCAGAACCGACAACCCCCAGAAGGTGAAGAAAATGCCCACCTTCGCGCCGGAGGCCGCCATGCCGCAGGCGATGATCAGCGCCGCCATCGCCTTGTCCAGATCGTTGCTGAAGAGGACGATCGCCGCACCGTTTCCGCCGGGAACGGCGGCGGGCGCGGCGGCCGATTCCGCCGGAGCGCCGCCCTTGCGGATCACCGCTTCGAGCTGATCGCCCTGTTTCTCCAGCGAGGCGACTTCACTGCCGCTGGAACGGCTCCACGCTTCGAGATCGGGCGCGAACGAGGCGGCGGCCAGCAGCCGGAGCGTCTCCCCGGGGGCGAGTTTCTCCATTTCGCCCTTCAGCCGCACGATCGGGCCGGGGCAGGCGAGGGTGCGCACGTCGACTTTCCGCTCCACTCCGGCGGATGGCGCCGCCGGTGCGGCCGGGTGCGCCGGCGCGGCGGATTTCCGGCTCACCGGCGGGAGCGGCGCATGGGTGTACTTCCAGGTGAGGTAGCCGCCGGAGAGGTTGCGGACGCGGAAGCCGTTCTGCTTGAGAATCCGTTCCGCGAGGTAGCCGCGCAGCCCCACCTGACAGCTGACGATCAGCTCTTTCGAGCGGTCGAGTTCGTTCAGCCGCCGCCGGATCGTGCCGAGCGGCATGTTGATCGCGCCGGGAATCGCCCCCGCCTGATGTTCCGCCTCCTCGCGGACGTCGATGAGCAGGGCTTCCGCCGGAATCGCGTCGGCGTAGGCGAGTTCGGTGGTGCCGTCCAGCACATTCTGCGCGATCATGCCGAGGTAGTTGACCGGGTCTTTGGCGGAGTTGTAGGGCGGGGCGTAGGCCAGTTCCAGTTCGGCGAGTTCCGGCGCGGTGCATCCGGACTGCATCGCCGTGCCGATCACGTCGAGCCGTTTATCCGCCCCCTTCGCTCCGACCGCCTGCGCGCCGAGAATCTTCCCGTCGAAGTCGAAGAGCAGTTTCAGGTGGAGCTGTGCGCCGCCCGGATAGTAGGAGGCGTTCGAGGCCGGATGGGTGTAGATGCGGTGGTATTTCACGCCGAGCGATTGCAGTTTCTTCTCCGTAAGGCCGATGGAGGCGGCAGTGAGCGAACCGATCTTGATGACCGATGCACCCCAGCTGCCGCGGTAGACCCGCTCTTTCCCGGCGATGTTGTCGGCGACGATCCGCCCCTGCTTGTTGGCGGGGCCGGCGAGCGGAATCGCGGTCTTCTGCCCCGAAATGCGGTCGACCACCTCGACGGCGTCGCCGGCGGCGTAGATATCCGGGTCGGAGGTGCGCAGATGTTCGTCGACGACGATGTGGCCGCGGGGGCCGAGGGTGAGTCCGGCGGCGGCGGCGAGTTCCGAATTCGGTTTGACGCCGACGCTCATGACGACGAGGTCGGCGGCGAGTTCGGTGCCGTCGTTGAGCTGTGCGAAGAGGGCGCCGTCCTCCGCCTTCCGGAATCCGGCAAGTTCCGCCTTCAGCCGCACGTCGATGCCGTCGGCGGCGAGTTCGGCTTCGAGCGGCCAGGCCATTTCGCGGTCGACCGACGGGAGCACGTGATCCGAGTGCTGGAGAATGGTCACTTCGAGGCCGCATTTCTGCAGATTTTCGGCCGCTTCCAGCCCGATGAACCCGCCGCCGACCACCAGCGCTTTGCGGGCGCCGCCGGTTGAGAGGGCGCGGAGCGCATCCATATCCGAAATGGTCCAGAGCGAGTGAATGCGCGGGTCGTCACTACCCGGCAGTTCCGGCGCGGCCGGGCGGGACCCGGTCGCCAGCAGGAGTTTGTCGTAGTGTTCGGTGTATTCGGTGCCGTCGGTGCGGCGGATGGCGACGGTTTTCGCCGCGCGGTCGATGGAGAGCACCTCGTTCCCGGAGCGGATGTCAATATCGAACCACGCCTTGAACTTCTTCTCTGGCATGACGAAGAGGGGGTCCCGCTCCGGAATGACCCCGCCGAGATGGTAGGGCAGGCCGCAGTTGGCGTAGGAGATGTATTTCCCGCGTTCGAGCAGAACGATCTCCATGGATTCGTCGAGCCGCCGCAGTCTTGCCGCCGCGCTCGCCCCGGCGGCCACGCCGCCGACGATCAAAGTCTTCATTTTCTCTTCTCCCTTTGCAGTTGCTGAAATATCATAATAATAAAATATCATAATATTTGAATATTTCAAGCGGAACCGGGAGAAGAATTTCTGCAAGCCTTCCTGCCTGTAACAGGATTGTTTATCGAATCACCGGCTCATTCGGTAGGGAATCGCCTTCTCGGCGATTTCTCGTATCGCTTCCGTCACTTCGGGAAATGGACGCGAAGTTGAATCGAGTATGCCGAGATTCATGTTTTCACCATCGCTCCAGCGCCCACAAAGTGGTTGATCCATCAGACAGAAATAGTGCATTCCGACAATGCGCGGATTGCGCAGAGCACTTTCATAATATCGTCTCAACGCCTCCTTTCGCTCCTCCGGCGTAAAGCCGCTGACCGAAAGGCTCGAATAGAAATGGCCCCGGGTGAATGCTCCTCCAATGCTGAATTCCGTAATCATGATCGGCATATCCGGGATCTGCGGTGAAAAGTGATCCAGCCCCAGCCAGTAGCAGTTGTAGCTGGCGACGTCACAGTATTCGGGAAAAAGTTCGGCCAGAAAATCGTAAGCCGCTCCCGCGCTCATCTGGAATCGGCTGCCGAGAAAAAGGTGGTTGGGCGCAACCGATTTGAGCACGTCGCGGCTTACGGCAAAAAATTTGCGAATCAGAATCCGGCTGAACTCCTCCAGATCCCGCTTCCCTGCGTCAGTCACAGGTGGCTGAGTGTCGGAGAGGAATGAGTTGAAATCGGAATATGATTTATCCCATGCCTGATTGAGCGAGACAATGGATTGATAACGCTGTTCCAGAAATTCCTTAAATTTCAATTTCCCCGGTTGTTCGGCGTTTTTTTGCATAATTATTTTCGCCCAGCCGGTCGGTCCGCCGTAATACATTTCATTGGTCACGAAATAACCGATGCACATGGGATCCTGGATGGTCCAGTGGAAGTAGTTTAAATCTGCGAGAAGAGCCTTCCGGAACGCGGGGTCGAACCCATCGCAAAACCGATCATTCTGTCTCAATAGAACAGTATAAGGACGCCGCATTTTTTTCAGAAACTCCATGTCGGTCCATGGTCCGAGAGTATTGATGCCCCACGAATCGAATCTCTTCCGGAACACCTCTTCTGGAGTCGCGGTTCCCCATTGAATCCGGTTTCCTCGTTCCTGATGGTTGAGAGTGTGACGTTTGAATCGAGTCGAATATACTCCTTTTTCGGAGAAATAGTGTTCGCGCCCATCGATGAACTCCAGTGTACCCCAGGCGACTGAATTCACTCCCATGGAGAAGAAAAGTTTCCCTTCTGGATCGACCAGATACCATTTGCCATCATATTTTTCTGTGCGAAAAAAACCGGTTGCTTTCCGTGTCGGTCCAGATTTGTAACCTCCATAGCGATTCCAGTCGGCAGGACGTGGTTTCCATTGCAGTGCTTCTTGGCGGGCACTTTCTCTGAGTTCTTCGTCGCTGTGAATTTTGCCCGGCCAGTCAGCGTGGCGATATTGTCCATATCGATCGACGAATGGAAAGTATTTCGAAGGGGTATCGAGCGGAGCTTCATTGGGCGGCAGTTCATCCGTGAAGCGCAGATTTGTGATCCGGAACGCACTTTTCTTCTGATCTCGTCGCAGATAAGGGGTCATCGACCAGAAGATCATGGCATTCACGTGTTCTGCATCAATTCCAGTCATTCCCGGAATGCCGAATGGTTTTCCGTGCATCATCGGTTGTACGTATGGTATTCCGTATGGATTATCCAGACGAGCCTGCGAGCTTCCCCCTTGCGGAGCAAGTGTTACCTTATTATTTTTACAGAAGGGATAAAGTGGAATGCGGAGGGTCTTTTTTTCATGCGGCATCAGATAAATGCCCATTTCCGGTCGCCCTGTCGGGTTGTGAATATCCGTTCCGGAGTGAATGCGAAGCATCACATCAACCGGCCACTCCGACAGATTTTCGATTTCGCATGCAAGAACTGTGTGACCGCTGAAATCGAAAAAACCTTCTCTTGGCAATACTGCGCCGCCGATAAAATTGTTCTGGTTGTGTTTCATCGTGACAGTGAAAGCAGGAGGTGTCGTGGAAACTCCGGAGATTTCCGCATGGGAAGTGATGCCCGGAGCCTGCGGTTCCGCACTGTGCCGCAAGGTGAGGGAGGCTCCTCGAACCAGCCATGGAATGGTGGAGAAATCTGTTCCGCCGACAGCCAGAATGCTGGCGGCGCATCCAATGGTCAAAAGCAGTCTCATATTTTAGAAATCTTTCTTTTTAATAATAGGAGATCGGGGTGCCGATGGAAGTAAGAACACTTCGCAGATTACTGGGAGATGCCGCAAGTTCCTCCCCGCTTTGACTGGACGCATGTCCGTCGAGCCAGGCGACATTGGTTCGATTGGAATGGCGCAACACCAGGCCGGCTCCTGCAAAAGTGCTGCCGCTCCATGACAGACCGTTTCGATAGAAATAGGCACTTGGAGCCATGTTGTTGCTGCTGTTTGCCGTATCACCGAAGAGTACCATGCCGCTGGGGGATTTGCAGCGGTTTGCAACCAGCATTCCCGCGTTTAGCTGTGGCATGAAGGCGCATTGCCCGAGCGTTTCGGGCATGGCTGTTCCGGTATAGGCTTCATACTGCAAATGCCAGGTACCGTAGGGGTTCATATTGTAACATGCATTGTAGTTTTTTACGGTTCCGGTTCGGATGGCGTCGAATGGAGTAGACGGGCAGATGGAAACTTCTGTCATTGTTCCGGTCGCCGTGCTGGAAAGCGGTACATCTTTGAATGGAAGGTAGCTCGAACCGGTCAGCGTCCAAAGTCCCCAGACCCAGCTGTATGCGTCGCTGCCGCGCGGATAGGTGGTATAAAACATACCCCCGAAATCACTCATATAACTCTGAGCGCCCTGCAGACATTGCCGGAGATTTGCGAGACAACGGGCGGACTGTGCCTTTTCTCTGGCCTGGTTCAATGCCGGAAGCAACATGCCTGCCAGGATGGCGATGATCGCTATTACGATGAGCAGTTCAATAAGAGTAAAACGTCTGTGATAAAGATGGTTCATGGTATCTCCGTTCTTCTCCTTTTTTTGTTGTAAAAAATGCGACAGCTTTCCAGTTGTACATCGTGGGAAAATGCTGTTGCAGAACTCCGGCGACGAAGTGACAATTTGATTTGAGATTGTGTCTTGGTATAGGGGCATCCTTGAATTGATCTTGCAAATTGGTTTCATACCGATGTTTCTTTTTCTATTATACCACAAAGAATCGGCAGAGGGAATGGTTGAAAATAGCAAAACATGTCGTATAGTATCAAAAAGAGGAAATTTTAATGGCTTGCGAATTGAAATGGAACATCATTCCATATCTGATCGGTTGTTATGAATTTGACCATCCGGTCGATCATCCACCGCTTTGGATGAGTCAGCCTTATCAGATTCTGATGCTGGCTTTTTCCGGCAGGGGAATCCTGCATTGCAGGGAGGTGCCGGAAGTTTATCCCGTCGATCCGGAGACGGGGAGTCTCTATTACCTGCATGCCGGGCTGGTTCGCTATGTGGAAGTTCTTGGTCAGGAACCGCTTCATCTGATTGCATTCGCATTTGATATTGAGTTTGAGAACGGCCTGAATTTCTTTGATTATTACACATTGAACGCAAGATTGCCTGTTGCGGAACAGATCGCTGTCGGTCGTGAAATCCGGGAGATCAATCGGATTAAGAATGTGGATGCACCCTTCGAACGTTTTGAACGGCATCGCCGCATGTTTGTCATTGCGGGACGACTTCTGGGGCTTGCCGAGTTCCGGCCTGGTGTGCAGCTGCCGGGCAGTGAACTGCGCTGTGCTCCGGCTGTTCATTACTTGAACAACCATTTTACCGAACCGCTCAATATCGATTTGCTTGCCGGACTTTGTGCGGTTTCCCGGCCTCATTTTTTTCGGCTCTTCCGGAAGGAACTGGGGGTATCCGCTCAGGAGTTTCAATGTCGAAAACGATTGCGTGAAGCTCAGAGCCTGTTGCTCTCTACTGATTTGAGTGTCGCGGAGGTTGCCTGGAAAACCGGCTGGAACGATCCTTTCCATTTTTCGCGACTCTTCGCTCATCGGACTGGTCGTTCTCCTTCCGCGTTCCGTTCTTCCCGGAGGCTGAATGCGCCGCGATAGATTCCGTTTTCCCCCGATGGTCGGCGGCAATCGGGGGCCCGCAGGAAGGCGCCGAACCGGTTCCTGAGCGTGCCGGCAAGGGGAAAGCAGCTCGAATCGTTGAGCTCCGTCGCCGTTTCTTGAGTGTCAATGTGTGATCACACACCAGCCCGGGGGCAACATGCAGCGGAGGTTCTCCCCGGCTGGCCTTCGGGAGGAGTGGTCTCTTCCGCGTTCTCTCCGCCGCGCTCGCCCCGGCGGCCATTCCGCCGTCGATCAGAGTCTTCCTGCCCTCTTCTCCTTCTTCTGCCGAAATTTCATGGCATTATATTGGCATGCCGGAGAAAATTTTAAAATTTTTTCTTTTTTTACTCTTGTTTTTTCAAAAAATGAATCGATATTATAAATAGCTTCAACGATGAAGCAAATTTTTCAACTTGTCTGAGGGAAACATGGCGGGAAGACGTTCGACGGTCACGATGAAGGATATCGCGGAGGTGCTCGGTTTGTCGATCAAGGCGGTCTCGACCGGCTTGAACGGCACCGGACGGCTGTCGCCGGAGTGTCGCCGAAAAATTCAGGAAACGGCGCGGGAAATGGGATACGTGCCGAATGCGGCGGCTCGTTCTCTCATTACACACCGCAGCTGTTTTATCGGTGTGCTGATCCCCTATCTGAACAACAGTTTTTTCAGCAACATCATTGCCGGAATCGAAGAGGTGGCGGGGAAACGGGATTTTACGCTGCTGCTCGATTCTCTCGACTGCGAAGAAGCGCAGCAGCGCAGGGCCCTCTCCCGGCTGCGGCAGCGCAATGTGGACGGCATCATTCTCTATCCGCAGCGGAACGCCCTGGCTCTGGCTCCGGAGCTGGAGGCGCTCGGTGTTCCGGTGGTTCAGGTGATGAATCACTTCCCCGAATTCGGAAAACACGCAGTCACCGTGGACAATTTCTCCGGTGGACGCGACGCGACGGAACATCTGATCAGCCTCGGGCACCGGCAGATCGGGTTCATCGGGCACGACAGCGAGTCGCCGGAGGTGGCCGACCGCCATCGTGGATTCGATGCGGCAATTCGTGCACACCACCTGGAGGCGGGGTGTTTTGCCCGCGAATGTTTTCTGTCGCTCGAGACCGGGAGGGAGGCCACCCTTGCTCTGCTGACGGCTCATCCGGAACTAACTGCAGTTTTTGCTGCTTCGGATGTGGCGGCGCTCGGAGCGGTACAGGCGGCTCTGGAGCTGGGGCGTTCGATTCCGGAGCAGCTTGCCGTGATCGGCTTTGATGATCTCGAGATCGCCGCCCGCCAGCTGGTGTATCCGTTGACCACCATGTCGCAACCGAAGGAGCAGATCGGCCGGATTGCAGCGCAGATGCTGCTCGATCTGCTTGCAGGGCAGGCAGTGAGTTCGCAAATACTGCCCGTCCCCCTGGTGGTCCGCAAAACGACGAGGAGTTGAGAAAATGAGAGCAAAACTGTCACTGCCGTTTTTTCTTCTGCCGGTGGTTCTGCTTGCGGCGGAAGACTTTGAATCCTATCCGACCGCTGAGGCGATGCGACAGGTCTGGCAGGAGTTCGATGCTGGAAATCCACCTCCGGAGCGGGTGGAGATCGGCACACTCCACGGAAAGGCGCTGCACGTGACGGCCAAACGCGATTACTCGCTGCTCTGCCGGGAGATGCGAAACCCCCGCGGTGCCGAAGCTGCCGGATTGACGCTGACGCTCCGCGGGGATGCCGCCAATCCCAAAGACGCGGTGATGACGGTGATTCTCCGCACGGAAAAGAACGGTGCGGAACTGGGACGCAAAGTAGTTCCGCTATGTTCTGCCGCGGCGCAGAGCGTTACGATTCCGGCCAGGGCGCTCGGCGGACGGGAACGTTTCACACTTCTGCTGATGTTCAACAAGACCGGCGGTACGCTGAATGCGACCGTTGACGAGATCGAAATCGCCGCGGCGAAACGGGAGAAAATCGATGGTTTCGACCGGGCCGGCGATTCCGCCGGACTCCGGCGGGAGTGGCCGGAATTCGATGCGGGCAATCCTCCGCCCGACCAGCAGCAGCTGGTGACCGTCAACGGGAAACCCGCCATGCGCTGCATTACCGGAAGCCGGACCTATGCGGTGCTGAAACGCCGCGTTACACCGTCTGCGCCGGGAGCTGCCGGAATGGCGATCCGGCTCGCCGGTGCGCCCGGAAATGCGAAATCCGGCGTGATTGTCTTCGGCGCGCGCCGGAAGGAGGGAGAAGCGAATTTCGCGCAGATGCAGATCGTTCCGCCGGAAAAATCCGCAGAATTCGTACTGCAGTCGCCGGAGTTCGCCAATCTCGACTCGTTTCTGATCGTCCTCTCATTCCATAAAACCGCCGGAAAATTCGACGTGGACATCGAAGAAGTCGCACTCGAATCCCTCCGCTGAACGACTGCAACAAGGAGCAACAGCATGAAAATGCAGAGAAACAACTGGATTCGCCCCCGGTGCTTCAAGGATGAAGCAACTTTAAAAACTCTCTTTCTGCGACTGAATTTCATCCGGCTGGAACACATTTCGCTTCCCGACGCAGCCGTTGTCTTTCAAACCTCCCATGTCACCCCGGCCCGGCAATTTCACGGGCAGGCGAGAGAGGGGTTCGGGGGAGAGAAAGCGGCACTTCGTGGCGCGTCTCTCCCCGTACCGCCCGCCCTTCGAATTCCCCGGCAGTTAAACACTCCCGCGCAGGCCGGTATCGGCTCGGCATCCGGCGCAGGGGAGCGGAAATGCGAAGGGGTCTTTCCGCAAAAAAGCGGGAAGAGCCGTTCGCATTTCCGCGGCTCTCACACCCACCGGCCCACGCCTGCCGTCGAGCCCGGCCTGACCGCTGACCCGCATCCGGCACCGGCACCCTGCCGGACGCAGGGGGTTCGGGGGGCGGCGGACACGCCCCCCGGCACCCACCGGCCCATCCCCTCCAACTGCCGATACTTTACTCTGATCGAACTCCTCGTCGTAATTGCGATCATCGCGATTCTGGCGGCGATGCTGCTGCCGGCGCTGAACAAGGCGCGCGAACACAGCAAATCCACGCTCTGCCTCAACAATCTCAAGTCACTGATTCAGGCGGAGATCCTCTATGCGGACAGCCATCAGGACTACACGGTGCCGCTGATGTGTGGGAATTATTCCATTCAGTGGTACAAAAACTCCGAGCTTTATAAACTTCTCGGTGTTCATGCAAAGACTACCGATCTTTACACCTCCTACTACTCTTCGGGTCAGGTGAGAGTGTGCCCCAGTCTGCCCGGAACAATCCAGAATCTGCTGTGGACCTACGGCATGAACGACGCCGGAATCCGTGACAACAACAACGGCAATGCCAAATATCCCTCCGCCTACAAGCTCACGCAGATCCGCAACCCGTCGCGCCGGTTTCTGCACATCGACACCAGCCGGCAATACTCGGTGGATGCGGGAACCAACAATCAGGGGCTGTGGAACGTCGTCCGGAGCTCCGCAACGCCGTACAAATATCTCGACACCTCGACCAACACCGGCGGCGTCTTCTACGGGCACAACCGCCGGGCCAGCGTCGGCTTCTTCGACGGACACTGTTCGCTGATGACCAGCGAAGAGGTCATTCCCTACGGCACCGGGGACTTCGAAGATGACATCTTCAACGCCTACGGCGTCAAAAAACAGGAATAACTTCGATGAACATCAAACTTCTATTCTCTCTGGCGGCCGTGTCGACGGGAGCCGCGGTTCTGGCCGCCGGACTGCCGACGATTCCCGAAAATCGCATTCCGACGAAAGCGACACTTGCGGAGCAACCGATGGCCAAACGGGCGCTCGACGAGCTGCGGAAACAGCGCGGCGCCCTGTTGAAACAGCCGCCGATCAGCGTCACCTTCGACAAAAAGCTCCCCTCGCCCGGCGGTGACCCGCGCGACTTCACCAGCTGCGGCCCCTACTGGTGGCCGGATCCGGCCAGGCCGGACGGATTGCCGTACATTCGGCGCGACGGCCAGTTCAATCCGGATTTCCGGTCATACGACCAGACGAAGATCGGCCAGGTCGGCCGCCGGATCACGGCGGGCGCGTTGCTCTGGCACTTCGACCGCGACCGGGAAGCGGCGGAGAAGGCGGGGGAGCTCATCCGCGTTTTCTTTCTCGATGAAGCGACCCGGATGAATCCGCACATGAAGTATGCGCAGGCGATTCCCGGCCGGACCAAAGGGCGGGTGGAAGGAATCATCGACACCATCGCCTTCGCCGATCTGGTGAACATGTTCGTTCTGCTGAAGGAGTCTCCGGCCCTGCGTCCGGAGGAGTACCGCCGCCTGCAGCAGTGGTTCGAAGCGTACACCCGCTGGCTGCTCGAGGATCCGATGGCGCGGAAGGATTTCGGCAAGAAGCAGAACCACGGGCTCTCCTATCACGCGCAGATCATCGCCTACGCACGCTTCTGCGGCAACGAAGAGCTGGCGGCGGAACATTTGAAAATCGTCCGCAACCTGATCGTCGCGGCGGTGGACGAACGGGGCTTTCTGCCGGAGGAGATCCACCGTACGCGCTCCTGGCACTACTCGGCATTCGCGTTGCAGATGATTTTCCGGTCGGTGGGGGCGGGCAAGGCGCAGGGGATCGATCTCTTCGCGCCGGGCAGTGAAAGTTTCCGGGCGATCGAACGGGCGGTCGAGCGGATGTTGAAAAGCTATCTCGACCCGGCGGAGAAGTGGCCCTACCCGCTGTTGAACGGGGAACTGGAGCCGGGCGCCTTCGCCAACGTCGTGCTGCAGTATCACGCCTGGACCAAATCGGAATCCGCCGACCGGGCGCTGGCCAGACTGCCGGAAAAAAACTTCACGCTGTTCAACCGCATCTTCTACGCCTCCGCAGCGTCAGCAGAAGAGTGATCGACAGCGGGGGAGCTCATTCCTCCATGGTCCAAGCTCCCCCGACAGAACTAATTCTTCCGCCGTTCGGGGAACACATCGGTCCGCCGGATCGTGAAATTCCGGTTATCCTTGAAGACGATGGCATTCTCCGCAATGGAGTCCCCGACCGCAATGACACCGGGTTTTTCCGGAGCTTTCGAACTCTGGAAGCGATTCCCTTCGAAGCGGGCGGATTCAATGCCGCAGACAAACGTCACGGCATTTTCATTCCAGTTCCGTTCGGCAAGCTGCCACGGTTTCACCTGCGGCTGCAGAGAGAGGTCTCGTAAAATGTTGTTTTTTACGACAAGATTTTTCACCGAAGTGAAAATCATGGCCGAATTGTTGGATTTGTCAATCAGATTGTCAGAGATTTCGATATCGGAATGAACCGGATGCGGTACCGGCGCCCCCTGGCTGGAAAGATCTTTCACGCCGGGCAGCGGCCCTTCGGCGGTAACGGCAATGACGGCGGGAATCTTACGCATTCCATTTCTTCCGCAGTTGATGAAACGGTTTTTGCGAACCACGACATGACGGCCCGGCGCCGCTTCATAC
>OIWS01003034.1_pt1 | contig 12627 bp, 9 predicted proteins | sample 1587611 | NCBI WGS metagenome assembly OIWS01 (sample SAMEA3888919, study PRJEB22519) | human gut metagenome | biome: human gut; feature: human-associated habitat; material: faeces | place: Denmark | collected 2010 | reverse complement strand
CTATGGTCTGAGATTTTGCTTGGTGACAAAGGATCAGTACAAAACGTCCCCCTTGCCGGATTTTGTGATCAATCGGACCAGAGATCCTGAAGTCAGTCTGTTCTATGAATGTCATGGAGTTTTGGTATTTCATTCTAGTGATATCGTTCATACCGGGAATGATAAAGCGGTGACTTTGCAAAAACTCAAACAAAAGTGGTCAGCAAAGAGCCCACTACAGATACCCAAAAGCACTGTGATCGATCTGACGCAGTATGCGGTCGGACTGGCAGATATGACACAGGTATCCATTGAGGATGGGAAGAAGAATGCTTTTATCAAGCTGAAAAGGGAAGTATTGAAATGGCAGGACAAATGCGGTCTGATGGGACATAATGTAGTGCTTAAATCGGTTGGTGGACATGGCGGCAGCGAAGTATTTCTGGTATCTATGGAAGAATGGGATGAAGAAGAGAAAACACAGGAGAAACTGCAACCGCTTCTTAACCGAAAGTTGTTGTGCCAGGAATGGATAGACAGTGACAGCCGTGATATACGCATCTATGTTATAGGAGGACAGCCTTATGCAGCGGTACTTCGTCAGGGTTCCGGTGATTTTCGCTCGAACTATTCCCTGGGTGGGTCTGTGCGAGAGTATCCTCTGGACAATATGACAAAAGAGTTAGTCAGACAGTATATTATGGCGTTAGGAGGCAGTGCCTTAGCGTTTGTCGGAGTGGATTTTTTGTTAGAGAAGAATGGATGCATGGTATTTAATGAGTTAGAAGAAATGGTGGGATGCCGTATGTTGTACGCCTGCAGTGATCACGATATTGTGTCGGATTATGTAGGGTGGCTTGCCAAAAAACTATAAAAATGATAGGATAAAGATTAGTCACTTTTAGGGGACTATGAGGAGCAGGAGAAAGAGAATGGAGGATTTTGTACATGAAATCAGATATTGAAATCGCGCAGGCAGCCAATATGATTCCAATTTGGGAAGTGGCAGAACAGCTGAATATCCCGAAGGATGAATTAGAAATGTATGGTAAATACAAAGCAAAGCTTGGAGATGAGCTTTGGGATAGAGTAAAAGATAACCCGGATGGAAAGCTGATCCTAGTGACAGCGATCAATCCTACCCCGGCAGGAGAGGGCAAGACAACAACTTCCGTTGGTCTTGGACAGGCTATGGGTAAGATTGGCAAAAAGGCAGTGATCGCACTTCGCGAGCCATCTCTTGGACCATGCTTTGGTATCAAAGGTGGAGCGGCAGGAGGCGGTAACGCCCAGGTAGTTCCGATGGAGGACTTAAATCTTCATTTTACCGGAGATTTTCATGCAATTACATCTGCCAATAACTTGTTGGCAGCCATGTTGGATAACCATATTAAGCAAGGCAATGCATTGCAGATCGATACGAATCAGATCGTGTGGAAACGCTGTATGGATATGAATGATCGTGTGCTTCGTAATATTGTGGTTGGTCTTGGACGTCCGGTAGATGGAGTTGTACGCGAGGATCATTTTATTATTTCTGTTGCCTCAGAAATCATGGCAATCTTATGTCTTGCGGATAATATGAAAGATCTGAAGGAACGTTTGTCTCGTATTATCGTAGCTTATAATTATGCCGGTGAACCGGTAACGGCAGGACAGTTAAATGCAGTAGGAGCAATGGCAGCGTTATTAAAGGATGCCATCAAGCCTAATATGGTGCAGACACTTGAAAATACACCGGCGTTAGTACATGGTGGCCCGTTTGCTAATATTGCACATGGCTGTAATAGTGTCCGTGCAACAAAGACAGGACTTAAATTAGCGGATTACGTCATTACAGAGGCTGGTTTTGGTGCAGATCTTGGTGCAGAGAAGTTTTTTGATATTAAGTGTCGTATGGCAGGCATGAAACCGGATGCAGTTGTATTGGTTGCTACGGTCCGTGCCCTGAAATATAATGGCGGCGTTGCCAAAGAAAATCTTGGTGAAGAGAATCTGGAAGCGTTAAAAGCAGGTATCGTAAACTTAGAGAAACATATTGAGAATGTTGCAAAGTTCAAGGTACCATGTGTAGTAACTTTGAACCGTTTTGTAACGGATACCGATGCAGAACTTCAGTACATTGAGCAGTTCTGTAAAGAAAGAGGCTGTGATTTTGCACTTTCCGAAGTATGGGAAAAAGGTGGAGAAGGCGGCATTGCTTTGGCAAAAGAGGTAATTCATACGCTGGAAACCAAAGAGAGCGATTTTACACCGTTATATGATACTGAGTTATCTATTCGGGAAAAGATCGAGAAGATTGCGAAAGAAATTTATGGCGCCGGCAAGGTTAATTATGCACCTGCAGCAGCGAAAGCAATTGACCGTTTAGAGAGTCTTGGGTATGGCGATACACCGATCTGTATGGCAAAGAATCAGTATTCGCTGTCTGATGATCCTAAGAAGTTAGGTCGTCCGGAAGGATTTGAGATTACGATACGTGAAGTGTATGTGTCCGCAGGAGCAGGATTTGTCGTTGCGATCACCGGTACGGTCATGACAATGCCGGGATTGCCACTTCATCCGGCGGCTGAGCGCATTGATGTAAACGAGGATGGTGTGATCACTGGTCTTTCCTAAAAGAAATGTAGTGGAATATATCGCACAACCGTAGTTTTTGATGATGTTACAAACATAATAGCAGCTAAAAAGGCTGTCCCTTTACCGAACATCTTGTGGAAAGGGGCAGCCTTTTTTGCTTTATAGGAAACTTCTCGTTTCCTATAAAGCAAAAAACGCTCCGCGAGGATGCGCATCTCGCGGAGAAGAAGTTAGCTGCAAACAGCACCGCTCGAGCGCGAAAGAGTCGCAAGCGACTCTTTGTTCACTTAAGTAGAGCAACAACACATTGTTTTACAGATCGGAAGAAAAGTGATCTGTTAGTTGACCAAGCTTCCTTTGAATTTAGATTCACAATAAATGCAGCGATAAATCCGTCTGTTGCGGTCTGTCAATTTGAAAGAGTGTGGTAACTCCTGCTCGATCGAAGTGATACAACGCGGATTTTTGCAGCGGATAATTCCGGTAACGGTTTCCGGAAGTTCCAGTTTATGTTTGGCAACGATATTGTTATCCTTTATGATATTGATCGTTAAGTTTGGATCTAATACACCGAGAACATTCAGATCAATATCCAAAGGTCCCTCGATTTTGATAATGTCTTTTTTGCCCATTTTGTTGCTGCGTGCATTTTTGATAATGGCAACAGAGCAGTCTAATTTTTCTAAGTTAAGATATTCATATATTTTCATGGCACCTCCGGCCTGAATATGATCGATGACAACACCCTCGTTTAATCCACCGATATTTAATCTGCCGGTTTCCGGAATTTCTTTCTGTGACATAGTTACCTCCTTTATTTTGCAAGTCCAAGCAAAGTCATGATCAGAGCCATTCGTACATAAACACCGAATTGCGCCTGCTTAAAATATACAGCACGAGGATCATCATCGACTTCAGTTGCAATTTCGTTGACGCGCGGAAGCGGATGCAGTACATACATATTTTCTTTGGCATAACGCATCTTAGCTGCATCTAAGATGAAACTGTCTTTTAAGCGGATATAATCTTCCTCATTGAAAAAGCGTTCTCTCTGCACGCGTGTCATATATAAAATATCAAGTTTTGGCATATATTTTTCCAGTTCATTGGTTTCGATGAAATCAATGTTGCCGTCCACCAGGACTTCTTGGCGAAGATAATCCGGAATACGAAGTTCATCCGGAGAGATCAATATAAAATGTATATTCGGATAACGTACCATGGCATTGATCAGAGAGTGTACGGTACGGCCGAATTTCAGATCACCGCACATACCGATGGTCATATTATCCAGACGCCCGGTCAGTGTTTTGATCGTTAAGAGATCCGTTAATGTCTGCGTCGGGTGATTATGTCCGCCATCACCGGCATTGATCACCGGTATCCGTGAATGCATTGCAGCTACGGTAGGAGCTCCTTCTTTTGGGTGGCGCATTGCACAGATATCTGCATAAGAAGAGATTACGCGGATCGTGTCAGCGACGCTTTCTCCTTTGGACGCTGAGCTGGAATCAGCGGAAGAAAAACCAAGCACGCTACCGCCAAGATTTAACATGGCTGCCTCAAAACTGAGACGTGTACGAGTGCTTGGTTCATAAAATAAAGTTGCTAATTTTTTGCCGTCGCATACATGTGCATATGCTTGCGGATCATGCATGATCGACTGACCTAAGGCCAATATGTGGTCCAGTTCATCCACTGATAAATCAAGGGGACTGATTAGATGTTTCATGAAAAGTACCTCCGTTGTATTTTTACAATATATTACCACAACATTTCGGGACATACAATGCTAACTTAAGAAAAAGAAATGACAAGTTAGTATTGAAGAAGAAAGGCAGTTTATGGTACTATATAGGTACTGATGTAGAGGTGGGATATTAACAGAAGGGAGAATTTATAGTATGAGAGAAATTTCAAAGAGAACAAAAAGCGAAAATGAGAGGATTAATCTCTTAGTATTCATTTTTGCGACCTTGATGGATGCATTTTTTGTAGTAGGATATCTGCAGGATGCATCGGTAGGAAACATTAGCTGGACATATGCGATCGTTGTAGTTGCAGTTGTTGCAGTAGGGTTATTGATCAATGCGGTTTTATATATTCGTAATCATGGAAGTGTGGCACTGCGTCATGCGGTTATGGTTGGATATGGTGTGTTATATGCAGTGATCATGTATGGCGCCAATAGTGACCTTGTATTTATTGCTGCCTTTCCAATGGCAAGCATTTTCATTTTGTATTTCGACTTTGCGTTCATCCTGCGAAGCAGCATTGGTTTGATCGTTATCAATGTGGCATACGTAGTACGCTGTGTAGTCAATGGCAAGATGAATTCAGGAATTGATATTACAACGAGTACGCTGATCCTTCAGCTTGCAACGGTCGTTCTTACAATGGTTGTTGTCTGCGCAATTACTAAGCTTGCTGCACAGCTTAACAGCGAGAAAGTAAGTCGTGCACTTACTAATCAGCAAAAATCAGAAACTTTGCTGGAGGAAATTCTTCATATTTCCAAGCAGGTTAAAGAAAATTCTTCAACAGCTGCATCTTTGATGGAAGAGTTGCAGCAGTCTACAGTTAGTACAGCAAATGCATTGGACGAGATATCGACCGGTAACAGTTCCAATGCAGAGAGCATTGAGCAGCAGACGGTGATGACTTCACAGATTCAGGAAATGATCACGAAGACCAGCAATCGATCTCAGGGAATGAAGCAGGTTGCCGAGATGAGTATGGAGTCGATCGATAAAGGCCGTGACTCTATGCAGAAATTACTTGAGCAGGCAGATGCAATTGCAGCTGAGAATGCAAAGGTACATACTTTAATGGGGGCTTTGACAGAGAATACCAAGGAAGTGGCTGAGATCACGCAAAATATTTTTGATATTTCCAGCCAGACAAATATGCTTGCTTTGAATGCATCGATCGAGAGTGCAAGAGCGGGCGAAGCAGGTCGCGGCTTTGCGGTTGTTGCAGAGCAGATCCGAGTACTTGCAGAGCAGACCAGACAATTGACGGAAGGAATTTCTCAGATCACTGCCAAATTACAGGAAAATGCAGAAGAGACACAGGAAAGAATCAATGGTGTGTTGGAAGCATCTGAACAGGAGAAAAATTTGATCCAGGTAACGGATAAAGATTTCACCCAGATCCGTTCTCAGATGGATCATTTGAATGAGGATGTAGTAAATGTTTCCGAGGAGATCAGCCAGATCATGACCGCGAATGACTCCATTGTGGAAAGTATTTCACAGATATCAGCGGTCAGCGAGGAAGTTTCCGCTAATACATCTCAGGCGGCAGAGATGGGATATCAGACAAGCGAACAGGCTGCCAAAGTTGGTTCTTTGATGGATGAATTGCAGGAGAGCGCTGTAGCACTTGAAAAGTACATTTAATTCTATTAGAATAGAAAACAGTATGTTGTGTTTACCACATGGCATATGATTACTTGAGCCAAGAGCATAATATGAAAGCTTAAAACCACTGGCTTAAGAGAAAGGTATGGTAACAGTATGATTAAGTTGTATGATAATGGTGTGTATTTGCTGAATGGGACAGATATCGTAGAAGATAACGGCCAGGCAGAAGCACAGATTCAGGCAAAATGTGGAGAGGTGCCATCAAAGGAGCAGGCCTCTGAGGGAACGATTGCATATTCTATTTTGAAAGCACATAATACTTCTGGTGGTATGGATAATCTTCAGATTAAATTTGACAAGTTAACGTCTCATGATATTACATTTGTTGGCATTATCCAGACTGCAAGAGCATCAGGATTGGATAAATTCCCTGTTCCTTATGTTTTGACAAACTGTCACAATAGTTTATGTGCGGTTGGTGGAACGATCAATGAGGACGATCATATGTTTGGTCTTTCTTGTGCTAAGAGATATGGTGGAATGTATGTGCCACCACATCAGGCGGTTATTCATCAGTTTGCAAGAGAAATGTTGGCAGAGGGTGGTAAAATGATCCTCGGTTCTGATTCTCATACAAGATATGGTGCCCTTGGTACTATGGCAATGGGTGAAGGTGGCCCGGAATTAGTAAAGCAGTTGTTAGAGCGTACGTATGATATTCCAATGCCTGGTGTGATCGGTATTTATCTGGATGGCGAGCCAATGCCCGGCGTCGGCCCTCAGGACGTAGCACTTGCTATTATCGGTGCAGTATTCAATAACGGTTATGTTAAGAATAAAGTGATGGAATTTGTAGGTCCTGGTGTTTCTAAATTGTCTGCAGATTATCGTATTGGTATTGATGTAATGACAACGGAGACTACGTGCCTGTCTTCTATTTGGAGAACAGATGACAAGATCAAAGAGTTCTATGAAATCCATGGACGTGCCGGCGCATATAAAGAGTTGAATCCGGCAGCAGTTACTTATTATGACGGTATGGTATATGTAGATCTTTCTAAGATCCAGCCAATGATCGCAATGCCATTCCATCCAAGCAATGTATATACGATCCATGAGTTACAGGATAATCTGATGGATATTTTGGATGACTGTGAGAAGAAAGCATTGGTATCTTTGGATGGTCAAGTTGATTTTAAGCTTAAGAATAAAGTGCGTAATGGCAAACTTTATGTAGATCAAGGTATTATTGCAGGATGTGCAGGTGGTGGTTTTGAAAATATCTGTGCTGCAGCTGATATTTTGAAAGGCGCAAGCATTGGAGCAGATGAGTTTACATTGAGTGTGTATCCGGCCTCTACCCCAATTTATATGGAGCTTGCTAAGAATGGTAAGTTAGCAGATCTTATGGAGACCGGAGCAATCGTGAAAACAGCATTTTGTGGTCCGTGCTTTGGTGCAGGTGATACCCCTGCAAACAATGCCTTTAGCATTCGCCATTCAACGCGTAACTTCCCGAACCGTGAGGGATCTAAGATCCAGAACGGTCAGATCTCTTCGGTAGCATTGATGGATGCACGTTCTATTGCAGCAACAGCAGCAAATAAGGGCTATTTGACAGCTGCCACGGACGTTGATGCAACGATCAATACACCAAAGTATTTCTTTGATAAAAATATTTATGCAAACCGTGTTTACGATGGTGTTGGAAAACCTGATTATAATGAAGAAGTGAAGTTTGGACCAAACATTAAGGATTGGCCGGAGATGTCTGCATTGACAGATGACATCTTGATCAAGGTTGTATCTGAAATTCACGATCCGGTTACGACAACTGATGAGTTGATCCCATCCGGTGAGACATCTTCCTTCCGTTCAAATCCTTTGGGACTGGCAGAGTTTACACTTTCCCGTAAAGATCCGGAGTATGTAGGCAAGGCAAAGGCTGTTCAGCTTGGTGAGAAAGCACGTGTTGCCGGCGAGGATATTTTCGCAGCACTGCCGGAAGCAAAAGAAGTTTTTGATAAGATCAATGAGAAATTCGATGTTGATCCTGCTAAGACACAGATCGGAAGCATGGTATATGCGGTGAAGCCGGGTGATGGATCTGCACGTGAGCAGGCAGCTTCCTGTCAGAAAGTATTAGGCGGTCTTGCAAACATTGCAAAGGAGTATGCAACTAAGAGATATCGTTCTAATCTGATCAACTGGGGTATGCTTCCATTCTTGTATCCGGATGAGATCCCATTTGAGAATGGTGATTATATCTTCGTCAAAGATATTAAGAAAGCGGTAGAAGAGAAGCAGGATGAGATCAAGGCTTATGTAGTCGGTAAAGATATGAAAGAATTTACTTTGAGCTTAGGAGCACTGACAGATGATGAGCGTGATATCATTACAAAGGGTTGTCTCATTAATTACTACAGAGCACACAAATAATATATAGTAGTATGATTTTTAATTGAAAAAGCTGCAAGCATTACGGTGTACCTTGTAATGCCTGCAGCTTTTTTGATATTCTTTTCGTTAGCAATGATTTTGTCATTTATGAATTTTGCATCGTTATTATGACGTTTAGATAAAATGATAAATGATCGTTGCAATCAAAATACCAAGAATACTTCCGATGGTAATTTTAATCTTGAGCCCGAACGTTAATACCAAAATTCCCAGATCTAGGACAAAAGGAGTTGTAAACCCAAAGTTTTTGCCATAGTTTAACCAGGACAGAGCAGAGATACCTGCAGTAGCCTGTGCGATAAAACTTCCGATCACGATACCTGCCAATACTAAGAGAAAAAGTGCCCAATTATTTTTTCCAGCACCACGTGCCATGTGTAACCCTCCATTCTTATAACATATACTTAGAAATAAATTATAGAGGATAGTACACTTGTTCGTCAAGTGCAGTTTTACAAGGCCGAAATCTGTCATTTCTATGAAGAATTTGTCATTTTTTTGGTAATAGCATTGTCATACCGTATTATTTTTGCTATAATTGTACAGATTAGTACGTAAACACAGAAGAGTTTTAGGGGGAATACTAACATGTGGAAAAAGGTGGTATTAAGCATTTTGCTTGTCATTAGTGTTGCAACAGGATTTTTCGCAGCGAAAGCGCAGGTAACGATCGAGGGGCGACTCAATAAGGTGAACCGTGATTATGACACGGATTTGAGTTCAGTAGATCTGAGCAACATTCATGTGGAGACGGATAGTAAAGTGATCAACATCCTGTTATTAGGAGATGATTATAGAACTTACGATGGCAGTACCTCTCCGGGATTGAATGATGTCATCATGATCGGTACACTGGACATGAAGCATAATACATTGAAATTGACATCCATCATGCGCGATACGCTCGTTGATGTATACGGTCAGAATAAGAAAATGAAAGTTAATGCTGCCGGCAAGAAAGAGTTTGGCGGTTTGAAGAATCTTTACAAGACATTGGCAGAGAATTTTAATGTTAAAGTAGATGGGTATGCAGAAGTTGGCTTTAAGGGATTTGAGCAGGCTGTAAATGCCGTTGGCGGTGTTGAGGTAGAGCTTTCGGATACGGAGGTTGAATACCTGAATAGAACCAATTATGTCTGGAAAAAGAAAAATCGCAAGTTTAAGGTTGGTAAACAACATTTAAATGGTGCACAGGCACTAGGGTGGTGTCGAATCCGTAAAGGAATGGACGTTATTGGAAAACCGGTGAAAACGGTAACCGGTCTGGCAGATGATTATGGACGTACTTGGAGACAGCGTACAGTGATCACAGCTCTTTTTGACAAGATGAAGTCACAGCCGCTTTCCAAATGGATGGAAGTAGCAGACAAAGTGTTAGAAAATGTCAGAACAGATCTGGATAATGATACGATTCTAAAATATATGAAAGATGCTGTGATGATGGGAACAACACAGATTCATCAAATGCAGATTCCGGTCAACGGATATTATAGAAATGACAAAAATAATGAATTTCCGGATGCACAGGGATGGAGTCTGGTTCCGACTAATGGTATTACAACGGATTATGACAGGACAGCCAATTCGGAAGCATTACGTCAGTTTATCTTTAAATATGATGGTAAAGATGAATTTAAATATAAACCAAAAGATACAAGCACGGTGAGCAGTACCGGCAAAGATTACGATGAATAATGATATGCAGCCCCGAAAAGCCTGGATACGTTGCATACGACATGGAGGAATACCAAATGTGGAAAAAAGTATTAATGGGAATTTTATTAGTTCTTAGTGCTACGGCAGGTTTTTTTGTGGCAAAGGCGCAGGTGCTGTATAACAACAGCCTGAATCAGATCAATCGAGATTATGATACGGCACTTGCTAACGTTGATCTAAGCGGAATTCATGTGAATTCAGATGATCAGATTGTGAATATTCTCGTGGTCGGTAACGATTACCGAGAGGAAAGAGGATATGGAGCTAGTGGTCTTACAGATACAATGATCATTGCAACGATGGATATGAAGCATGGGACACTCAAAACAGCGTCATTGATGCGTGACCTTGTTGTTGAAATACCGGGACATGGCAAGAATAAGTTGAATTCTGCCAATTCTTTTGGTGGCATAGAATTGTTATATAAGACGATTGCTACGAACTTCAATATTGAATTGGATGGATATGTGGAGGTTGGATTTGCCGCATTTACCAAGATTATTGATAAAGTGGGTGGTATAGAGTTGGAACTTACTGAGTCAGAGGCAAGTTATTTGAATTCAACGAACTATATTCGAAATAAAAAGAGCCGTAATGTAAAGGTTGGAAAGCAGACCTTGAATGGTGCACAGGCATTAGGTTACTGTCGAATCCGTAAGGGTGGTGTTACAACGATCAATGGACTTCGCGATGATTATGGACGTACTTGGAGACAGCGCACGACGATCAACGCAGTCTTTAACAAGATTAAGAAGCTTCCGATGACGGATTGGTTGGACATTGCCAATGTAGTACTCAAAAAAGTAACAACAGATCTGACAAATGAGCAGATAACCGAATATCTGAAAGATGCAGTTTCCTTAGGAACGACCACGATCAATCAGATGCAGGTTCCGGTACAGGGATATTTTCGCAGTGGATATAATGGTGAGTATTCTTGCGGGTCATGTATTGTTATGACTTCTGGTGGAACTGCCTGGGATACCAGTGCTAATGCGGAAGCGTTGAATCAATTTGTATTTGATTATGATGGCAAAGAGGAGTTTAAGTATTCCCGTAGCGATTCCTAATTTTCATGGAATGATCGGTTATAAATAAGAACGGTAACAGGAACAAAGCAGGGTTTGCGGCTTTGTTCCTGTTTTTCTTGAGTGGATTTCTTATTTTGCTAGGGCACTGATGAATACATGCCCGAAGAATTGTCTGAGTTATTTACCAATAATGGCCTGCAGTAGTTTTAGAAAAATATCGCTATAGCAGGCTTTTTTTATACTTTGCGCTGCTACAATGGGAAGGGAACCGATTTCCTGATCGTTTAATGTATATTGAACAGAACCGATGATTGTCCCCTCTTTGATCGGAGCCTGTAAATGTTTGCGATAGCAAATCTTGCGCTTAGGCTTATAGGATTGTTCATCTCCACAAAGTACGTATTGGAATGGTTTTTCGACGCGCGGGATTATTTCCGGCGTGATACCACCGGAGATCTTTTGCGGGGGGAGAGTGATATCGTCCGGATTTTCCTGAAAGGCGGTACAGTTTGCAAAACCATAATCCAACAGGGCTGCCGCCTGTACAAATCGGATTTTTGGGTCTGGAGCAGCCATAATGACGGCGGTAAGGCTGATTCCATCTCGTTGTGCAGTAGCACTGAGACAATATTTTGCTTTCGATGTGGATCCGGTTTTTAGCCCGGTAATCCCCTGATAAGTACGGATTAGTTTATTGGTATTCGTTAGCCCAAATTTTTTCTTCCCCTTTTTGGTGATATGTGTAATAGCATCCATCCATACAGTAGAATACTTGGAAATGTCCGGATACTTGGACACAAGCGATTGCGACATTAAGGCTACATCGTATGCACTGCTGTAATGTCCGCTCTCTATGGAGTCATCCAGACCGTTACAGTTTTTGAAATGAGTATGTTTCATACCGAGAGCTTTTGCTTTTTTGTTCATACGTTTTACAAAGGATTGCTCTGATCCGGCAAGATGTTCTGCCATGGCCACAGCGGCATCGTTTGCGCTGGCTATGCTGATGCATTTGATCATTGTATTGACGTCCTGTGTCTCTCCCGGTTCCAAAAACACCTGTGAACCGCCCATAGATGCGGCATATTCACTTACTGTTACCTTATCTTCAAGTTTGCATTTCCCTTGTTCGATAGATTCAAAGATCAGAAGGAGGGTCATGATCTTGGTGATACTTGCCGGTATTAATTTTTTATCTTTGTTTTTGGCATATAAGATGCGTCCGGAAGCATTGTCGATCAGAACGGCAGCTTTCGCAGTGATTGCCAGATCATTATTATGTGCTTGGTATGCCTCAGCTTGTTTATTTGCTGTACACCGAAAAGCTGGCTGATTTGTGCATACTTTCGCAAAAACCTTGACAGATGTGAAGGCGTTGACATAAATAAGTACGGCACATAGTATAAGAGCAAGCATTCGTCTTGACAGGATGGAACGAAATAATTGCATTGTGAGAATCCTTTCTGTACCAAATAGGTTAGTGCAGTAATATCAGT
>OIWS01003033.1_pt1 | contig 12636 bp, 10 predicted proteins | sample 1587611 | NCBI WGS metagenome assembly OIWS01 (sample SAMEA3888919, study PRJEB22519) | human gut metagenome | biome: human gut; feature: human-associated habitat; material: faeces | place: Denmark | collected 2010 | reverse complement strand
CCTCGATATGGGGGCGTTGTCCGTTTTTGCGGTGATCGTGGGCTTCTCGGGGTCCGTGATTTCGCTCCTGATGAGTAAGTCGATGGCAAAGATGAGCATGAACGTGCAGCTCATCAATACCGCCAATCCCCAGCCGGGTTTGGAAGCGTGGCTCGTGGGCGTCGTTGCCAAACTCGCGGACCGCGCCGGGGTTGCAATGCCCGAAGTCGGGATTTACGACGGAGAACCCAATGCGTTTGCAACGGGCGCCTTCAAGAATTCGTCCCTCGTCTGCGTGTCGACGGGCCTTTTGAAGCTCATGAACAAAGACGAAGTCGAAGCGGTGCTGGGGCATGAAATGAGCCACGTCGCCAACGGCGACATGGTGACGATGACCTTGGTTCAGGGCGTGATGAATACGTTCGTGGTCTTTGCGTCGCGTCTCGTGGGCTGGGCGGTGGATCGCGTCATTTTGAAAAATGAAGACGATGCGCCGGGTGCCGGCTACTACATCACGAGCATGGTGCTTGACATTGCCTTCGGGTTCCTCGCGGGGATCGTGGTGGCGACCTACTCCCGTTGGCGTGAATACCACGCGGACGCCGGTTCGGCACGGCTCTTAAATTCGCCCGAACCCATGATTGCCGCGCTGCAGCGCCTCAACACGATGCAGCCTGAGGAACTCCCGGGGGCGATGAAGGGCTTCGGCGTGTCGGGCGGCATCGGCAGTTTGTTTGCTTCGCACCCCTCGTGCGAAGACCGTATTGAAGCGCTGCGTAAGCACGCGTATTAACCGACTGCGGAGAGTGTTTCCTCCGGAACGAAAAAGGAGGAAACACTGACCTCAGAGTGAAAAGAACGGGTATCGCGGTACTACGCCGGCCATAAGCAACTGTTGCAGTTCAAACCTTTTGTCGCGGCGGCGCTCCCGATCAGCGCCGCCGAATTCAAAGATCTCACGACGGCGTTTTGCTCAGAAGACAAGGGTTTCCTGCGGCGTCCGGTGACCAGACGCGTTCTTTCAGAGCGTCAAACAGCGCAGCGGCGCGCTCGGGCGGCACGTGCAGCACCGACTGAATGCGGCGCACGGAGAGTGCGGGATCCAACACCAAAGATTGAGCGGCGGCCGTGAGGAGCGGATCTTCGGCGGTGTCGGGAACGGCTTTGACGGCGGTGAAAACCCGCTGAATCGCTGCGGCCCACGAGCGTACGACGGTGTCCGTGGTGTTTTTGGAGGGTTGCGGGAGTGCCAGAAAGACGCATTTTTCGCGCTTTTGTACCCAGGCAGCAAGCCGTGTGTCCGACAGGCGCCGTCCTGTGTCCAAAGCTTTTCCGCAGACGGCAGCGGTGAGTGCCTCGGTGTCTGTGGCCGTCACGGCCTGCCAGAGATAGGCAGACAAAAAGATGACGAGGCGAGGCCGTCGGGCTTCAAGGATTTTCAAGAGTTCCGGGACTTGGGGCGCAACGGCCTTCACGAACTGCGGTCCGTGTGCGTCGGCGGGTTCACGCGCGGGCCAAAGCGCGAGGGCAAAGGCGCGTTCAAAGGCCGATTCCTTGCCTCGGGTGCGCTGCAGCGTCATCCCCCAAAGCGAAAACCACTCGCAAAAGCGTTCCAACACTGGCCCCCGATTGACGGACCGATCCGAGAGAAAAGCGCGTCTTGAAGCCGTGCTCTCGGGGACGGTATGCGGCATCGTGACGACCAAGAGGCCCCCCGAGTGGTTTTCCGGGGTTTCCAAAATGTCGGCGACGGTCGGCATGTCAGACCCCGGCCGTTTCCAAAAGGCGTTTGATCGCCGACGGATCGTGGGTGCCGATTTTTTTGAGCGCCCCGGCGCGGTGGACTTCGACCGTGCGCAGGGCAATCCCCAGGCGTTCGGCGATTTCGCGTGACACGAGGCCCGCGGCAATGAGTTTGACGATTTCGGTTTCGCGCGCCGTGAGTTGTGACAGGCGATCCCGCGCCGTGTCGGCGGAGACGGCGCCGGTTATTTCTTGATAAGAACGGGCGGCGGCTTTTTCAAGGGAGCGCAGGAGGCGCTTTTCATCCACGGGTTTCTGCAGAAAGTCGCAGGCGCCGTCCAGCACGGCTTGAACGGCCATGTCGATGTCCCCGTGTCCCGTGATGAAGATCACCGGAAGTTTGACGCCGTGCTCCTTCATGAGGGCTTGGCATTCGAGTCCGGAAAATCCCGGCATCTTTACGTCGAGAATAAGACAGCCCGGCACCGAAGGCCGATCCCCGGTGAGAAAACTTTTGGCATCGTGAAAAACGACGGTTTTCCAGCCTTCGAGATTTAAAAAGAGTTCCAACGCGGCGGCGAGGTCTTCATCGTCGTCGCAGATGCGGATGAGACAATGGGCTTTGAGTACGTCAGGCGTCATAGGCGGGTGTCGAAAACGAAGGGGGCGTCGGGGACGCTGCCCTCAATTGCGGCGGCAGATCGATTTCCACGGCAAAGCCCCCCAACGGGTGATTGAAAAAACGAATGCGGGACGCGTGATTTTCCACGATTCCCTTCACGATGGAAAGTCCCAGGCCGAGGCCGGTGGCTTTGGCGCTGTCCACGGGTTCCCCTAAGAGCGCGAGTTTTTCTTCGGTCAGCCCCGGGCCGTTGTCGCACACGTTAAGGCGCACGCCGCCGTCGTCTTTTTCGTAAAGCGTCACGTTGATCTGGCCGTCTTTGCGGCCTGCGAGCGCTTCGGAGGCATTCTTAAGAAGGTTGAGAACGACGAGTTCCCACTCCAAGGCGCTCACTTTCACCCAAACCGGGGAAGGGGCCGTGAGGGTGAGCGCGACGGTGTCGGCGCGTCCGGCCGCGCGCCAGGCGGCCGCCGCATGCTGAATGACGTTTCGCAAATCGGTGGGCGAGCGCTTCACCTCCGAAATTTTTGCATAGGCGCGTACGTTGTCGACGATGGCGTTGATGCGTTCCGTCTGTTTCATGAGGCGGGAAAGCACGGTCAAATCCTGGGGGGAGGCCTTTTCCCGTTCAAGGAGCTTGCGAAGGGATTGGCCGTAGAGCGCGAGGGCAGCCAGGGGCTGCCGCAATTCGTGCGCGATCATCGAGGAGATGCGGCCGATCAACCCCGTGCGCTGCAGGGCGCTGATGCGTTCAGCGGCTTCAAGCTGCTGGGACTGCAGGGCTTTTTCCCGGGTAAGCGCCTCTTCCAATTGGGCCGTGCGGCGCCGCACGAGCTGCGTCACCCGCAGACTGTGCACGATGAGCCCCACGATGAAAAAGCCAAAGAGTACGATCGGAATTTGAAACGTCGTCCAGAGGCGCGAGAGATTCCACTCCCGCAGGTACGCGAAGGGCCCCACCTTGAGTTCCCGGTAAAGCTGATCGACGGCACTTAAGTCGGTTGCGACCGTCCAATACTGTCCGTCGGCCGTGGGCGGCATGGCGAGCACGGTCTGCGTCACGCGGCGGGACACTTCGGGATCGGTCGCAGGCGTCGTCGCAATGATCCACGAGGGGTAAAGCGCGGTGGACGAGCGGCAGACGCCGGTGTCGGACCTGGGTTCGATGACGCGCCAAAGGTTTTTTTCTTCCGGGTGCGTTTTCAATCGGTCTTCGAGCCAGCAGAGGCGGAAAACGGCGGCGTCGACGAGGTGTTGCCGCAGAAGATTCACGCTCATCTCGGTGTTGGCGGGGCCCGTATAGATCCACTCGGAAAAAAATCGGTCGGGGTCGTAGTTGCGGCGGGCGATTTCACCTTTGACGCGCAGTGTCGTAAACCCCTGCGGGGTCGAAGCGGCAATGCGGCGGCTGAAAAGATCGGCCCAGGTGGTGAAGTCGCTTTCGGCGCGGACGACGACGGCGGAGCCTTCGCCGTGGTTGGGATCGGGGTAGGAGCGGCTTGCGAGTGCGGCAAGGTCGAGGGCCCCGTTGATGACGTTGAAGCGGTAAAAGCCGGCGCTTGCGATGAAGATGTCGATCGCCCGCTCCTCAATGGCGGCTTCCAGGTCCTGCATCGTGAGTTCGGTCACGTGAACCCGGCTGTCGCCGAAACGATCCCGGAGCGCTTTCAAGGTCGGGGCAAGAATCGGTTCGTGGGGGGAAGGGCGGATGTACTTCACCACCGCGACGTTGAGAACGTCCGCGGGACGGGCCGCCGCCGCACCGAGGAAAACCGATGCCGCAGCGGCGAAAACACGGACGCCCCCTCGCATGTCGGCTACTTCAAGGCGTTTTCTAAGAACGCTTTGACGGGGGCCACCGACTTGGGTTCCACGAGCGTGCCGACGGTTTCGCCCGCCTTAATGAAAAAGAGGGTCGGAATGTGACGCACGTCAAAGCGCGCCTTAAGGGCGGGATTCTTGTCAAAATCGGCGTGCGCAAAAAGGGCGCGGTCGGCGTAGCGCTTCGCAAACTCTGCCATAAAGGGTGCGATGCGGCGGCAGTCGATGCACCAGGGGGCGCCCACGACGAAGACGACGGGGCGCGAAGAAGCGGAAACGACGGCGTCGAAATTGGCGTCCGTGACTTCGGTCATCAGGGCCTGAGCGGCAGCGGTGTCGGACATGGAGCGTCTCCTCACAAAAAGTTGATGAATGAGGAAAGTTTAACGGCCTCCGATTCGAGGCGTGCGGGAAAAATGTTTCCGTGTGTCAGAACAGCCCGAAAAGTCGGTGTTTTTGGGATAATGCGCGTAACGGTAACGGCCGAGAGGGCGGAAATCGGAAGGAAAACGTACGGCGGAGCGTATCGTCGTCGAGTGTCAGAGTTTTGAAGAACTGCGCGGAAGGGACGGATTTTATGTCGATAAGACGGCATTTATTTTGGATTGGCGTCAATGCGGCGCTCCCGTGACGGTCATCGTCCGGCCGCAGCGCTTTGGAAAAACGCTGATGTTGGGGACGATTGAAGCTTTCGCCGAGCAGTGACGGCGAGAGGCGTAAAGAGGACGGAAGCGTCAGTACGCGGCAGGTAACGGTGTGAAGTATCGCTTTTTGCCGAGTCGCTGAGGTGCATTCCCTTTCAGCGCAATAGCTCCGTTAAGTTCCGGTGAAACTGAGTCAGCGGCGAAACGCCGACGCTTCGTTCGAAAAGGCGGAGATGAGGTGATCGCACGAGCTCTGAAGTAACTGAGAACCCCGCGACTTTAGTCGTCGGGAGCTGTCAGGCGGCGGGGCTTGCGTTTGCCGGTAAGAACGTCCGGGTTCAGGTGAAACCGTAAAAACAATTTGAAGCAGTATGAGAAAGACGAAAAAACCTGCCATTGCGAGTGAATGGCGGGAAGACAAGGAAGCTGAAGAACGGGCGCGGGAAGAAGCCAAACGTGAAGCACGGCGGGAATTTCGCCGACGGCTCGGGGCCGGGCTGGTGCGGCTCGTGCAGGCGTTGGTACTCCGTTTGGGCTGGATGGCGGCGTTGATTGCCGGGTGCCTCACGGCGGCGGCTCTCTTAAGTTACACGTCGTCGGACGCGGGTTTTTCCGTTACCGGGGACAAAGTGCCCGCGAATCTCTGCGGCCTTTGGGGAGCGTGGACGTCGGACGCGCTTTACTGGGCGCTGGGGATTGCGGCGTGGTGGGTGCCGGTTTCGCTTTTGGTCTACGGCGGGGTGTGGCTGCATCGATCGTTGACGGGCTCGGTGAACGCCGTGATGCGGCCCGTGACGTCGGCGGCGGGCCAACTTCTGTTGGCGGCGGCGACCTCGGGGCTTGCGGTAATTGAGCTCTCTTACTTAGGAAAGCATCTTCCGATGGGCTCGGGCGGTCTCGTGGGGAATGCCGTCGCCGCGAATACGGCGCCTTTCCTGGGGATTTGGGGTTCAACCTTCGTGTTGTCGGCGGCGGTCTTGGCAGGGCTTTCCTTGGCGTTTCATTTCTCGTGGCTCACGGCGGCGGAAAAAACGGGGGCGGCTTTGGAAGGCGGCGTTGAGCTTTTGAAAGCGGGATTGGAACGCCTTAAAAAAAGGACGGCTGCGACACCCTCGGACGCCGTGACGGAAAACGAACCCGCGGCGGTTGAATCGCCTGAAGCGACAGAGCCGCCCGCATGGACGGCTCCTGCGGAAGCCGTGTCGACGGAACCTGAAGCGACGCCGACTTCAGAAGCCGTGTCCCCCGCCCCCGTGAGAGCGGCTGCAGCGGCGGAAAAACCGGCGGCAGGCGGCAAGATCCGGCCTCAGGGGGTGCTTTTGGATCGACCGCCCGCGGATCGGGCCGGGGTACGTGCCGATACGCTGCAGATGACGAGCCGATTGATTGAATCGAAGCTTCAGACTTACAAAATCAATGCGCATGTTGCGGACGCCAAAGTGGGGCCCGTCATTACGCAGTACCTCCTTGATTTGGCCCCGGGCGTGAAATCGGCGAAGGTGGAAGAAGTGAAGCGCGACCTGGCGCGTGCGCTCGCCGTGAATTCCGTGCGCCTTGTGTCCTCAGTGCCGGGAACGACGTATATGGGGCTTGAGATTCCGAATCAGGTGCAGCAGCGGCAGGCGGTGTACTTAAGTGAAGTGATCGGGAGCGACGTGTACGAAGCAAGTACGTCGCCCTTGACGCTTGCCTTGGGTAAAGACATCGGCGGAAACCCCGTGGTGACGGATTTGGCAAAGCTTCCGCACCTTTTGGTAGGGGGTACCACCGGATCCGGTAAGTCCGTGGCGATCAACGCGATGATTCTGTCGCTGCTCTATAAGAGCGGGCCGGATGATCTGCGGCTCGTGCTGATTGACCCGAAGACGGTGGAATTTACGCCGTATAAAGATATTCCGCACCTGCTGTGCCCGGTGGTGACGGATATGAACAAGGCGGCGAACGCCTTAAATTGGCTCGTGCAGGAAATGGACCGGCGCTACAACCTCATGAGCCGTCTGGGGGTGAGAAGCTTCCTTTCCTTCAACGACAAGGTGAAGAGCGCCGCAGCGGCGGGTACGCCGCTCACGAACCCCTTTAAGGTGACGGAAGCAAATGAACCGGCAAATGAACCGGCAAATGAACCCTTAAAGCCCTTCCCCTACATCGTCTGCTTTATCGACGAATTGGCGGATTTGATCCTCGTCAACAAAAAACAGGTGGAAATGCTGATCGTGCGCCTTGCGCAGAAAGCGCGTGCGGCGGGCATCCACCTGGTGCTTGCGACCCAGCGGCCGAGCGTGGACATCGTGACGCCGCTCATCAAGGCCAACATTGCGGCAAGAGCCTGTTTCCAGGTTTCCGGCCGTTTTGACAGTCAGGTGGTGTTGGATGAAACCGGTGCGCAGGATTTGTTGGGGCACGGCGACATGCTCTTCAGGCGTCCGGGCACGCAGATGGTGACGCGTCTGCAGGGGTGTATGGTGAGTGAAGCGGAAGTGGAGCGCGTCGTGGAGGATTTAAAGTCACAGGGCGCGCCCGACTACATCGATGCCGTCACTGAAAGCGACGTGTCGGATGAAGGGGCTGCACCGGGCCAAGGGGGACTCACGAACGCCGGGGAAAAGGATCCTCTCTACGATCAGGCGGTGCAGCTCGTGATTCGGGATCGCCGGGCGAGTTCGAGCTACGTGCAGCGCAATTTCGGGATCGGCTACAACCGCGCGGCGAACTTGATTGAAAGCATGGAACGCGCCGGCATCGTAAGTAAACCCAACGCGGCCGGAAAACGCGAAGTGTTGGTGAAGGCTTCGGGAGGTTTGGAATGACGTCGCGTCGAATCTGGTTGGCGGCGGTTTCGCTTGCGTCCTTTGTAGGAAACGCTGCTTGGGCAGCGGCGGGGTCGGACGCCCTGCGGCGTTTTGTGAAAGAAACCCGCTCAGCGTCGGGGCGTTTCACGCAGCGTTTGACCGACAGAAAAGGGGAAGCGCTTGACGCCCCGGCCGAAGGGACCTTTTGTTTCCGGCGCCCCGGACTTTTTGCCTGGCGCACGGAAACCCCCTTTGTGCAGGAAATCGTCTCGGACGGCAAAGTCGTCAAACTGTGGGACCGCGATTTGAATCAGGTGACGGTGAAGTCCCTTTCGGGGGCCGTGACGGCGGCGCCTGCGGCCCTTTTATTCGGGGACGCGAAGGCACTTGACGTTTTTCAGCTTACGGAATCCCCGCGGCGCGAGGCCGGAGCCGTCGCGGCCGTCAAGGCCGTGCCCAAAAAAGACGATGCGGCATTTTCGGAAGTCACCGTCGGTTTTGATGCAGGGGGCTCACCGGTCTTTATGGTGCTCGCGGATCATTTCGGAACGGTGACGACGTTGACCCTCTCGGACGTCAGGAAAAATCCGGCTTTGACGAGCGCCGATTTTGCGCTGCACGCTCCTGCGGACGCCGACGTTTTGGAAGACCGCACGGGAAATTTCTGAGACGCAGGACTTCCGTATCAATCGTGCTTCGCCGCCCTGCTAGAATCAGTTCAACTTTGAATTGCGGAGCGGGGCGGTCGGCGCTCGGCCGTTGCCCCGATTGATCATGAAATCCAATCTGACGTTTCAGATGCGGCTTGCCCGCATCGATCAGATGTTAAGCGGAAAGGGCGAGGCGACGAGCGAAGAACTGAAGGAAGCGCTTCACTGTTCGCTCCCCACCTTAAAGCGCGACCTCATCTTCATGCGGGAGGAACTCGACTATCCCGTGCGCTACCATCGAAAGACCAAGACGTATCGGTACGAAGCGGGGGCCGCGACGCCCAAAAAGCCCGTGGCGGCGTGGTACAGCGCAACTGAAGTCAAGGCGTTTTTAACGGCGCTCGAACTCTTTAACGAAGTGGAAAAGGATCGGACGGCGATTCTTGCCCCCGAGATGAAGGCGATGAAGGCGCGTCTTTTGTCGCTCGTCGTCGAAGATACGGCCGGAAAATCCTTTCAGCAGTTTCGCCGCCGCGTGCGCGTCGTGACGCCGCAGGTAAAGTTGGATCGAAGCCCTTTTTTTGAGGCGATCGGTTACGCGCTGATGAACCAAAAGCGTCTGCAGATTTTGTACTACACCAAATCCCGGCAGGCCGAAGAAGCCCGCGAGGTGAGTCCCATGCGGCTCATCAACTACAAGAGTCGTTGGTACCTGCAGGCCTGGTGCCACCGAACCGACGCGGTGAAAACTTTCAGTCTGGAATATATTCGGGACGCTGAGGTCATCGCCAAACACTGTAAGGACGTTTCACTCAAATCGGCGGAAGCGATGGATGCGACGTTCGGCATTTTTGCCGGGGACGACGTGAAGAAGGCGGCCATTCATTTTGATGCCGCGATGTCCCCTTATGTGAAGGGTGAAGTCTGGCATCGGGATCAGATTCTCGTGTTGGAAGACGACGGAACGGTGACGCTCGAGGTGCCCTACGCCAACGAAACGGAACTCTTGGGGCAGATTCTCTCCTACGGGGAACATGCGGAAGTGACGGCACCGACGGCACTGCGCGAAACGATGAAAAAGCGCTTGGCGGCGACGGTTGCGGTGTACGCAAAGGAGGCGGCATGACGGCAGCCTCAGATCGGCGGCGGCGCACCCGGCGACGGCCGTCGCAGGTGAAGGGCCCTCTGCCTCTCATCTTCTTCTGCGGGGATCCGCACGGTTCGTTTGATTACATTAACGAGGCGGTAAAAACGTATCGACCGCAGGCCGTGGTGATTCTAGGGGATATTCAACCTTACGCCCCGATGAACGTGGTGCTTAAGGACGCGATGGCTTTGACGGAAGTTTGGTGGATTCCCGGTAACCACGACAGCGATACCGAAGAATTTTACGAACGGCTCTGGAAGGGGCCCCTGGCGTCCCATAACCTTCACGGACGGGTGGCGAACGTAGCCGGCATCCGCATCGCGGGGCTGGGAGGGGTTTTCCGCGGTCAAATTTGGATGCCGGAAAACGATCCGCACTACCGGTCGGCCGCGAGCTTCGTGCGCCGCGCGGGGCACGGCAACCTGTGGCACGGCGGGCTGCCGAGACGGCACCGCACGTCGATCTTCCCGTCGGTTTACGACAACCTTTTGCGGCAACGGGCGGATGTACTCGTGACGCATGAAGCGGCCGCGTGCCACAAAAAGGGCTTTGCCGCGATCGATCGGCTGGGGGCCGCCCTGAAGGTGAAGTGGCTTTTTCACGGGCATCAGCATGAAGACCATGTCTACGGGCGCTACAAAGGGATGACCGTGCGGGGCATCGGTTACCGCGGAATCGTCGATTTGGAAGGCAACGTCATCGTGCCTTCGCAGATGGATCCGCGCGATGTGCTGGCGTTGCAGGAAGCAGGGGATGAACCGTCGCCCGAAGCCTTGGATGCCGCGCTTTGTACGTGCTCTTCAGCCGAACCCCGGGCGTGTCAGGTAAGGCGTGCCGTGTGTCCGGCGTGCCGCGTCAAACCGGCCGCACCGGCGGCAGAACCCGTGAAGGAAGCGGAGCCTCAGGGCGAAAAGACGCCGGAAAAACCGGTGAAGGTGAAGTCGTACCGAAACCATCGGCGGCGCCGGCGGCATCGGTAAAAAAGAGCGGACAGTCTCAAAGGCGGGTCGTCCGCTTCGTTTTTCGTGGGAGTGTCAGACGAGGAGTTCCGAAAGAAGCTGCGCTGTAACGACCGTGCCCGCCGGAAATTCATGGCCTTCGGCGGGGAGCGTCAGGATCGCGTCGGCTTCCGTAAGCGTCGTGAGGGCGGCGGAGCTCTGATCCTTAAGGGGGCGGGCTGAGAGGCCTTCGGTCGTTCTTTCAAGCGTCGCCCGCATAAATTCCGCCCGGCCTTCTTTTTTCCTCACGTCGCAGGCAAGGATGACGGGAAAGGTGCGGGGGAGCGTCACTTCGTCGGCTGCGTCGGAAAGCGCGAGAACCGTCGCCCGCGCAAATTCCATAAAGGTGACGGCACATGCGACGGGGTTGCCGGGCAGAAGGAAAACGGGTTTCCCTCTGAGGCGGCCGAACCGCATGGGTTTCCCGGGGCGCATGTTGATCTGCCAGGGGGCGATCTCACCTTCGGCTTCCAGAATCTTGTGGGCGAAGTCGGCTTCTCCCGCGGCCGCGCCGCCGCTTGTGAAAAGAATGTCGCCGGCGGCGCGTAAAAAGGCATCCCGAACGGCATCGGGCTTGTCCGGAACAATGCCGAAATCGACGACCTCGGCTTTAAGTGCCGTGAGCAACGCCGTGAGCATCGTGCTGTTGGCGTTATAGAGGTGATTTTCGGAACAGGGTTGCCCCGGTTCCACCAATTCGTCTCCGGTAGCGATGACGGCGGCGCGCACGGGTGCCGTGACGGTGACGCGGGCAAGGCCCAGATTGGCAAGAAGTGCGGCGTGCGCGGCCGTAAGGTGCGTGCCGCGGGAAATGACGATGTCGCCCACGCTCACCGTTTCTCCTCGGTGTCGTATGTTGTCGCCGGGCAAAACGGCGTCCGCGGAAAAGGTGACGGTTCCCGCGGTTTCCGTCGTTTTTTCAAACGGAATGACGGTGTCGCAGTCCGCGGGAACCGCCGCGCCCGTCGTGATGCGGACGGCTTCGCCTGCCGCGACGCGCCCCGAGTAAGGGTGCCCCGCGAAGGATTCGCCCGTAAGTTTCAGCGCAACGGTTTTCCCCTGCAGATCCGCAGCGCAGAACGCAAACCCGTCCATGGCGGAATTCGTATAGGCGGGAATCGCCGTGGGACTTTCCACGGATTCGGCGGCAATGCGTCCGACGGCATCGGTGAGAGATACCGTTTCAAAGCGGGGGATCGGCTGAACTTGTGAGAAAATAAACGCACGGGCTTCGTCAACGGAAACATGACGGAGAGCAACGGAGGGCATGAGAATTCCTTGCTGAAAAGGCCAAAAAGGCAGATTCGGGGATTTTGATCGTTTTTGAGACGGCCTGCCAACAAAAATGGAAGCGACGAATGACGGAAAAGGGACACACGGTGACGGTGAGCGACGTCACGGGATTGGTGATGGCCGGGGGACGCGCCGTCCGGATGGGGGGCGTCGATAAAGGATTGGTGCTTTTTGAGGGGCGTCCCTTGGCGGAACACGTCGCCCGACGGCTCGCGCCGCAGTGCCGAACGTTGTTGGTGAGTGCCAACCGCAACCTATCCGCCTACCGGGCGCTGAGACTGACGCCGGTGACGGATCGCATCCCGGGGTTTGAAGGGCCGCTGGCCGGTTGGGAAGCGGCGTGCGCCGTTGCGAAAACTAAGTACGTCGTGAGCGTTCCCTGCGACAGTCCTCGGGTACCGGAGGATTTGGCAGCGAAATTGTCGGCAGCTCTTACGGCGCACCCTGAAGCGCGGGCGGCCGCTCCGACAGTGAACGGGAAAAAGGAACCCGTGTTCGCGCTCTTTGAAAGTCGTCTGGGGGACGAACTCGCCAAAGCCCTGGCCTCTGGAGAGCACCGCGTCGGAATGTGGCTTGAGGGCATCGGGTGCGTGTGGGTGCCCTTTGACGATCCGGCGCCGTTTGCGAACTTCAATACGCTTGAAGATCTGAAAATAGCAGAAAATCAATCATGAAGCGTTTATGTACGACAAAATGCCGGTCAAACGCTTGACTTTTGCGTCGCTGGCTCCCATAATGCGCCCCCTTCGCCGATAACAACGACGAAGACAAGTGAGGAGGAGCTGACGATTCGTGAAGAATCGGCAACGCTTCGGGAAGCGAAAAACAAAAAGTTTGCTTCGCCACTTGCAAAACCGGTTCGACTTCTGTAACATATCGAACCTTGTCGCGAACGACGCGACACGCTCTTTAAAAATTCGAACAGACGAACCGATAAGCGTGGGTACTGA
>OIWS01003031.1_pt1 | contig 12641 bp, 14 predicted proteins | sample 1587611 | NCBI WGS metagenome assembly OIWS01 (sample SAMEA3888919, study PRJEB22519) | human gut metagenome | biome: human gut; feature: human-associated habitat; material: faeces | place: Denmark | collected 2010 | reverse complement strand
AGGCTATCGAAAATATGGATTCCGATAACAATTCCAACGCAAATGCTCACTATGTCAATTATCGAATATCTTTTCTTGAAAAATAATTCATATATGAAGTTTTTAATTTTGATTCCCTCCATTTTTATGTGGTATACTCTCCTTGTGAAAGGAGGTGTGTTTTATGGATAAGTTACAAATTGCGCACGACTTAGCTGTCGCAAAAGCTGTTAAAGATGGTTCTGACGCTAAAGAAATTGTCGAATTGTACCGCAAATACAACGAAGAATTTCTGAACATTTTAGCCCCAAATCGATCTCAGTCAGGTAAAGCGGTTCCTACTCAAAATCCATTTTGGGCTCCCCACTACTAAAACAGCCCTGTCTTATACGCATTAACTAAGGCATTGAGGGTGGAGATAATGTCCTTTTCTTCTCTGCCCTCTTCATAGGAACCTTTCTCATTTAAAGCATTCACTACTCTTCCAGAAAGCCCAAACGCAAGATACGAAATTATATCTCTCAGATATATTTCTTCCCCATTTTCTTTTTCTAAAAAATATCTGTGACTCCCGTATCCAGTGTCCCATTTCATCAAAGTTCCATTTTTTAAATTGCTGATAATTTTCTCCGGCTTTTTTTCTTTCTTATCTTCTGCCATATCCTCTCATCTCCTCTCATACTTATTCCTGTGAACCCTTTTCACTTTTACCTTTTTCTTCCGCTTCTGCGTTTTGAATGAGGCTTTCTTCCCGGTGAAGTGCTTGAAGTCATTTGGCTGACTCATGCACGTGTTACCTCTTTTATAAATTCGTACAACGCCTTATGAATTGGAGATTCGTCTGGAATCTTACGAATTACTTCGATAATCTTATTTTTCTTCTCCTCTAATGTCATATTCTCAAATTCATCAAGTTCTTTTTTATTCATCCTGCAACCTCCTGTCCCAGAAACTTATTCACGAAATACAGCTGTCCTTTCCCACTAACTTTTGTCGTGCGTGTGATTCTGACCGAACCATCTGGATTCTGGACATTGGATTCTTTGATTTCGAATAATCCCTGCTCAACGTATTTCTGCTTCGGCATATTTCGCGAACTTCCAGAAACCATCAGGTAGCCATTGTCTCTCATCCACTGGAATAACCGCTTCTGCCCTATCTGGTATCCGTTCTGGCAGATAAGTTTCGCCAAGTCACCGATAAGAATTGATGTGTGACTTGCAGATACCGCATCTGCAAAGATTGTCTTTGGTCTGTCAGCTTCGATTTTCTCCACAAGAGACTTATTTGTATTTTTCAACTTCGCAATGGTCTGGTCTGCCATCTTCAATGCTCTGGCAAAAACCTGTTCTGGCGTGTTCCATGCTTTTTCAAGGTCAATGAGATATTGCCTGCATTCTTTCCCTTTTTCAGTCCTGCTCATAAGGCAAATGTGTTTCGCCATGTCTACCGATAAGGAATAGTCTTGCAATTCTCTAATCTGCACTCCACCGTTGTTCTGAACCTCCGTACCTGTAAGTACGCTGGTGTAATCCTCATTCTCAATAAATCCCTGAGAGTTTGTTTCAAACCAAGCCGAAAACCTTTTGCTAATTTCAAGTGACTTGTGTAATTGCCTTGCCGACACAGTAGGTTGTTCGCCATCGTAATTAATTGATATTAATTCGTTCATGCTTTTCCTTTCTGGTTAAGAGTTTTGAACTTTCTCTTTAAAAAAATAGTCCTGTATATCATCAGCGGAAAGTTCCAACAGGTTGACTGCCTTGCAAATATCTGACTGTTTCCAAAACAGCTTTCCATTGAGTTTCAGTGATAATGTACGTTCTGACCATTTCATAGCGTTTGCAAAGGAAGCCTGGCTATCATATTTTTCAATAATTCTTCCTTTGAGCTTACTATAATCAAATGCCATATTCCACTCTCCTTTCTGGTTCAACGTTTTGAACTGGCTATAATATAGCACCACTCGCGCACTGTGTCAATACATTTTTTCAATATTTTTAACTTTTTTGTTTTATGGCTTGAACTTTTGTTTCATATATGATATATTATCGTTAGAAAGCGAAAGGAGTATAATAAAATGGAAAAAGTTAGTTCATCAGAAAGATTTAAGACTTTGATGGACGAACGCAATCTGAGACAGGTTGATATTCTAAATCTTGTTCGTCCATATTGTGAGAAATACAATGTGAAAATGAATAAGTCAGATATTAGTCAGTACGTTTCTGGAAAGACAGAACCCAGTCAAGAAAAACTGGTTGCCTTAGGAATGGCATTAAATGTTTCAGAGTCGTGGTTAATGGGATTTAATGTAGGGCGTGCCAGAAAAGACACATCTAATCAGGCAAAAGAAGATTTTAATCTGATTTCAAAATTCTCATTATTAAGTGAACGTGACCAGAAAATTGTTTTAAGTCTAATTGATTCCATGCTTTCTAATCAATGAAAAAGTGGGGCTTAATTGCCCCACTTCTCCAAAAATAACTTTATGAATGTATACAGGTACTCTAATGTACCTGTCTTTTTTATTCCATTTATCATCCCAATAATCTCTTTCTTATAATCCATGAATAACCCTCCCTGTCTGCATACTACCGTCTACATTAAAGTATATGCTCGGCTTGTGGGAAATAGAACCGAACATTAGTTCGTTTTTATCATTATACCACCGATATTTCCCCTTGGCAACTGCCAAATATACACATGGGCTTTTGCTATTTCGTAGGCAAACTTCGCAATTTCAAAGAAAATTTCGCGAATATAACATCTGATATTGCAAATTTCCTTGGTCTCGCTCAACTCCTGCATCTGGGCGGAACAAATTTGTTCCGCAGCTTCTTTTGTGATCTGCGCATCTCTGCGGTGGCGTTCTGCTATATCATGTGACGGTATATGCACCACACAGAATATTTCGTAAAATATCAGGATGAGTACGACTATCCTGTATCTGTTCTTTTCCATTACTACCAACTCTTTCTAAAAATATATCACGCATTATAGCACAAACTTGTGTAATTTTTCCGGGAAGTGCAAAATCATGGAGTTTTTCTGCAAAAATAATCTACTTTTTTGATATTTTACTATACACAGTTTGTATGAAGTGGTATAATATTGTAAAATTTTAACAAGGGAGGGGATTGTATGGGACTGATAAAGTGTCCTGTATGCGGAAAAGAGATAAGTTCTGATGCTGGCAGATGCATTCATTGCGGACATCCGCTTCACCAAGCGCAGATTAAACAAGTACCAGAAAAGGACTTGTGTTATAGCAATGCACATTGGTTTTCTTATGTATTTGTTGGGATTATGATATTTTTCTCCATTGGGTATTATTTTATGAACAATGGAATTAATATTTGGACAATTATATTTGCACTGATCGCTATTGGCTCGTTTCTTACTTTTTATTCAAAATCAATCACTTTAACCAATAAGGCGGTCTATATACGCAAAGGTTTTTTCTTTACTCACAATGCAGATATTCCTTTAAGCCAGGTATCGTCCATAAGTAACGATCAGGGGCTTTTAGGCAGCCTATTTAATTACCAGACGGTCACAATTACTTGTGCCGGAAAGATATTCAAAATGGATATGATGAATAATGTTGAAAATTTGAAGAATGAATATATCAAAATTCACTCTGGAATGGATTGGAGAACATTTTAAATGGCTAAAAACAATAAAACCGGAGGATGTGGCACTGGGTTTGGGATGTTTTTGGCGGCTTGCGTGGTTGCTCTATTCATGGAATATTGGAAAGTTATTGTGGGAATCGCAATTGTTGTAGCAATATTGGCTCTAGTGTATTACGCTACAAAAGGAAGCATAGACCGGGATGTTGCTAAAACGAATAAAAGATTGGAAGAAATCCGCAAAAATACGTTTAATGGCGAAAAATTAACTGGCGGCATTTATGTCTCTGGACGTGACATTTCTGCCGGATTATACGATATTCGTGCAATTGAAGGGTATGGAGATATTCAAATAGATTGCCTAGAAAAAGATACTCATTTAAAATTTAAAAACAACAAATTATATTTGAGTGAGGGGCAAATATTTAGAAATGTAGAGCTTAAATCTCAATCTCGAATCCTGATTCCAGTAAATATGACCGTTGATTTATATAACTGTAGAGAATTTCCAGAACCAATTCCAGAGTCGGTATCGGAGCCCAAAACTCCAGAACTTCCGATGTGTCAGCCGACATCCAGAAAGACTTTTAGCATGAAAAATATTGACGGGATGGATGGACATGATTTTGAATATGTGTGTGCTGACATTTTACGGGCAAAAGGGTTTCAGAATGTCACGGTTACAAGAGGTAGTGGCGATCAGGGTGTTGATGTCATAGCCGAGCAATCTGGTATTAAATACGCTGTTCAATGTAAGCGGTTTAGCGGTTCTGTAGGGAATAAAGCTGTTCAAGAGGTACATTTTGGGAAAACATATTACCACTGTCATGTCGCAATCGTAATGACAAACAGCTATTTTACTAAGTCTGCCAAAGATGCTGCAAGCGAAAGTAATACCATTTTATGGGACAGGGATGATTTGATGCCCTACTTTGAAGAATACATAAAAAGTAAGAATCCCGAACAGGAAGTACTTCCACAACCTTTAGAGGAAGAGGCATCCCAGAACGATATTTCAGAAGACAATCCAGAAGAAGTCATTCATTATTCAGCACTGCCTGAATACGATGTGAAAAGCGGAATATATCCGGCTGGCTATTATGCCATAGGAAAAACGCTTCCTAAAGGGGGATACGTTTTTAAATCTCGCGGAGATGATGATGGAGTTATTGCAATCTTTGAAACCTCAGATGATTTGTCAAAAGAAGAGAACGATGTTTTCTTTCATTCTTTCACAGGAAGCTATTTCCTAGCACTGATTGATGATAATAAATTTATAGCAATAGAAAACGCAGACGCACAAAGGGTATATGGTGTAAACTAAACCAGAGGGGCAACCGCCCCTCTTTCTCTTTGCCTGTCGTTCTCGCAGGCAGTCTCTCTATCCACACATCCTCCCGGACACAGAAACCATATTTTGCGAATTATGTCAAACTTTAGCGCTTTACACTAACAATTTTAAGTGCTACACTTTGTTTGTGGGACAATAATACCACGAACAGGAAGAAAAATGTGTGTGCTGTCAAAATCATTGCGTATTTTGACAAAATTGAGATTACGAAAGGAGGGTGCGCATATGAGAATAGCCATATGTGACGATAATCAGCTTGAAGTTGACTTGTTTAAAGAGCACATATCGGGATTCTTGCGGCGCAAAGGAGATTACCGGTATGAAATTAGTGAGTATTCGGCAGGTTATCCACTTGTTGAAGATGTGAAAGAGGGTAAATGGTACGATGTAATTGTACTGGATATGGTTCTGGAAAAGGAGAACGGTCTGGAGATTGCGAACCGGCTCCGGGATATTGGATATGATGGAAAGATTATTTTCTGGACAGCCGACGATTCTCATTTGCAAGAAGCATTTGACGTTGGCGCTATGCAGTATGTGGTCAAGGGCAAGGAATACGGAAGAATATACCGGGTTATTGACGAGATTCTGTCACAGATGAAGGATGAAACATTGACGTTCAAATTCCGCGGGCAGATTAACCGGCTCAAATATGATGAAATCGAGTACATTGAAAGCCGGGCAAGGGTTTGTCATATTTTTGCGACAGATAACCGATGTTTTGTGACTACTTGCAAGCTGAATGACCTAGAAGAAAAGCTGTCCGATAAGCGATTTTTGCGTTGCCATCAGAGCTATCTTGCAAACATGGATCACATTCAGTCGGCGGGTGATAATTTTGTCATGGATTCCGGGGACGTTGTTCAGATAAGAAAAAATGGGGCAAGGGAAATCAAAGAAAAATATGAAAATTACATAATGAGATAAATAAAAACCGCCAGCGTCCGGAGGGAATTAACCGGGCTTACTGGCGGTTTCTGCTCACAAAGGGTGAATGTATGGAACAAAATTATTATATCATTTTGCCTGTTATATTACAAGTGTCATTTAGCCATTTTTGTGATTCTTTTGAATGTTCCTTTCGGAATAAATTCAAATACAAATCCCTCATCATTCGGATACGGGATGCGGATGAAGTACCATCTCAGTCCTTTGCTGTCGGTTTCCACATACTTCATCACCTCTACAACTGCACCTTTTTTTAACTGCGGAAACAGTTTTGACGGGCTGTTTTTGTTTGATTTTGTATAACATTTTGTGTCCTTTTTTATCTGTGCAATGTAGGCTCTGGTGTTCATTTTTGAGTTTTGGTTTGATGACATAGTGTCTCCAGATAATGAGCCACTTGTAACTGCAATCGCCACATGATGATTGTCATTCAGGAGAACATCTCCTGCCTTAATGTAGTCACCAGATTTCAAATATTTTGGGTCTGTCAAGACTTTTGCACCTGTCTCTTTTAACGCCTGACGCATATCGTAAGTAGTCAAATAAATGCTAACTGCTTTCAACTTTGCATTGTCCAGACGGTATCCTGCGCCTTTTATGATAGCTGCTGTACTGGCGCTGCAATCACTCTCGCAGTCTTTTTTTATTTTAGCAGGGTCATATCCATTGGCTTTAAGCTGTTGCCAAAATGTGTATCTGTCATTGCTGTTCCCTACGGTTCCCTGATCGTAACCAATATGGTTGTTTTGAGCTGCTTTTGTTGCCATATCTGCAATCATATCGGCAATTGTTTTATCTTCAAATCTCAGAACGCAGAGCCATGGTCTGCTGTACCAATTCATAATCTGATATTCTGTTCCGGTCTGATCTCCGGCTTTTCCGCCTGCATATCTGCCGTTCTCGTCATGCCCGCAATTACTAATTTTTACTGTTGCCATTTGTTGTTCCTCGCTTTCTGGAAAATGTGTTTTTAGTGCATTATAAACAAATCTCTGCCTGCTCTTATATACCCCGACTTGGTTCCCTGTGTCCGTCTGGCAGGCTGCATAGAGATTATCGAGCGTATATGGCTTCTGGGTCTTTGCCAAAATCCTCGTTACTGCTCCCTGTCCGCCTTGGTGCCTAAAGTTCACGCACATGGCTTGCGCTCTAGCATCCGTAACGCCCTGTTTAAGGGCTTCTTCTGCATAGGTGGCTAATTGTTCATCCATAAGGCTATCTTGGCATTTAATACCCAAATCGGACGAAATAAGAGCAACTATGGTATTAGCAAGCTGCGACACTCTGGAAATATTAAAACATTCCCAGTTCGCGGTCTGAACTTGTTCCAGAAGTCTTACCTTGTCTATCTTCTCCCACTGTTCCGGGTCGGCATCGTAAATTCGTTCCAGAAGTGTTTTAGCTTCGGTTCCGTACCACTGTCCTGCCCCGATTGTAATTGCGTGTTCTTCAGAAGAATTGGTGTAGGCTTCCGTGAAGTCGGAATAATCCTGTTTCCCGTAAACCTGTCCTCCGGTTTCGACTGCATAAATAATCTTCCTGAGAACTGCTTTCTGTTCGTTTGTCAATACAATCCGCTCCTTTCATTGTTTAATCAACCATTGTATTCTTCGAATCTGTATTTTTGCTGAATGCTCGGATATTTATTGCGATCAACTTCGCTCATAAACATGTCAAGCGGTCTGGCATATAATTTCCTGTTTCCGTACAACGCCCTGTAAATCATCATGTTTTCTTTACTCTCCGTATGTTCAGCCAATCCAACAATTTCATACAGATAGTCATTTGTTCCCGGATTCCTGATTGTTTCCCGCTTGAAATGCCTTACGATTGTTCCTGGTTCTGGGATATTTCTGCCATATTTGTTCATATACATTGCTCCTTTCTGTTAAATATGCCTTGTAAGCTCTGTATTTGCCCCTAAAATCAATTTTTATATACCATTCGAGGATTTTATCGAATTTCACATAAAATCGTTATATAAGCCAAATACGGAGTTGCTAATAAAAATGGTTCGTATTGGGCTGAAATGAATTGAGAATGTCAGGGTCAAATAACGCTTATTTGACGATTAATATATATCTTGTATATATATTAATTATATTCTTATTCTATTTCTTATTCTTATTCTATTGCGTTACATTGCGTTACTGGTAACGTTATTGTAACGTTACATTGAGATATTATGTAAACGAAAATTGCTCGTTGACAGAATACTTATTTCTGGATTTTATTATTTTCTCAGATGATTGAATTATTCTGAAAACAAGTAAAATTTACGTTTACAAATTATTCATTTTTTATTTTTGATATAGTTACATTTTAGTACGTTCGGGACTGAGATTTTGGGGTTATTTGGGCGAATAAGGGCTTATTTGGATTTTTCGGGAAAATGCGCTCTTATTTGTGACTTCGAGTTTCTTGCCTATATTTATAACGGTATTTCATCCATGGAATATACACGGTCATAAACAGAGCTACTGTGAGCATCAATTAAAAAGCCCTTATGCACATATAATTTTCCGTCTGCAATTGTAAGGCAAATAGCATCGAAAAAAGTATATGAAATTTCTGAACTACCGTGCATTCTTTTTATTTTTTCATCTCTATCCATTCCGTATATCAATTTGGGTGTTTCGCAAGTCACTAAATCAAGTTTATATACACCATAAGGATAATTAGAATTACCTCTATTGGGACTTGATATAAAGTACATATTATTTGCATAAAATGCGCAAGGAGTCTGTATATGCATACCCCAGTTTCTCCAATCTAAAGAAGCACTAGTATCTTCCCATGCAGAATAAACAGGGACGCAATTATTTCCATCATATTTGCATACAAATGAACCGTAGTTTTTATAATTATAATCACCAGTTAAATATATAGAGCCTTTGTGTTCACCTAAAGAAGCATACGAAAGATAGTAATATGAGTTAAAGGTATCATCCATGAAAACTAACGCCAGTTTATTCGTGCCTATTTCCAATAAAGCTTGCGTAAATGGATATGTATAACGCGGAGTTATGAAACGGTTTGTTTCAATAAAACTTTTTCCGGATATCTTATATTGATTCGAAACATAATCTGTCGATTCGGGTTTACAGTATATTTGTTCAATCTCTGCGCTATAAACTCTTTTCCCACTTTTATATCCGAATACGGTCGGGGGGAGTTCTTGCTCTGGCACAGGACGATATGAAGTTCCCTTGTTTTTATAAAATATACAATAAAAGGTATCATCATCCCCAACATAGAATCCCTGAAAAATCATATTTTCAATCGAGTCAGAATTTGAATACCGAGAAACAAGTTCTCCTTTGTCAGAGTATTTGCAGAAATCCGAAACACTTTGGCGGTTTCCGTCTGTATGAATAATATAAAAATTATTTTTATATGCTATTGCAAATCCTAAACCATCAAAATTATCTATTACCTTAATTATCGAGCTTCCGCCAACAAAAATAGCAAATTTTTTTTCAGGATTAAAGATGTTCGAGTAGCTACCTGAAATTAAATTAACCAGTGTAACCCCAGAAGTTGTTGTGCATTTATCAAATGCAGCATATTCAGCTATATTCTTTCTGATACCGCCGGATTTTTTCCACAGAAGCGTGTTTCCACCCCATATCTTGCTCGTTTCCTTACCTTTGACAGGAAACCCAGTGATTTCCTGTCTGTTCAAAAATGCCTTATATATCATCCTATCAGCCCTCCTCGAATGTGAAATATAATGTATCTGTCCGGTCAGTTCCTGCGGCTACCAGAGCGTCATAATCGGCTTTTTTGATTCGCTTCACACACCTTAATTGTGCCTTTTTTAGTTCGGTTGAAGAACTTCCAGAACCGTCCGAAAAATCATCAATCGTTGCAATTCCAGATTCCGTTCCATCTGTAAATTCTGCATAACTAATGGTCGGCATTTCAGACCTTGTTCTGTTGATTGTGGATGTAATCTCAGGCGTGTTCTTGCCTAATTGCTGATTGTTTCCGTTATACGGTGAATTGTTGGCAGTGTATGTGTCAATAAGCCCTGTAATGCCTAATTTAAGTGTCCTGCTCATAATATAACTGTGAATCGTCCACTGTATTGCAGAACCTTCCTCAGAAAGCTTGGAATGTGTCATTTCCACGGTTTGTCCAACCATATTGAACGGATTCCCTTGTACTTCCACGGAATATCCCTGTGCCCGATAATACTGCTTTTTGATAATGTCCTCTGCGACAGTTCCATAACAGATTGCATACTTCGGTTTTGTTCGGGTGTAGTCCCCGTACTCGTTCGCATCGTAAGCGTAATTCAGCCAGTCTTGATTGCCTACGAAAAAGCTGTTACGATTGTAGAATACGTTCCTTTCATATGCGTCCTGTGCGGTTGGTCCGCCAGATGTAAATATTTCACCGGATGGGTCTGGGTCGGTGTAAACGTAGTTAAAAAACCACACTCTTCCCTCTGTTGCCTTGAAACTTTTGAATCTGTCAAGATGTACCGCAGACTCATAAAAATCGAATGTTTCAACGCCGGAAACTGTCGTGCCGCGGTGTTTGCAGTTCTTTTTAAGCTTTTTATACTCAAATTTTCCATCCCTATTCATCCAGCCAAAAACATTGTTTTGCAGACATAAATCTTCCAGTATATTAGCCACATTCATTTCAGAAGAATTGGCAGTATTTGGCACATATGCGCTGTCATATTTGAGTTTTACATCGACTTGTTCAATGCCAAGATACTTAAATAAAGCATCCCTGAACTGCTTCTGTGTAAACACCATTTGCTTGTCTTTTGTGTTGTTTTTATACCACCATGCAATGTCAGTATTTCGCAATTTATACAGATAATCGTATGCTACAATGGTTCGAACAAATGAGTTTGCATCACGTTCTCCTGTCGCAATTTCGCCTGTAAAAATCTTAATTTCTGTCCCTTTGCATTCAAGATAAACTTCAATTTTTCCAGATGGATAAGTGGATTCATCTGTCCCGATAAACTGTTGATGATAACACTTGAATGTGATCTGGTTTGATATGCAGCCACCAAAAATGAAGTATGCTTTATTACATAATGATTCCTGCAATGTCAACGTATTGGATTGAATATTATCGTTTGTCAAGTCCTCAAATTCGCCATTTATCCAATGCACTTTTACGTTGATTGGGTCGGTATTATCTTCGAATGGATTCTTTCCGTCCTTGGTCACTTTGATCTCAAATTCATCATATCCAACGAACGTTTCTATTCCGCCAATTTCAGTTTGATAAGATACTGTGATGGTTTTTACGCCAGCCTTAGAGCTGTTAAATCCAGATACTGTGTAATCTGTAATTTCTTTCTCTGTATTATCTGTCCGCATAGCCACAACAACCAACCCTGTCGGGTCAAATGTTTCGCCTACTCTGTAGTAGGTTTTCTCCGGGTAGTGTGTGATACGGATTCCTTGCAGTTCATACACAAGGACTTTGAATGTAGTGGTATGGGTTTTATAGGTTACTGTAATTGTCTTTTCGCCAACAGACGAACTATCAAATTTTGATATGCTATAATCTGTCAGTTTCCTTGATGTTCCATCTGTGTATTTGGATATTACCTCGAGACCGGACGTATCAAGACTGTCACTTGTGTAATATTCTGTCTTTATTGGCATTTTAGAGACTTCTATCCCAGATATGCCAACCACCGTGATTACAAACGTAGCCGTGAATTCGTTGTAAGTTACTGTTATTATCTTTTCTCCGCCAGATGACATATCTGGTTTGGAAAGGGAATATCCGGTTATTTTCTCCTTACTACCATCTGTGTATATCAGAGAAATTTCAATCCCTTCTGAAGAAAATATATCATCTTCGTAATATCGTGTCTTTTTTGGTGGGGCTGTCACTTCAATTCCAGATACGTCAATAACCATAATTTCAAATGTCGTGGCTTTATCCTCATAAGTTATTGTAATGGTCTTTGAACCGTGCGTGGTCATATCGGGTTGAGTCATAGCATAGTCTGTCACTGTTTTCGATGTTCCGTCATCGTAATTTGCTGTTACAGTAATACCTGTCGGGTCAAAAGTTTCTTTAACCTTATAACGAACTTTTTTCGGAAGCGTAGTAACAGTAATTCCTGTCAATTTTATAAAATTATACGCCTTGTATATTGCTGCCCAATCTAGTCCTGAATCGTCCTGATGCAAAAATGATACTTGTACTGGTTTTTCTGGCGTAGCTCCGTCCAGTGATAAAGTCGTGGTCTTGTTATTACATATCAGACTTGATTCTCCCTTATACGTGCTTGATGATCCTGGGGACTGTATCATATTCAGGTACATATCACCATTACTAAACAAAAACAATTCATATTTTATCTGGCTTTCGTGTGTTCCTGATGCATTCCATTGAGTATATCCTTCTATACAGATTTTAAGAACCTTTGTTCCATTATCCAGCACTGTTTCTAACCTATAAATACTCCATACGGCTCCACCGCGGTTGCAAACGTTTAATTGTGCGGTAGACACTCCAAATCCAATCCAACTGTCTGAACTCACGTATAATTTATCTGCAATTGCATTGTTAAACTTAAACCACCCAACTCCGTCTATAGTATCTACCCCATTGTCGTTTTTGACATTGTCTCTAATCGGATGCATTCCAGCTGCGGTACCAACCAACTCAGGAAACTTGTATGCAACCACATTAACATCAAATGTTGCATTCTTGTCTCCTATTGTTATCGTTACGGTTTT
>OIWS01003026.1_pt1 | contig 12649 bp, 10 predicted proteins | sample 1587611 | NCBI WGS metagenome assembly OIWS01 (sample SAMEA3888919, study PRJEB22519) | human gut metagenome | biome: human gut; feature: human-associated habitat; material: faeces | place: Denmark | collected 2010 | reverse complement strand
GGCCTGCCGCCTTTCTGTAAAGAAAGACGGAATTTCCCAACACACGGTTCAGTAAAAGGCAAAAAATTTTTAAGATTTTTTTGACGCTAAAATCTATTGGTTTTCTACGTTTTATTGCCTTATGTTGTAAAAATTGGATTGTAATCACTCAAAAGGGCGTTTTAAGCATAGGGCGAAATTTTGTTACTGATGGAAGGGGAAATGGCGAAAAAAGGTTACGGATACTTTTATTTCTTTGATGAAAACGGTGCTCTTCAGATGCGGAAACTTACGGGTAAAAAGCGTAAAGAGGTTCTGAAAAATTATTTGCGCCGCCGCAGCGGTCGTGAAATGAAAGTGGAGACCATCGCAAACGCTTTTAACGTTTCGGTTCGTTCCATGCAAAAACTATTAAGTGAGCTGGAGCAGGAAAGCATAATTCGCCGCGAAGCCGTGTATGACGAAATCGGCAGGCAAAGGGCTAATCGTATCGTTTACGTAGGGGACAAGCCTCGGCTTACGGGTAAAGAGTTGCAAATAGCAAAAGTTTGCGATACGGACAACCCGTTAAAGCTGCGGGATTTTCGTTGGGAAGGTTATTGGCGGTTAGCGAACGACGAGGTGTTTTTCAATTACGAAGACTATTTCGGTTGTGACGGAACAATCCCCGAACTGAACGCCAAAGCGCGTCGAAACGGCTACGTTTCCGAATTTGAAAATCCGGAAGAGTATTATAATCCGAGCGAGTATGCGGACGAAAAGGCAGAAGCGATAAACAAAGAACTGCTGAGTTTCGCTAAGAAAACGAGGAAGAAACGAAAGAAATAATTTAGTCTGAATTTAATAGAATGATTGACCGTCATAGAGGGTTTTGCCTAAATAAGGTCAAAGTCGGCGATAGAAAATATCGGCGGTTTTTTTGCGCCCTTTTTAGGGAAACCGGAATATTTTCGGCGTTTTCGCCGCTGGATAAGCAGACAATGTGGGAGGTGATAAAAATGTGCAATTTATAGTCTTTCCGACAGACTTAAAACATCGGTGGTCGAGCGAAAAGTTAAGGGGGAAAACTTTGCCACGACGTGATAGCGAGGAACGTATTTGGATTGCCAAATACCGACTTAACAAGTCGCCTCGTTAGGGGGCACACCCCTAATACCCCGAGTAGTTCACGAAAATTTACTGCGTAAATTTTCCGTGAGGGTACTGTGGTCGTAATTTTCTTAACGGGCGAAATGAATCCGCCCTTGAAAATTTCGGCGTAATAAATAAAAAAGGAGGAACAGTTATAGTAAAAAGGACAAGACCGTTTGCGTATACCTTTCGGGTAAGCGAACAAGAGAAAAATTTAATCGACGACAAATTGGCAAAAAGCGGACTTACGATGCGAGACTTTATTTTACGCTCTATCACGGATAAGCCTATAATCGTAATCGAGCGCAGCGGCGAAATACTTGCGGAATTAAAGCGGCAGGGAAACAATTTGAATCAGGCGGTAAGAAATAGTTATTTCGGTGTGGATACGGAACGGGAAATAAAAAACTGTATCGCGTACTTAAAAGAATTGTATCGGAAAATATCCTTCGCCGCGGGAGGGTAAACGATGCCTCTTTTAAAATGCAGTGCGAGCAAGGCAAGACCGAAAAATGGGATAAGATACATAACAGATCCGAAGAAAGCGGCGATCGTGTCGGTGAAAAATTTGTTCGAGGATGAAGATTATGCAAAGCAATTTGAAGATACGGCGGCGCGGTTCGGTAAAGGCGAGAAATACGACGAGCGGAAGTATTATCATTTTAAACTTTCCTGCGCGAGAAAAGATAACGTAACGATAGAAAAAGCCCACGCGTATACGGAAGAGATAGCGGAAGCGTTTTTCAAAAATTACGAATGCGTAATCGCCACGCATACGGATACGAAAACCGTACACAGTCACATTATCGTAAACGCAGTTGATCCTATTACGGGCAAAAAATTGCAGTTTTCAAAGCAAGATTATGTAAAAATGAAAGACGAAGTAAACGCAATCGGCAGAAAATACGGCTTTACGGAAACGGAATTTCGGAAGCGCGGCAAAAACAGCAGAACGGCGGCAGAAAAGAAAATCATATTAAAAGGCGGAACGAGCTGGAAAGAAGAACTGCGCGAAGTCATAGCCGAAGCGGTAAAGAAAACGAAATCGCAGGACGAGTTTAAAAAATATCTTGACGAATGTTACGGCGTAAAAATCACGCGGGACGGAAAGGATTATTCCTATCTGCATCCGAACAAACAAAAATCTATTCGAGGGGAGCGGCTCGGAACAAATTATACGAAAAGCGAGGTAATAAAGAAAATTGGAGAACAGAATAACGGGGTTAAGTCCTCAGCCTATAACGGAGGAAGAAGTGGATTTAACGGAAAACGTACCGGCGGCGGAACTGTGCGAGGAAGTAAAACGACTTACGGCAGAAACGCGGGAAGCGTTATTAGAGCAAGCCTTAGCGGTATCGAACGAGAAATGCAACGGCTTAATTTTGCAGCTGAATGCGCGAGTAACGGACTTGACGCGGCAAGTGAGGAGCGTAAAATGGATGAACGAAGAGCTCGCCTCGAGCTTGAAAAACGACGCAGAGAAGTTGACGAAAGAGATGAAAGAAGAAAATCGGAACATGCTTGCGAGCATGCGGATAACTCTTCAAAGAATAACGGAAACGGTAACGAATATACAGGAAATAGTAAATACAACTATGGCAAAGGCGACTGACGAAGCGGGCGAACTATTAAAGGAAAGAGTTTCCGACGCGGCGGACGACGCGGCGTTTATAATCGACGAGCATTCGAAAGCTCTTACGAAAAAAGTGGAAGAACTGCAAAAAGAAGTAAAGCGAGCGAAAGACGATATACGATTCGAGCGCGGTTTTCGTAAATTCTTTTTCTGGCTTACGCCTGCATTATTGCTTTTGCAAAGCGTAATGACGGCAATGTTATTGCTCAGATAAAGCTTTTTTTCAAAAAGTAATAATTTTAGCTTGACTATAAAATGGAAAGCAAGTATAATATAGCTATAATCGTATATATACGAGAATGTAAAAACAGGAGATGAAGATATGAAAGCCACGGAAGTGATACGGAAAGCAAATTCAGGCGAGGGGTTAACGGTGGAAGAAATTAAAATTTACAACGCTAACGTAAGACCGCAGAAACACGCATACGGCAAGTACGGAACGCTTGCGAAAAAGAATCTCGAAGATAAAGGGATCGACTGGACGATTGCAGATCTCCCAGGATATTTACATGGCGTAGATAAAGCGGCGGAAACGCTTTACGATGATTTGTGGAATAAGCTTTCCGTATGCGAGCAATATCGCCGCACCGGAAACTATTTGGAAGATGTGAAAAGAATTAACGCTATGAAGCAAATCATCGAAGAAGAAATATTGAATGAAATTGTCTATGTATAGAGGCTGAAATTATGAAATTATTAAAAGTGTTGAACGTAACGGGAAGAATTTTGTTTGCGGGTTTATTGATAATAAGTCATATTATAATGGGTATTATAGGGATTATTATTTGCGCTGTTACGTCACAAAGATAAATTCGCAGGCGATATAAAAATTAATCCGAAAAAGCGAACGAGGCGGACAGCGGTAGTTTGTTTATTACGGAAATATTAAAAGGAGGATAATACGCTATAAATGGAGAGAGAACATTGTATCTATATGGTGAGAGAACATAGTAACCGTTCGGGGAAGAGAACATTGTACCCTGTAGCAAAAATTAAAAATTACAGGAGTGACAAAGGAACAAAAGAAATTAAAAGAGGTAATGGACGAAAAGTATGTGGCTTTCTTATTGCTTGAAAGCATGTACGAATCGGGGAAAATTAACAAGGCAACGTATGAAAACGTGCTTAAAGAAAAAAGGAATTATATCGAAGAAAAGTATAATTTAAAGGATGTGACGGTATGAGCAGGGTGATTTTATCTGATTTATCGGAAAATAAAGTGGTTTTGCCGACGAACGTATCGACGTTTGACAGAAACAGGCAGCGTAGCGTTGTATTTTACGGGAGGGTAAGTACGGATGACGAGTAAACATAAGGGAAACAATCAAACAGCAAGTTCGTAAATATATTGCTATAAAAGCATTGAAATATAATGCTTTAAGTAAAAGAGATTGCTATTGAAAAAGCATTTTCTTTTTGCTTTGAAAGAATCGTAAACATTTACGGCTTTCTTCGTAACGGACTGTATATTGTGGGTAAAAAAAACTTTGAAATATGGTATAATAAAATTGGAAAGGTATAAAAACGGAGGGCTAAACCGATTATGTCTAACAGATTTAAAGAATTGATTACTCAAGGTGAAGGGATTTCGATTGAATTTAAGGAATGTAAGGATTCGTTACCGAAAAGCATATTTGAGACTTTATGCTCATTTCTGAATCGCTTCGGCGGGGATATTTTTCTCGGTGTGGCGGATGACGGAACAATTCTCGGTATAGATAAAGAAAAGTCTAAAAAAATCAGAGCAGACCTTGTATCCGCTATGAACAATCCGCAAAAGAAAAGCCCTACGGTATATTTGCCTGTTGATGAAATCGAAACGGGCGGCAAGACTATTTTACACGTTTACGTTCCCGAAAGTTCGCAGGTTCACAATACGAACAGGCGGATTTTTGACAGAAACGAAGACGGAGATTTCGATATTACGGATAATACCGATTTAGTTACCGCCATGTATATCTGAAAGCAACGCGAATACACGGAAAATACCGTGTTTCCGTATGCGACGGCAAGCGATTTGAAACAAGAATTGAGTGACCGCGCGAGAATTATGGCAACAAACAGAAGTCCGTATCATCCTTGGGAAAGAATGACAAATGACGAAATTTTGCGTAGCGCAGGACTGTATAAGAAAAATCTTCAGACCGGAAAAGCGGATATACGCTTGCTTGCATTTTACTTTTCGGAACGGATGAGGCGATTTTATCGGACAGCTACAATTTTATATTACGGCGGTAGATGAAACGCTTAAAAAAGACGCGGATAATCCGACGATAGGGCTTTTGCTTTGCAAAGTGAAAGATAAGTATTCCGTAGAATGGTCTCTTAAATCGACGACTGCGCCGATCGGCGTTGCTTCTTATGAAATAAGAAATTATCTTCCGACCGATGAAGAACTAATCAGATATTTAAAGTAATAAAAATTTAACAATTTATAATATAAGAAGTTGGAAACTTGCTTGCAAAGGTTTGCAACTTCGCCATATTTCAAACTGTGATACACAATTTATTGTGGGAGTTGCTTTCAGCAACTTAAAATTTGACTTGTTCAAATTTTAACATCACATAGTTTATATTTATAGAAGTAAAGTCGCATGGAAACGTGCGGCTTTACTTTTTTGAGAAATTTTAAATTGTTAAGTAAAATGTTTCGGCTTATTGTTATCGTATTGTAATCTCGGCGGAACGAGTTACGAAAAGATAAAACAAGAAAAAGAGGATTGGCTTAAATCATTATATCTTGAAAAAGATAAAAATATTTAATAATAAGCGATTGTAAGCGGGGATTAATCCTTATTGTATAATGACTGATTACCGTTTTGTTTTTTTCTGTATTCGAGCGGGGAACACCCTATAGTTTGTTTGAAGTATCGGGAAAAGTGCGACGAATCGAAAAATCCGCAATCTTGTGCAATTTTTGCAACAGAGTCATTTGTATTTAATAGCGAAATTGCTTTTTCCAGTCGAGTATTCATAATATAGTTACTTACCGTGCTGCTTGTGTAATGCTCGAATTGCTTCACAAAAACGGAACGGGACATTTTTGCCAGTCGAGCGAGTTCGTTTATCGTTATTTTTTCAGCATAGTTGTTTTGAATATATTCAATGGCTTTTATAATGCTCAAAATATCGATTTGTTTGTCGTTATTACCGTCGTTTTTTCGGATTATATTACCGTGATGGGCAACAAGAAGAGTGCAGAACATTGAAATTAAATACAGAGATTTTCCTATTACGGCAACGTTGCTCGATGCGTCTTGTTTTTTGGATAAATTTGCAAGTTCATCGAAGTCTGGTTTAAAGTGCGCAAGTTCTTTGTCTGAAAGAATAAGAAAAACGGCGTCTTTTAAATTCGTTCGCATGATCGGTTCGATTTCAAACATCGTTTTATATCCGTTTATGCATTCAAGTTCGTCTTTAAATTTATCCATAAATTGGGAACTTAAAATAATATGGTAGACTTCAAAATTATCGGCGTCGTCGGTGTAGTATCCGTGCTTAATGTTCGGAGAAATTACGAATACGCTGCCGAGTTTTGCTTCTATACATTGATTTTCGATATAATGCCAACCGCTCCCGCGAGTAATAATATTGATTTCATAAAACGAATGTTGGTGCATAAGTATCGGAAATATTTGAGATTTATCGTGATAATAGGCGTTGCACAAAAAGAAATTTTTGTAATCTTTGAAGATGAAATAGTTTGTGTAAAAAGCAATGTCGTAATATTGATTGCTTTTCCCGGATTCGGGTAAGATTTTCGGGTGCACTTATTTTTTACCGCCTTATTTTTTAACTATTATATCGTTATCAAACATGAAAGTCAAATGAACAAAACCGATTATACAAAATTTTACGCCATTTTTCCTATAAATAAACTTGCAGTGTGATATAATTATAGTAATTTAATGTAAGTGCGATTTTAAACTAAAAAGAGGTAAAATGATGAAATCTAAAAAAAATGCTTTGATCGCTACTTTACTTTCTGTGGCATCGGTAAGCTGCGTAATCTCCGCTTTTGTCGTCAATGCCGCAAGCAAAGCAAATAAGACGATTCAACTTACCGCGTTGTACAACGGCGAAACGGTAGATATCGTGGGCGACGCCGTTGAAGAATATCTGTCGGCCGAAGGAGACGAGGCGCAGATTGACGCATTGCTTAAAAATCAGTGCAGCGATGATTGGGTTAAGGAAGTTACGCTTTCGTGGAAACAAAACGGGAGCTCGTTTTACACCGTATATTTATCGGAAAATCAAACTTTTGAAGATGCAACCGTTGAAAAAGTTTTCGGATATACTCCTATGCTTGACTTATATAATCTGCTTCCCGGAACGACTTATTATTGGAAGGTAAAAGGCACGTATTCCGGCGACGAGTCGGCGGTAGGTACGTTTACGACCGAAGAGAGCAAAGTCAGAACGATTTACGTCGACGGCGTTTCTAACGCGCGCGATCTGGGCGGGTATGAAACAACGACCGGGAAAGTGAATTACGGACTTTTATATCGCGGCGGAACGACGAGCGGAGAAGCGATTACCGAAGAAGGGAAAAGCGAAATGCTCGATTCGCTTAAAATAAAAACGGAAATAGATTTGAGATCGACCGGCGATGACGGCGGACAGACGGAAAACGCTATCGGCGGAGGCGTAAATTATATTAAGATTTCGTTAGGGCAATACGCTAATATACTTGATTATGAAACATGGTCGAGCCTTGACAAAAGTGAAAAATCGGGTAATTTCGACGCGAATAATAAAAACGCTATAAAGCAAATTTTCGAGTTGCTCGCGGATAAAAACAATTATCCTATATATTTTCATTGTAACGCGGGCGCGGACAGAACGGGAACGTTGGCTCTTTTAATCAACGGATTACTCGGCGTCGATGAGCAATCTCTTATAAAAGACTATGAATTAACGACTATTTCGAGATACGGAAAGCGTTTGAGAAGTTCGTTGACTGAGGATAATAAAGCATTCACGGAAACGGGCGTAATGCAGAACGACGGCGGAAACTATGTCGCTATGGGGCTTTTCATCGATTCGTTAAAGTCGGCTTACACCGATGGCGGCGATATTAACGAGGCGATATATAACTATCTTATAGAATATATAGGGTTATCCAACGATACACTGGACAAAATAAAGTCGATTATGTTGTCGCAATCCGAAGGCGACGAAATCGATAAAAAGGTGGCTTCCGTACAGGAGATTTTGCTTACCGACAGTACAAAATCGATCAATATTGCCGAAAGCGGCGTTTCGCTTGCGAGAATCGATTCCGTTAAAATCGGGAGCATGGATCTCGGCAATAATCTTGCCGATCTGGATTTTAGTTCCGTAAGCGAAAAACTGTTCGGCGAAAAGGAAATAATCGTAAAAGGCAAGGGAGCGGACGGGAAAAATTATCGCATAGAAGTTCCCGTGTTGATAATCACTAAAAATATCGACAGCGCCGAAGCATTGAGGGAAATCGTCGAGTATTCGGAAAGCAACCTCGGCAAATATGGGTACTATCGTTTAACGCAAGATATAACGTACACTTACAGCGCGTCTTACGGCGCAAACATTACGCAAGATTTAGGTGTATACGGTTTTAAGGGCATTGTAGACGGAAAGGATTCTTCCGAAAACGTTCATACGATAAAATACGATTCGGTTTCCTGGTCTAACGGAATATTCGGAATGATAGGCGTAGGCGGAACGATAAAAAACGTAAAATTCAGCGGGAAATACAGCGGAAATCAAGCGCCGTTCATTGCGGCTACGATTGTCGGAGCGACCTTTGAAAACGTACAATTCGATATAAGCGGCGGAAGAGAACAAATTGCAGGCATGAACGGCATGATAACGAAATGTATGGCTTGCGGTTCTACGTTTAAAAACGTAACGATAAACGCCGAAGGGGTGATTATCGATTCGCTGTTCGGCGGTTCGCAATATGCCGGCTATAAAACCGAAAAACCGTGTTATTTCGATAATTTTGTAATTAACGCTGACGAGGTTTTGGAATTAGCTCATGAAAAATCGACAGACGCTGATTTAAAATCAATTTCAATCTATTCCGTGGACGGCATAAAAGGAAATTTAAGTAAAACGTCCGACGAAACGAGCGTCGTACATCTTTCCAACAAATACGGTTATCTCACGATAGACGACGAGTTTGCCGATGCGGAGATTGTTTCCGTTACTTTCGACGGAAAAGTTATAACCGATTTTGTCCGCGTAAACGGAATGATAAAATTTGTTTTGAGCGATTTGTTTACGGAAGGTAATTTCGGAATAAAAGAAGTCGAAGTAAATCTTATTACAGAAAGAGGAATCAACGTTAGGTTAAAACACGGCGTAGACGTTCGTTCCGAGTTGGTTGTCGTAGATTTTTCGACTGTTCAGAATATCGTATTATCAAACGAAAAAATTGCTCTTTCGTTGAACGATACCGAAGGTGATTACAGCGCGTGCACGAACGTCAATTCGATTATGTACGGTTCGTATAATTTCGGCACGGATTTATCCGCTCTCGACGTGAGCGCGATAGCGGAAATTTACGAACTTCACGGTGAAAATAAGACTCTCGAAGTTTTTGCAAGTAACGGCACGAAAAACGTTTTAATCAGAATCCCCGTAACGATAATTACGAAAGAAATAAAGACGTTCGACGAGTTGATGCAGAGCGTAACGGCAAGAAACAACGAAGTCGAAAAAAGCGGCGCATACTACACCTTGGGCAACGATATAGACGCCGAGGAAAAAACGATATATACGTTCTTAGGTGAAAACGGTTCGACGATAACGCCGGAATATTGCGATCTCGGCAAGGGGTTTGCGGGGACGCTGAACGGAAAAGGTTATAAAGTGTACAACTTAAATCTCGACTCTTCAGGTATTTTCCGCGGAATGAAAGATGCAACCGTAAAAAATATTTCTTTTGAAATAGCGAATTATAGCGAAAAGACGCAAGGCGCAACGCTTTTTGCGAGTAACGTACAAGATTGTTTGTTTGAAAAAGTAACCGTAACCGTTACGAAAGCGATCAATATGGAAACAAACAATAACACCGGCTTGCTTGTAGTACAACAAACAAAAGGAACGACGTTTAAGAGCGTAAACATTATAGCGGACGATAGTACGCTTACCACATTGGTCGGAAGCGGATATTGGAGCGGAACGGCGGGAAATAACAAATATGAAAATTGTGCGGTGTCGTGCTTAAAACTGAATTACGTCGGGGAGACCATCGCGACAATCGATGGGATGGATGTGAAAACGACAAAAACTATCACGCTTACAAATAATCAGGATATTTTGCTTACGAACGAAACGTACGCTATATCTCTCGGTTCGGAAGGTGCGGGTTTAACGATAAATTCCATTACTTGTAACGGAGTAGATTTAGGGACGAATTTAAGTAATCTAAATATGTCCGCGATTAAAGACGATATGACCAAGCACGGCATTACGAAAGTTATCGTTAAAGGCGAAAAGGATGGAAACAAAGCAACTATCATCGCCCCCGTAACGATAATTACGAAAAGTCTGACAAGCGGCGCGGAATTTAAAGAGGCAACTTATTGCGCAAATCCGAGCGAAGGCGAGAAAAATAAGGGCGCATACTATATTTTAGTTCATAATCTTAACGTGTCGGATACGTCATTCACCGCAAGTGATGATGATTGGATAGATCTCGGCAAAGCCGGTTTTGCGGGGACAATCGACGGAAGAGGGTATAAATTAGTGAATGTGAGCCTGACTTATTCGCTCGGAATATTCAAATCGCTTAAAAATGCGACGATAAAGAATCTGGAAATAGAGGTTGCGAGTCTTAACGTTGGTAGTGCTTTTGCTTCGGTATTCGCATGTTATGCGGATAATACCGTGTTTGAAGATATAAAGATAACGCTTACGACGCCTATCGTGACTACAAATTGTGGGCTTCTCGGCGGAGGGAATCAATCGAGAAACTGCACGTTTAAGAACATTACGGTAAACGCGCAAGGCAGCGAAATATGTCGTTTGTTCAGCGGCGGAGATATTGTTAAAAACAGTAAAAACAATATAAGCGGGATAACCGTAAACGCAAAGAGCGTGCAATATATGTACGCGACTACCGATTTGGCAACTTCGGGGTTTGACGTTACCGTTAACCTCGACGAAAATCAATAAACAGACAACATTAAACAGGAGGAAAAAATGTTTAAAAAGTCAAAAATTATTTCATTATTGTTAGCACTTGTTTTAGCGTCATCGCTTGCCGTTGGATGTGGCGGAGGCGAGGGCGGTAACAACGGAAAAATCGATAACGGAAAAACGCAAGTTGTTCTGAAATTTTTCCAGGGAACCGCAACTAGAGATACCTCGTGGCTCGATACCATAATAAAGAATTTCTCGGACGCAAACAAAGAAACTGTTTTTGAAAACGGGAAAAAAGGCGTTCAGGTAACTTATTCCACAACGAGAAATTTGCCGCTTACCACACTTTCCAGCGACGGCGCGGATTTGTATATGGCTGAAAACGACGCGGATATTTACGATTTGTCGATAAAAGGCGAAATTCTCGATTTGACATCGGTTGCGACCAAGTTTGAAAGTAAAATAGACGCGGACGCTAAAACGAGAATGGTCGGAAAAGACGGAAAGTACTACGCTATGCCTTCTTACGATTTCTATGCTGGCGTTCCCTATGACGAAGATTTGCTCGTAAGTAAAAACGCATTTTTCGCCGCGCCGGAAGAAACAAACAAAAATACGTATACGAGTAACGATTGTTCCTTTATAAAAGCAGGCGAATCCTTCGCTTTGGTGGATAATAAAAACGCAAAAAAATCGTGCGGGCCCGACGGCGAGTACAAAACGTTAGACGATGGTTTGCCATCTTCTTTACAAGAAATGCTTGTTTGGTGTTGGTATCTAAAGACAAAGGCGGGCGTAAATCCGTTCGTTATAGGTAACGATGCCGACGTTTATTCTTTCTACTTAACTCACGCAATCTGGGCTTCTCTTGCAGGATATGACGCTATGAGAGCGGTATATACAAACTTTGCGGAAGGCGGTACGGAAGCGGAAGTCGTAACAGGATTTTCTTCTACCGAAAACTTCTACGAAAGTGCGGACGGTAGCGTGAAAATTCCTATGGCAACCGTAGAAACCGTTAAACTTACCAAAGAAAACGGATATAAGGCATACGATATGTCGGCTCGCTATTATTCGCTTGCTTTCCTGCAAATCGCTTATAAGGAAGGCTGGCTCGCAAGCAACCAAGGCGGAAACACCGGCGCTATGTCTCAATTTATCTGCGATCGCGATTCGGCAATGCTTTTCGACGCTTCGTATTGGTATCACGAAGCGGTTGCTAAGGGATATTTCGAGGACTGGGAAGACGAGGCCGATCCCGATGAGGTTGAAGTGGGCAGACACATCAAATTCCTTACTTGTCCTTCGCAATTAAGCGGAAGCGTTACCGAAAACAACGGCAAAAAGAATACGCTTATGAACTTGGGCAATTCTTATGTTTTTGCTAACGCGCATCTCGATAACGCGGGCAACGAAGGTAAGAAAGATGCGACGCTTGCGTTTATCGAATATATGTACAGCGACGAGGGGTTGGGGATTTTCACCGAGGCAACCGGATTGTCGATTCCTATGGAATACAACTATACGATTTCTACGGGCGATAAATCTGCCGCTTGCTATTACAATAACGTGCTTGAACTTAAAAAATCGTCTAACGTTGTAAATTACGCGTCCGACAACCAGTATTTCAAGAACAATCTCGGAGCGTTTTCGCTTAGCTGGGGTTCTTCTATCGTTTCCTTTACGATAAACGGAACGTTGGTCGGAGACGGGTATTTATCCGCGATGAAGAAATATAGCGGAACGGCAAGAAACATTTTTGAAGCAACCCAAAGA
>OIWS01003019.1_pt1 | contig 12702 bp, 6 predicted proteins | sample 1587611 | NCBI WGS metagenome assembly OIWS01 (sample SAMEA3888919, study PRJEB22519) | human gut metagenome | biome: human gut; feature: human-associated habitat; material: faeces | place: Denmark | collected 2010 | reverse complement strand
CCGACGGGCGGATGCTGTATGAATACGTCCGCAGCGCCATGGGCCTGCTGGAAACAGGGGAAGAAAAGCTGTCCCAGAGCCGGGATCTGCAAATGGGCCACCTGACCATCGGCGCCAGCGACACCGTTACCAGCCAGTTTCTGCTGCCGTACCTGGACCGGTTCCACCGGCAGTACCCGGCCATCCACATTCAGATCATCTCCGGCCGCAGCCATAAGGTCCTGGGCCTGCTGCAATCCGGCAAGGTGGATATTGCCTTTGCCAGCACCCCTCAGGAGGCGGCGTCTCTGGAGACGTTCCCGTGCCTGACCACCCATTCCATCTTTGTGGCCGGGGCGGAGTATCCCTGCGACTTTGACCATGTCTATTCCCTGGAGGAGATTGCCCAGTTCCCGCTGATCCTGCTGGAGCGGAAGGCGTCCTCCCGGCTGTTTTTGGAAAAGTATTTCCTGCAGAACGGTCTGCATCTGCACCCGGAGATCGAGCTGGGCGCCCGAAGCTTGCTGGTAGACCTGGCGGCCATCGGCTTCGGCGTGGCCGGAGTCACGGAGGAGTTCGTCCACCGGGAGCTGGACAGCGGCCGTCTGCGGAAGCTGCGCACATCCTTTGATATCCCGGCCCGCAGCGTGGACCTGTGCGTCCTGCGGGACGTGCCCCTGACGTCCGCGGCCCAGCGGTTCAGCGATTTTGTCCGCGGGAGCCTGCACCGGGGCTGATCCCCGTCATATGTGACAAAAGCCGCCCCGGAAAGGTCCGGGAACTTCGCCCTTTCGCCCCCTTGCTTTTATAGGAGGAATAGGGCAGAATAATGTCATTATTCACAGCAATGTGAAATTAATAGGAGGAGTATATGGAACTGCTGAAGGAGCGTATCCGCCGGGAGGGTAAGGTCCTGCCCGGCAACATCATCAAAGTGGACGGTTTCCTGAATCACCGGGTGGACACCGCCCTCATGAGCCAGCTGGCCGATGAGTTCGCCAAGTATTTCGACGTGAAGGACATCACCATGGTGCTGACGGCGGAGGCCAGCGGCATCCCTCTGGCCACCGTGTGTGCCCAGAAATACGGCGTTCCCATGGTATTCGCCAAGAAGGCCAAGAGCGACAACATCGAGGGCGGCCTGTATCAGAGCGAGATCTTCTCCTATACCTATAAGAAAAAGGTCACCCTCATTGTGGCCCAGGAGTGGCTGGGTCCCAACGACCGGGTGCTGATCATCGACGACTTTATGGCCAAGGGCTATGCCATGCAGGGCCTGATCGACATCGTCAAGGCCGCCGGTGCAGAGCTGGTGGGCATCGGCGTGGCCGTGGAGAAGGGCTTCCAGCATGGCGGCGACGCCCTGCGGGAGAAGGGCTATCCCATCCACTCCCTGGCCGTCATCGAGGAGGCTACCCCCGACCACATCACCTTCCGGGAGGATGACCCCGTATGAAAAAGGTTTTAGTGCTGGATTTCGGCGGCCAATACAACCTGCTGGTGGCTCGCCGCGTCCGTGAGTGCGGCGTATACTGCGAGATCAAGTCCTTCCGCATGACCATGGATGAGGTCCGTGCCTTTGCCCCGGACGCCATCATTTTCACCGGCGGCCCTGCCACGGTGTTCGACCAGGGTGCTCCCATGATCGACCCGGAGATGCTGTCTATGGGCGTGCCGGTGCTGGGCATCTGCTACGGTTTGCAGCTGATGATGCATCTGCTGGGCGGCCAGTGCTGCAAGGCCGATACCCGGGAATATGGCAAGACGGAGCTGACCCATACGGATTCCCCGCTGTTTGACGGCGTGCCGGAAACGGCGGTGTACTGGATGAGCCACGGGGTAGAGGTGGATCGTCTGGCTCCCGGGTTCGAGATCATTGCCTCCACCGAGGGCTGCCGCCATGCGGCGGTCCAGTGCCGGGAGAAGCGGCTCTACGGCGTGCAGTTCCATCCTGAGGTGGTGCACACCGAGTATGGCCGGCAGATCCTGGAGAATTTCCTGTATAAGATCTGCGGCTTCCGGCCGGAGTGGACCATGGCGTCCTATCTGGAGGAGGCAGTGGCCCAGTGCCGGGAGAAGATCGGCAATGGCCGCGTGCTGCTGGCTCTGTCCGGCGGCGTGGACAGCTCCGTGGCCGCCGCGCTGCTGCAGCGGGCGGTGGGCCGTCAGCTGACGTGCATTTTCGTGGACCACGGCCTGCTGCGCAAGGACGAAGGCGACCAGGTGGAGCATGTGATGACCAAGCAGTTCAACGTGGATGTCCGCCGTGTCAACGCCGGTCCCCGGTTCCTTGGCAAGCTGGCCGGCGTCACGGACCCCGAGCGCAAGCGGAAGATCATCGGCGAGGAGTTCATCCGCGTGTTCGAGGAGGAGGCCAAGAAGATCGGCGCTGTGGACTTCCTGGCCCAGGGCACCATTTATCCCGACGTGGTGGAGTCCGGTCTGGGCGGCGAGTCCACCGTCATCAAGAGCCATCACAACGTGGGCGGTCTGCCGGACTGCGTGGATTTCAAGGACATCGTGGAGCCTCTGCGCCGCCTGTTCAAGGACGAGGTGCGGCAGCTGGGCCTGGAGCTGGGTCTGCCGGAGCAGCTGGTGTGGCGTCAGCCCTTCCCGGGGCCGGGCCTTGCCATCCGCGTCATCGGCGAGATCACCGAGGAAAAGCTGGCCATCCTGCGGGATGCCGATGCCATCTTCCGGGAGGAAATGGCTCTGGCGGGTCTGGATCGCACCACCAGCCAGTATTTTGCCGTGCTGACGGACCTGCGCAGCGTAGGCGTTATGGGCGATGAGCGCACCTATGACTACACGCTGGCCCTGCGTGCCGTGCAGTCTCAGGACTTTATGACCGCCACCTGGTCCCGTCTGCCCTACGAGCTGCTGGACAAGATCTCCGGCCGCATCGTCGGCGAGGTGAAGCATATCAACCGCATCGTCTACGACATCACCTCCAAACCGCCTGCAACGGTGGAGTGGGAATAAATATTTAGTGTTTTCTGAATCCTGAAAAGCGTTCGGTTTTCGTTGATAAGGCAGTAAATCAAATTATCACCGCAGCTGAATCGGCAATGGGAGAAAAACTGAGTTGCAAAGCCACGGACTGAAAACGAAATGTTAAAAGGACTTAGTTGTCAGGCGTAGCAATGGCAAGGAAAATCACCGAGATCAGTCTATCACAGACTTTTCTCGGTGATTTTTTTATATCCGTACATTCGATTTACGCTAATTCTCCTGCTACAATAATTGCAGAAAATCAAAGGAGGAACAGCGTATCTACAACCCCGTAGCGGAGCAGCAAATCATTCCGAATATGCAGGAGCCGATCATATCCGAAGAGCTGTTTGACCGTGTGCAGGAGCTTCGCAGCCATAAACGCAGAAATACGAAAACCGGACGGGCGAGCTTGTTTGCAGGCCTGCTGTTTTGCCCCGACTGCGGAGCTAAGCTTCATTTCTGTGCCGCCAAGAGCTTAAAACCCAATCAGGAATTTTACCGCTGCGCCAACTACAATTCCGGACGAGGGACTTGCAATATTCATTATATCCGCAATGTGGTGCTGGAGCAGATCGTGGCGGAAGCGGTGGGTAGTCTCGCAGACTTTGTGCGGTGCTATGAGCCGATTTTCCTGTATCTGCTGGCAAAAAACAATACCGCTGCACGACAGTCCGAGGTGCAGAAGCTGAAGCAGGTCATTACCACCAGTGAACGGCGCATCCAAGCAATCGATAAAGCCATTGAAGGGTTGTTTGAAGCGAATATCTCCGGAAAAATCACCGATGAGCGTTTTACAAAAATGACCGCCAACTACGAAAAGGAGCAGAAGGACCTGTTGGAGCTTGTAGATGACGGCAAGAAAAAGCTGTTGGATGCGGAGCAAACCAAGGTGGATTTGAGGCTGCTGATGAAAGCACTGCGGGACTATACGGACATACGGCAGCTTACGCCGGAGATCGTTAATGCGCTGATTCGGCGTATGGAGGTTCACAGCAAGGAGAAGGAAACCAAGAAGGTCAAGGTGGATATTTACTTCACTGCCGTTGGACTATTCTCTATTCCTACGGAAAAAGAGATGCAGGCGGCAATGGAGGAGATACGCCAGAACCCGCAGCAGTTCAAGACTTCTGCATAAAGCAGAACACGGTGCAGCCCCTTTTCAGAGACTGCACCGTATCCTATATAATTACTTCGTTATGCGTCTCTCCCAACTGCCGGAGCGCCTTTTTTCGTTGGAACAGGCCGATTTAGTCCTCTTTGCTCTTGCGCTTGGTGACAAGCAGCACCACCAGAGCGATGATGCCCAGACCAGCCACAGCCAGCACCACCCACAGGGCGGTCATGTTGCTGTTGTCGCCGGTGGCGGGGGTATCCGGCGTGGTGGGCTTCTCCGGCTGCTCGGGCTTGCCGGGCTCCACGGGAGTGGTAGGCTCCTCAGCGCCGCAGCGGCTGCACTTGCCATCCTTGTAGTCGTGGCCCAGAGCGGGAATCACCTCGCCCTGCTTCACGACAGTCTGGCAGACCTTGCAGACCTCGTCGCCGGTGTAGCCGTCCTCGGTGCAGGTGGCATCCTTGGCACCCACCAGCTCCGTGTCGTGACCGGTGGCGGGGATGACCTCGGTCTTGGTATCGGTGTACTCCTTGCCCTCGAAGGTGACCTTGGCGGTGTAGGTCCGCACGCCATCGACCTCGCAAGTGGCCTCGGTGGTCACCTCGTTGGTAACAGCAGCGTTCACCGTCTCCACGTGAGAGGCATCATTGCCGCAAGTAAAGGTGGCAGAAGCGGTGAAATCATCGTTCCACTTCCACACCGGGGCGCCATAGGCATGACCGGTGGCAGGGATAGCCAGCTTCTCCAGCGTCGTCTCGGTCTTGCCCTCGGCATCGCTGAACAGCTTGCCGCAGACGTCGCACTTCCAGTGAGCGGAGGTGCCGGCGGTCTCGCAGGTGGCAGGTACCTCTGCCACAGCGGTCAGGGTGTGGCCCTTGGCGGGGATAGGCTCCGTCTTGGTGTCGGTGTAGTCCTTGCCCTCAAAGGTGACCTTAGCGGTATAGGTACGCAGGCCCTCCTTATCACAGGTGGGCTCGGTGGTCACTTCGTTGGTGACGGTGGCAGGCACCGTCTGGGTATGGCCGTCGTCATCCGTGCAGGTAAAGACGGCGGAGGCGGTGAAGTCATTGTTCCAGCTCCAGGTGGGTTCGCCATAGTTATGGCTCTCCTCCACGGTGATGGTCACGCTGGTGGTGGGGATCTCCCACTCCACGCCGGCCTTGCCGTCCTTATCCTGATACTGCTGCCACTTGGCGGTCTGATTCTTCAGATTTTCGGGCAGGTTCTCCAGCTTGTCCTTCACCAGCTGCTCCAGGTTGATGCCGATGGTGATCTCGGTGTCATCCGTGGTCAGTGGATCCGTGGTGTACTTGAGGTAGTCGGACACGTCCTTGGTGGCACCGTTGGCATAATGGGCGGTGACCTTCAGGCCCTTGGCATCAAAGGTATCGTCCTTGCTGTAGGTGGTGCGGTCCGGCTGCTGGGTGACCTCCAGCTCCGTGATACGGCTGCTCAGCCGCATCAGCTGGGCGGAGTCGTTCTTGAAGTAGATGTTGCCCTCTTCGTCCGCAACGGGGCTGCAAATGGCGTACTGCGCCTGCGCACCGTCAGGGGTAAACAGCACATAGGCCGTCTCGATGGTGTGCTCCTCGCCGTTTTTACTGTAGGTCTCCATGGTGGTGTAGCTGTGATCCACCTCCGTCATGCCGGGCATATCCCGGATGACCCGCAGCTTACCGGGGGTGAAGTTATCGAAGAAATAGACGTAGTTATAGCCGTCCTTGTCCTGATAGGCCGTGGTCAGCAGACCGCTGGTCTGAGGATAGCCCATGGTGGGCACGGAGTAGGCGATGGAGAAGGAAGTCAGGTCTATCACCGTGATATTGTGGCCGGAATAGGCACCGAACTGGCTGGTACCGGACACACCGATGTAGGCACGGCCGTTGGCGATCACGGGGGTGGAGGTACTCATGGGAGGCGCAGAGGCACTGTCGGCGCCATTATCCAGATGCAAGCGACGCAGAGAGCCCTTGGTAAAAGTGCCGTCGGCGTTGACCTTCACCTGATACAGGTCGCCGCCCTTGGAGGTGAAGTAGTAGGCCTCGGTCTCCTCATCGTAGCAGACGCTGCTGCGGAGGTCGCCCACGTTGGTGGCCTGCAGGCTGTCAATGAGCTTGCCAGTCTTGGGGTTCAGAGACAGGATAGAACCACGGCCCGTGACATACCCATCCGCACCGTCATCGGTGGTCACCAGCACGAAGTCGTTGTTGACGTAAGCACCGGCCCAATAGAAGCCGTTGTGGGTATAGGTCCAGGTGGGGAGCTTGGCCTCGTTGGTCTTGGTGGTGTCCTCGTCGGTGACAGAGAGGCAGGCAAAGTTGGCCTGCTTGGTCTCGCTGTTCCAGAAGCCCGTGTAGATATAGCCGTCTGCATAGGCGATGGGGCAGTTGGGCTGGCCGCCCAGCGCATCCTGATAGACCCAGAGGGACTCCAGCGTCTCGGCGTTGAAGGCCTGCACCCGGCCATTGGCAAGACCGATAAAGATCATGCCCTCGGCGTAGGTGGCGGAGTTGATGGCAAAGGAGGAGCCGCCTACCATGGTGCCGGTCTTGAGGATCAGGCCGGTCTCCTTATCCACCTTCATGACGGTGGTACCGGAATAGGTATAGAGGTAGCCGCCCACGATGATGGGGCTGCCCACAGCGCTGCCGCTGTAGCCCTCGCCCAGCTTGTTGGCCCACACCAGAACGGTGTCCTCAGCGGTGATGGGGGTGCGCACATCCACCACGCCGTTGTTTTCATCGTTCTTGCGGAACAGGGGCCAGTCGGTGGGCAGTTCGATATCCTTCAGGGTGCTGTCGGGGGCCTTCTCCAGCTTGATCTGGACGGTCTTGTTGGCCTCGCCGGCGGTGAAGGTCTTTTTCTGGCCCACATAGCCGTAGCGGGTCGCCACTGCGGTGTAGCTGCTGCCGCTGTCGAGGGTGTAGATGCCCTTATCCCCCGGCAGAATGCGGTCGCCGGTGACGTCGCTGGTGAGGAACACCGTGGCATCACCGGGGGTCGTGGTGATGGTGGTCTCGATGGGAGCCTGCTTATTGACCTTGATGGTGTAGGTCCCGGCGATGCTGCTGGTCTCCTTGTGGGAGACGGTAACCGTGATGGTCTCCGCCGCCGCAGAACCCGCCTTCAGGGGGACCTCCACGGTCTGGCGGTCAGAAGGCCTGTGGTCTTTATCATAGGTGATGCTCCGGCTCCAGTCGCCGCAGGCCACAGTCACTGTCATATCTGCATCCATCCGGTAGGAGGCCAGGGGCCGCAGGGTCAGGCGCAGCTCAGAGGTTTTTTCGCTGACATCGGCGGTGTAGTCATACACCAGCTTGGTAAAGGTGGCCTTGGTGGTGTCGCCGCCCTGATTCAGGGGAACCACAACGTCGTTCTGGTCCTTGGCGGACAGGGAATCCAGCGTCATGGTGCGGTTGACGTTGATGAAGTAGTCCTGATACAGGGTAGCGCCGTTGACCGTTTTGGACTGGGCTACCTTCAGGCGGGCAGTGTTGCCATAGCCGCCCACGGCCATGAACTGCGGCGGTGAATAGAAGCGTGTGTCGGCAGTAGTCACCGCTTTCTCGTAGCTGTTCGCAGAGAAATTGGTGTTTGGATGGCCGTGGTAGTATATCGTAGTCTGATAAGTGCTATCCGCTCTGACACGCTGGAGCTGGAAGATGGAAGAGTTGGATTCCACCGTAAAGGTGTACTCATGGGTACCCTCCGTAAACGTCGGGGACATATCACACAACGGTGCATTGTTGCCGGTTCTGGCGCTCAGACCCGTCAGCCAGTCCCCGGTGACAGGGGTGGGAACATCATAGGATCTGTTGGGGACGGCCTGAAAGGCACATTCTGCGTGGTAATACACGTCCTTGGTGGCCAGATAGGTATACCCCAGCCCCAGCGTCAGCGTATAGGTGTCCGCCGTGCCGGTGGAGGAGGTGGGTTCGATGCAGTCGCCGGTCTGACTGTACACCTTTACATCCAGCCCCTCCTCGTGATTCAGTGTCACAGAGACGGTAGCCTGCTTCTGCACCTTCACCGTATAGGTGACGCTCTGGCCGTTGGCCGTCAGCACCACGGGAATCAGGTATTTCTTGCCGGAATCCTGCTCGCAGTCCGCCAGGTTCACCGTCACGGGGGAACCACTCTGGGTGGACTTCCCGGCCACGGTGATGGCAGTGCCGCTGCACAGAGCCGTGGGGGTGATCTTCACCTGATCCTGCGATGTGACCACGTTGTAGGTATCGGTGGCCCTATCATAGGTCGGACTCAGGGCCAGGCCGGACACAGAGTCCGCAGCCGCCAGATTACTGAGGCTGGGAGTGCGGATCAGGTGGAGCGTGTAGGTCTGATACTGCTCATAGGTACCGCCCTTCAGACGGGCCTCGCACACCACGTCCGAATTTTTCAGGCTGTTGGACTCGACACTATCCGTCAGGGCAGTTGCCTTGCTCTCCCAGCTGCGGGCCTTGTTGCCGTTGGGGTCGCCCGCTTTGTAGATACGGATGTTGGTCTTGTTGACACCATCACCGGCCTCAAAATAGGGATAGAGCGAGTTGTACGCATGGTCCGGGATCAGGTAGGTGCCCTCGGCGGCGGTAACGTCCAGCTTGGGCATCTCGCCGTAGATTTTCCAGAAATTGTCGATACCAATGCCTACGGACTTGATCCACTGGCCGGCAGGCAGCTCGGCGGTGAGGGTGGTACCCTCCTTCACCTCCAGCGTGCCACGGACATGGCGGAACTCGCCGTCGGACAGGTCGAAGGTGTAGGTGGCGGGGATCAGGTCCACAGTGTTGGTGTTCTTCACCGTGACAACGGTGCCGAACTCACTGGTGAACACCGCCTCGCCGGGGGTGATGGCCTCGCCGCCCATGGTGGCGCTGATGGTCAGCGGCGTGGTCTTGCCCTCCAGGAACTTGGCGTGCTTGTCGATGGCGCTGAACAGCGCATCGTTCAGGGGCTTGGCCGTGGTGTCCGTGGCAGCATAGAAGCCCTTCACGGCGGCATCATAGGCCTCCTGAGCGGCCTTGTAATCCTTCAGGCCGTTGGTAGCGGTGTTGTAGACCGCCATGTTGGCCGCCAGCTGCTGGAGGTTTGCTCCATAGATCTGGCCCGAGTTGGTGGTGAACCAGATTGCCGTCAGGCCATCCGCCGACTGATCCAGCTTGTATCCATCCCCGTCGTAATGGATGCTGAAGTTGTCGGTGGTGCCATCGATAGCGGTAATGTATCCGTTGTCGATGCCGCTGAAGGTGTGGCTGCTGTTTTTCAGCACATCCTTCACTGTGTCGCCGGAGTGATAGGTGACATACTCCGGTTCGATGAGGAAGCCGTCCTGCGTCACCGCCATCAGTGCGATCTGCTGGGTGTCCGCCGCCAGCGCCGCCGAAGGCAGCAGCGACAGCAGCATCAGGAATGTCAGCAGAAGCGACAGAAGGCGGTTTCCGAGATGTGTCTTCTCTTTCATCTTTCATACTCCTTTCTGTTCTTTTATGATTCAAATCACCTGACAGGTGAGGAATCTCTGTTTCCAGCGTCTGGCCGCCGGGACACGCTCCCGCCACAGACGCTCCGTCCCCTCCAGCAGCTTCTGCGCCTGTTGGCGTTGGGGCTCCTCGATGGGGTGGTCGCTGAACCAGACCTCCTGCTCCAGCGCCGTCAGCTGCCGGGCCGTCTCGTCGCCCAGCAGGGCCGTCAGGGCCTCCTGCCGCTGGGGGGATGCCTCGCTCCACGCTCCCGGCTGCAAGGCCGTCAGCTGCCGGTGCAGGGCGCTGAGCATAGCCTGACAGGCCGCGCGGCCGTCGGGATCCTCAAAGCGCCTGCGCTGCCGCTTCAGCCTTCGCCGCAGCAGCACCGTCCGCAGCGCCATGGCTGCCAGACACGCCAGCACCAGTGCCGCCAAGGCCAGCAGCACGCTCTGGATAAAGATCCGCTGGCTGTGGTCGTCCTGGGGCTCCTGAGAGATGTCGGTCTGGTTCTGTTGGGGCGTTTGATTCTGCCCCGTGTAGGTCGTGCCGTTCTCGTTTTCCGCCGGGTCGCCGTCCTCCGGCAGTTGGTAGCCGATGTTCTCCTCGTAGCCGGGGACGGTGTCGAAGGGGATCCAGCCCACGCCGTCCAGATAGTACTCCGCCCAGGCATGGGCGGCCCGCTGGGTCAGGGTCAGCTGCGCCCCGTCTGGCAGGGCCTCTGCCTGCTGCCGGGTCACCACATAGCCCTCCACATACCGGGCCGGGATGCCGCAGCAGCGCAGCAGCAGCGTCGTCAGCGTGGCATAGTGGACACTGTACCCCTGTCGGGCGCCGGTCAGCAGCCACGCAGCCACGTCGCCGGTGGCCGGGGTGACCGTCCCCTCCCGGAGGGTCAGGTTGGCCGCCAGAAAGCGACTAATCTCCGTCTTGGCCTGAGTGGTGTTCCAGCCCTGACCGGGGGTGAACTGCGCCGTCAGGGCGTCGTAGGTGTCCTGCGGCACCGTGAGATAGTGGTCATAGACCCACTGGCGATAGACGCTCTCCCCCGTCCGGTAGTCACTGTCCGTCTCCGCCTGCGCCAGCTGCTGCTGGAGCAGGTAGCTCTCCTCCACTGGGTACAGCGCCGCCTCATAGCTGCGCTGGGTGGGGTCGGTCATGCCCTCGCCGGTGAGGTCACGGGCATCCAGCGCGCTCTCCAGCCCGTCGCCCCCGCCATAGGGGGTATAGGCCACGGAGCGGCAGGCGCCCAGCACCTGAATGGTCACATGGTTCTCGCTCTCGGCCTCACCGTTGGCCTTTGCCAGCTGCTGGGCCGGGAAGAAATAGCCGCTTTGCAGGCTATACAGCGTCGGAGCCTCCTCCGTCAAGCGCCGGGCCGCCAGCTGCTGCCAGCCGGTGCCGGTGTACTCCCCCGCCACATAGCCCCGCAGATACAGGGGCGTCCAGTGATCCATGGTCAGCCGCAGCGCCGGCTCCTGTCCGGGGGAAAAGGCTCCGGAGCCGGAGATGTCTCCCTCCGGCAGGGGATCGGCGGCATCCTCATAGCGCCAGCGGTGCAGGGCCTTGCCCAGCCGCCGTCCCAGCGCCGTGGGGGATGCGCCGCCGGAGAGGCCCTCCGGCAGCAGTCCGATCAGCAGCACCAGCGCCAGCGCTCCCGCCGTGACAGCCTTGGCCCTGCGGCCTATGGCACTGCCCTGCACAAAGCACAGCAGCACCCCCAGCAGGAAGCAGGTAAACCACCATCCCCCCGGCACAAGGCCCGCCAGACGCAGTGCCAGCAGTCCTGCTGCGCAGACGGCCGCCGGCCATATCCGCCAGCGCTGCCGCAGCACAAGACCCGCAGCAAGGCCCGTTACAGCCCCCACAGGCAGCAGCATCCACCAGACGCTGCCCGCCCCCACATAGGGCGGCGTGTACCGTCCGGTCTGCTGAAAGCGCCACTGACCCCACAAGTCTCCCAGCCCCGCCAAAGCAGCGCTGATGTGGCTCCGCAGCAGTATGCCCGCCGCCAACAGCACCAGCAGCGCTCCGCAGAGGGCAGCCCGCTGCCATTTCCGATCCCACCGCAGCAGCAGTCCCGCCGCAAGGCCCAGCGCCGCCAGAGCGCCCAGCCACAGCAGGCCCGGCACCGATTCCGGGCGCAGGCATTGCCACAGCAGGCCCCATATGCCTGCCAGCAGCAGCACGCCCGCCGCCGCATCCGTGGGGCGCAGAGGCCTGAATGGGGCCGGCGTCGTATCAAATTGGAATGAAACTGTCTGTTTTTTCACCAAAAGCTCCTAATTCCACATCCATTTTCCCAGTATTTCCTGCATATCCTCCGGGGTGAAGCGGCACACGCCCTCCCCGGCGCAGGGCTCATCGCTGCACAGCAGCACGACGGCATCCTCCGGCAGCTGCCCGTCCGCCGGAAGCTGGGTACAGCAGTACAGCAGCTTTCCCTCCGGACGCAGCTCCGGCGGCTGCGGCTCCTCCTGTGCCTTGCTTTTCAGCAGCGCCGTCACCGCTTCGGGCAGCTGCTCCTCCCCGGTGATCTCCCGGACAGAGGTGGTCTCCCCGCTCCACATGAGTCGAAAGGGCTGATCCACATAGGCCTGACACAGCGACACCGCCGCCTCCATCAGGCCGTCCGCCAGACGGGGCGGGGCCGTGCGGCGCTCCACATAGATGGTCAATCGGTGATCCACTGGCTTGGCCGCATCCCGCACCATGTAGCGTCCTGCCTTGGCGGAGAGCTTCCAGTGGATCTGACGCAGACTGTCGCCGGGGACATATTCCCGGATCTGAAAGATCTCCGTAGGATCGCTGCCCCGGACGTCCGGGGCGTACTCCTCGCAGTCCGTCTGGCGGCTCACGGCCGACACCGGGTCTGCCTCGATGGGGAAGGTATCCGGCATGACGCAGATGCGTCCCTGCACCGTGCAGGGGATCCTCATCGGCAGCACGCCCAGCAGATCCCACAGCACCAGCTCCGCCGCCTGCATCACCAGACAGCCGCAGCAGGCACTCTGCACCTGCCACGCTCCCCGGCCCTGATGCAGGGTCAGCTTCTCCCGGTGCGTCTCTCCGGTATCACATAGTTAAAGATATTGGTGTCATTTAATCAATTTTGCCGATAAAGCGGTAGAAGATTTCTACCTCCTGTTCCCGGCTTCC
>OIWS01003018.1_pt1 | contig 12705 bp, 13 predicted proteins | sample 1587611 | NCBI WGS metagenome assembly OIWS01 (sample SAMEA3888919, study PRJEB22519) | human gut metagenome | biome: human gut; feature: human-associated habitat; material: faeces | place: Denmark | collected 2010 | reverse complement strand
TCCCGGCCGGCACAATCAGTTGAATGCCCTGGCGGCGGTGGCGGCGGCGCGGGACGCGGGGGTGGATCCCCGGACGGCTCTCGAGGCGCTCGCTCGTTTTGAAGGCGTCAAGCGGCGCCTTGAGGTGAAGGGAACGGAAGCCCGCGTGACGGTGGTGGACGATTTCGCGCACCATCCGACGGCGATCCATGAAACGATTGCGGCGTTGCGGGGCAAGATCGGCCGCGGTCGGCGCATTCTGGCGGTGCTGGAACCCCGCAGCAATACGATGAAATTGGGTACGATGAAAGACCGGCTTGCGGCGAGCCTCGCGGATGCCGACAAAGTTTTCTGCTGGGCCGGGGACGCCGTGCATTGGGATACGCACGAAGCCTTGATGCCGCTCGGGGATAAAGCGAAAACCTACCGGCACGACATGACGCCCATGGTAGAAGACATCGTTCGGGAAGCCCGCGCCGGGGACGTCGTTCTCTGCATGAGCAACGGCAGTTTCGGCGGCGTGCACGGAAAGATTCTTGAGGCGCTTAAAAAGAAGGCCTGAGTATGACCGCCCTCACGACGCTCGTTTACCTCCACGGGTTTCTCTCTTCGCCCGCCTCGCCCAAGGCGGCGGTTTTTGCGCGGGCGGCGAAGCAGCGGGGACTGTGCTGCCGAGTGCCGAACCTCAACGTGACGGATCCGGCGGCCTTAAGTCAGTGTTTGGCGGATGCGGTTTCGGATCTCACGGACGGCACGTGGGCGGCGGTCGGCTCAAGTTTGGGCGGGTTTTACGCGGCGCACGTTCTGCCGGGAAATCCCGCTCGGGTCGTGCTTTTGAATCCGGCCGTCAATCCGTGGGACTACGCGGTGCCGTATTTGGGAAAAACGGTGACGGCGGCCGACGGCACGCGGGTTTCAGTGACGGAAACCTGGCTTGACTTTCTCCGCAGGTCGGCGGCGCGCCGTGTGACGACGCCGGAAAGGACGCTTGTGATGGTGACGACGGGGGACGAGGTGCTCGATTGGCGAAAAACACCCGCTTATTTTCCCGGGGCGCCGGTGTGGACGGTACCGGGCTCCGATCATGCCGTGAGCGATATTTCCCGCTATATTGACGCACTTTTTTCATTTTTACTGCGGGGCGACGTCCCCGAAACGCTGCCTGCGGCGGCGCAACACGATTGAGAGCAGGTTATGCAGTTATTTTTCGAAGAAGACGGCGTCTTCAAGGCCGGCAACGTCATGAAGAAGGACGGGACGGCGTATCAGGTCGAACTGCCAACGGGACGGCGTACCAAAGTGAAGGGGGGGCACGTCTTTTTTGAATTTGAAACGCCGGCGGCGACGGACTTCATCGCCAAGGCGCAGGCAGCGGCGGCGGATATGGATCCGGCTTTTTTGTGGGAAGTGGCGCCCGATGAGGAATTCGGGTACGACGCGATTGCCGCGGACTACTTCACGAATCCCGGTGCCGTGGAACGGGCTGCCACGCTGACGGCGCTGCACGGTAATCCCGTTTATTTCTACCGCAAGGGGCGCGGACACTACAAAAAGGCGCCTGCGGACGTATTGGAACGTGCGCTTGCCGCGGTGAAGAAACGGGAAATGATGGAAAAGCGGCGTGACGAGATGGTTGCGGAAATGCAGGCTGGGCGCGTTCCCGAGGAAATTGCGTCGCAGGCTTTTACGCTTCTCATCAATCCCGATAAAAACAGCATGGAATGGAAGGCGCTTTCGGCGGCAGCGGATGCGGAACATCTGAGCCCGTTGCGGCTGTTGCTCAAAATCGGCGCCGTAAAAAGTCCCTACGCTTGGCATATGGGGAGTTTTTACGCTCAGTATTTCCCGCGCGGCACGGGATTCCCCGAGTTGCCGGCGCCCCAGGCGCCGGACGTGGAACTTGCGGAAGCGGCGGTAGAAGCCTTCTCCATCGACGACTCCAAGACGACGGAAATCGATGATGCGGCAAGCGTCACGGATCTGGGGGACGGCAAGAAGCGGATCGGCGTGCATATTGCCGCACCGTCGCTCATCATGCCGCGCGACTGTCCGACGGACAAGGTGGCCCGTTCTCGGATGTCGACGGTGTACGGGCCCGGCATCAAAACGACGATGTTGCCGGAAAATTGGATTCAGGCGGCGAGCCTTGATGCCGGCCGCTGCGTCCCCTGCGTGTCGCTTTACCTCACGGTGGACGCGGAAACGATGGAAATCCTCGCGAGCGAAACGCGGCTTGAGCGCATCACCGTGAAGGATAACCTCCGTTATGACCTCTTTGAAAAGCCGGTCACGGAAGCCATGGTTTTGAACCACGAACTTACGATGCCGCACGCCGAAGCGATCGAATTTTTGTGGCATTTTGCGAAGGCGCGTTTGGCGGAGCGGGAAGAGGCCCGCGGTAAGCCCGAACCGCTGGGACGCGTTGAGTGGAGTTTTGAATTGGAGGGCGAGGGCGAAGACGCTCACGTGTCCTTAAAACCTCGTACGCGCGGCGAACCGATCGACCTGCTGGTTGCCGAACTCGCAATCTGCGCGAACTGCACGTGGGGCCTGTGGTTGGAAGAGCACGGTTATGCCGGCATCTACCGCAGCCAGCGGATGGGGCGCGTCAAGATGAGTACGATCCCGGGGCCGCACGACGGGTTGGGGGTGCCGCGTTATGCGTGGTCCACGTCCCCCCTGCGCCGTTATGTGGATATGGTGAACCAGCGGCAGATCGTGAGCGCCGTCTTGGGTCGAGAACCGGCGTACCAGGGCAACGACGCGGATTTCTTCTCCATCGTGAGCCGTTTTGACGATCTCTACAGTGCCTACAACGACTTCCAGCGGCGGATGGAGCGCTACTGGAGCCTTCGCTACATTGAGCAGGAAGGTTTAAAAGAAGTCGTCGTGAGCGTGGTGAAGGAAGAATTGGTGCGCGTTGAGGGACTGCCCTTCCTGCAGCGGATTCCGGGGTTGCCGGAATTGGAGCGCGGCCGGCGCCTGCGATTGGCGGTGTTGGGGTGCGACTACATTGATCTGCTTCTTGAAACGAAACTGCTGGAGGTTCTGCCCGAATCCGAAAGCGTGACGGATCTGGAAGACGAAGATGAGGACGTGCCGGAAGCGCAAGCCGAAGTGCCTGAGGAAGAAAAGGCGCCTGAAACGACCGCTGAAAAACCGGCGGAAACGACGCCTGCGGCGTAACGGATTTCGGGCGTGAAAACGGGGATCGGAGACGTCGGCCGGTGCCCGTTTTTCTTTGGGAAAAATTCGAATTTCGTAGTACACTGAGGATAAGAAAAATTCTCGGGGCGATCGCCGCCGAAACGCTCGCTGACGACGGCGGAGCCTCGGTTTCAAGTGGGAGGCTACTATGGATCGTTTCTATGTTATCGGCAACCCCGTCAATCATTCCCTCTCTCCGGCGATTCACGCCGCTTTTGCCCGCCAGTTCGGCATTGAGCAAACCTATGAAACGCGGCGTTTCGAGCGTTTTGCGGAAGACATGGGGGCACTTCGTCGCGAAATGAACCCCGCGGGCGTCAACATCACCGTTCCGTTTAAGCAGGATGCGTTCGACTATTGCGAAATCCTCACGGATCGGGCGAAGCTCGCGCGTGCCGTCAACACCATGAGTTTTTACGACGGCATGGCAACGGGCGACAACACGGACGGCATCGGTTTTGTGACCGACGTAGAAAAGCGTTTCGGTTTTCCCCTAAAAGGTGCCCGGGTATTGATTCTCGGAGCGGGCGGCGCGGCGCGCGGCGTGCTTGCGGCCTTAAAGGATTGCGGTTGCGCCGCGATTGCGGTGGCCAACCGTACGCCCGCGCACGTCACGGATTTGGTAAAGGACTTCGGGGTCAGGCCGTTGCTTTTTACGGAGACGGCTGCGGGCGGTTTTGACCTCGTCGTGAACTGCACGAGTGCCGGCTTGTCCGGCGTGGCGCCTGCCGTGCCCAACACGGCGTTTAAGGATGCCGCGATGGCCTACGACCTCTTTTATGCGGCAGAGCCCACGCCTTTTCTGCGCCTGGCGACGGAATCTGGGTGTCCGAAGTGTGTGGACGGCCTCGGTATGCTCGTTGAACAGGCGGCGGAAGCCTTCCGCTTGTGGCACGGCAAGATGCCGGAAACGGAAAGCGTGTATCAGAGTCTTCGGAAAGCGCAGGTGTGAGGTCATTTGAAGCGTTGTTTCCTTAACAGATGCCCTGTCGGATGTTGAGTTCGGCAGGGCATCTGCGTCTGTGCCGGGTTTGTTGTCGGTCAGATCATGCCGTCAGCTGCTTCTGCCCAACGCCAAGTTCTGATTACTTTTGAGCAGATGAAAGGATGGTCAAAGGCAATGGCTTCATACAAGCAACAGCCGGAGAATTTCCAAGGCAAACCCAACTTCCCCGGGTGCAAAAAGAAGTATCGAACTTTCATCATCAATCGCAACGGTTACAAGATTGAGAATCATCGTCTCTATCTCACAGGCGGTAAAGAGTACGGCTTTCAGCCTCTCAAGATCCGTTGCTGCGAGACACAGGCGTTCAACGCGAAGATCAACGAAACCGTTGTAGGTGATGTGCGTATCGTGCCTTTGGGGGAATTCCTTCATTTTGGAACTTACCTTCGAGTATGACGGCACTCAGACTGAAAACCTGAAGCCGGATGCTTCGGCAGCGTGCTCCATCGACTTGGGACTCAACAATTTCGCAACCATGATTTCGACGAAGGCGGAAGTCCCTTTCCTCCTCGTCAAGGGCGGAAAAGTGAAGTCGATCAACCCATGGCGGAACAAGCAGGTTGCCGAACTCAAAAGCCTCGGAAAGCCGGGACACATTGCCGCAAAATCCCGCCGTCGCTACTCTCGGATGGAAGACTACCTTCACAAGGCGAGTTGCCTTGTAATCGAATACTGTCTGACTTACGACCTCGGTACCATCATCATCGGGTATAACCCGCAGTGGAAGACGGAATACCTTAACGGCGCACTCAATATTGCCAGAAAGGAACTTGGTGACGAGTGGCTCAAAAAGCAACTCAAAGCCAATGGGGGCCGCATGAATCGGCCCGTGTCTGTCCGAAATATCGGTCAGACACTAAAAGAGGGACTACGGTCCCTCGAAACCGAGTCCGTACGGGCGCGGTAGTTCAGGAATAACCTTAATTCGAACAATCTGATCGTAAAAGAAGGACACGGGTCCTGAAGAGAGTCGTAGATCGTTCGGCGAATTGCCGTCGGACGGGCGAGAGGCGATACAATGCGCGCGGCTTCGGGGGAGTCTCTCGGACTCCGATTTTTCAACCTCAGACGGGAACTGTGATGGAAGCGAAAGATTTGGAAAAAATGCGCCTCAATCCGGTGGATGGGGCTGAAGACGAAGGGCCGATGGATCCGGATGACGCAAGCCAGGCTTTGGCGCGCGTCGCGCAGATTTTTGATGCGCAGGAAGACCGCGGCGAACACCCCAAGGATGAGACGGCGGACAAAATAGATGCGACGCCTTTGGGTGAAAAAGCCAAGGAAGAACTGAGAGAAGTTCTCGAAGATCTGCACCCCGCCGATATTGCCTACGTGTTGGAAGCCTTGCCGCAGGATGATCGTCTTGCGGTGTGGAAACTCGTTGATCCGGAACGCGAAGGCGATATTCTTGTTGAAGTCAACGACGGCGTCCGCGAAACCCTGATCGACGCGATGAACCGCGACGAGCTGGTGGACGCGGTGGAAACCCTCGACACCGACGAAATCGCCGACTTGGTGGAAGACCTGCCGCCCGACGTGGTGGCCGAAGTTCAGGAAGGGTTGTCTCACGAAGAGCGCGCTCAGCTGCGCGCGGCGATGAGTTATCCCGAGGACAGCGTCGGTGCGCGCATGGATTTTGAGATGCTCTCGATCCGCGAGGATGTGACGCTGGAAATCGTGTTGCGGTTTCTGAGGCGCTTTGAGTCTCTCCCGGATCACACCGATCAGGTTTTTGTGGTGGATCGTCAGGGAAAACTCGTCGGGTCGCTCGCGGTGAGCCAGATTTTGGTGCATGACCCTGAAGCGCGGGTGACGGACCTGATCCGCAGCGACGTGCTGACGCTAAATCCCTTGGACGATGCGAGCGATGCGGCGCAGGCTTTCGAACGTTACGACCTCGTGAGCGCGCCCGTGATTGATGAGTCCGGGCGCCTCGTGGGACGTCTCACCGTGAACGAAGTGGTGGACGTCATTCGTGAAGAAAGCGACGAAGACGCATACGCTGCCGTCGGTTTGGATGACGATCAGGATATTTTCGGCAGCGTGTGGGACGCGGCCAAAAGCCGCTGGCTGTGGCTCGGCGTGAACCTTTGTACGGCATTTTTTGCGTCCCGCGTCATTGCAGCCTTTGACGGTACGATTGAGCGTGTGGTGGCATTGGCGGCGCTGATGCCTGTGGTGGCGAGCATGGCCGGCAATTCCGGCAATCAGACGCTGACGCTTTTGGTACGGTCCATGGCGATGGGACAGGTGACCGAAGCCAACCAAACGGATCTGATTAAGAAAGAACTTATCGTATCCGTCATCAACGGATTGTTGGGCGGCGTCGTGGCGGGGCTTTTCGTATGGCTCCTTTATTTCGACAGCAGTCAGGGACTGCTTTTGGGGGGCGTGATGGCGCTCGCGATGCTGCTCAACATCATCGTCGGGGCGTGCGTGGGGTTGGCCGTGCCGCTGATCCTCAAATATTTCCATCTGGATCCGGCGATGGGTGGATCGGTACTTCTTACCTTTACGACCGATTCCGGGGGCTTCTTGATTTTTCTGGGACTTGCCTCTTTGTTTTTCCGTTAGCCAACGGCATCCATTTGTTGCGAATCGCTTCAAAAGACACATTTTGTCGGACACGCCGACGGGCTTTGCGCTAAATTAACGGCATTCCCAAAATAAAGACGGGGAGACACCCCGCCGCGGAAAAGGAACTCATTATGAAAGCCAAACTCGCCCTTTGCGCAGCTCTCACGGCGGCGCTTCTCGCGGGCTGCGCCACCGACGGTTCGATGTACCGTTCGGATGTGTATACGGCCGGTCAGGTTAATCAGATGCAGGAAGTGCGTACGGTGGAAATCATCGCCGTACAGTCGGCGCGGGTGGCGGTGGGCAATACCGAAGACCGCACGGACGCCCGCAACATCGGCATGATCCTGGGGGCGATCGCGGGGGCTGCGATCGGCAACCACAACAACCACTCCACCTCCGCCCGCGTGATGGGCGGCCTTGCGGGCGGCGCCGTTGGCGGCCTCGCCGGCGGCGCAGTGGGCGGCGACAGCACGACCTATACCGACGGCGTCCAGATCATCTACAAGACGGCCGGCGGCCGGGTGCTCCAGACCTCCCAGGTCGGCCAGCCCTGCGAATTCAAGACCGGCACGGCGATTCTCGTCGCGCCCACGCCGAGCGAAGCCCGCATTCAGCCCAACAACCCCTACGGTTGCCCCAAAAAATAGGAATTAACTTCATGAAGAAAATCGTGTTGACGGCAGCGGCCGCACTTTTGGTGGCGGGGTGTGCCAATACTCAAAATCAGGGCTACCAACAGGGGTACTACGTGCCGGCGGATGCGCAGGCGGCGGGCGTGACGGCCGTGGACGCGCAGATTGAAGCGGTACGCGCCAATTACGAAGACGTGAAGGCTCAGGCTCAGACTAAGATCGACGCCCGTAAGAAGGCGGAAGCCGCTGCCGCGAAGAAAAAGGCGCAGGCTGCGGCTGCCGCAGCAAAAGCCAAGGCCGCTCAGCAGGCGAAAATCAACAAGCGCAACGAAGAAAAGGCGGAGCTGCAGATGGAGTTGCTGCGCCTGGACGTGCAGAAGAAGAAGGCTCAGGTGGGGGCGGATGCCGCCATGAGCAACGCGACGGCAGAACGCGCCAAGGACTTCGTGGACAATCAGGTCGAGGAAGGCCGCGCGAAGATTGATCAAATCAAAGCGCAGAGCGAAGCAATTCGCGCCGGTACCGCCAAATAACGTTGTCGGAATCCCCAAAAAAACGCGGCCGTCTCCGGTAGGGGAAAGCCGCGTTTTGCGATGAAATCCGATTGAGTTACAGATCGCCGAAGAGGCGTTTCAATTCATCAGGCACCCCCTTTTTGCGGGGGGCAGGGCAAGCGTCTCTCGCCGCCTTGGAATTGACTTCGTAAGCGGTGTATTGATCTTCAATTTCGTCGGCGAAATAAGAACGGGGTGACGCAGACGTCAGAAAGCGGTCGGCCGTTTCCGGGCCCACGTCTTCATAGCGCATGACGCGGTGCGTATCAAATTCAATGTCGAGCCAACGGCGGTCGGGGTCATAGCCCGCCGACACGATGCCGCCGCGGCGGATGGGACGTCGCAACATGGGTTTCTCACCTTTAACGAGGAAAGAACATGTGTCCTATTATGGGCTTTTTCTGGGAATTCGCCAAACGGAATACCGTTGGTGGCGTAATTCGTGCACAATCAGGAAAGAAAGACAGTGGTTGCACTGTTCAGAGCCTAGAGAGAATGAATAATTTTTGTGACGGTTGGAATTGGTGATGTCCACTCATGCAGACGCGCGTCTTGCGCACTTGACGGAACTTTTTGCCGACCTGCCGGGGTTGGGGCCGAAGTCGGCTGCGCGCCTCGTGGACGACCTGTTGGGGAAACGACGGGCGGTCGGATTGGATCTGGCGAAAACCTTGACGGAAGCCATCGAAAAGGTGCATCGGTGCCCGGAATGCAACACGCTTACGACGGAACCGGTGTGTCCCTTGTGTGCCGGTGCCGATCGGGATCAATCCGTCATCTGTGTGGTGGAAAGCCCGGCGGATATGGCGGCGATTGAAGCGAGCGTCAGTTACCGCGGACGCTATTTCGTACTGATGGGACGGGTAAACCCCTTGGAAGGGATCGGGCCCAAGGAATTGGGCGCGGATAAATTGCTGGAAAAGGCGGGGCAGGACGGCGTACGGGAAGTGGTGATTGCGACGAGCTTCACGCCGGAAGGCGAAGCGACGGCGCATCTTTTGGCGGCGCTTCTGAAAAAGCAGCTGCCGGGACTCAAAGTCACCCGGTTGGCGCGGGGATTGCCCGCCGGGGTGGAAGTCGAATACACCGATGCCGCGAGTATTGCGGCCGCCGTCGTGGAGCGGCACGAAGTCGCGGCTCGTCGATAGGCGAAAGCGCTTAGGGGGCGTGCCGCCGATGCGGGACGGCGGTCTTTTACTTGTTGACAACCGATTTTTCCCGCGCTATCTTTCCCGACACTGAGTTCGGAGGAACTCAACTTTTAAGGGTTCATTTCGATGTTCAACGCTTCTGCACATAACGCCGTGGAGACTTCCGTCGCGAAGTCCGTGCGCCTTTGTGTGCTAGCGCTATCCCTACGCGTAAGCGGGGGACGGGCGTTGGTGCGTTGACGTTTTTTATCCCCCGCGGCGGGTTCGCCGCCTCGCTCCTTTCAAGAAGCGAAAGAAGGGGGAAGACAAAAGCAGTACAAGCGAACTCCGCTCGAATCCATGATTGCAACGCACGAATTTCGTGCGTTTTTTGTTTTTTGGAGTCCGCTATGTCTTTCACCCGTCGTCAGTTCATTTCCGCCGCCGTTGCTTCCGCTGCGTTTGCCGCGGCTCCCGCAGTTTTTGCCGCGCCCCGTAAGGTACGTATTGCCGTGGGCGGCAAAGCGCTTTACTACTATCTCCCGTTATCCGTTGCCGAACGTCTCGGCTACTTCAAGGACGAAGGGGTGAACGTGGAAATCATCGATTTCCAGGGCGGGTCCAAGTCGCTGCAGGCGGTGGTCGGGGGCTCGGCCGACATTGTTTCCGGGGCGTTTGAACACACGATTTCCATGCAGACGCGCGGTCAGGCGATGCGCGCTTTCGTGCTGCAGGGACGCGCGCCGCAGGTCGTGTTCGCCGTCAATAAGAAGACGATGCCCGATTACAAGACGCTTTCTGACCTCAAGGGAAAAAAGATCGGCGTAACGGCTCCCGGGTCAAGCTCTCAGGTTCTCGCGAACTTCGTGCTCGCCCAAGGCGGCGTGAAGCCCTCGGACGTAGCCTTCATCGGGGTGGGCGCGGCGTCGGCGGCCGTGGCTGCGATCCGTTCCGGTCAGATCGATGCATTTGCAAACCTTGATCCGGTGGTGGCGCAGCTGCAGCAGGACGACCTTCTCAAAATCGTGGCGGATACGCGCGTCGTGGAAGAAAGTGATGCGATTTTCGGCGGCCCCATGGTGGCAGGCTGCCTCTATGCCCCCGAGCGTTTCGTCCGCAGTCACGCCGACGAAGTGCAGGCGATTACGAACGCGATGGTGCGGGCGGATCATTGGCTCGCGACGGCCACGGCCGACGACATCGTGAAGACGGTGCCGGAAACCTACTTCATGGGCAACAAGGCGATCTACATCGAAGGGTTCCTTAAGAACCGCCCGGCCTTAAGCCGCGACGGCATCATCCCCGAAGGGGCTCCCGCAATTTCACTGAGGGCATTAACGAGCGTCACCCCCAAGATGGCCTCGATGAAGGTGAATCTGGAAGCGGTTTATACGAACGAATTTGCAAAGAAAGCGAGCGCCAAGTATTTCGGCTGATTGAAACGATTCCGCGGCGGCGACGCTTGTCGACAAAGCCCGCTGCCGCTTTTTTCCCATAACGAAGACAATAAAAATGACCAAACCGGCGATTGAGTTAGAAAATCTGGCGTGTACTTTTGTGAGTGACGACGGCGGTCGGCTTGTGCAGTACACGGCCGTGAAGGATGTGAACATCACGATCAACGAAGGCGAATTCGTGAGCGTGGTGGGGCCGACGGGCTGCGGCAAGTCGACGCTTCTTAATATGAGTGCGGGACTGCTGCAGCCTTCGTGCGGTACCGTAAAGATTTTCGGCGAACCCTTAAAAGGACTCAATCGTCGGGCGGGTTACATGTTTCAGGCCGACAGTCTGATGCCGTGGATGAGCGCGTTGGACAACGTTGCGGCCGGTCTCATTTTCCGCGGTGTGGACAAAGAAGAAGCGCACCACGAGGCCCGTGAATGGTTAAAGCGCGTGGGGCTCGCGGGGTTTGAATCAAGTTATTCGCACCACTTGTCGGGCGGTATGCGTAAACGCGTCGCGATGGCTCAGACCCTCATCATGGATCCGGACATCATTCTGATGGACGAATCGTTTTCGGCGCTGGACATTCAGACGCGGCAGCTGATGGAAAATGAGCTTTTGTCGCTGTGGAGTGCCAAGAAGAAGGCGGTGCTCTTCATTACGCACGATCTGGACGAAGCGATTTCGATGAGCGATCGCGTCATCGTCATGAGCGCGGGCCCGGGGAGCCACCCGATCGGCGAATTCACGATTGATCTCCCGCGTCCGCGCGATGTGGCGGAAGTGCGCGTGACGCCGCGGTTTATTGAACTGCATACGGCGATTTGGTCGGTGCTTCGGGAAGAAGTATTGCGCGGCTATCGTCGTCAGCTTCAGGCTTAATCGGAATCGGTATGGGAGACATCAAAATGAGTGCAGTGAAACAGGCAAAACGGCAGACGGTGAAGCTGAGAGTGTGGCAGTTATCGCTTCTGGCGGCGATTTTCTTCGTGTGGTGGTTGCTCACCAAACCGGGGCTCGTGCCGACTTTTGTGTTTGACAACGACACGCAGGCGGCGTTTTTCTTCGGGGAACCGCTCATCATCTTCCAGCGCATCGGCGAATGGTTCGTGACGAACGCGGACATCTATCCGCACCTTTGGACGACGCTCGTGGAAACGACGATGGCCTTTGTGATCGGGACGGTTGCCGGGGGCGCCGTGGGAATTTGGCTTGCGTTGTCGCCGTTTGCAGCGGCGGTCGCGGATCCCTTCATCAAGGGGTTGAACTCGATGCCCCGCGTGATTCTGGCACCGATTTTTGCCGTATGGTTCGGGCTCGGCATGGCGTCCAAGGTGGCTCTCGGTGTAACGCTTGTTTTCTTCATCGTCTTTTTTAACGTCTATCAGGGCGTACGGGAAGTAAATCCCAACGTGCTCGCTTCGGCCCGGATGTTGGGCGCCAACCGCACACAGCTGATGAAGTCTGTGTATCTGCCCTCCGCCATGAGCTGGGTGTTTTCGTCGCTGCACACCTCGGTCGGCATGGCGTTTGTGGGGGCCGTGATCGGTGAATACCTGGGTTCAAGCGAAGGCGTGGGTTACCTCATCCTGCAGGCTGAAGGCGTTTTCGATATCAATACGGTGATGGCGGGGATTTTGGTGCTGACGGTTTTCGCGCTGATTTTGGACTGGATCGTGGGCGTTGTGGAACGCCGTGCCATGCGCTGGCAGCCGAGACAGGGTGCTTCGATGACGTTAAAGGGCGGCGTATAGGATCCGCTCTTGGCAGGAGAAAAGCCGCTGAGGTCGATGAGTCCCGGCGGCTTTTTTGTAGGCGGAATCGGCGCATTTGTGAAAATACGTCGGAGTCTGTTGTGTACGAACGAAAAATTTTTTCCGAGATGCTGCGTTGGAAAAAAGAACACGCACCGCGATATGCCCTTTTTTAAAGGAGCCCGCCGCCGTGTGGGGAAGACCACACTCGCCAAACGCTTGGCGGAGGAATATCGTTCGTCCATATTTATTCGATTTGATAGAAATGTCGGCGCAAACCTGCGACTTTAGTCGCGGGTCAAGCAGACGGTTTTAAAAAAAACATCAAAGTGTTATAAAATACAAAGAAACTTTCAGCCAATACCATGAAAATCATTTCCACCTATCCTGCTAAGATCAAAGAATCCTCCGGGGCTTTTG
>OIWS01003017.1_pt1 | contig 12711 bp, 7 predicted proteins | sample 1587611 | NCBI WGS metagenome assembly OIWS01 (sample SAMEA3888919, study PRJEB22519) | human gut metagenome | biome: human gut; feature: human-associated habitat; material: faeces | place: Denmark | collected 2010 | reverse complement strand
ACAATCACGCCCACGAATTCAACAAACAGGACGGATACGTGATCGAGAACTACCTGCTCGAACATACCGATCCCGAGAAAGTGATGTTCGAACTGGACGTTTACTGGGCCAGCAAGGGCGGCGTCAACCCGTCGGCTTACATCCAGAAATACGCAGGGCGTTTCCCGCTGTTGCACATCAAGGACGACAATGTCATCGGAGCCAGCCAGACCATCGACTTCGAAGCGATCTTCAATGCCGCCTACAAACAGGGACTCGAAGCTTACTACGTGGAGATCGAAGCCAACGACATCCCGCCGATGGAGTGCGCCGAAAAGAGCGCCGAATACCTCAGCGCAGCTAAATTCGTTAAATAATCGACATAACCAACCAAACTAAAACCTTTATATCTTATGGCAGAAAAAATATCCCGGAGAGACTTTTTGCGCACGAGCGCAGTCGGCCTGGCCGGACTGACCATCGTTCCGAGTTCCGTTTTCGGTAAAGCGGCCGGACAAACCGCCCCGAGCGACAAACTGAACATCGCGGCCGTCGGTATCGGCGGCATGGGCGCAGCCAACCTGTCGAACATGGAAACGGAGAACATCGTGGCCCTGTGCGACGTGGACTGGCAATATGCGAAAGGAACTTTCGACCGCTATTCGAAAGCCAAACGGTACTGGGATTACCGTAAGATGCTCGACGACATGGGCAAGAGCATCGACGCCGTGCTGGTGGCTACCGCCGACCACACCCACTGTATCATCGCCGCCGAAGCCATGACCCTCGGCAAGCACGTTTACGTACAGAAACCGCTGACCCATTCGGTCTACGAATCGCGTCTGCTGACCAAACTGGCCGCCAAGCACAAGGTAGCCACGCAGATGGGCAACCAGGGCGCTTCGGCCGAAGGCGTGCGCAAGGTCTGCGAATGGATATGGAACGGCGAAATCGGCGAGGTGCGCAAGGTTGAGGCCTTCACCGACCGCCCGATCTGGCCGCAGGGGCTGATGCGTCCCGAAAACGACGAGCGCGTGCCCAAAACGCTCAACTGGGACGCCTTCATCGGGCCGGCGCCGATGCGTCCCTACAACTCGATCTATACCCCGTGGAATTTCCGCGGCTGGTGGGATTTCGGCACGGGTGCGCTGGGCGACATGGCCTGCCACATCCTGCATCCCGTTTTCAAGGGGTTGAAACTGGGCTATCCGACCAAGGTGCAGGGCAGTTCGACGTTGCTGCTCTCCGAGTCGTGCCCGACGGCGCAGACCGTGAAGTTCGTCTTCCCGGCACGCGACAACATGCCGAAGGTCGCCATGCCCGAAGTCGAGGTATACTGGTACGACGGCGGTCTGATGCCGACGCGTCCCGAAGGGCTGCCCGCAGGCAAGGATCTCAATGTCAAGGGCGGCGGTGCGATCTTCTACGGTACGAAAGATACGCTGATCTGCGGCTGCTACGGCGCCGATCCCTATCTGGTGTCGGGCCGCGAGCCCAAGTGCCCGCCGGTGATGCGCGAGGTGAAGGAGTCGCACCAGATGGACTGGGTGCGCGCCTGCAAGGAGGACGCCGACGACCGTACGCTGTCGGCATCGGATTTCAGCGAGGCAGGCCCGTTCAACGAGATGGTCGTCATGGGCGTGCTGGCCGTGCGTTTGCAGGGACTCAATCAGGAGCTGCACTGGGACGGCGAGAAGATGCGTTTCACGAACATCCCCGCCGACGCTACGATCAAGACGGTCATCAAGGACGGTTTCAGCATCAAGGACGGACATCCCACCTTCAAGAAGACGTGGACCGATCCGGTCAACGCCAACCAGTTCGCCGAGGAGCTTATCAAGCACAACTACCGCGAAGGCTGGAAGCTGCCCGACATGCCGATGTAATTTTTCAGAACCATTTCGTCAGGCCGAGCGCAATCGAGCTCGCTCGAATTGCCGAGGCGAGAAATGGACGAAAGAAATTCAGCCATTTCGTCAAGCCGGGTGCAGAGCCGAACTTGTTCGGGCTGTGCCGAGGCGAGAAATGGAGCATGAAAACAAACCCAATTTAAAACCATAAAACGAATATGAAAAAGACGATTTTATTCTCTGCATGTGCCGCGCTGAGCCTGTCGATGGTCGCTTGCGGCGGAAACCCCAATAAGGCGAAGAACGCCGAGGCGGCTGCCGAAACGAAGGCCGAAGCGAAAGCCGCTCCCGTCTACAACGTAATCGACAAGCCGCAGGTCGACCTGGCGACGCTTCCGGTCGACAAGGAGGGTTACTACGTGATCTTCGACGGCAAGACGTTCAACGGCTGGCGCGGTTACGGCAAGGACAACGTTCCGGCCAAGTGGACGATCGACGACGGTGCGATCAAATTCAACGGCACGGGCGGCGGCGAAGCGCAGAAGGCCGACGGCGGCGACCTGATCTTCGCGCACAAGTTCAAGAATTTCGAACTCGAATTGGAGTGGAAGATCTCCAAGGGCGGCAATTCGGGTATCCTCTACCTGGCCCAGGAGGTCGAGGCCGAGAAGAACGGCCAGATGAAATTGCAGCCGATCTATATTTCCAGCCCCGAATATCAGGTATTGGATAACGAGAATCACCCCGACGCCAAACTGGGCGTGGACGGCAACCGCAAGTCGGCGTCGCTCTACGACATGATCCCCGCCGTGCCGCAGAACGCCAAGCCCTTCGGCGAGTGGAACAAGGCGAAGATCATGGTTTACAAAGGCACGGTCGTACACGGACAGAACGACCAGAACGTCGTGGAGTACCACCTCTGGACGCCCCAGTGGACCGAGATGCTGGAGAACAGCAAGTTCAGCCCGAAGAAGTGGCCGCTGGCGTTCGAACTGCTCAACAACTGCGGCGGCGAGAACCACGAAGGCTACATCGGTCTCCAGGACCACGGCGACGACGTTTGGTTCCGCAACATCCGCATCAAGATCCTCGACTAATCTCCCGCGACCGTGAAGACCCGTTTTCTGACAACGGTTTGCGCACTTCTCACCCTGGCGGTGCTCCTCGGCGGATGCTCCGCCGGGGCGGAGAAGGCGCCGAAAAAGGAGGTCGGCATCCAGCTCTATTCGGTACGCTCGCTCATCGGGGTGTTCGGCAAGAGCGAGGGAGACTATAAGCCCGTGTTGCAGGCGCTCGCCGATATGGGATATACCTTCGTGGAGGCCGCCAGCTACAAGGACGGACTGCTTTACGGAACCCCCCCCCAACAGTTCCGCCGCGACGTGGAGGCGACGGGCATGAAGGTGCTGTCGACCCACTGCACGCTCAACCTTTCGGACAAGCAGCTGGCCACGGGCGATTTCACCGAGGCGCTCAAATGGTGGGACGAATGCATCGCGGCGCATAAGGCAGCCGGCGTGGAGTATATCGTCGTGCCGTCGATGCGGCGTATCGAGACGCTCGACGGGCTGGCGACCTACTGCCGTTATTTCAACGAGGTCGGCGCCCGCTGCAAGGCCGCCGGCATCAAGTTCGGCTACCACAACCACTCGCGGGAGTTCGAGAAGGTCGAGGATCGCGTGATGCTGGACTACATGCTCGAAAATACCGATCCCGACAAAGTCTTCTTCCAGATGGACGTCTACTGGACGGTGATGGGGCAGGCCAGTCCGGTCGACTACTTCACGAAGTATCCGGGCCGTTTCCGGCTGCTTCATATCAAGGATCGCCGCGAGGTGGGACAGAGCGGAATGGTCGGTTACGACGCCATTTTCCGCAATGCCGCGACCGCCGGCGTGGAGAACATCATCGTCGAGATGGAGGGATCGAGCTACGGCGACGTGCTGCGCAGCGTGCGCGAGTGCGTCGACTACCTGAACGAAGCCCCCTTCGTCGAGGCTTCCTATGCGAAATAGTCCGGCCCTGCGGTCGGATCGGGACGATTCGGTTGTCGCAGGATAACCGGATCGTCCGTCGCATGGAGACCCGTTCCGTCGTGCGTGCGGCGGGGTTCCGCTGTTGGGAGAACGCCCGTAGACGTGTGTCTCCGACCGGCGGAGACGACGGCCGCCGGTCGGACGGAGTTGCGGCTGTTGGGTAAATTGACAGAATCATTTCGTTAAGCCGAGCGCAGAGCCGAACTTGTTCAGGTTATGCCGAGGCGGGAAAACGACAGTCGAAGACAAACGTTTCGATAAGGCGAGCGCAGAGTTGAATTCGTTCGGACGATGCTGCGGCGGGAAACGAACGTTGAAAACGACGAATGAAATTCAACCATTTCGCCAAGCCGAGGGCAGAGCCGAACTTGTTCGGGCTGTGCCGAGGCGAGAAATGGACTGATGAAAACGAACCTGAACGATGGAAGAGAAGGAAATGTCATTTTGGGGCCACTTGGAGGAGCTCCGCCGTACGTTGTTCCGCGTGGTGGCGGTGTTGCTCGTATTCATGATCGCGTGTTTCTGCGTCATGCCCGACCTGTTCGATTCGTTCGTGCTGGGGCCGACGACTTCGGATTTTTTCCTCTACCGGTGGCTGTCGAACCTGGGCGGTACGGGGATGTTCCTTCCCGATTTCAGCAACGACGATTTCGCGGTGGAGATCATCAACATCAACGTCGCTTCGCAGTTCCTGACCCACATCAGCACGTCGTTCTGGTTCGCGCTGGTGCTGATGTTCCCCTACCTGATCTTCGAGGTGTGGCGCTTCGTGCAGCCGGCGCTCTTCGAGAACGAGCGGCGCAGCGTGGGGCTGGCCTTTCTGGGCGGAACCGTTATGTTTTTTCTGGGCTGCGCCGTGGGGTACTGTCTGGTCTTCCCCTTTACGTTCCGTTTCCTGACCGAGTACCAGCTCAGCGCGTCGATCGTCAACCAGATCTCGCTGAACTCCTACATGGGCAATTTCCTGATGCTGGTTTTCGTCATGGGGATCGTCTTCGAACTGCCGCTGCTGGCATGGCTGCTCTCGAAGCTGGGGCTGGTGAACAAGACCTTTTTCCGCACCTACCGCCGCCATGCGGTGGTCATCCTGCTGGTACTTTCGGCCGTCATTACTCCTTCGGGCGATCCGTTCACGCTGATGGTCGTCTTCCTGCCGCTCTACCTGCTCTACGAACTGGGTATCCTGATCGTCCGGGAGTAGCGGGCTGCGGTGCCTTCGAGAAAAGGGAGAGCTATGCTCTCCCTTTTCTCGTCTTTCGGGGAAGGTGCGGGCGCTCCCGAAAATAGGCGGTGAAGTTGTAAAAATAAGATATTATCCCTACTTTTACATTGAAATCCATGCCGCCGGCCTTGTTGCGGATGCAACGTCCGGCAACGGGGCGGCGTGAAACGGAGTGCGTGGAGAGAACTGCCCCAATGGTATCGGAACAGGAATTGATAGAACGGATTCGCCGCGGCGACCTCGTATCGTTCAAAGCGGTGTTTGAACGGTATTACGGCGGTGTCCATGCCTTTACGCGCGGGGTCGTCGACAACGGGTTCCATGCCGAGGAGATCACGCAGAACGTCTTTATCCGCCTCTGGCTCAAACGGGAGGCGCTCGATCCCTCCCGCAATTTCAAAGCTTTCCTCTACACGCTCGCCAGACACGAAATCGCCGACTACTTCCGTTCGGATCGCTACGACCGGCGCAGGCTCCGGCTCGACCTGCTCCACGACGCGGAACATGTGCAGGAGCAGTTCGCCGCGGCCTACGATGCCGACCGGCTGCGGCAGCTGGTGCTGGACGAGATCGACCGGATGCCCGCCCAGCGGCGGGAGGTTTTCCGGCTGAGCCGCATCGAGGGGCTGACGAACGATGAGATCGCACGGCGGCTCCGCATCTCGAAACGCACTGTCGAAGGCCATCTGAACGCGGCGCTCAGAACGTTGCGTGTCAAAGTCGGGAAGTTCGTCTGTTGGCTCACCTTCTTTATCCTGTTGCAGTAGTTTCCGCCGGAAGGGGGCGTTCCCGCATCGTTCTTCCGCGGGCTGCCGCTCTTCGGGTTTTGGCCGAAGAGCGAATCTTTTTAGCAGAATTTGACTGTGGACATATCAGAAATATCCCGACTTTCGATTGGGCATTTCCTGCGAGTAGCAGTTTTTACCACCTTTTGTCACCGAAAGGTGGCGCCAAAAGTGTCCGCAGGGCGAAAAGCTGCGGGAAACTCACAGCGTCTCGCTAAAACGGGCGCCTGTCGCGGGTTACGACACGAAGTGTCGTTTCGACTGTGGCGGCTCGGCAAAGTAAACTTTGCGCTCACCTGCAGATCGTCGTTTGCAAGCAAACCGGCCCCGTTTTTTAACGCTTGTCGCTGCTCGTTTCTGTTTCCGCACTTTTCGCAATGCGGAACGATTGTGCGCTTCGCGCAACCATGATTTTGATTCCTTTTACTCAGTTTTAGCAGGCCTCCAGCCTGCGGGATTGCACTGCGAAAATAGCGGATGAAGTGACGTCATCGGCGCGAGCGCCCGGAGCGGGAGTGCAAAACAGCGGAGTCTTTTGTGCCCGCTCAGCGAGCGCGGGTGTCGTCACCCGCTACTTTTCGCTGTGCTTGATCTTTTGGTGCTTTTGGATCAAGCCAAAAGCACAAGGAAAGAATCTGTACGAAAAAACTTTCCGATTAATTTTTCGGGAATAATCCCGAGCCAATGTTTGGAAGATTTCCTGCGAGGAGCGGATTTACCACCTTTTGGTGACAAAAGGTGGCGCCAAAAGTGTCCGCAGGGCGAAAAAGTCGGGGAACGGCCGACGGCTTGCGCCTAAAACGCTACGCGGACGAGCTCGCGCCCGCGTTTTCGACGGCGCAGCCTCCGCCCGTTCTTCTTCCCGCTTTTTCGCAATGCGGAGTCTGTTGTGCGCTGCACGCAACGATGATTTATTCCGAATAATTCCTCTATACTCAATTTAGCAGGCCGGAGGCCTGCCCGATCGCACTGCAAAACGAACGGGGTGGAGCACAATCGTACCCCACCCCTCATCGTATCGTCGGGAATCCCTTATTTCAGCGTCGACCGGAACTCGTAACGGCCCGAACCGAGGCGCACGAGCGTATAGCCGTCGTCCCAGCCCGCAACTTTCAGATCGCTGCGGCCGTCGAGTGCGCGGCCCGACTCGGTCACCTTGTCGGCAGCAGCCGACGGGACATAGACCTCGGCGGTAGTGTTGGCCGGAATCTCGACCGTCAGCGTCAGCGCGTCGCCCTCCTTCGTCCAACCGCTCGACGCCAGGCCGTAGGGCGTCCGCTGCTCGGCCTTCATCGAAGTGAAGTGATCGTTCAGGTAGGGTTTGATCCGGATTTCACGGAAGCCCGGAGCAGCCTCCTGCAAACCGGCGGCCCAACGATAGAGCCAGTCGCCGATCGCACCGTAGGCATAGTGGTTGAACGACACCATGCTGTTCGAGTTGACCATACCGTTGGGAAGCATACTGTTCCAACGCTCCCAGATGGTGGTCGCACCCATCGAAATGGGATAGAGCCACGAAGGGATCTTCTTGTTGAGCAGCAGCTCGTAGGCGACGTCCTCGTAACCGAAGCGGGTCAACACTTCGCAGATATAGGGCGTACCGAGGAAGCCGGTAGTGATATGCCCGTAACGATTCACGTTATCGACCAGACGTTTGGCCGCACCGGCGCGCTGCGCCTCGGGCAGCAGGTCGAACATCAGCGCCAACGTGTAGGCCGTCTGCGTATCCGACACGAGCATTCCGTTGGGCGTCACGTATTCGTTGCGGAAGGCATCGACCGCACGCTTGTGCAGCGCTTCGTATTTCGCCGCATCCTCCGTTCGGCCCAGCAGGCGTGCCGTGCGCACCACCAGATCGAGCGAATGGGCGTAGAAGCACTGCTGGATGAAGGGTCGGATCGTCACCGCCGACCGGCCGTCCTTGTCATCGGCATAACTGAAAAATACCCAGTCGCCGTAGCTGTTCCCCTTGCTCCACAAGTCGTTCTCGGTCTGCGAGGTGATGTAGTCCACCCATTTCTTCATGCTGGGGTACTGGCGTTCGAGCATCCGCAGGTCGCCGTAAGCCATGTAGTGCTGCCACGGAATGATCGTGGCCACGTCGCCCCAACCGGCCGAAATACGGCTGCGGTGCGTCACGGGGTAGACGCCGTTGACCGCGCCGTCGGCATACTGCTCGGCGGCCACGTCGGCCATCCACTTGTTGAAGAAGGTCTGCACGTCGCGGTTGAACGTCGCCGTGCGGAAGAAGACCTGCGCGTCGCCCGTCCAGCCCAGACGCTCGTCGCGCTGCGGGCAGTCGGTCGGAATATCGACGAAGTTGTCGAGCATCCCCCACTTGATATTCGACTGCAACCGGTTGATGAGCGAGTCGGACGAAACGAACGTACCGTTCTCGGGCGTCGCCGAACTGATCGCCTCGGCGACGAAATCCTCGGGGTTCAGCTCGCCGTCGATTCCCTCGACCTTGATGTAGCGGAAGCCGTAGAAGGCGAACCGGGGCGCGAGCCACTCCTCGCCCTCCCCCGAAAGGATATAGGTACTCAACGCTTTGGCCTTACGCAGGTTGCGGGTGAAGAATTCGCCCTTTTCAAGAATCTCGGAGTGGTAGATGCGCACCGTGTCGCCGCGCTGGCCGCGCAGACGCACGCGCTCGCGCCCCGATATGTTCTGGCCGAAGTCGATCACGCGGGCTCCCGACGGGGTCGTGAAGATCTTGACGGGTTTGAAGGTTTCGATTACCCGCACGGCCGGGCTGACGCTGGCCGTCAGGTTGTCGAGCGAGGTGTCGGCCACCTGCACCGAAGCCCACGACGCATCGTCGAACGACGGGGTGTCCCACCCCTTCTGGCGACGGTTCAGATCGATCGTCTCGCCGTCGTAGAGGTTGCCGTAGCTCACTTCGCCCGTCGAGGCGCGCCACGTGTCGTCGGTAGCGATCACCTCCTTCGTACCGTCCTTGTAGCGGAGAACGATCTGCGCCAGCAGGCCGTACTTGTCGCCGTAGTTGAACTCGCGGCTCCACGGCAGTTTCGACAACCACCACCCCTTGGCCACGGTAACGCCGATGGCATTGTCGCCCCTGACCACCAGCGGCGTGATGTCGTAAGCCTGATATTGCAGCCGCTTCTTGTAGGCCGTCCAGCCCGGCGTCAGCAGGTCGTCGCTCACACGGTGCCCGTTGACGCTCGCCTCGTAAATGCCGTGGGCGGTCACATAGACGGTCGCCTCGGCCACGGGTTTCGTCACACGGAACGTGCGGCGGAACATCGCAGCGAGGTCGTCGCTCACGGCCGGCTCGATCCAGCGTGCTTGCCACTCCCCGACGTCGAACAGCCCCGTACGCCAGAAGGCCGGACGGCTCCACGCCGAAGCCTTGCCGCGGTCGTCCCACACGCGCACCTGCCACGTGTAACGGGTATCCGACGTCAGCGGCGTGCCGTCGTAAAAGACGCCGGCCGACTCCGCCGAAGCCACTTTGCCCGTCCGCCAGACGGTACGCCCGCCGGACTTGACGCGGATCTCGTAGGCGCTCTGCGTCACGCCGCGGCGCGACGCATCGCTCACCTCCCAGCTCAACAGCGGACGGCGCTCCCCGATCCCCACGGGGTCGGTCAGATGCTCGGTGCGAAGCTGCGACACGGAGAGTTGCGCCGAAGCGCTCCACGCCGTGACGACCGTCGCAAGAAACAGCAGAAGAAATCTTTTCATGGTCGATAGTTTTAAAGTTTGGAATTACATGCTTCGTTCGAAACGCAAGTTAGCCATTTTCCGTCATGGGTGAAATATACATTTTGACATTTCGATAACGAATTTTGACACTCGACCGGCCGGTGCCTGCGCGCGAACGCCTACCCGTACCCGACCGGACATTGCAGACGAACGGCATTCCGCACATTCGATCTCTGCCTTTGCGCACGACCCCGTCCGCCCAGCGACACCGCTCCGCGATGCCGGAAGTTCGCCGCCGCCCCATGCGGCGGACTGCATGCGCCCCTGCTCGCGCACTACCTGACGCCGGCGCCGAACCGCCGGGAAGCCCCTCGCCGACCGCGGTCCGAGAAACAGGATACGTCAGCCTGCCGTAAAGGTCGGCATCGCCCGCCTGCGGATAAAACAGAAACGCCCCCGACTTATCCGTCGGGAGCGTTCTCCTAAATCCAGCAGGAAAAGGGCTATTTCTCCTCTTCCTCCTTGGCAGCCATCTGCGCTTTCAGCTCGGCCAGCCCGGCGATGTCGCCCAGCGTGGTCTTCTCGACCGAAGCGTTGATCTTCTTCACCACCGACTTGTTTGCATCGGCGGCAGCCTTCTTCTCGGCCTTCTCGGCAGCATACTCGGCACGCTTCGCATCTTCGAACGTGCGGCTGTGCGACAGCGTGATGCGCTTGGTAGCCTTCGAGAATTCGAGCACCTTGAAGGGCAGCTTCTCGCCGACCTTGGCCGTCGTGCCGTCCTCCTTGACGAGATGCTTCATCGGGCAGAAGCCTTCGATCGAATCGGTCAGCGAGACGATCGCGCCCTTGTCGACCAGTTCGGTAACGGTTCCCTCGTGGATCGAATCGATCGAGAACTGTCCCTCGAACTCGTTCCACGGATTCTCCTCGAGTTGCTTGTGACCCAGCGACAGGCGACGGTTCTCCTTGTCGATTTCGAGCACTACGACCTCCAAGTCGGCGCCGATCTGGGTGAACTCGCCCGGATGCTTGACCTTCTTGGTCCACGACAGGTCGGAGATATGCACCAGACCGTCGATCCCCTCCTCGATTTCGACGAAGACGCCGAAGTTGGTGAAGTTGCGCACCTTGGCCACGCAGCGCGTGCCGACAGGGTACTTCTGCTCGATATCGGCCCACGGATCGGTCGTAAGCTGCTTGATGCCCAGCGACATCTTGCGCTCTGCGCGGTCGAGCGTCAGGATGACGGCCTCGACCTCGTCGCCGACCTTCATGAACTCCTGCGCCGAACGCAGGTGCTGGCTCCACGACATCTCCGACACGTGGATCAGGCCCTCTACGCCCGGAGCGATCTCGACGAACGCACCGTAATCGGCCATGACGACCACCTTGCCCTTGACCTTGTCGCCGACTTTGAGGTCGGGATCGAGCGCCTCCCACGGGTGCGGGGTGAGCTGTTTGAGACCCAGCGCGATACGCTTCTTGGCCTCGTCGAAGTCGAGGATCACGACCTTGAGCTTCTGATCGAGCTGCACGATCTCCTCGGGATGGTTCACACGACCCCACGACAGGTCGGTGATGTGAATCAGGCCGTCCACGCCGCCCAGGTCGATGAACACGCCGTAGGAGGTGATGTTCTTGACCGTACCTTCGAGGATCTGGCCCTTTTCGAGCTTCGACATGATGATCTGCTTCTGAGCCTCCAACTCGGCCTCGATGAGCGCCTTGTGCGAAACGACCACGTTGCGGAACTCCTGGTTGATCTTCACCACCTTGAACTCCATGGTCTTGTCTACATATACGTCGTAGTCGCGAATGGGCTTCACGTCGATCTGCGAACCGGGCAGGAACGCCTCGATGCCGAACACGTCGACGATCATACCGCCCTTCGTGCGGCACTTGATGTAACCCTTGATGATCTCGTCGTTGGCCAGCGCCTCGTTGACGCGATCCCACGATTTGAGCTGACGCGCCTTCTTGTGCGAAAGCGACAGCTGGCCGTTCTTGTCCTCGGCCGACTCCACGTAGACCTCGACCTTCTCGCCTACGGCCAGTTCGGGGTTGTAGCGGAATTCGGAAACGGGAATGACGCCCTCGCTCTTGTAGCCGATGTTGACGACAACCTCGCGCTTGCCGATGCTCATGACCGTGCCCTCGACCACCTCGCCGACGGCGACGTTCGACAGCGTCTTGTCGTAAGCGGCGGCGATCTCCTCCTTAGGCTGGGAATAGACGCCCAGATCGTTCTCGAACGCGTTCCAGTCGAAGTTCTCGTTCGTGACTACAGTTTTGTTCTCTTCCATAACGGAAACAGTGTTTGCGATACAATCGCTCGTTAAATGGTTAATACTCGTACGTTACCCGCACGCAGCGGGGTTGCAAAGTTAGGAATTAATTCGCGGATTTCACAACAATCGCGCGCGATAATTTTCACCGGACCGCGATTTCGGATGCGAAGGGTCTCCCGCCGCCGCGAAAAAGGCCGTCCGCAGACGGGAGGGGTGTTTTTGAGATACCGTTCTGTAAATCAGAACGGTATTTTTATTGAAAAGAGCAAGGGTTACGAATTGGTGACGGAAGTCTTACATTCTGTTGCACCCTTATACAATAAATCCAAGAACTCACGACAAAGATAGTTAAAATATTATACATAAGCAAATTAACGAATAGAAAAGCATTAAGTACTATTTAAGCATATCCAACTCGGATATGCTTTTTTGTGCTACGAGCGGGTTGATTATTTAGTTGCCTGTTTTAACTAAATTATTACTATCGGAATGTTTCCTATCATTGCATCGTCTAACCAACGATCATTGCAATGAAGCCATTGAAAGGTAATCCGACTCTGCGTTTGTTACGTCTGGTATTGCGACGATTCAATCGTCTCGAACTACTGATCCAAAACAATTCTCGACCTTTACCCGATGACCTGATCGACACTCCGGCAGTCCGCATGCTTACCCGGATGTCCGACCGTACCCTTTCTCGTCGTCGGAGCGACGGCACGATCCCTTATGTCAAGCACGGCGGCAAAATCTATTACAGCAGATCGCGCGTTCTCGAAGCCCTCCGGAATGAACCCAACACCACATCAACTAATAAAGTAAAGAAGTCACGAACTATATTAAAAAATGCGGAAAAAGAGTAATAATATCGGAGAATGG
>OIWS01003009.1_pt1 | contig 12735 bp, 8 predicted proteins | sample 1587611 | NCBI WGS metagenome assembly OIWS01 (sample SAMEA3888919, study PRJEB22519) | human gut metagenome | biome: human gut; feature: human-associated habitat; material: faeces | place: Denmark | collected 2010 | reverse complement strand
GAATCAGGTGCCGCGAAGGCGACGTGCATAAAAAAAACTCCGGGAGATCTCCGACGATTCCACACTCCGAATCGTCTCTGTCATCTCCCGGAGAACCGGCGACATCACCGCTTCGCCGATTCGTTCAGCGGTTCAGGCGATCGATGGCCTCCCCTATTTTGTCCCGGACTCTTCCATAACTCTCCGGGTCCGGCAGAAGAAGTTCGGATTTGCGGCCGCCGACACTGGGAACCCGGGTGAACGTTTTGATCTCCTCCAGCAATTTTTTCCCTTCCGGGTCACCGGTCTTGCGCACCAGTTTCTCCAGCAGAGTGCAGTAACTGTAATCTTCGACACCGTCACGCAGCGACTCCATCCGGATCGTGGGGACGAAGTCTTTCCGGCCGATAAGATTCCCGGGGTAGAAGATATAACCGTCACCATTCGGATAACGCGAATTTCTCCAAGGACGGTGAATGCCCCAGAGGTACGGATTGTAGCTGTAATGATCCGCTCCCCAGAACTCATAGCCGAGAGTCTTGTATTTCCATGCGTACACAGGCAGAAGACGTTCGATCGAGTTGTACGGGGTGTCGATGCACATCTGACCATCGGTCGTGATCAGCAGTTCAGCACCGGATTTCCGGAGCTTTTCCATGTTTTCTTCGGAAATCTGCCCCTGAACTCCGATTCCCCACACGTCTATCTTGCCGACCCATTGCGGAACATACATCCATGTGCTCGCATAGATTCGGATCCCGGGCCAGACTTCATGGAACATATCGCAAAGAGCGCTCAACTGCTCGATGATGCCGTCCCGTTCCGCCATGGGCTCATCCGCGACGTACAGGATGAAACGATCGGCCCACCCCTTCTCGGTCAAATGTTCTTTCATCCGTTTCAGAATGGTCTGACAGATCTTTCTGTATTCCGGGGTGAACTTGCCGCGGTCGACCCCGGCATAGGGAGATTTGCCCGGATACGGTGCGACGCCGAGAATCGATCTGGGCGGCCGGCTCCAGCCAAACACCTCGCGGAACAGCGGAAGGTAGGCAAACGGAATGTTCCACTCATGAAACCAGATTTCGGCCGCCTTGTCGAACTCTGTAAAATCGGCGGTTACCGAGCCATCCGCATTCCGTTTGAATTTCGGCTTCACCGGAATCTCATCGTAGCTGAGACGTGATTTGCGCAGAAAATCGGCGGCCTCCATTTCCGTATATTTCTTGTGCTCCCGCCCGATGGGGAAGCGGTTGTCGAAGATGGCAGTGGTTTCCGGCTTCTGCGGCAGAACAAAGTTCCATACCCGGATCTGATATGGCAGTTCCTTGACCGTTTTGCCCCGGGACTTCAGCGTGACGCATCCCCGGTAGAGGCCTGACTCGGCTTCCGGAGGCGCATAGAACCGGAGGTAAATTCCCTGCGTCTGCCCGGCAGTCAGTGAAAAATTCGAACGCGGGAAAACGGGGTCCGGCCAGAGTTCATTGCGGGTGCCGGCGGGGGCGCAGAGCTGATAGGACTTCGTCCCGGGAAATCCGAAATACCGACTGGGAGCATCCACTTTGACGTATTGAATCACACCGATCTCGGGAGCGGGCAACTGAAGGTCGTTCTCATTCCGGGGAACGGAAGCCGAGATTGTGATTTCCGGATGGTCCTGCAGAGAACGGACGGCAAGCTGAAGCCCCTCTTTCTCATTTCGCGCCATTGCAATCTGCGCACATCCCCGTTCCATTTTTCCCGGAATCGTATCCGGGAAGATCTTTATGATCGGATGCACCTGAGAAACGGCAAGCGTTTCCTTCGAGTGCTGTTCCGCGTAATTCTCAAAGCGGACCTCGCCGATATCCGCCACCTCGGCCAACAGCATGCCGTCGTAATGATAGACTCCGTGCATTGCGGTCAGATGAGCGTCGATTACAGAGTTTTTGCTTCTGGCAGAAATTTCCATTGTGAACGGCTGCCATCCTTTTCCGGAAATCTGAACGTTGTAGTTGTCAAACCCCTTGACGCCAGGATTGCCGCTGAGTTCATGCGCCCAGATGGTGCCGAGGCCGGAGGGACTGTTCACCCAGCCGGCAAACAGATATTTGGCACCGTCACGCGCGTGGATCGACTGCCGGAATCCATACCAGTCCGCCGGAGCTTTCTGCGGGATGTCGAGAGTTGCCATTTTCGACCCGAAGATTCCGCCGGGTTCAATTCTGCTGACGTAAAACTTCTTTCCGTTGCGTTCGCCGGAAACGATCCAGCCGCTTCCCTCTTCAAAACTGGGGTCCTTGAACAGATTGGCAGGAGAATTCAGAAGCCGTTCGTACCCCTTCTTATCGATTGCCCCCGGGCCGGCGGCCTCCATATCGCTCAAGATCCAGCTTGCCCGCCGAATTGAAACATCGGCAGTCTGGTTTTTCCGGCCGGCTGCGAGGTAGAGCACCACCTGCCGCTCGGTGCGGGGAGCCATTTCCTCCAATTCAAAAATCAGGGAACCGGCAACCAGAACAAACGGCGTCTCCTTCCCGGAAATCTGCAGACAAAACGCGGAAGCTGGGTAGTTCGCGTGGAGCAGGCGGTTTACCGGAATGGAGCAAAGTCTTTTCCCGATCTTCTGCGAGGATATGTTGTATGTGGAAACGATCAACCGGTCCGGCCATTCTGCAACGGGCAGTGACCAGCGGTTCGAATGTTTCTCCGTCTCGAGTGTCAGCGTTTCCGCTTTTCCAATCGAGACCGTGAACGGTTTGGCCTGGCGAGCAGCATCGGCGCGAAAATACCACCGGTCCGGCAGAGCCCAGGCATTGCGGTTGCCGGAATAGATCCAGAGAACGGTGGTCTTGTTTTCTTCCACCGAGACCGGGACGAACAACTTTCCCTGTTCGGGAATCGTATTTTCTTCCGGCACGAGCCGATAGAGCAGCTCCTTGCCGTCCTGGTCAACCACCCGGACCTCTTTCGATGGTGTTCCGACAAGTCCCAGCTGTGCAGCGGACAGCTCCAGAGGAACTCCGGAAACCGTTTTCCCGGAATTTTTCACCGTAATTTGAATTCTTCTGGTATGCGGCGTGCCACCGGAGACGTAGAACAGACTGTGCCATTCCACTCCGGCCAGTGAAGCCGTGACGGCCAGAAGAAGAGTCAGCAAACCCTTTTTCATATAAACTTCCTGTTTCGTTACGTGATACTTTTATGGGTTCAGCGTGCAAGCAGTTCAAGATTCTCCGTGAGGGCTCGAGTGACTCTGACGGGGCCTGTTCCCAACTCGTACCAGTTCATAGTTTCAACATGACCGTCCGCCATTGCAAAATTTCCTCTTCCACTGTGCCGCAGATGGATATAGGTCTCAGAATCTGTCGCCCACCACGGAGCAAAACGGTAGGAGCTGAGTCGATAGGTCGACGTTCCGTTTTTGCGGCAAACCGTATCAGTAAACATCATGACGCCGCTGGGCGGTTTAATGCGATCCACAACGTAATAGAGATATTTGTCGCTCTCTCCAACCGTAAAATTCAAAGTCTCCCAACGGGGAGTTGCATTGTTTCCGGACCAACTGACCCAGGCGTTGAGCATGCCGTAAACGCCCCACCACCCCCATCCCCAGTTGGCCACGTCGGGAAGTGGTGCATTTTTCGGGCACTCCAGAACTTTTCTCGGCACATATCCATTCTTTGTCGTCGTCAGCAGACCGGTTTGACTTTTCTCTCTGGTCAGAATGTACGGCCATGGCTCGGAACTGGATGCACTGCCATATTTTGCCATAAAAACCATGAACCCGTTGTAGTCGCGGGAATACATGATCTGCCCCTTGATCACCTGCGAAAGATTGCTCACACATTGGATCCCCCGTGCCGTCTCTTTCGCCTTCTGCAACGCGGGCAGAAGAATTCCTGCCAGAATCGCGATAATAGCAATAACAACCAGAAGTTCTATAAGAGTGAAATAATTGCGTTTGGGGGTTCGAGCAGAACGTTGCTGGTGTTTTCTTTTGCATGAACTCATACATGCCTCCTTTTCCTGTTCTTATTTCTCTTTGGGGGTGACACAATCAACGCCGAAATGCGCCGGATCGACCGACGCAGACACACCGGATCTGCATTCTTCCCCGGAGGAATCCCGTTCCACAAGCTCCGGAAAAAGAAGAACCTCCTGAGGCAGAGCATTGGGGTTCCGGATACGCCAGAGAAGACCATCCACAGCCCTCCTTGCAAGTTCGCCATGATGAAGATCAATCGCAGGAGGAACAGGAGTGAGCGATCGCAGGAGATGGGTATTATCGCACGAGATCAACTCCAGCTCCCCTTTTTTTCGCTCGAACCCCAGCATATTGAGAATAATACAGGTTGTGAAGGCGATCTGGTCGTTGAACGCAAAGATACCGGCGTGACGGTTCACCTCTTCCAGATTCTTCAGCAACTCATTGCTGAACGGCTCCAGCGATTCACTCTGATCGTAGCCGAGCTCCCGGACTTTGATGTGATGCATGCCGGCCTGCCTGCGGAATCCCTCCAGACGCATATGTTCACTCGGGTTGTATGTCCATTTTTTCTCCCAGATGAGAAGCAGTTCCCGAAATCCCTGACGGATCAGGTAATCAGCAGCCAGTTTTCCCGCAATCAGTTCATTGGGCTTATAGATATCCACAGCCGTAACATTGGTGTCTTCTTTCATAATGAAGATTTGCGGAAGCGTGGCAAAGCGTCTGGTGAGTTCCGGCGGCGTGGCATAGTGAAAAATCACGCCGGAAAAGCCGGCCAGTGCGCCATCGGACTTCTCCAGTTCCTGATTGGAGACAAGTTCAAAAGGAATCCGCAACTCTTTCAGACGCTGCATCATGCTGCTCAAAAGCTCCTGAGCGACAGGATCGCTCTGAAGCTTGGGGTCAAAGCAGAGCGCGACGGGGTCGCGGGCGGAGGAATCCCCCGTCTGCCTCCGATATTTCCGGGGAGAAAAACCGGTGGCTCTGGCAAGTTGCTGCACCTGTTTCCGCAACTCATCCGAAATCAGCGGGGAGTTTTTCAACGCCAGAGAGACGGATACTTTTGTTATCCCCAGATATTCCGCTATTTCCGACATGGAATTGAAAACCGGAAGCGATTCCTGCATGGTACAGCCTTTCTTTTTTATTTTCCTTTACATTATACTTGAACGGGGAAATAATGTCAACAGGAAAACAAAAAAACTTTACTTTTTCAATTTTACTTTTAAAAAGTAAAATAACAATCATGAAGTAAAAAAAGGCGTCTGACGTCATCCCCGGCACTGAGCGGGAGGTGCTGGGATGTTATTTTCGGACGCGGTCGCTGATGTCCGGCATTCAGGCGCCCATCGGCATTCTGGGGATCATCCTGCCGATCTACACGATCATCGACATGATTGAAACGGCGGAAAACGTGTGGTCCGACTCCTGCGTCTGCGCCATGGTGGATCAATCGCTGGCTGAAAACAGTCAGCCCTCCACGGAGAGCTGACCGGAAGCCGGCCGGGGAAATCAAACGATTTCCGCGTCTCCGGCGATCTCCCATTCGGAGAGAATGTTCTCCAGGAGATAGAAGGAACAGTCGCACAGCGCCTCCAGAGGTATTCCCTCAAGGAATCCGGCAAGTTCCTTATGAACGGTCCGTTTCCACTCCGGCTCCCCCGTAAGCAGAACGATCCACGCGGCGGAAAGGGAGTGGCGGATGGTGTTTTTCTCCTCTTTGATGCACGGCGAACAGCCATTCCAGAGCGGGAGTTCCCGAAGCGCGATCTGCTCCCCCGTTTTGCAGTCGGAATGCGGCCGCCACTGCGGTTTGCAGATTCTCCAGTCGGGTGAAAACTCCCTCCCCCCGCGATACCGTTTCCACTCCGGCAGCGCTTCGAGAAAGTGACGCCCGCTGCAGAGAAGTCCGCAATGTGCCGCCTCCCGCACCTCCGCCAGAAAGGAGATCTTCGTCAGAAGACGCATCGCATACACCGTATGCGTCAGAAACCAGCCCATCCAGAGAGGATTGCCCGCGGTGCCCCCGTTCAGAATCTGCACCCGGCTCTTGCCGAACGGAAGAGGTTCCGTCGCGACACGACGGTGTAACTCGCGGTATGTCGCTTCTCCACTCAGATCCGCCATCACCGCGGTGGCCAGAAGAAGATTGACCGAAGAGACCAGCGCCGCTTCCGGAGTGTCGCCGGAGAGAAAACTTCCACGATCGTATCCGGGGATGTCGCCGGGAATGGTCCAGTTGCATTTCTGCAGTGCGGTCAGCAGCCGCAGAAGGCGCTCCCGGCACTCCGCCCTCTCCAACTCCGAACTTGCCGGATGCCGCTGGAACTCGTACAACGCAAGCAGCTAGGGCACGACCTGATCGCAGGAACTCGCCGGATAATGACAGCTGCCGTCCGCACCGATCCCGCGCAGAATGCACCCCTCGGTCTGCGCCCTGTCCTGCAGCAGAAAGAGGCCGTGCAGGAGTGTGCGCGCAAACTCCCCTCTCCCCCCGGCAGCCGGGCGACGCAAATTGCGCAGGATGCCGAGCAGATAATCCCCGGTGAAAAACGCGCCGTTTTCAATCGGCGTCCACCAGCCGAAGGGATTGGGGAAATTGTCGCGACACTCCCCGGGCAGCGGCAGTATCACCTCCCCTGCCGGCCCTGCGTAGTCATAGAGAATGCCGTCCGGAGAGAGGAAACGCCGTTTCAGCTCCTCCTCCACCCGGCGGGAAAGTTCGTTCCAATGGGTCATGTTGTTTCTCCGTCTGTCATTCCGCGCTCCAGTGTTCCCGAAGCGAGAGAACTCCCCCCGGATGTTCGGGCAGAGTGGGCGAATGCGACTCCTCCTCGGTCAGCGCATTGTTGATGAAAATATGAACCGGATATTCCCCGTTCAGATCCTCCGCTGGGGTCTGATAGCGGATGCGCATCACGGAGCCCCGGCGACTTTCGGTCCGGATCTCCGGCGGCTCGCTCCAGCAGCGGAACTGCGCAAAGGCGAACCGTTCCGCGGGCGCGGCGGCAAGTTCCAGAACAATCCGTTCCGGAGTTCGCGCAAGGTGCAGAACATTGCCACGCTGTTCAAACAGAAACTTTGCCGGCGGACTCTTCCGTTCCGGTGGAAAAACCAGACGGGCAAGCGAAGAGGTTTCCAGTCGAGTGATGCTCCAGATGCCGAGCGATCTCCGATACGGCGCCTTGTTGATGAGCCGGTTTTCCAGCGAGAGCCCGTCCGCTTCGAATTTCAGGCGGTATTCGTAGACAATGCGGAAAAGCGTACTTTCCTGCGATGTCATAACCGCTTCGCCCTCGGCGGGAAAAGTGATCGTATAGGGAGCATGCTTCAGAAGCGGATCGTTGGGATAAAAGGCCGGCGACGGATGGAATCGCATGAAATGCCCTCCGCTTCGATCCGGCGTCTTCCCCCGCAGCAGACGGTCGGAGCCGGGAAATACCGTTGTTTTCAGAAGGTTTTCTCCGCCTTTTTTCCGGAATTCCATGACCCGCCCCCCGTATTCAGGGAGAAGCAGCGCTTCGTAGCAGCTCCACTCGACGCGCCAGGCGTTTTCAAACCCCTTCCAGCGGACCTTGCGAATCCGGCAGGAACGCCACTCCGGCGCCGGCGGAACGGGGGGAACGAATGCCAGTTTCCGCTCATGCTCCAGACGGTTCCGCTCCAGCGCCGCTCGGAGTTTTTCCGGAGAGGCGGTATGAAACACCGGTTCCGCCCAGGCGACGCGCTGGAGCCGGAAGCCGTGTCCATACTCGCCGCGCAGTTCCAGCTGATGGACGCCGCGCAGATCCACCTTCACCGGTTCCGCATCCGCGCCGAGCGAAACGGTGCGGTCCAGAACAATCCGATGATCGGCCAGCAGAAGGAACCGGACATCGGTCTTTTCCGGGCGGTCCTTCGGATGCCGCTCCTCGTCGATGCCGATCCGCGCGGAGAAGGCCTCCGCCGTCTGATCCAGGCGATAGACAACGCTGAAACCGGTGTGGCCGCAGATGCCCCGGGCGAAACTCCTTCCGCCGATTCGAATCGCTCCTTTGCCGCTGAGATTCCGGTTGATCTGCGGCAGGCGCAGCCCATCGGGCGTCCAGCTGTATGCGGCGTCGGTCCACGGCACGGAGTCCAGACCGACCTCCGCCGCGCCGCACAGCCGGAGAAGCAAAACGAAGAGAAGACAGAGGGCGGTCCGCATCCGTTATTTTTTCTCCATCGAATCGAGCATCGCTTCCGCCTCCCGGAGAATTTCCGCAGAGCTCATAAGCTCGTTGCGGACGGAAAGTTCCGCAATGTCAATCTGAATCTGCTGTCCCCCCTCCGTTCTGCCCCGGAAAAGCTGAGTGGCAAACAACGGCACCTTCGGATAGAGATTCTCTTTCTCATACTGCCGGATTGACTGCGACGCCACGAGCTCTCCATTCACAAAGAGCTGAAGGTCTCCGGCACGGTTCATGGCAAGCGTGAAGACGGCCCATTTGCCCGGCTCGATCCGGAACTCCTTCTTCATCGGAACGGAGACGAACTTCTTGGCCTTTTCGCTGGAAGAAGCAGCGACAAACAGGCCGTATGCCTGCAGCCCCTCCTTGCCCGCGCGCAGTCCGAGACGGATTCCGGGTTTGGTGTGACTGCCGGCGCCGGCATAGAGAAGATACCCCTCGCCCGTGTCACCCTGCGCGCGGGCCAGTACCGTAAAGGTCAGATTGTCCGTTCCGCAGGATTCCGCCCCGGAGAGCCGATACAGCGTGCTGGCGCCGGGCTGATACCGGGCGATCGTCTTTCCGTTTTCCGAAACGGCTTCGACGCCGGTTTTGCTCGAGCCGGTGGAGAAATTCTGATGCAGATTCCGATTCCAGCGGTCTCCGAGGATGGTTCCCGGTTCGACTTCCAGAAGCGTGTCGGCGGCAAGAAAAGCCGCAGAGCACAGCACACCGGCAATCCATTGCAGTTTTCCATTCATCATCAGTCCTCCTTGAAAATTTCGATTCCGTTGATGGCGGGATTTCCGCCGGCCTTGATGGTCAGCCATCCCCGTTTCACGTTCACATGTTCCCAACTTGCCGAAGCCGCCGCCTGAAAACCGCCGCCAAGCCGCACCGGATTCAGATTCTTCCGGCTCGTACCGCCGACCTGGAGATGGAAAATCCGGCCGTTTTCGCGGTTCGGTTCATAGGTTTCCGCAAAATGGATCTTCACCGTATAGCGGCCGTCCGGCAGAGGGATCTGGTAGAACATCTGTGTACCGTAGGCTTCGGTGGTGAAGATTTCAGGAACCCCGGTGTTCTTCACCGTGATTTCTCCACGCGAAACGAAGGTTCCGTACTCACAGCCATAGGCGTTGAAGCCGGTGTAGATCTGATCGGCCAGCCAGAGATTGCCGCGGGAATCCGTGAGATCTTCCGGCGCACCGCAGTTGATCCGCGCGACGCCGCGGGTGTTGAGTTCCTGAATAAGCCGCTGCTGTTTCTCCATCTGCGGCTTGCTGTCGAAGAACCGCTTGGCGTAGTAGAGGACTTCAAAATCATCCATCTCCTTTTTCAGCGCGTAGACATCCCGGCGTTCCAGACACTCCGCAATCCGCTGGAGATTCTCCTTCGGAATCTTTCTGGTGAGAGTACGCTCCCGCAGAATCTGTTCGCCCATCAGGAGGATGGAGCGCTCCGCTTCCGGCGGGAAACGGAAGGCGCCGCGGAACTTCTCCGCACTGCCATCCGCCCGCCAGACCAGAAGCGAGAAGGGCCGGACCGTCAAAGAGTGTTTCCCCGGGCAGGTCTCATCGTAGACAATATCCTGAAATTCACCGGGATACTCCAGAGTTCCCTCCAGCGGCCACGGCGTGGCGTTGACCAGAATCAGATGGCTGCCGAGCCAGCGGGCGTCGATTCCCCTGACGGAATTCTGCTTCTGCGATTCACCGGTCGGAATGCTGTAGAAGGCCTTGAGGAAACGGCGGGCCTGCTCCCCGTGGGCGGTCGGCAGATTGATGTCGTTCCAGGTGTGGAAGACATGTTTCGGCACATATTCGCGGATGAGCTGGACCAGATCGGCATACCCGAAGTCGCCGACCGGTTTCCGATCGTAGACCGTGACGTTGTTGGAACGCCACCACCACCTTTTCGCGGCGTTCGCATGGGTGCCGATGTTCTCGTTGAGTCCGGCGCAGTTGAGGGCAAGCGCATCGTTTCTCCGGTAAAGTTCGCGGGAGCCGCGGTTGGTGTTGCGCCCGTACAGATAGAGATCGGCGTTGTTTTCGAGTCTCCGGGCGGTGTTTGCCGTGGCAATGAGGATGACGCCATCTTTTTTTTTCTTTTCCGTAGAGCTCCTGCGGGAAGCCGGCCTCTCTCTGAATCCGCGCCATGTATTCATCGCGAACCTGCGGACGGATCCCCGAGGTATTGAATGCATTCCGCTCCGCCGTGGCTTTCGCCGGCCACGAGAAGAGTTTCCACTTCTGCTTGCCGGAGCTGACGATCTGCCGCATTTCGAGCAGTTTCTCCCGGATCTTTCTGCCGCGCCATCCGAACCACTGTTCTCTGTATTTTCCCGTCAGAAGTTCATAGCGTGCGGCAAAACGCTCTACGCCGGTACGCGGCAGGTTGAGCCGGACTCCCGTCTCCTTCTCGAACTGCTCCACGGAGTCATCGTCATAGCCGACCTCCGCGGCCTCCATATTGCTGTACGAAGGGAATCCGGGCAGCCACCAGCTGCCGTTCAGCGTGACGAGCCCCTCCACATCGCCGACCCCGTCATAGCGTGCGTAAAGCTCTTTCAAAAGGTCGGTAACGCTCCACCAGACAACTGGATTCATGCAGTTGAGCCCCATTCCGTTGTAACCGATCACCTGCCGTCCGAAGCGGTCGATCATGTAGACGGAACGCTTCCTGCCGGCATGAACCTGCGCGTCGGTGGTGTCGAAAGCGCCCATTGCGTCAAGTGCGGAGGAACGCATATATTCAAAACCGACAAAGGTCTTGATGTTGTTGTGCCGGTACAACTTCAGGAGCGCGTAATAGTAGTCGAACCGGTCGTTGTTCAGCACGCTTCGGGAGTGGCGCGAAGAGAAGACTCCGTTCTCGTACATGTAGGCCCCTTCGACGCTGGCGTTATGCCCCTGAAAGCGGAGGAACTGAATCTTCCGCGCGATCGCCCGGTAGGCATTGAGCCAGGCCCCGTCGTAATACTGCACCAGGTGAGCTTCCGTCCCGTAGGCGACCGCGTCCCGGTAGGATCCCCAGGCGTTGAAGATGAGCCGTTCGTTGTGATTTCCGTAGGTGCGGTCGGTCTTCGGCAGTTTGAGAGCGGGCAGTCCGCCCTCGACCGCGTAGATGTTGATCTCGCAAACCGCCGCCGGAATGCCGACCCGTCCGTTCTGGACAAGCAGTGTGGTGTTCTTCGTGCCGGGGAAGAAGACGTAGCGGAACTTTTTCTTCCCGTTGCTGAGCGGATACAGATCTCCCGTGGAAACCGTTCCGCTGGCGTTCGGCCACGCCTTGCTGCCGACAGGGGGAGTGTTGTGCTCCATGCCCACCGGAATGGTTTCCAGAACCGCGCTGTAGATATAGCGGTCCGCGTCGTCCGGAATGACCAGTTCCGCAATCATCGCCTCTCCGGTGGAGGGCAGATCCAGCTTGTAGCAGAAGTAATCCAGCAGACCGCGGCCGGTTTCCCGATATGTCATGCCGTTCCGGGTGACAACCTTCCCGACGTTGAGAGCCGGTTTGGAGATTCTGCCGGTATGATCCAGGAAGGTGTCCGGTGCGGGATTCGGATCAGTACAGTCGATCTTCTGAACGAGCCGGAGGCGTTTTTCCAGTTCCTGTTCGAACTCCTTGAGTGCGAACGCATCCTGTGCGATCGGCCCGGCGATGATCATCTCGCCGCGGCGGGAATCGAGCGTCTTCTCTCCGGAGCAGAGCGTCCAGAGTGTACGGTAGGCGCCGGTTTTCCGCAGTTCCGGCCGGACGGTGAATACCCGGAAATCGCCGTCCACGCGCGATTGCTTCACCGTCAGCGTCTCCTGAAGCTGATTGCTGTCGGCTTCCCGAATCTCCAGTTTGAGCACAGGATCCGCCAGTCCGGCCGGGACGCGCACCTGCCACGCAATCTCTCTGTCATAGTCGAAAACAGGATATTTGACCCCCTCCTCGCGGACGTCGAGAAGCCCCATATGATCGGGCGCAAATCCGGCGGAAATCTGCGTCCGGTTCGGCAGATAGGAGAATCCGGCCGGCCGGAGCACAGGAGCTTTCCAGGAGGTTGCGGCAAACTCCGGCTTCTCCCATCCGGCGGGCGCCTGATAGCTCCACCGCCACTCCCGGTCGCCGGGAATGCGCAGGAGTTCGCCGTTGCGCCCGATGACGACCCCCTCCAGCTGAATGGAGGAGTTCTGCGAGAGACCGCCGTAGAACTGGTCGCGGAAGGCAATCACATTCTTCCCCTGCCGGAGGTGCTTTGCAAGATCGAAGGTCTCGACGCCGGTCCGTAAAATGTGCTGACCGGAAGCAATTTTGACGCCGTTGACGAAAAGGTCGTAATTCCCGGTCTTGTGCATCCAGGAAAGTTTGGCGGCAATCGGCCGGAAGGGAATCTCGATTTCCCTGCGCCAGAAAAGATTTCCGGAAAACGGCACAATCCGGATCGATTGGATACGGACATTCGCCCCGGGGGTGCGGCATTCGATTTTCAGCCCCTGTGCGATCTGAGGAACCGGGTACCCGATCCACCCGATCTTGCGGACAAACTTCTGCGGTCCCTTCCCCGTAACCGAGAAGAACTGATTGTTCGCGTAGAACTTG
>OIWS01002997.1_pt1 | contig 12798 bp, 14 predicted proteins | sample 1587611 | NCBI WGS metagenome assembly OIWS01 (sample SAMEA3888919, study PRJEB22519) | human gut metagenome | biome: human gut; feature: human-associated habitat; material: faeces | place: Denmark | collected 2010 | reverse complement strand
TGCTGCGGCGATTAGACAAAAAAGCAGGGGGCCAGCGCCCAGGAATGGTAGGCGCCGTTAGTGTCGGCGCTGCCGTCGGTGTCGACACGACAGAAATAGTAGGTGGTGCTCGAATAGACGGAACGGCACCACACATTGGCCGCCGTGCCGGTGGCGTTGTGCTTATAATGCACCCTGCTGTTTCCGGCCCTGTAATAATCATATTGGGCCTGGTAATTCTTCTCCGCGCTGTTGGCGTAGGTTCTGGCCCCGTGGTATTCAAACTCCGAAAGCAGCGGCAGCAGATCCGTGGTGCTGGTGACATAGCTGGCGGTGTCACTTCCGCCGCCGGTGTTGTCGCTGTACTTGGTGGCCGGCTTCATAACCGCCCGGAGATCCGCCGGCAGGGCTGCCAGCAGGGTGTTGGCCGCGGGGCTGGTGGCGCTGGTGCTGTTGCTGCCCAGCACGGTCTTTCTCATGTGGCTGTTATTCCACCCGCCGCTGTTCGTGTATGACGTGTTCATGGTAAAGGCGCCGGTGGTGCTGGTACTGTTTCCGTAATTGCCGTCTACCAGGCCCACCAGGGTGCCGTTGATCTTACCGATCTGGAAATGGATCCGGTTGCTGCCCTCACGGCTGGCGTTGTGGTTGAAACCCAGGATAAACACGGAAATGGCCAGATTTGAGATCGTCGTGGCGCCCACCTTGCCGTTGATCGTGATCCCCTTGGCGTCGCCAACGCTCCAGTAATTGGACCCCTTTCCGGCGTCGGACACGGCGCGGATCGTTGCCCAGCTGTTGGAGGCCAGCGTGTTGGAAATGCTGGTGACCGTCACCGGGGTGGTGGTCGTCTTGGTCACGCCGCCCTCGGAATAGCTGACAGTGACCGCCGTGGTGTTGGCTGCCATGGTGGTGGGGCTGCAGGTGTAGCCGGTGACGGTCTTTTTACTGCCGTCTGCCATGGTAGCGGTGACCACCATTCCCGCGCTGTTGAACGTTTCGCCGGTGAAATAGGAGGTTTTCGTGGGTGCGTGGGTCACCGCGATACTGGAAAGGTAGTTGCTCACGGTAATGGCCTGGGTGCAGGTCTTACTCACGCCGCCCTCTGCGTAGGTAATCGTGATCGTGGTATTAGACAGTCCCAGGGCGCCGGTGGGTGAATAGGTCCAGCCGGTCACCACGCGGGTGGCGTTGTCCGAATATTTGGCGGTAATCACCATTCCGGCGCTGCTGAACTTCTCCCCGTACTTGTAGGCGGTTTTCGTGGGTGCTGTCGTCACGGAAATGCTGGACAGGGTGCGGATCGTGATCGCCTGGGTGCAGGTCTTTGTGACGCCGTTTTCCGTGTAGGAGATCGTCACCGCCGTGTCCGTCTTGGAAAGGGCGCCGCTGGGGGTGTACGTCCAGCCTGTCACGGTCTTTTTGGTTCCATTGGACATGGTGGCCTCAATCACCATTCCGGTGGCGTCGAAACTCTCACCGATGTAATACGCGGTTTTGTTGGGTGCGGTTTTCACGGAAATGCTGGACATTTCCAGGACCGTGACCGCCTGGGTGGTCGTGACCGTCACGCCCGCCCGCTGGTATTTGATCGTCACCGCCGTGGTGCTGGCTGCCATAACGGTGGGGCTGAACGTGCAGCCGTCCGTTACGTCCTCCGTGGTGCCGTCGGCATAGGTGGCGGTGACCACCAGGCCGGTGGGGTCGAATGTTTCCCCCACGTTGTAGGTGGTTTTCGTGGGTGCGTGGGTGACTGCCACGCTGGAGGTAATCACCAGATCCACGTTGTACTGCATGGCGCCGGTGACCTCCACCACGGCGCTGGCCGTGTGGCCGTTCAGGGTGGCGGTTACCTCCCAGGTGCCGGTGTTCTCCGGCAGGGAGAACTTGGTGGAACCCACGCCGTTCAGGGTGGTTTCTCCGTCCGTACAAACCACCGCCGCGCCGGCGCAGGTCGTCACGTTGATACTGGCAGACTGGACGCCCAGGGCCTCCTTTAGCTTTTTCAGCGTGACCTTACGGTTTTGCCCGTCAGCACCGGAGAAAAACGGAACCGTGTCCGTCAGGGCCATGGCGTTGCTTTCCGTCAGCACTTGGGTGGGCTGCTGGTAGTCCACGCCCGGCGTGGCCTTGGTCACGGTGGGGTTTCCCTTTGCGTCCTGGTCGCCTTTCAAAATGCCCTTGGCGGTGATCGTGTCCTGTTTCTTTTCCAGTTCCTTGTTGATCTTCTCAAACATGGCATTATGGGCGTTCGCGTCCTTGTCGTGCGCCTCCAGGTCCGCCTCCGACACCAGCACCTGCGAACTGGACAGGGTGCAGGACACTGTGGAGGCGTCGCCCACGATAATGGGCACGGTAATGTTTTTTTCCACCGTTTCCACCGACGCCACGGGGATAAAGTCCGCCGTGTCATAGGCGTTTTGGTAGCAGTAAAGAATGTCGTGGCTGCGGTCATTGGGGTAATCGGGATCCGCCGCAAACACGCCGATCTCGCGCCAGTAAAAACCCTCCTCCAGTTCTGCGTTGGAGAAATGGCCGGACACGTCGGCGTACTGCTCCGCGTTGTTTTTCACCGCGGCGTCAATGGTCACCACGGCGCTGACAAGGGCCGTCATAGCGGAGATCGGGCCGCTGATTGTGCCGTTGCCCAGCTGAATGGTTGTGAATTTGATCCCCTCACCGGCCATATTCCTGTAATACAGGTTTTTGCCGGCGTCTGTCAGTTTCGGGGCCTGAAACATGGCTGATAACCTCCTGTTACATAGTCGCCCTTTGCAGGGTGATAAAATCGCCCGTGTGGATCCAATGGCCCACGAATACCTCCGCCGGAGGTGTGGACAGATCCAACACGATTTCGTCCAGCCAGGCGGAAAGGCGCTTGACGGTGCCCAGCACCCGCTTGAACTCCTCCACGTCGTCCGACGTAATGGCCGGGTTCGTGGTGTATGCCTTAAAGTGATAGGGTTTCCCGCCGTATTCCCACCACTCGCTGATATGACCGGCCTGGAAAATGGTTTCAATAATCCGGTTCACCGCTGCCGGGGTGCCCATCTGCGCGTAAAACAGCAGGCTTTCCGCGATCAGGGTTCGCTTGACCTTAATGGAAAAGTTTTCGTCATAGGACGGGGTACGCAGTTCCACGGCCAGCAGATCCAGCACCTTTTCCGGCACAGCATAGATCGCCGCATAGGTGCGGGCGCCGTCGGCATAGGCCAGCAGCTTCTCCACCTGCCTGCCCACGGCGTAGGCAAGCGCCTGGATCTCCGGTTGCTCTGCCAGGTTCTCCGGCATAATGTCCGTGAAGCGGCTGCCGGAAAGTTTAATCATCTTCCAGCCCTCCATACGTCACGGTGGCCGATCCGGTCAATGCTGCCACCTTGGTGGCGGCCACCGCCGCGAACGTCGGCGCGGTCACGGTGACACGCTTGGCGCCTGCCTCCATGACCATGGCGGCCAGTTGCGACGGGTTCACGTCGCGGCCTATGGTGCGCTGCCAGGTTTTATATTCCTCCACGGCCTGGGCCACCGCCGCCTGGATTGCCACCGCTCTGGCGCTGTCGCTGCGGTTGATGTAATACGTCAGGTTAATGCTGTATGTGACCTCCTCCGGGGCTTTCACGGTTAGCTTGTCCGTCATGGGGCGGATCGTCTTGCCGGAGAGGTACGCCTGCAGGCCGGAGATCATGGCCGCGCCCGGCTTGGAACCGTCGGCCATGATGAAAACAATATCCACCTGGCCCGCTTCGTGGTCGCTGGTTGCCACCACGTCACCAATGGCGGCGTTGTACTTCTTGGCGTGGTACAGGTATCCGTCCTCCGGGCCTGCCGTAGAATAGGCGCCAGGGGCCAGGTAAACCCGCTCCGCCAGGCTTTCGTCGTTCTCCACGTCTGCGCCGCCCTCCGTGGTGTTCTGGTTCACGGCGCTGGTAATGTAGGGAACGGGATCCACGATGGTGGACACCTCGCCAGGCGCCAGTCCGTTGCCCGCGTTGCCTGTTGCGGTACACTCCGCCAGCACGTCCACCGTCAGGCTGCCCGCCGGGATCTCTGCGTACTCCATCGTGCTGAAATAAATGGAACCGCTGGAGGAAACCCTGGTGCCCGCCGGGATCGGTGTGGCCAGCGTCCTGGTGGCCGACGCGGTAAAGCGGATCGTGGTCGTGGCCGCCTTGGCCGGTTCTCTGGTAACGCCTTTCAGCAGCGCCAGATTGTCCAGGAACTCCGAATAGGAGTATTTCAAAAGGCTTTGCTTGCCCGCTCGGTCAACGTACTGCATGGCTTGGTAAATCTGCGCCGCCGCCGAATACAGGATCATGCGGTGGACAGAGGCGCGGCCCAGGGACACCTTGCTGCCCGTCGCTTGGAGCATGAACGCCTCAAAGTCTGCCACCATATCCCCGCGCACGTCGTCAATGGTCTTGTTGTCGATGAAAGACACGTCCGGGGTGTTCTGAATTGCGGAAATATCAGGCACTTGTTATCACCACCTTGGGAAAAAGTTTTCCGGTGTTGCCGCCGGTCCAGGTCACTTCCTGCACCCGCACCTCCGGTATGAATTTGGACACCTTTTCGGTGACCTCCGCCGTGTAAAGGCTCTTTGCGGCCTCTGGCGGCATATCCACAAAATCCATGTTCAGGCCGAAAGCCCGATCCAACGGCATGGTGCCCTCCCGTGTGGACAGCAGGAGGGCCAGCTGCCGATCCAGTTCTGCCAGCCAGTCCGCCGTGAACGTATATTCCAGCTGGAAATTGAAAAGGTCGTTTTCGTTCATGCGTATTCCTCCAGCGAAATTGTCAGGGTAGCCTTGGCCAATTCTCCGCGGCTGTAAACCTTGTCCCAGGCTTCACTCGATCCTGTAACGCGGAACGGACGGCGGCCCACCAGTCTGCCGCCGATCACCAGGTACTCCGCCGAACCTCTTTCCACCATGCGCTCCACCATGTCCAGGATCCGCCGCGGCTTCACGCCCAGGGCAGCGGACAGGTGAATGGTCAGGCTTATGGTCTGGAGGCCAGGCCCTAAAAACTCCGCTTTCGGCTTCACGCCTAAAACTTCGTGTTCGGTCCAGCGCCCGGAAACCTCGCGGCTCATGCTCTCAAAGGTCAAAACCCTGTTGTCGCTCACCTCAAAAATGATTTTGCGCCCCAGCGTTCCGATCATGTGTAAATCGCCTCCTTACGATGGCCCGGAGGTTCCGCCGCCCATGCTGTCCGTGTGGGTGTGGTTGTCCAGGGAAACCCCGCCGGCGGTCACGTCGCCGCTGACGGTCACGGTTCCGTCAATCACCAGCTTGGCGGCCTTGATGGTCATGGTGCCGTCCTTATAGCGGATCATGGCCTCACCCGGCGAACGGGCCAGGTCTTTGCGGTAAAGCCCTTTGGAACCCTCCGGGGGCTTGTTCTTTTCGCTCCACGGTCGTCCCAGGACCACGCCCGCCTCCGTGCCGTTGGAGAGGTGAAGCACCATAACCATGTCGTCCACCTCCGGCATGAAATACTCCGATGAAATCAGGGGAATGGGGGCGGTCACGGCGTCGTCCTTTTCGTGGTACACCACGCGGACCGTGCCCGCGGCGTAATCAATGGCTGAAATCTTACCCAGCCGGATATTGTTTTCCATGCGTTCCTCCTCGCGTCATTCCTCCACCAGCGACATTTCCAGGTCCATGGTGTAGCCGCCGGATCCGCTGACGTTGTGGGTAATGGTGTCAATGTAATACTTGCCGGACAGCTTCCCCAGGCCCACCACCTGGACGCATTGGGAGGCCACCAGAGAGGCGTTTCCCACAATGGTGGCGGAAAGTTTGGTCTTTCCGTGGTTGGCCTTGGCCACCGCCGCCTTGATCTTCCGTTCCGCGTCTGCCTTGCTGTCGGCCTTGCCGCTCTGCTTTAGGATCCGGCTGCCCTTGCCCACGGTCACCTTGATTTCCTTTTCCGTGGCCGGGCTGGTGTATGTGAACTCTCCGCCGGTGTAGGTGCCGGCCTGATCCTGCTGCCATGACCAGGATTTCATACTGGACGGGGACAGCACCGCCGCCGCGCCCTTTTTCTTGTATGCCTCCCGGTCATACACCACGATCTTTTGGGCGTAGACTTTCATGGCCAGCCCGTAGGTGTTGCACAGGTTCATGTAAAATTCACAGTCGGTTTGTTCCGATTGCTCCACGCTCTTGATCGTGAACAGGGCGCCCTCCACGTCCCAGGCCAGCGCGATCCCGGCGCGGCCTGCGATCTCGGTTCCGATCTCTTTTATGGTCACGTTTTCCCAGGTCTTTGTCCGCTGGGTGGTGGTGAAACTGCTGTCCAGCGGCGTGGAGATTGCGGAAATGCTCCCGGAAACAGGCCAGCCGGAAAAGCTGAAACTGTCCACGATAAAGAAACCGCACGGCAGGATCCGGTTGTCCCCGGAATACTGGCAGTTCAGCGCCCGGATCGTCGCGGCCAGGGTGTCACCGGCGACGGGGATCCACGCCCCCGTCCACCGGCGATCCCGGTCTTGCAGCGTAATGTCCAGGCTGTCCGCCTCTCCGCTGGCCGGATCCGTGTATGAAATATCCGTCACGAAACCGGAAATTTCCGCCGTGGCTGCGGTTCCGTTGTAAATCAGGTCTACATACGCCCGCCGTGTATTCATACCTTGCTCCTCCAGATCGGCAGGTCATTGGCCGCGGTCTGCTCCGGCGGGGCCGGGGTCTGGAGGACCACCCCGGCGTCAAACACGAACGTGTCCAGCAGCGGGAAATTGTTTTCCATCAGCCAGCCGGTGTATTCTTCATCGCCGTACACCTCATAGGCGATTTTGTCCCATACGTCCCCCTGCTTGGTGGTGTAGGTGCTTTCCATGGTGTGGTCCTCCTCTTATGCCGGGCTGAATTGCTTGCGCTTCTCCTCGGCTTTCATCTGCCTATACAGTTTCTTGAACTCCGCGAAACTGATCCGCCCGGCCTCCTCGGCCTCCTCGCGGCTCGGCGTCCCGCCGTAGAAATTGAATACCGGGGAGAAAACGACGGTTTCACCGCCGCCGCCCGTTCCGCCGCCCGGTGTCGGCTTCGGCTTCGTCCATTCGTCCAGGAGGGCCGCCAGCTTGGACAGCGGCAGCACCGCCTCCGGCTCTCCGCCCTCACCGATCTGCGCCAGCGTGGGCGCCGTGGCAATACCACCGGCAGCCAGGGCGGGGATCGTCGGAATGTTAAAGCCCAGGGTTTTCCCGCCGACGCCCGGAACCCAGTCCGGGATCGTCACGGAAATGCTGTTGATCTTCTCCAGCACCCAGTTGATTGCGGAAATAACCCCGTTTATGGGGGCTTTCGCCAGGTTCACGATCATGCCAAACACGTTTCCGAAAATGGCCACGATATTGTCCCAGGCGGCGCTCCAGTTGCCTGCAAATACGTTCTGCACAAAGTCAATGATATTGGCAAAAATGGCCTTGACGTTTTCCCAGGCCGCCGAAACACTTTTCCACCACCCGCTCAAATAAGCGGACAGCAGGGGGAAATTAGACTGGAACGCAGAAACCAGGTTCGCCACGGCCTCGGAAACGCCGGTCTTGATGTTTCCCCATACCTCGGAGATCTTCGCGCCCAGTTCCACGGCCTTGGCCTTGATCTTGTCCCAGTTCTTATAAATCAGGACACCAATGGCAACAGCAACAGCAATAGCCGCCGAAATCGCCAGGAACTTGACTGTTAGCAGTTTTGAAGCATTGGCCAGAGTTGCGCCGCCTTTGCTTGCGGCCTCCCATACGGTTTTCAACTCCTTAACTGCCTTTATGGCTGTTGCAGCTGTTTTCATAGTCTTAAATGCCACGGTTGCGCTTGCGATACCCGCCGCCAGCGCCAGGATCAGGGTGCGGTGTTCCGAAATCCATTTTGCTACGGTTTTTGCCGCCGGAATGATGGTGCCGGTCATGTAGCCGCCGATCTTCTCCAGTGCCTCCGAAACCACCGGCAGGGCCGCCTCTGCGAACTCCCGCACATACGGCAGAATGTTGGTGCCCAGCTGCGTCAAGAAATTGGCGCCCAGGTTTTTAATCATCTTAATGTCGTATTTCAGGTTGTTGGTCTGCCGCTCAAAGGCGGTATTTGCCGCGCCGGTGGCTTCGTACATTTCCGCCGTCTTGCTGGTCAGGTTTTCGGCCTGGTTGCCTGCCATAGCCAGCACCGCGGTTTGTGCCTCCACAGAGGAGAACAGGCCCGCAAACGCCAGTTCGTTGCCTCCCACAGCGTCCTTTAGGGCGTCCAGAGATCCCTGCAGGCCCTTGCTTTCAAGCAGCGCCTGGCCGCTTTCATAGCCCATGTTTTTAAGGGCGGCCTGCATATTCTTGGACGGGGAGAGGAACGCCTGCATTGTGGCTTTCATCTGCGTAACCACTTCCGCCGTGGAACCTGTAACGCCGGTCAGCGTGGCCATGGCGCCCCATAGCTGTTCTTGCTCCAGCCCCAGGGTACTGGCCAGGGGAATGACCTTGCCCATGCCTGCGGCCAGTTCCGGGAAAGAGGTCTGGCCCAGTCTTACGGTGGCAAATGCCAGATCCGCCGCCTGCTGCACCGCCTCCGCGGAGGTATCGCCGTAACCCTTGGTTACGGCAGAAAGTAGGTTGATACTGTCCGTCGTGGTCGCGTTTCCCGCCGCCGCGGATTTTGCCGCGGTTTCCAGAATGGCCGCGGCGTCTGCGCTGTCACCGAAAGCAGAAACCACCTGATACATTCCGTCCGTCAGGTCAGCCGTGGCCACGCCCGTGCGGTTGGAGATTTCCAGAACCTGATCCCCGATTTCCGCCGTTCGTGCGGCCACCTCTGCCTCCGTGCCGGTCAGCAGCGTGGAAACGTTGGCCAGCTGGGCCTCATACTCCGCCGCGGATTTCACCGCAGCGGTTCCCAGGGTCGCCACAGCGGTGGCGGCTGCTACCATGGCACCGGCAGCGATCTTTCCCGCGGTCTTTGCTGTCTGCCCTAACGACGCCAGATCGTTGCTTGCGCCTAAACACGCTTTATTCAGCGAACTTTCTTTCTTGGCGCCTATGCTAATCATTAGTTCGTACAGTTTATTTTTGCCGGCCATGTTTTGCCACCTCCTCCGCGTACTGCGTCACCGTGTCCGCCAGTTCGTTCAAGTCCGAAACGGACAGGGCCAGAAGATAATCCAGCCCTGTCCGCAGTTGTATGGACAACCCGACGCAGGCCCTGTTTATGACGGCGGGCGTTAGTTGTCCCCATCCCCGCCGTAAAGAAAACCCACGACAATGCCTTTCAGCTTGATTGCCTCCTTTGCGGGGAGGCGCTCGAAAAACTCCAGCGGCAGGTGGGCGACGCGGGCCGCCATGAACTGGGCGTATTCCAGCGTCATTTCCACGGTTGCGGGGTTCGCCGCCGGGTTCTTCTTCGTCACGAAACGGCCCACGACCTGCAGGTCTGCCGCCGTGGTGTCCTCCAGGCCGGACAGGTCCACCTCTGTGTACGTCTGCCCCTCAAAGGTGAAAGGCTTGTCCAGCTTCATAACCAGGGCGTTTTCCTCCGCCGCGGTGTTTTCGTCGTTCTCCGCCAGCAGGGCGGTGTCCATTCTCTTTTCGTCGCTCATGTCAGCACATCTCCTTGATCTTGGCCAGAACGTCCACGCCGTTGACCTTGTAAACCTCGTTCAACTTGTCCAGTTCCACCACGGTCTTGCCGTCCACCTCAATGAGAATGTAAAGAGTGGTCAGCGTGATCTTAGTGTCCATGGAACTGCCTGCCTTGACCTTGCCGGTGGTCAGCTTTCCGCCGCGGCCACGAACCACCACACGCATGGGTCTGAACTCAATATCGCCCTCGGTGTTGGTGGTCTGCTGTGCGCCGCGGATCTCCAGCTGCACGGCCTTGGTCATGTCCATCATGTCGGCGGTTTCCTTGTCCAACAGACGGAACGGGATTTCCAGTTCCTGATTGCTGAAATAGCCCACGGTGGGGTCGTCGATCTCACCCAGGATCCCGGCGCCGGTCACGGTTTCGCTGGACGGCTCAAAGTCCGGCAGCGTCATTTCCTCACCGACACCCAGCAGGCGGTTTCCCTTGTTGTAGACGTTGTAACGATTGATCTTAGTGGGGATCGTGTTCATCTTTATTCACCTCCGATTGCGCTTTTCAGGGCGGCCACGTCATATTCGCGGACATTCTCGATATATTCCGCAGGAATGTACGGGGCCAGGTAGGTGTGTGTGGTCAGGTGGCCGTCCAGCAGGTTGGTAACGGGGTTTTCGTCGCTGCGGAACTCCACGCGGTAACCGGCGCAGTAGTCGCGGGCAACGTAGCCGTTGCCGATAATGTTTTGGCTGTCCACAATAGACTGGATCAGGCGCTTATTGCCCGGCTTGTCAACTTTCTGGAAATAAGTCCGAATGAAATTATTTCCGTCCCAGTCAAAGAAACGGCGCACAGCCCACCAGCGATCTTTCGGATCCGTGGTGGAGGGATAGGCCGCGGTGTTGTTGCCCCAGGACTTGAACCCGTCGGCATTAACCGCGGTAATGACGCCGTTGGCGTTCAGCACGTCGTTGGCCTGCTGCTGATCCAGCGCCACCGTGGTGCCGTCTTTCAGAACCGTGGCGGTGATCCGCAGGTCCTTATTGGACGGGCTTTCGTAGGGCACGTCTGCGTTGTTGGCGTCCGTGTAGGCCGTCAGGGCGGCAAACATGGCGGAGAAATAATATTTCTTCTCGCCCACGGCCACCATGGGCCACAGGGCCGCCGCATGGGCGGAACTGGCGCCCAGGGCTTCCTTGGCGCCCTTTACGCTGGTGTAAACCACCGCGCCGTCACTGTCCGCGGAAATGTCCAAAAGGCAACTGCAATTAAAATTGCCGTTGATGTTCTCGGTCTTGGCCTGGAGGGCTGCCGCTACGGTGGGGGTGTGGCTCCAGCCGGGTGCCAGGATCAGGCCGGGCACCATGCCCAGGGTGGGGTAAATCTGGCGGATCAGTTCCAGGCCGGTTTCCTTGCCGGTGGAGGTGTCCACGCCGCCCACAATGTCGGCAGCGGTCACGCCGGAGGGTTTCAGGCTGGTGCTGCTCACGGTCAGACTGCTGGCCTCCTTGGCCGCCGTGGAAAGCAGCGTAATGGCCACGCTGCCGTCGTCCTCATGTGCCGCCTCGTAGTCGCTGCCGGCCACCAGGGTGGCGCTGCCGTTCTTCACGGTCAGGGTGTTCAGCAGCACATATTTCTTGTCATACAGCACCACGCCGTCCACAACGTCGCAGCTTTCCGCCTGGTTCTGCGTGACGTGGGCCGCCTTATTGGGATCCAGCACGTTCACCAGGATAATGGGCGCAACGTTGAAAACCTGGAAACAGGCGCTAATGCTCTGGCAAAGGGTGAAGTTCTCGAAATCGTCCGAATAGCCGACGGCCTCCACAGCCTCCATGTAGCTGTAAACCAGCTTGGGGGTGTTGACCGCCGCCGCGGGGTCTTTCGCCAGGTGAATGGGCGCCGTGCCGAAAATGACCTGCAGGCCAGCGCTGCCCTGAATGGGTACGGTCAGGCTGGTGGCCTGCTCGGTGTTATATACACCGTGTTTGTATGCCATGTTGTTCTACCTCCTGTTTAGTGTTTGACCTGTACCAGACGATACAGGCGGGAAATATGCCCCGTGCCGCTCCGCAGGTTCTTCATGGCCTCCGGTAACTGCTCCAGGGGCACCACCAGGCCCTCCATGGCTGGCTGCTTCACGATAGCCTCTGCCAGCGCGGTGGGGATCCCGTTGGTGTATGCGGTGTACTGCTTCGCCACGCCCGGAATGGACGGGCCGCAGTAAACCACGGTGGTGGCCTGTTCGGCCTTTTTGGGTTTCGCCATTATGTTTCTGGCACCTCCTTGAAAATCGCCGGTGCGTAGAACGGCAGCCCCACAGCGGCGAAATAATACGGGTGTGTGTCCTCCTCCTGGGTCGCCCACCGGATCGGGTGCTGTGCTTCATAGCGGTTTGCCACGATCCCGTCACGTTCGTAATGCCTCACGATCTCGTTGACAATGTGGAGGGCGTCGCGGTAGCCCTGGCGGTTCGGGTCCGGGTCGCACACGCAAATGACCATGACCACGTTTACGGTCTGCCGTGCGTCCTGCGCCGTCACCTCTCCGTCCGAAAGTTTCACGGCCACATAAGGCTCCGGCGGCGCTTCCGCGTCGGTTTCTTCGTCGTCACCCTCACGAATGGGGAGACCCTGCGGGACGATTTTCACCGCCCGCTCGACGCCCAGGGAATTGGTCAGGGTATAGTGGGAAAAAAGCTGTTTCAGGTCCTCCACAATGGCGTCCTGCAAAAACTCTTGTGTCACGCGGTTGCGCCTCCTTGACTTGTTTCCGTTTGTCACTTATAATTGCGGTGTGGTAATAATCAGCATAATGTGGTAATAATCAGCATTGGAGGAAATAGAAATGGGAAAGCCTAAAACTGTCATAACTGAAAACGGGGCCGTTTATCAGCTATCAGATCCCAGCGCCCTGCGGTTGGTGTATAGAATTGTTGGCGTGGCTTTGATCTTAATGGGGGCTGTGCTGACGTTGATTTCCCCCGCCGGTGTAGCTTTCGCGGCGCTCGGTTTGGCGCTTGTCTTTTGGTTGCCCAAAAAGATCCAGCCAGCAAAGAAATTTCTTCGCTTCACCGGTACGCCATGCGCCGGAAATTGCACGTTTGGGCATTGGGATCCCAAAGTACACACCGGGCAGGCGCAACTTGAACGCTTTGAAAAAGCTGTTCATCAGCCTATGGCCATACTGTCCTATAACGCCCAAAATGGTTTTGCGGAAATAAAGGGATCTGGTTCCGACACCTATATGACAAGCCTTG
>OIWS01002995.1_pt1 | contig 12808 bp, 8 predicted proteins | sample 1587611 | NCBI WGS metagenome assembly OIWS01 (sample SAMEA3888919, study PRJEB22519) | human gut metagenome | biome: human gut; feature: human-associated habitat; material: faeces | place: Denmark | collected 2010 | reverse complement strand
GGCAAAACTGTTGCGACAGGTGCAAAAATCGAATGCGACGGCTACAGAAGCTATAAGAACCTGTCTGGCGTGGAGCTGGACGCGAAACAGTATGAACCTGGCGACTTGCACTGGCTGCACAAAGCCATCAGCAACCTGAAAGCATTCCTGCTCGGCACTTATCACGGCCGCTGCACACAGCTTCAGTCCTATTTGGACGAGTTCTGCTTCCGCTTCAATCGCCGAAAAGCCGGAGATCAGATCTTCAGCCGCCTCGCAAGAGCCGTCGCTACATCTTGTGCCCAGCTGTATTAAGCCGATAAGCACAAAAAACAATACATAATTGTCATGGCGCAAACAGACCCCTTTTTGGCACTATGCCCATTTGACAGGTCGACAAATGACGTGCTATCGTTTAATTGATACAAAAATACCGGCTGAAATGTGAGAAATGGATACGGCGTGCACAATTGCCGCCGATCCGGCCTTGTTGAGGGATTCGATATGATCAATCAATGCTATGAATACGAAGCAGCACATACAATCCAGGACGTGCTGTCCTGCAATGGGGACTTAAACATTGCGCTGGTTGCGGACTCGCATCTGGACAATTCCGTCCCGGCTACCATTGAGAACATCTCCGCAGTCGATCAGGCGGTACATTTTGACTGCTGCATCCATCTGGGTGATTTTCTCGCCGGTGAGATCGGCAGACGGTACGCAAAGCTTCTGCTGCGGCAGCAGCTCGCGCTGTTCCGGCCCACTGTTTCGAGCGGACGCTTCTTCCCGGTGCAGGGCAATCACGACGCATGCAGCGGGCCGTATTCCGCGCGGCTCTGGCCGGAGGCTGTCGGCTTTTTGGACGCGGAGCAGGGTGTCTGCCGTCCGGCGCAGAAGCCCTATTATTATGTAGATATTGCAAAAGAAAAGGTTCGCCTTGTGTTTGTTTGCTCGTATTATTACGAGCACCGCGGCGGCGGTTCGGTCATGATCTTCGGATACGAGGAAGAACAAATCCAGTGGCTGCAAAACGAGGTGCTGGTTTTGCCGGCGGACTGGACGGTGATGCTATTCTCGCATGACGCGCCGTTTTCTGCATTGCTGTTCGATGAGAAAACTGCACTCGAAAAGAACGACATCGTCAACGGCAATCAGATCTTTCGTGCATTGGAGCAGTGCCGAAAGCAGTACGGCTTCGACACGGCTGGATGGTTCATCGGCCACTATCACGGGGATCGGATTAAGACGCTTTTCGGGATCCCATTTGTCATTACCGCGTCACAGACCGCATACGACCCGCAGCTGTTTGATGACGACGTGCGCTTCTGGGAGAGAGAGCTGGGCACGCCGAGCGAAGATCTCTGGGATGCGCTCGTTCTGAAAAAGAGTGAACGCCGGGTCTATCTAAAACGCTTCGGCGCTGGCGAAGACAGAATCGTTCATTATTAAATATAGATGGAGGCATCCATATGGAACCACATTTTGCGGACAATTGCCGGTCGCTGACAGAAAAGCTCCATGCACTCCGGGAGCCGGACGATCTCTGCTTCGCGCTGCTTGCGGGAACGGCTGTGTCGGATTTCGCGGATCATACGGACGAAAACATCCGCGCGGTCGATGCGCAGGCGCATTTTGACGGCGTCATCCACCTTGGCGATATTTTAAACGGCAGCATCCCCGAAAATGCGTCCCGCTTTGTACTCTCGCAGGAGCTGGCGCGGTTTCAGAATGCAACAGCTTCCGGCAAGCTCTACATTGCCTGCGGCGACGACGATGGCTTTCGCAATGAGCGCTATGTCGGCCAAATCGTGACGGGCATTGTTACAGACGAGCGCTGGTATGAAGAAACGGCGTATCTGGAGTCTTACGTGAATTTGCACCGGCCGCGGAACAAGCCGTACTATTTTGTCGATTTTTATGACCGAAAGATGCGGCTGATTTTTCTCTCATCCCATCTGCCGCAGATCGACGAGCAGGAGGAGCTTTTTGAAAAAAGCTGTCAATACGGCGTGGAGCAGCTTGCGTGGCTCAAGACAGAGGCGCTCCAGCTTCCTGAGGGATGGGCGATATTCCTGTTTTCGCACGCGCTGCCAAAGTCGCGTTTTGAAACGGGTACTGACCCATGGAACTATATGGAATACGCCTCTGAGCCGGCCATGATGCTGCTGCGGCAGGTGCAAAAGCACGGTATCCGCATCGGTGGTTGGTTTGCAGGGCACTACGCCTGCGATTACGAAACTACGTTCTGTCACATCCCATATTTCCTGATCGACTCAGTCCGCCCGCAGCCGATAAAATCGCTGTTTCCGAACGTCAGGAAATGCACGGAGCGGGGCTTGGGCGCGGAAACAGAAGATTTATGGGACGTGCTGCTCCTGAAGCCGAATCAGCGGCGCATCTATCTGCTGCGCTTTGGCGCGGGAGAAGACCGCGTGTTTGACTATTGACCGGACTGGAAAGGATAAAGAAATGGAACATACTTTCAAGACTTTCGGCACGATGCTCGACTGCTCACGAAACGCCGTTATGACGGTGGAAAGCGTCAAGCGCTGGATCGATCTGACCGCGAAGCTCGGCTGCAATACGCTGCATCTTTATATGGAGGATACCTATGAGGTGGACGGCCAGCCCTATTTCGGCCATCTGCGCGGACGGTACAGCAAGGCGGAATTAAAACAGATCGATGCGTATGCGGCAGCGCACGGGATGCAGGTCATTCCCTGTATTCAGACGCTTGCCCATGTCAACGCCCTGTTCCACTGGCCGGTCTACCGGGAAATTCACGACGCAGCCGATATCCTGCTGACCGGCGACGAGCGCACCTATGCGCTGGTCGATGGAATGTTCCGCACGCTGCGCGAATGTCTGCGCACCAATATTGTGAACATTGGCATGGACGAAGCGGATCTGCTCGGCCTTGGCAAATATCTGACGCTGCACGGCTACCGCGATCGCTTCAGCATCCTGATGGAACATCTGCGCAGGGTGTCAGAAATGGCGAAAAAATATGGCTTCGAGCTTCTGATGTGGGGCGATATGTTCTTCCGTCTGGCGGGCGGGGATTACTTTACCAATTTCAATCAGGACCCGAAGCTCGGCGAAATTCCGGAGGAAGTCAGACAGCTGGTGCCGGAGAATATTCACCTGGTGTACTGGGATTATTTTAGCCGCGACCGGCAGAGCTATGAGAGAAATATCGACGCCCACAACGCAATCAAAAGCGGTTCGTGGTTCGCGGGCGGACTTTGGACATGGGCGGGCTTTGCGCCGCACAACACGTTCAGCATCGCGACTATGCGCGAGGCAATGAAAGCCTGCCACGCAAAGGGCGTTGAAAATGTCGTCATGACCATGTGGGGCGACAACGGCGCGGAATGCTCCAAATTTGCTGTGCTTCCGGCGCTGTTTACCGTCTCGCAGATGGCGCAGGACATTGACGATGTGGAAACCATTCACGCGAATTTCGAACGGGAATTCGGCATTCCGTTTGAGGATTTCCGCGCGCTCGACCTGATCGGGACGCAGAACGATTCCGCTGAGGCGATTTATAACCCGGAGAAATATCTGCTCTACTGCGACCCGTTCATGGGCCAGTTCGACAACCGCGTGAAGTCGGGCGACGCGGCTGGTTATGCGGACTGCGCCGCGAGGCTGGCCGTGTATGCGGATCACGCCGAATACGGCTACCTGTTCCGCTCCCTGCGGACGCTCTGCGCATTTTTGAGTGTGAAAGCAGACCTTGGCATCCGCACAAGGGCGGCGTATCTGTCCGGCGATAAAAAAGCCGCGAAGGCGCTCTGCACCGATTATGACGCGGCGCTCGAACGGCTGGACGCGTTTTATGCGGCCTATGAGCAGCAGTGGATGCACGAAAACAAGCCGCAGGGCTTTGACGTGATTGATCTTCGCATCGGCGGCCAGCGGCAGCGCCTGCTGCACTGCAAAGACCGTCTGTTGGCATATGCAGAGGGACGGCTTGACCGGATCGAGGAGCTGGAGGAGCCGGTTCTCGACTGCTGCTGCGAGGAAAAAGCCGACGGACAGGCGACACGGGCAATTTTCTGGCACGAGATCGCGTCGGCAAATGTCATTTGAGACAGGGCGGAGGATACAAAATGAACGTACAATATCATCGGTTGACAGATGCGGGCTTTGCCTATGCCGTCCGGATGCCGGAGCGGATGCACGCAGGTCTTCCAATGATTATCCAGCTGCACGGCGCAGGTGAACGCGGCGGTGGTGAGGATCTGGAGAAGGCTGAGATTCATGGACTGGCGAACATCCTGACAGAAACGCGGGAAGAAGACTGCGTGCTGATCGAACCGCGCTGCCCGGAAGGGTCCTTTTGGGTGGCGATGCTTCCGGAACTGAAGCGGTTCGTTTGCCGCATGATCGAAGCATACGCCTGCGACCCGGATCGGGTCACGCTGACAGGACTCAGCATGGGCGGATACGGCACATGGTTCCTTGCGATGGCGGCGCCGGAGCTGTTCGCGGCTATCGCGCCTTGCTGCGGCGGCGGAATGCCGTGGAACGCAGCGGTATTGACTATGCCGGTCTGGGCGTTTCATGGTGCGCTGGACGATGTCGTACCCCTGACGGAGACGGTCGATATGGTCAAGGCAATACAGCGTGCGGGCGGCAATGCAAGGCTGACGGTTTTTGGAGACTGCGGCCATGACGCATGGACGTATGCGTATGATGAAATGCTCCTGCAGTGGCTGCTGGCACAAAAAAGAACGGAGACGGACAAATGAACCCATACCGTTTTGAGAATCAGAATCGGGAAATTGTGCTGTCCCGGTACAATATGCCGACCCCGTGGATGAATTATTTGTCCAACGGGACGCTCCACGCGATGCTCTCGCAGGCGGGCGGCGGCGTTGCGTGGTACCGTTCGCCGCAGATCTGGCGCATCAACCACTACCGCTTCTTCCACCTACCGACCGACCGCAGCGGCTTTTATACCTACATCAAGGACGGCGATGCCGTCTGGTGCCCGACGAGCGAACCGTGCGCATGTAAGCCTGAGAAATGGGAGGCTGCGCACGGCATGGGCTACACCCGCTTTACGGCAGAACGTGATGGTCTGCGCACCGAGGTTACATATCTGGTTAGTCCGCTGAAAAACGTCATGCTTTGGCATCTGGAACTACGCTCCGACCGTGACCGGGATGTGACGATTTACCCCTACGTCGAGCTTGGCATGATGGAATTCATGCGCGAGCTGCAATGGCAGTGCTACAACAAGCACCAGCTGTCCGTCTACGAGAAGGACGGCGTGCTCATCTACCGCTACGGCGTGGAAAATCAGCCGAAGCCCGACGAGACGCCGCTGGTCTACTTCGCAAGCGATGTACCCGCCGCCGGGTTTGACTGCGACCGTGATGAATTTGTCGGCAGCTACCGCAGTGAGGAAGCGCCGGTCGGACTCGAACATGAACATCTGAAAAACTCCACACTCTTCGGCGGCGACCCGTGCTTCGCGCTGGAGCTGCCGCTGACGCTCCGCGCCGGAGAGACAAAATCGCTCAATATTTATCTCGGCACGGAGATGACGGAGAGCGAGATTTCCAAGTCCCTTGCCGCCTGCAAAGCCCCTGACTTTTTCACCGCGTCCATGCAGAAGCTGGCGGACAGCTGGGAGGACTTTTTCTCCGGCTTCCAGTGCAGCCTCCCGGACAAGGACGCGGAGACGATGATCAACATCTGGAACCCCTACCAGATGGAGCGGAACTTCCGCTTCTCCCGGAATATCAGCTATTACGCCACCGGCACGTTCCGCGGCGTGGGCGTGCGCGACACCGCGCAGGATGTTCTCGCCATGATCCCGCTTCAACTTGACCGGGCAAAAGAGAAATTTGAATTGCTCCTGACCCAGCAGTATCAGGACGGTCACTGCAACCACTATTTCTTCCCCACCGAGGGCTGGGAGCCGGTCACGCGCATCCACTCGGATAACCACCTCTGGCTGGTCATGGACGCCTATCACATTGCGCTGGAGGAGGGGAATGTCGCATATCTCGACACGCAGGCCCCGTATTTCGACGGCGGCAGCGGCACGATCTGGGAGCATATCAAGAAGTCTATCCGCTTCACCACGCAGAACATGGGCGCGCACGGCTTCCCGCTGATGCTCAGCTCCGACTGGAACGATATGCTCTATAAGGTCTGCCGCAAGGGGAAGGGCGAGAGCATCTGGACGGGGATGCAGTTTGCCGTCGCGCTGCGCATGATGCAGGAGCTGGCAGAGCGCATGGGTGAACCGGAGTTTGCAGCGGAATGCAAGGCGCTCTATGACCGCCAGCAGGCGCTTTGCCGCACGCTTGCGTGGGATGGCGCGTGGTTCCGCCGTGCCTACGATGCTTTCGGCAACCCTGTGGGCAGCAGGGAGTGCACCGAGGGACAGATCTTCATTGAGCCGCAGGGCATGTGCGTCATGGCCGGCATCGGCAAGGAGACCGGACAGGCCGCGCGGGCTTTGAAGAGCGTGGAGGAGCGGTTGGACACCAAGTACGGTGTCATGCTGCTGCAGCCCGCCTACACCACCTACCGCCTCAACCTGGGCGAAATTTCCAGCTATCCTCCGGGATACAAAGAAAACGCCGGCATCTTCTGCCACAACAACCCCTGGATCAGCTGTGCTGAGACGGTGCTGGGCCACGGCGACCGGGCCTTTGAGGTTTACCGCAAGACCTGTCCCGCCTACATCGAGGACATTTCGGAAATTCATCGCACGGAGCCCTACGTCTACAGCCAGATGGTGGCCGGGAAAGACGCCCCCACCTTTGGCGAGGCGAAGAACAGCTGGCTGACCGGCACGGCCGCCTGGACGTTCTTCAACGTGAGCCAATATCTCCTTGGCATCCAACCCACGCTGGACGGCCTCAAGATCGACCCCTGCATCCCCCACACCCTCAAGGGCTATACCGTCACCCGCCGCTACCGGGATGCCACCTACCACATCCGGGTGGAGAACCCGAGCGCGGTCCAGAAAGGTGTCGCCGCCGTGGTCTATGACGGCAAACCGCTGGAAAGCAATCGTTTGCCCATTGCCTCCCCCGGCACCACGGTGGAAGTAACCGTGACCATGGGCTGAGCATCCTTCCCCTTTCGACGCGGAAATCCCCCGACAGCTGTCGGGGGATTTTTCGATTCTGATTCTTTCTTCCCATTCCACCTCGCGGCTGGCTTTCATCCGCTTTTTATCCGCATACATGGCGTCATCCGCCTGCCGGAACACCTGTGCGGGAATCGGGTCAGGCTGGTCCTCGCTCCAGGCAAGGCCCAGCGCTGCCGAGACGGGGAACTCGCTTTCCGCGTCCGCCGCCGCGATCTCTTCCCGGATGCGGTCGGCGCAGGCCAGCAAAGCTTCCCGGCTCCCATTCAGGCTGACCACGAACTCATCACCGCCAATGCGGTAGCAGTTTCCTTTTTCTGCCGCCGCCCGCTGCAGGCACTGCGCCACCCGGTTGATGAGGGCGTCGCCTTTGGGGTGGCCGAGGGTGTCGTTCACCTTTTTCAGGTCGTTCACATCCACCATGATGTAGCCAAACGGAGCGGCAGACTGTTTGGTCTCCTGCGTCTCCCGGACAAAGGCAGCCCGGTTGCCAAGGCCCGTCAGCACATCCCGATACGCCAGTTTTGCGTACACGGCCATGTTGGCGTTCTCATTGATCTGTTCCAGAACGCGCTGCCCGGCCGTCTCAGCCAGCAGCAGGATGAACCCGAAGATGCCCAGCATATACACCGGGGAATATGGAAGTGAGCTGTCCAGATAGTAAATTGTGATCGCCAAAATGCTGCATACGGCAAACAGCACATATCCGGCCATGACACGGCCCAGCGCCTTGTTTTTGCCGCGGCGCATCTCCCGGAACCCGTGGTACAAAATCAGGGCGATGGTCACCGTCATGAGCAGATGTTCCGCCATGACCAGCACATTCAGGTAAGGCAGGCTGAAGATAAAGTTTGCCATCAGGAGCAGCAGCAGCCCGGAATAGAACGCCTGCAGGATTTCCAGCATCCGCCGTTTTTCGGGCAGAACTCCTATGGTAAACTGCAGCAGCGGCAGGTGGAGCGCGTAGAACGAAAGATAGGAGATCAGCCCCACCAAACCCGCTTTCTGGCTTACCAGCAGCAGAATTTTAGAATCGGTCAGCACCCAGACCCCGGCCAGCAGGATGTAGGCGCCCAGACTGTAAACGCTGCCGTATAAATTGCCGAAATGCTGGCGCTGCATACAGTAGGCCGCCAGCAGGCAGGCAATGCCCAGTACCAGCGCAAAACCGCTGAACAGCACGGCATACAGGTTCTCCCGCAGGATCATCCACTGGATGCCGCTCCGGCTGCCAAAATACACCTGGGATTGCAGGACGGCACTCTCTGCACCACTGCCGGGAGCGCAGTCCAGGAAGCGCACTGTCAGCTCCTGCCCCGGCGGCAGCCGGAACAGATGGAACGCGCCGTTCCGCTCACTGGAAGCCGTATAAACGGCATTCCCGTCCACAAGGACCTGATACTTCTGCCATGCGGAGCTGAGGAGGATGGTGGGTTCGTCCCTCGCCGCGTCCATGGGGTAGGAGAACTCCATGGCGTCCGCGGTGCGGGCCCAGCTGCCTGCGGCAGGCTCCGCGCCGCCCCAGTTGATCTTTTCCGGTGCGGTCTCGCCCACTGCACTGGAATAGATGGCAATGGCCATCCCAATGAGCAGCAGCGCCCACAGAAATCTTCGGAACTGTTTCATATCTTCTCTGTTTTATACACTGCCCGCGGTGTCATTGCCGGAGGCGTCTTGCTCAGTCTGGCTGGTGTAGAGCACCATCAGGTGGTTGGCACTGGCTTCCAGCTGGCTCTTGGCCTGCCGGAGCGCCGCCTCTTCGGTCTCATTCATCTTTTCGGGCTTATCTTTCCGCAGGCAGCGGCGGAGGTTGGCCAGGTCCGCTTTGACCCGGTTCTTCTCGTCCTTATCCAGCTCTTTCTTGCACTTGGAAAGGGCCTCGTCTACCTTGTAGGCCAGCACCTCGGCCTGGTTGTGCAGGTCCAGCCGCTCTTTCCGGCGGCTGTCCTCCGCCTCGTAAGCGGCGGCATCGGCCATGGCGCGCTGGATCTCGTTTTCCGAGAGGTTGGTGCTGCCCGTGATGGTGATGTTCTGCTCCCGGCCGGTGCCCAGGTCTTTTGCCGAGACCTTGACCACGCCGTTGACATCGATATCAAACGTGACCTCGATCTGAGGCTTGGAGGAGAAGCCGGCCCGGATGCCGGTGAGTTTGAATTTGCCCAGCGATTTGTTGTCCCGTGCAAAGTGGCGCTCGCCCTGCAGCACGTTGATCTCCACACTGGTCTGCATGGGGCGGGCCGTGGTAAAGATCTGGCTCTTGCGGGTGGGGATCATGCTGTTGCGGGTGATGAGGGGGGTGGCCACGCCGCCCAGCGTCTCAATGGAGAGGGTCAGCGGGGTCACGTCCATCAGCACAAGGCCCTGAGCCGCCGCGCCGGTGGCGCCAGCCAGCTTGCCGCCGCCCTGCAGCAGGCCGCCCTGTACGGCGGCACCCATGGCAACGCACTCATCCGGGTTGAGGCTGTGGCTGGGCTCCTTGCCCAGCAGCTCTTTCACCTGCCGCTCCACGGCGGGCATCCGGGTGCTGCCGCCCACCAGCAGCACTTTGCCCAGCTGGCTGGCAGAGATGCCGGCGTCCCGCAGGGCGTTCTGCACCGGCTGGACGGTGCGGGAGAGCAGGTCTCCCGTCATCATCTCGAACTGAGGCCGGGTGATGGAGAGGTCCAGATGATGGGGCCCGTCCTTGCCCACCGCGATGAACGGCAGGTTGAGCTGGGCCGCCGGGGCGCTGGAAAGCTCTTTTTTGGCCTTTTCGGCCTCTTCCTTCAACCGGCCCATGGCGGCAGGGTCCCGGGTCAGGTCGATGCGGTCGGATTTCTTGAACTCGGCCACGGCGTATTCCACAATGCGCTCGTCAAAGTCGTCGCCGCCCAGGTGGGTGTCGCCGCCGGTGGCCAGCACCGTGAACGTGCCGTCTTCAATCTCAATGATGGAGACGTCAAACGTGCCGCCGCCCAGGTCGTAGACGAGGATTTTTTGGGGCGCTTCGTTGTCCAGGCCGTAAGCCACAGCCGCCGCCGTGGGCTCGTTGATGATGCGCAGGACGTTCAGGCCCGCGATGCGGCCGGCGTCCTGGGTGGCCTTGCGCTGGCTGTCGTCAAAGTAGGCGGGCACCGTGATGACGGCTTCCGTCACCGGCTCGCCCAGATAGCTCTCGGCGTCCCGGCGGATCTTGGTCAGGATCATGGCGCTGATCTCCTGCGGAGTCAGGTCCTTGCCGTCGATGTGCACCCGGTAATCGGAGCCCATGTGGCGCTTGATGCTGGAGATGGTGCGCCCGGAGTTGGTGGCGATCTGGCGCTTGGCCGCGCCGCCCACCAGCCGCTCGCCATCCTTGGTAAAGGCTACCACGCTGGGAGTGGTCCGCTCGCCCTCCGCGTTGGCAATGACAACGGGCTTGCCGCCCTCGACCACTGCCACACAGGAGTTGGTGGTACCCAGGTCAATTCCGATCACTTTGCTCATTTTCGTCGTCCTCTCTGCTTTTGCAGCGCGTGTATTTTTCCATGTTTATCTTACCGGTTCCGTATGACAATTTCTTAGAGCAAATGTAAAGAAACTGTGTTTACCGCTTTTCGTCGCCCAGCAGCCTGCGGATGGCGTCTTCCGTCTCCTGCAGCCACTGCTCCGCGGCGGGGTCTCCCTCGCCCAGCTGAATTTTGAACCCCTGCTTTGCCTCGGCCATCTCGGCCAGCGCCCGAGGCCGGGAGAGGTACTGTGTCTCGTATTGGGCCATCCGGAGCCGCACCTGCGGCATGTAGGCGATATCCGGCGTGGGGCGGGCCGCCGTCTGCGCCTGACGGTAATACCGGAGCGCCGCCCCCGGCCCCTTGCCAGAGGCCATGCAGTCGTCGCCCAGGGCGATCATGGCCAGCACATCCCCGGCCTCGGCGGCCTTTTTCCACATCCGGCGGGCCTGCACTGCACTGCGGCGGACGCCCTTGCCCTCATACAGCAGCTCTCCCAGCATGGAAAGCGCTTCGGCTCGGCCCTGTTCGGCTGCCTGCTCGTAGTAGTGGAGCGCGTCGGCCCACTGCCCGGCCAGAGCAGCCTGGCTGCCCTTGTGCAGCTCTTCCTCGCCGGGCTCATCGGTGTCCCGGCTGGCGTGGAGCAGGCCGTTGAGCAGGCTGGCATCCAGCGTGGCCGAGGTCGTCCACGGGTCCAGCACGATCCCGTCCATCTCCTTGCTGTCCAGCACTTTCTGCATGGCGTCCACCAGCAGCAGCTCCGCCATGGGACGGGCCGCCGTGCCTCGGTCGGCCTCCGCCGTTTTCACGGAGGTGAAGATGGGCAGGTAGTTTTTGCCTTTCTGGGTGCGCAGGGTCCACAGGGGCAGGTCCCGCGCTTTTTCCGCCGGGACCGGGTGTTCTGCCCAGGAGGCGCCCCCTTTCTCTGAGTCCGGCGCGGCCTGCAGCGGCACCAGAACCCGGGTATCCAGCTCCAGCGCGTAATTCAGCGCGTTCATCAGTGTCCAGAAGCTCTCCTCGTTCTGGGCTTTATACAGTGCCGTCACCGCCTGTTCCACAGCCGGGCAGCCTGTGCCCAGCGGGCCATACTCCGGCGCGCCATGCTGCCGGGCCGCACTGCCCGCCGGGCGGAACCGCAGCCGCGCCCCGTTTTCGTTTGCCATTGCTCTCACCGTTCTTCCCAAATAAAATCATTTTATAGTATAGCAGGGTTTATTTGTCAAATCCATAGCAATTTTATAATATGCGCGTTATAATAAGGAATGTTTCCTCCAAAATCTCATCCAAAAAGGAGCGTATCGCCTTGAACAAAATGCTAGACTATCTGAACGGCTACAAGCGCGAAAGTGTGCTTGCGCCGCTGTTCAAGATGCTGGAAGCCTCCTTTGACCTGTTTGTCCCGCTGGTTATGGCAGACATCGTCAATGTGGGCATTGCAGCGCACGACTTCCATTATATCCTTATGCGGTGCGGTATTTTGCTGCTGCTGGCCATCATCGGCCTCGCCTGCAGCCTTACCGCCCAGTACTTCTCGGCCAAGGCCTCGGTGGGTTACTCCACCGCCCTGCGCCATGCGCTGTTCGCGCATATCCAGACCCTGAGCTTTACCGAGATGGACACGCTGGGCACCAGTACCCTCATCACCCGCATGACCAGCGACATGAATCAGGTGCAGAACGGCCTGAACCTGTTTTTGCGCCTGTTCCTGCGCAGCCCGTTCGTGGTGATCGGTGCCATGGTCATGGCCTTTACGGTGAATTCCCGTGCAGCGCTGATCTTTGTAGTGACCATCCCGCTGCTGAGCGTGGTGGTGTTCGGCATCATGGCTGCTACCCGGCCCCTGTACAAGACGGTACAGAATCGCCTTGACCGGGTGCTGGGCCTGACCCGCGAAAACCTGACCGGCGTGCGCGTGGTGCGTGCCTTTGATAAGGAGCAGAGCGAGATTGACCGCTTTGAGGACGCCAACGCCCTGCTGACCGGGATGCAGCTGCACGTCGGCCATCTTTCGGCGCTGATGAACCCGCTGACCTATGTGCTCATCAACATTGCCATCGTGGCGCTGCTATACGTGGGCAGCATCGAGATCAATGTGGGCGGCATGGCCTCCGGCGACGTCATTGCTCTGGTAAACTACATGAACCAGATCCTGGTGGAGCTGGTCAAGCTGGCCAACCTCATCGTGCAGGTGAGCAAGGGCCTTGCCTGCGCAGGCCGCGTGCAGGCTGTGCTGGACACGCAG
>OIWS01002991.1_pt1 | contig 12836 bp, 9 predicted proteins | sample 1587611 | NCBI WGS metagenome assembly OIWS01 (sample SAMEA3888919, study PRJEB22519) | human gut metagenome | biome: human gut; feature: human-associated habitat; material: faeces | place: Denmark | collected 2010 | reverse complement strand
AACTGAACCGGATGGCCCAGCTGGCGCTCTCCGCAGGAATCCTCTCCTGCCGGACCGGAAAAGCGGAACAAGTTTAATCGGGAGACTGTTCATGAAAAAACTCATTCTGTTCTTCTGCAGCTTATGTCAGCTGCCGCTCTGGGGCGGAAACACTTTTTTCGATGTTGCTTCCAGCAGACCGGAACACTATCATGAGCTCTGGAAATCCGGAGCCTCCTGGCAGGTGCGGAACAACGCAGTCCGACTGAAAATTCCCGCCGTCAAACATTACAATCAGAATCCGGGGATCGCACTTCGTCCTCAGACGGGAGAGTATTTCAATCTTGCGGGTTATTCCGTAATTGCCGTGGATGTGAAAAATCTCAATTCCTTCCCCGTCAGCCTGATGATCGAGGCCTGCAAAGCCGGCAACTACAAGTGGGGCAGAGACTACTTCGCCTACAGCGGCATCGGTCTGGAACCCGGCGAAAAGGCCACCATGCGCCTGCGCTACCATCGAAACAATCCGCGAAAAGAGAGCTGGGCTCCCGAGGGCCTGCAGATCAATTTTGACGGATTCAACGGATTCGAGCAGCACGTGAACCCGGCGCAGGTAAACGAGATCCGTTTTTACAGCCGCAGACCGGAACGGACCTGTCTCTTCGAGCTCTCCAATTTCCGTCTGGAAGAACCGGCGTCCCCTCTGCCCGCCGCGCTCAAAACGCCTCAGAGTTTCTACCCCTGCATCGACCGCTTCGGCCAGTACAAACATGCGCAGTGGCCCCGCAAACTGCAGAACGAATCGGAGTTTGCCCGATATGCCGCGACCGAGCGGAAAGAGTTGAACGCCCATCCGGAAACAGCTGACCGCACAGTGTATTTCGGCTGGAAATCCGGTCCTTCGTACCGGGCCACCGGCCATTTTTATCCGGCAAAACATGATGGAAAATGGTTTCTGATTGATCCGACCGGAAAACTTTTCTGGTCGTTTGGCATGGACTGCATCAACCTGTTCGATCACCGTACCGGTCTGGCCCTGCGGGAACACTATTTTGAACAACTTCCAGAGCGCAGCGGCGTCACCGAATGGTGTTATTCCACGGGCTATGCCCTGGGCCGCTGGTATAAGGAAAAAGGTCTGTCCACATTCCCGGCATTCAATTTTGTCCGGTGGAACCTGCTCCGCAAGCATGGATTCAGCGAAGAGGCAGCGGTCTCCGGATTTCTGAAGGACGCCTCGCGCCGTTTGAAAAGCTGGGGCTTCAACACGGCCGGGAACTGGAGCGACAAACGATTTCTGGCTCAGAAAAAAATCCCTTATGTCGTTCCTCTGGAACCTCAAACCCCGACCATTCCCAATGTTCCCGGGCGCTCAAAATCTTTTCCGGATGTCTACCACCGCGACTTTGCCAGGGCCCTCGCCTCACTCATGAAGAAAGAGTATGAATTCACCTTCGACGACCCCTGGTGCATTGGATATTTTGTCCACAATGAACTGGCCTGGGGCGATGAAACCAGCCTGGCCCGCGGGGTTCTGCGCGCCCCGGCAGGGCAACCGGCCAAACTGGCGTTTCGCGATATGCTCGCGAAGAAATACGGTTCCATCGACAAGTTGAATCAGGCCTGGCAGAGCAACTACTCTTCCTGGGAGGCGTTTCTCGCCAGTACCGCAACGCCCGCCGGACAGGGAGCCCAACAGGATCTGATGCAATTCAACCACCAGATCGTAGAAAAATATTTTTCGACAATACGCGACACGCTCAAACAGACGGCACCTCACAAACTCTACCTCGGCTGCCGTTTTGCCGCGGACTATGCGGATCCCATCGTGAAAAGCGCTGCCAGATATGTCGATGTCCTGAGCTATAACCTCTATCAATATTCGGTCGGCACCTTCCGCCTGCCGGAAGGAGTGGACAAACCTGTCGTCATCGGAGAATGGCACTTCGGCACCCTGCAGGCCGGTCCGCCCTCCCCCGGTCTTTGCAGCACCTCCAGTCAGCAGGATCGGGCTCGCGCCTTCGACCGCTACGTGCGCAGCGCCCTGTGGAACCCCTTCATCGTCGGAGCCCACTACTTCGCCTATTACGATCAGATGGCAACCGGCAGACCGACCGACTGTGAAAACATGCAGTTCGGGTTCCTGAGCGTGGTCGACGTTCCCTATCCGGAGATGATCGAGGTGTCCAGAAACATGTCGAAAGAACTCTATTCCCTCAGAACTCAAAAATAAACACGTAAGGAGATTGAAACGATGAAATCGGAATCACCGGCAATTCAGACGCTCTGGCAAATTCAATTTCTCCCCACGGCGAGACGTTGTTTTACTCTCATCGAACTCCTGATCGTAATCGCGATCATTGCCATTCTGGCGGCGATGCTTCTGCCGGCTCTCGGAAAAGCCCGGGCGGCGGGACTCCGCTCCAGCTGTATCGGCAATTTCAAGCAGATTGGAGCAGGAGTCACCCTTTACCGCGGAGACTTCGACGAGATGATTCCCTGCTGGGGAAAGGTCGGCATCCAAAGCTGGCCGTGGGGACGGTATATGGCAGAATATAACTACCTCACTCCCAAAACAATGTTCTGCCCGGGGCAGACCGTCAAGCAGGACATTGATTTCGATGAGATCGGTTTCCTCTACACTCTGGGTATCATGACGTTGACCTCCCCCAAGGTACAGGATTACTTCGATGACCACGCCGATCTCTTCGGCTCGAGGAGCTCGATCAGCAGAACACAGTCTCCTACGCTGACCACCTTCTACTTCTATGCCTTCAAACGGGTGCGCAACCCGGGGCAGCTGCCGCTTTTTGCCGATACCTGCAGGACAACTCTTTCGCCGCGCGGCGCGGGAATCTGGGGATACAGTCCCTATTACAACGATCCCAATTATGCGGCGAGCATCCACCACGGCAATACCGGCGTCCTGGGATTTGGCGACGGTCATGTCGAGAACGTGACCATTCTGCGCTGCCGTGAACTGGATTTCACCCATCTGACCGTCAACGGGATGCATCAAATCTTCAACTGAGTTCGAACGGTTCCGCCCGCTCCTGCTGCTGTCTCCGGGAACGCCGGTATTCCCCCGGGAAAAAACCATATTTTCTCCGGAAAGCGAGCGAAAGCGACATGGCGGAACTGTAGCCGCTCTCCTCGGCAATCCGCTGCAGCGGCAGGTCGGTCGTATCCAGAAGATAGAGGATGCGGTTGAAGCGCAGTTCCTGGAGGAAGCAAAGCGGGGTCTTGTGAAGATGCTGTTGAAAAAGCCGCACCAGCATCGCATGGGAGCAACCGGCCGCTTCCGCCGCAGCCTCAATGCTGATGCAATTGCTGAAATTGAAACTTAAATAACGAATCGCCGCGGCAAGTTTGGGATTCTGAAACGCCAGATTGTCCGTACTGTAGCGGGAATCGATCGCCGCCGGCGCCACCCGCACCGGTTCCATCGGAACCGTTTCGCCGGCCATCATCCGATCCAGCAGCTCTACGGCCCGGCATGCCGTCTCCCTCGGCTCTCCGTAAATGCACGACGTCGGGATCTTCGCATACGGGCTGTCTGTATTGCACAGGACCGCGACCTCCTCCGGTATGCGCACCTTCAACTGACTGAGCACACGGTATGTGGCGGTCAAATATCTCCCGGAAGGAACGAACAGCGCCAGAGGGCGGGGCTGAGAACTGAAAAACTCTGCCAGAGAATCCATGATCACCCCGTAGTCGGCCAACGCATTGCTCGGCATATTCTCCTGCCAGTAACAGACGGCCAGTGCAATTCCACGCTCTTCCAGAACCTGTTTGAGGGAGAACACCGGGTCGATTTCCGGGACGCAATCCGGCCGGTTCCAGTTTCTGGCCTCGATTGCCGCAAAGTTGCGAAAACCTTTGTTGAGAAAATATTCCGCCGTCATCTCGGCAACTCTCCGGGTATCGCCGACGATACTGCGGATATTGTCTCTCGGCAGCAATGCAAAGGAGATGCACGGTGTGCCGGGGAAATTCTGAATCGTGCTCAGCTCGTTGAGGTCGGGGAAATTGGTTATGATTCCATCGCCGCTCCAGCGAGGAGGAATGCGTCCGTTGCTGAACTCGATCAGCCAGTTTCGTTCGCGCCCCAGCCGGAAGAGTTCCCGGCATAGAATTTCGTTGGGATCGAGAAATGCGCAAAGAACCTGCTTCATCCGTTTTCCGTCTGTTCCTGAAGTACCATTCAACCTGGTTCAATATAACTCAAAAATAATTTTTTTCAACCGTCTGACTGCGGATCGTTGTCAAACCGGAACTTCATGAATCGGAACTTATTGCAAAAGAGAAAGTGATCGTCCTCCTGCCGCGGTCAGGACACTGCCGTCTGCAGAAAAGTTCACAGATGCTTCCGGGAGGAATTCCTTCCCGGTGACGCAAAGCAAAAGGCTCCGGCAAGGATGCTCGACCACGCGCGCAAAAGCAATTTCCAATCCCCGTATCAAGAACCGCATTCGAAGCCAAACATCGCAGTGAAAAAAAATTTTTCAATTTTCAGTTGATTTTCCGCGGAATCAGTGTATCTTTTATAGTAAGAAAAATTAAAAATGTCAACCCGCAGAGTTATCTGCCGGAAGATGCAGAGGGATCTGGACGTCACTGTTTGCCTGCTGTTTGTGACTACAGAATTCCGCATCCGAGTAACCGGCAGGAGAGATCTGCAGGGCTCCGGCAACTTCGGCATCCGAAATGGACATTCGACAGGCAGATTTCATTTTCTGCTCTGTGGAAATGTGTTATTTCTGTCTTGCTGACTGTTGCGGGGTATGACATGACGGCCTCCGGGCGGCGCAGTCGCTCCGGAGCACTCGAAACAGACAGAACGGCAGGCGACCTTCCTTCTCCCGGCGTTCCTCCGTGTCGCATGTGACATGGAAACCGCCCGGCCAGCAGTCAGGCTTCCTGTCCTCTGCCGGAAACACAGCACACTTTGACAACAGGATATTACTGCCGAAACGTTCCGTAAAAGGATCATTCCAGCTCCGGATTTCCGCCCTCGCGGACCGGCGGAATCACCGCGCTCCTCAAGACGCGGCGGCCGGATCAGGCTGATATATGGAATATTTTCTGATAGAAAGCAGAGATACAATAAAACAACAAGGGAGGCGAAAGACGAATATGGCGATCAACAGAAAAGAGGTCAGGGATATCGCGGCCGGGATCGGTTTCCTATTGCCGAATATTCTCGGATTCGTGGCCTTTACGCTCATTCCGCTGCTCATGAGCATCTACATGGCGTTCACCGACTGGAACCTTGAGATGCACAACTTCTTCCGTTTCGAACCGATCCGTTTCGTCGGATTCGACAACTTCGTGAAGCTCTTCTCCGATCCGGATTTCCCCCACTATCTCGGAAACACCTTCTTTCTCATGATCGGCATCCCGTTCGGCGTCGCGGGCAGCCTCGTCGCCGCCCTGCTGCTCAACATGGAGTTTCAGAAGGGGGATTTCCGCAAACGGCTCAAGATCACGATGATCCTGACCGCCGTGATGGTCTCCTGCTTCGGACTGCTCGCCATTCTGGGCTTCGGCGGCTCCGCCATGGCGCTTCTGCTCATGTCGCTCACCGGCGCCGTGCTGATTCTCGGCTCCATCGGCCAGCAGACGGTCTACCGCACCCTGTTCTATTTCCCCTACTTCACCGCAGGCGTCGCAACCTATATTCTGTGGAAGAAGCTCTACAACCCCCTGAACGGGCCGATCAACAATGCGTTGTCTCCGCTTCTGAATCTCGCGACACCGGTCGCGCGTCAAATCAGTCCGGCCTGCAATGCGATCGGCATCGGGCTGCTGGTGGCTGCCGGCCTCATCTTTCTCTGGATGGTGTGGCGCAAACTGCGGCTCTGGCGCGATGGAGAATCCGGCACGGCAAGCGTCTGGCTGGGGATGATTCTCTCCTCGCTCCCGCTCATTTTCGCCTGGTGGTGGACGGCTCCGACCTGGACTGAGGTTGCCGGGAAAGGCGGCAGCGGAAGTTTCATTCTCCTCCTGATGGCCGCCTTCCTCATCATCGGCTGGGGCGCCTTTTTCATCCGCTGCTCGATCGTCGGCAGGAAGTACCCCTGCATCATCGACCGCGGCCTCGGGGATTCCACCATCATCGACGGTTCGGTCATGGTGCTGAACATGGCGCTGATCGGCCTCTGCTGTGTCGTCTGGAAACTGCCGGAAATGGCGGCGGCGGAAGAGGGCCTCACCCCGCCGATGTGGCTCTCGGACTACTACTGGGCCAAACCCTCGCTGCTCATCATGGGCTTCTGGGGCGCAATCGGTTCCAACAACATGCTGCTCTATCTGGCCGGCCTCTCCGGCATCTCGCCGGAACTCTACGAAGCGGCGGACATCGACGGCGCCAGCCCCTGGCAGCGTTTCTGGAACATCACCTGGCCGCAGCTTTCCAACGTCACCTTCTTCATCATGATCATGTCGATCATCGGCGGGTTGCAGGGCGGATTCGACATGGCGCGCGTGATGACCGACGGCGGCCCCGCCGGTTCCACCACGACGCTCGCCTACTACATCTACAACGAAGGCTTCAGCACCGGACGGCTCGGATACGCTTCGGCAGTCTCGTGGATGCTCTTCTTCATGGTGTTCATCGTGACCATATTCAACTGGAAATTCGGCAACCGCTACACAAACGACTAAAGGAGACTCCTCATCATGAAGGAAAAACACAGATTCTGGGGCGGTTTCGCCAAACTCCTGACCCTGAATATCGTCCTCACCATCACGGCGGTGCTGCTGATCCTGCCGTTCACCTGGATGATCCTCACCAGCCTCAAGCTGATCGACGAGATCGGAGCCGACTCCTGGCTCCCCGAGGTCTGCCAGTGGCACAATTACCGCGACGTATTCACCATGAAAGGGATCTTTTTCGGCCGCTGGTACTGGAACACGATCTTCGTCTCCTGCTGGATCACCTTTCTTCAGGTGTTCACCAGCAGTCTCGCGGCGTTCAGCTTCTCGCGGCTGCAGTGGAAAGGGCGCGATCAGGTGTTCTTTCTCTACCTCGCAACCATGATGCTGCCCGGACTGGTGATGATGGTGCCGAACTATCAGAACATGGTGCTGCTCGGGCTGGTGGACTCCTACACCGGCCTGATCCTGCCCGCCGCCTTCTCGGCCTTCGGCACCTTCATGATGCGTCAGTTCATGATGAACATCCCGAAATCGCTTGACGAAGCCGCCGAAATCGACGGCGCGACCAAGTGGCAGCTCTTCTGGGATGTGGTTCTGCCTCTGGCCCGTCCGGCGCTGGTGACGCTGACGATCTTCACCTTCATCGGCAACTACAACAACCTCTTCTGGCCGCTGGTTTTGATGAAGACGCCCGACAAATACACCCTGCCGATCGGCATGCTCTCGTTTCAGGCGTCGCAGGGACAGCAGACCCATCTGTTGATGGCGGCGGTCACGATGAGCGTCATACCGATGATCGTCATTTTCGTGCTGTTGCAGAAGCAGCTGGTGAAGGGAATCATGCTCGGCGGAGTGAAGGGCTGAGGTCCGTGCCTCCCGATTGCGGCGGAAACCATTTTCCGCCGCTTTTTTCATGTTTTTTTTGAAAAAAATTTTGATCAACTGTTGACATTGCGACTTTTTCGAGTATAATATTGATAGAGCGAGAAATCATCGTTGCAGAATCATGGAGCAAACGGATCGAATATGCTTGCCAGAAAGAAAAAAGTGACGCTTTCCGATATCGCCGACGCGGTGGGAGTATCGCGCGCCCTGGTGGGTAAAGTGCTCGGCGGCGGCAACAGCAATATCCGTGTGAGCGAAGAGACCGCCCGGATGATCCGGGAGGCGGCGGAGCGCCTCCATTACCAGCCGAACCTCTCCGCCCGGATGCTGACCGGGCAGAGCAGTCATCTGATCGGGATTCTCATCGACGCTCAGCCGCCGCCGGTGACCTTCCGCACGCTGGCATTCATCGACAAATATGCGGCGGAGAACGGCTATCGGCTGCTGATCGGTGAAGCGCACAACAGCATTGACAGTCTGTACCACCACTATTCCAATTTCATGCAGTACAACGTCGATGGTGTAATCTGCCTGGCCCATGACTACCCCGGGCAGGAGGAGAAGCTTCAGGAGCTGTTCCGCGATGCGGAGAACATCGTTTTCGTCGAAAAACCGGTTCTGCCGGGCGCATGCTGTGTGGAAATCGATCGTGCTGCGGCAGTGGAAGAGCTCACGTCGCTCCTGCTCCGGACGCGCAAGCGGGTCGGCATCATCATGGAAGACCCCTCCTATCACAGCATTCAACAGCGGAAAGACGGGTATTGCCGCGCCATGGAAAAGGCGGGGATGGATCGACAATGGATTCATTTCCTGCCCGATGAACAGGTGAGCCTGGAAGAGCTGATGCACCGGGCCATTACGGAATTTGTTCTTCCCGAGCAGCTGGATGCGCTGATCGCACCGAACGATCTGGCGGCCTCCTACCTCATGCGAGAACTTCTGCAGCGGGGATTCCGAATTCCGGAGGACATTGCAGTGGCGGGTTTTGACAACGAACCGTTTTCCGCCAGTCTGTATCCGAGCCTGACCACCATCGACGACAACAACGAGGAGATCGGCAAATATGCGTTCGATCTCCTGCTGGAGCAGCTGAACGAAAAGAGATCGGTTCATCACAAACACAGCGTTTGCGTCACCCCGCGTATTGTATGGCGCGAATCCATTTGATACGAAAAAATTTTTACCTAATTGATAGAGCGTGAAATCAACAAAATAAGGACAAAAAACAGCAGGCGAAAGGAGGGTGGAAAGATCATTCAACCGTATTTGGAACGCAAACTGATGAGCCCGGGAGTTATGAAACACATTAACGGTACATTTCAATATTCTGTCGGCACTTCAAGCTACACACAGGAGGAAAAAACCATGAAGAACAATAGCAGATATTTCACTTTGATAGAACTTTTAATAGTCATAGCAATTATCGCTATTCTTGCGGCGATGCTGCTGCCGGCGCTGAACAAGGCGCGCGCCCGTGCACAGATCAGTCAATGCCAGGGCAACGCAAAGCAGATCATGACCGGAATTTTGAGCTACACGACCGATGCCAATGACTACTTGCCGCTCAGCCTTCAATACTTTAATAATGATCGAAAGACCGCAGTGTACTGGCTTTCAAGCATCTATCCGTATGTCGGCGGAGGAAAGTATACCATTCCTGTTCCCGATGATTTTACCTTGGCGAAGGTATTCACCTGTCCGGGAGCACAGCCGCAGGAAACAAGTTTCTGGAAAGCCGGTGGTATCACCTGGTCTAGCTACGTCTATTATTCATCGTTCGGCGATGAAAGGTATTACCATCAAGAACAATACAGATGGTACCGTCCGGCAAAGGTGTCAAAAATTTTTCATCCCACCATGCAGGGAATAATCACGGATAAAGGCTATAATAGCGAGAGAACATACGACTACCTGGATTTATTTGAAGATATTAAAGATATCGTTACCCCGTTGACCGGCTGTAACACCCACAACGGCCAGGCTAATGTCGGCTATGCCGATGGTCACGTCAAGCCGAAGACCTTTCTGAATCGCCGGGAGCCGAATGAACTCGGCAACACGAACGAAGATTTCGTCAATACGTTCCAGCATATCAAGGGCGACTGGGTATGCCCTAAATGCGCTTATGCTCAGTAACCCCCTACCCTGTGGATAACAGCATGAAACAGAAAACTCATATCATTGCGGCCGCCTGCCTGATCGCCGGTGCGCTCTTTGCCGGAAACCAGACGTTTGACCAGTATCGCGCCTGGCCGGAAGGGAACCAGACCGGTCCCGCCTATGAGCAGGATTTCAGCACCGGAGATCTGAAGGAGTTCACCTCCTTCCCGGGCTACACGATCGGCAAATACGGCTACAACGGCTCCCCCGGTCTCCGCGCCGAACGCAAACCCGGCGAGAAGTACGGATTCGTCTCGGTCGCGATTCCGAACCTGAAGCCGGGCAAGACCTACAAGGTCTCCATGCTCTGCCGCGGAGAGAACATTCAGGGGGAACCGCACGGCTTCTGCATCGAATTCTACAAGAAGCCGGGCGGCCAATATATCGGCGGGCTTTATGACGCCCAGCCGATTACGAACGAATGGAAGAAGATCGAACGCCCCTTCGTCCTGAAGGACGGCCAGGAGGCGCGGGTTTCGCTCTACATCCGCGACAACGCCTCCGGTGTGCTCTACTACGACAACCTCCAGGTGGAAGAGGTCGGCAATCTCTGGTCGGTGCTTCCGACCCGCCTGACCAACCTCTCGCTCTGGACCGACGACTCCTCGTTCGAGCTTCACGCGGCAATTCCCGAGGGAGCGAAGAACTTCGCCGTACTCGCGACGCTCGATCTTGACGGCAAACGGTATGAGAAGCTGCTCAAACCAGATGCGAACGGGTTCTGCCGCGGCGACTTCGGCCCCCTCCCCGCCGGACGCGGGAAAATTGACTTCACGCTGCTCGACCTGGCGGCCAAACGCCGTCTCGCCTCGAGCGCCTATGAGATCAATGTGCGAACCCGCGACGCCGTCTCCGCCAACGCGGTGACGATCGACCGGGACCACCGTCTGATCGTCGACGGCAAACCCTTCATGCCGATCGGTATCTACGGTGCCTGGCAGGGCTCCATGAAGGACGAAGATCTGCAGCGAATCGCCGATGCGGGATTCAACACGCTCCATCTCTACGGGATGGCGTGGCACCGCGGCCCCGGCAAGTACGCCTCGGATATGGAAGGCATCCGCGCCGGCGTGGATCAGGTCCACAAGTACGGCTTGAAACTGGTCGCCAGCCTCAAGGAACATCTCCACGGCTGGAATCACAAGGTCGACGACGCCTTCGGGCCGATTCCGGTGGTGAAGAAGATCGTCAGCAACCTGAAGGATCATCCGGCACTGCTGGTCTGGTACGTCAGTGACGAGGAGGCGCGCTCCCGCGTGCCGGACATCATCCGGCTGCGCAACACGATCAATGCGATCGACCCGGATCACCCGACCTGGACTCTGACCTGCTTCTACGACGACCTCAACTACTACGCCACTTCGGGTGACATCCTCGGGATCGATCCCTACCCGGTCAAGGCGACCCATGGCCCGCAGTCGCTCCGCGAACTGGAGGATGCGCTCGCCGCCGGGGAAAAGACCGGAACCACCGTCTGGCATGTGCCGCAGGCGTTCAACTGGGCCGTCGTCGATAAGAACATGAGCGACGAAGCGTTCCGCAAGAGCCGCTTCCTGACGCGGGAAGAGGTGCGTACCGCCCCGCTGCTCGGCGCCATCCACGGGGCGAAAGGGTTCGTCTTCTACGCTTACTACGACATTACGACGATGGAGAAGCGCGCTCCGGAACGCGGCGAGCAGGACTGGAACAACCTCAAGGAAACGGTCCAGCTTCTGCACGACCTCGAACCCTGGATCATGAGCACGGAGAAAGCTCCCGCGGTGACGGTCGAAAGTACTCCGGAGAAAGAAGTGTATGCCCGGGCATTCGTCAAGGACGGCGACGTGCGCGTCGTGATTGCGTCGATGGGCAAACCGTGCAAGGCAATCATCACCGTGCCGGGGAACGCAGAGCTGAAGTCCTGCTTCGGCAAGACCCGCGCTCTCGGCAACGGCCGGTATGAATTCACGTCGGACGCCATCGACTCCGACGTGCTGGAATAGGAGAATGTGAATCATGCGGAACCTGTTTCTCATCATTACAATACTTCTGATTCTGGCCTCGGTCGTCACCTGGCTGACCCGCGCCGAACAGGAGGGAGTGACGACGATCGTTTGGACCGCCGGTCTTTCAGCGGATCGCATCGAACAGGTTGCCGCTTTTCACGACTGGATGAAGAAAACCGGCAGAGTGAATGCGAAAGGCGAGCCGCTCTTCCGGGTGCGTCTGGAAGCCGCCGACAATCAGAGTACTCTGATTCAGGCGGTCTCCGGAATGGCGGGCGACCTCATCGACCATGTTCCGGTCAAACGGTTTGCGCCGATGGGCGCGCGTTCAGCCTGGCGGTCCATCAGGTAATAGGGATCGACCCCCATGCCTTTCGCGGTCTGCATTTCCTCCAGGAAGAAATTGTCCCGGAACCACTTCAGGGAAAGGCCCGCCGCCAGCGTGCAGCTCATGACCGTCCAGCAGCCAGGCACCGCGGAACAGAAGGTGTGAACCCTGCCCTGGGGATCGATCGTCACCTTATCGGAATGTGCGAACACCACGCCTGAGGTGCCGATGGTGGTAAAGGCCTTTCCTTCTTCCACCACGCCGGTTCCTACCGCCGCGGCGGCGTTGTCACCGGCGCCGCCAACCACCGGCGTACCCGCCGCCAGTCCGGTCAGCTTCGCGGCCTCCTCGGTGATATAGCCGGTAATCTCCGGAGACTCATACACCTTAGCCAGCATACTCTTGTCAATATCCAGCTTTTCCAGAACCTCGCCGGACCAGCAGCGGTTGGGGATATCCAAAAGCTGCATCCCTGATGCATCGGAAACCTCTGTGGCAAATTCTCCGGTCAGCATGTAACGGACATAATCCTTTGGCAGAAGGATGTGCCGGCATTTTGCATAAATTTCCGGCTCGTGGTTTCTGACCCACAAAATCTTCGACGCAGTAAAGCCAGGCAGAGCAGGGTTAGCGGTGATCTCAATCAGCCGCTTGGCTCCAACCCGTTCTGTGATTTCCTCACATTCCCGGGCGGTGCGCTGGTCGCACCAAATAATGGATCTTCTCAAAACGCTTCCATTTTCGTCCAGCATGACAAGGCCGTGCATCTGGCCGGAAATTCCCATACCCTTAATATTCTTAGAATCTACGCCGGAATCCTCAATTACCTTTTTTGT
>OIWS01002988.1_pt1 | contig 12847 bp, 9 predicted proteins | sample 1587611 | NCBI WGS metagenome assembly OIWS01 (sample SAMEA3888919, study PRJEB22519) | human gut metagenome | biome: human gut; feature: human-associated habitat; material: faeces | place: Denmark | collected 2010 | reverse complement strand
TCATCACCGTGGGAGCCACCGGCTGCGGCTCCTGCAAAGGCTCCCCGACCAGATAGCGGACCAGTTCGCGGAACTGGTTCGTGGTCGCGCCTTCGATGGTGTAGTGACCCGAGTTATGCGGGCGCGGGGCCATCTCGTTGAAGTAGATTTCACCGCCCTTGATGAAATACTCGATGGCCAGGATGCCCCGATAGCCGCAATCGCGCATGAAACGCTCGCTCTGGGCCTTCATGCGCGCCAGCACCCCGGAATCGACTTCGGCAGGTACGATACACAAATCCAGAATCCCGTCGCGGTGGACATTGCGCCCCACGGGAAAACTCACGACCCGCTCGCCGTCCGCCACCATCACGATGCTGGCCTCGGAATCGAACGGCACGAACTCCTCCAGGATGCAGGGAACCGCAAGCAGGGGCAGCGCCCCGGCGATGTCGGCCTCCGTCTTCAGCACCCGCTGCCCGTGGCCGTCGTAGCCCAGCGTGCGGGTCTTGAAGACGCAGGGGAAGCCGCCCGCCTCGCGGACGGCCGCTTCGAGCGACGGGCGGTCGTCGGCCGGCGCGAAACGCGGCGTGCGCAGGCCGTGCGCGACGGCGTTGCGCTTCTCGCGCAGGCGATCCTGCGAGTCGTAGAGGGGCTGGAAGCCCTGCGGAATATTGTATCGCTCCACGAGCGGAATGAGCACTTCGCCCGGGACGTTTTCGAATTCATAGGTCACCACGTCGCTGCGGCGGCACAGCTCTTCGAGCGCCGCCCCGTCGTCGTAGGCCGCCACGATATGCCCGTCGGCCACACGTGCGGCGGGAGCATCGGCCGCAGGATCGAGCGTCACCACCCGCGCCCCCAGCTTGTGCGCCTCCTCGGCGAGCATCAGCCCCAGCTGACCCGCGCCGATCACACCGATCGTCTTCATCGCCGCACCCATCCTACAACTCCGCTTTCAACACGTCGGTCGTCTGCCGCGTCCGGAACGCATCGAGCCGTGCGGCCACCTCCCCGTCGGACAGGGCCAAGATCGACACGGCGATCAATGCGGCATTCTTCGCTCCGTTGATCGCCACCGTCGCCACCGGCACGCCGGCCGGCATCTGAACGATCGACAGCAACGAGTCCAGCCCGTTGAGCGCACGCGACTTGACCGGCACGCCCACCACGGGCAGCGGCGTCATGCTGGCCACCATGCCCGGCAGATGGGCCGCCCCGCCGGCACCGGCAATGATGACCTCGATGCCGCGCCCGCGCGCCGTCTTGGCGTACTCGACCAACAGGTCGGGGGTACGGTGGGCGCTCACGACCCGCTTCTCATAGGGGATGCCGAACGCTTCGAGCGTCTCGGCGGCGGCGGCCATGACCTCCCAGTCGCTGGCCGACCCCATGATGACTCCTACTTTCGCACTCATATCTGAAATTTTCTTTGCGGGCCCGCCCCGTCGGACGGATGCTCCCGTTACGTTCGATATCCGCTTTCCACCGGATGCGACCGGCGCGTACTCTTCTCCGGCGAAGCGCATCCCGGAACCGCTCCTGCACGCGCCCGAACCGCCTCAATTCCTTCCGTATCACCCCGGCAGAGGCTCCGTCGCCGAAAAGAAGAACCGCCGCGACACGATACGTCACGGCGGTTTTTTCTCCATCAGTTCCGAGCACACGAACGATGTACGTACCCTTTCGAGTATCGTCCTTTCTGATTCTGCTGTAACCAAAAAGCGTACATGGCGTGCGGTTTCTTCTTATCGACGACACAAAGATAGCTCCTTTTTCACGGAAAACCGAAGCTTATAATAAATAAAATTATAAACAATCTTATCAACATTCCAACGCACGGAACGCCCCTCTTCCGGTCGGCTGCGACCGATTCCGGAAGCGGCTCTGCCGCCGTTATCCGCGTAGCTTCGCCTCGCAGTAGGCGCAACGGTAACTGCCCGGTTCGCCGTCGATCTCATGGAAGAGCTGGTCGACGTCTTCGGTGGCCGAGATGCAGCGGCGGTTCTGACAGCGCAGGCGCTTGACGTCGTATGCTTCGGTCAGATGCGGCGTAGGGGCCGCCTTCCGTTCGCCCGCCCATTGCAGCAGCGTATAGATCAGCGCCATGCGGACGAACTTGCCGTTCTCGACCTGCCGGAAATAGGCAGCGCGGGGGTCGTTGTCCACCGCGCGCGTGATCTCGTTGACGCGCGGCAGCGGATGCAGGACGACCATCTCCTTCTTGGCCGTTTCAAGTTTCTCGGGCGTCAGCACGAAACTGTCCTTGACCCGCTCGAACTCCTCCTCGTCCAGAAAACGCTCCTTCTGCACGCGGGTCATGTAGAGAATGTCCAGTTCGGGCATCACCTCCTCCATGGTGCGCACTTCGACGGTCGGCACGCCGTATTTGTCGCACACCTCGTGCCGGATGTAGTCGGGCAGGCGCAGCTCTTCGGGCGCGATCAGGATCACCTTGATCCCCGTGCGGCGCGACAGCGCCTTGATGAGCGAGTGCACCGTACGGCCGAATTTCAGGTCGCCGCAGAAGCCGATCGTGAGGTCGTCCAACCGTCCCAGTTCGCGCTTGATCGTCAGCAGGTCGGTAAGCGTCTGCGTGGGATGCGCATGGCTGCCGTCGCCCGCGTTGATGACCGGGATGCCGGCATACTGCGACGCCACGAGCGGCGCCCCCTCCTTGAAATGGCGCATGGCGATGATGTCGGCGAAGCAGGCGATCACGCGCACCGTGTCGGCCACCGTTTCGCCCTTCGACACCGACGACGACGCGGCGTCCGAAAAACCGATGACGTTGCCGCCCAGCTCCATCATGGCCGACGTGAAACTCAGCCGCGTGCGGGTGGAGGGTTCGTAGAAGAGCGTCGCCAGCTTGCGGCCCTTGCAGGCCTCGCTGTACTTTTCGCGGTGGGCGATGATGTCCAGCGCAAGGTCGATGATCCGCTCGGTTTCGTCCACCGACAGATCGGTAGGCTCGATCAAATGACGCATAACTCTCTTCGAATTATTTGTTGATCCAGCTTTCGTCCGACGGATTGTTGCGGAAGGCGATCAGGCGCGCCTTGTCCTCGGGACGGATATATCCCTCCTCGGCTGCCACCTCCGCGAGCACGTCGAGGTTCGACAGCGAGTAGTTCACGACTCCGGCCGCCGCCAGCCGGTCGAGCCCCTTCTGCATCCCGTAGGTGAAGATCGACGCCACGCCCAGCACCTCGGCGCCCGCTTCGCGCAGCGCCTCGACCACCTCGATGCAGCTTCCCGCCGTCGAGATCAGGTCTTCGATCACCACGACCTTCTGCCCTTTTTCGAGCCGACCCTCGATGCGGTTGCCGCGGCCGTGATCCTTCGCGCCGCTGCGCACGTAACCCATCGGCAGATCGAGGATCGTGGCCGTGATGGCCGCATGGGCGATACCGGCCGTCGAGGTTCCCATCAGCACCTCGGCTTCGGGGAATTTCGTGCGGACGATCTCGGCCAATCCCGCCTCTACGTGCTTGCGCACCTCGGGGGCCGTCAGCGTCAGACGGTTGTCGCAATAAATCGGGCTTTTGATACCGCTCGCCCAGGTGAACGGCTGCTCTGGACGCAGGAATACCGCGCCGATCGAGAGCAGGTCTTTTGCTATGGCTTTCTCCATGTTCGGTTTGTTGTTATCGTTCAATTTCATATACAGTATCGGAAAGGGACCGCCCTGTTCGTCGCGCTCGCTGCGGCCGCACACGGCGAACCCCACGTGTTCGTAGAACCCGCGCGCCGAGGGGTTCTGCTCGTTGACCACGACCTCCGTCACACCCGCGGCGAAAGCCTCGCGCACCAGCGCGGTGCCGACACCCGCACCCCGACAGGCGGGACCGACGAAGAGCATCTCCAACCGCCGGCCGTCACACCCCATGAAGGCGACCGGAACTCCCTCCGCATCGCGCACGATCCGCAGATCGGCTATCGAACGCAGGGCGTCGGGGACATAGGTGCGGATGCCGCGAATATCCTCCTCACTCAGAAAGTCATGCGTGGCGCGCACCGACGCCTCCCACAGCTCCACGAGCCGGCCGACGAGCGCATCGTCGCGCGACACGCAGCGCTCGGGTGCGGAAAAAAACACGGGCTTCATATCATTTCATTGCCTTGCGCAAAATCGCCTCCACCTCGTCGGGATAGATCCCGCCCTCGTGCACCTTCACGCCGTCCACATAAAAGGTCGGAACGTAATAGTAGTCGTAGCCGTCGGCCACGGCGGGCTGCTCCGACTCCTCGATCAGTTCGATGTCGACGGCCGCCAGCTCGGGATGGGCGGCCTTGACCTCGTCGATGTAACGCAGCGCCTTGCGGCAGAAGGGACAGTTTTTCAGGTAGAAAAGTTTCACCGGTTTCATGACTCGTCTATTTTTCGGATGGGAAACGCCGTCGTCGTCCCGCATCCCGCATATTTCATTCCGCACCGACGAATTCGGCCACGCAGCGGCGATAGGCCGCCACGGGATCGGACGCCGCCGTGACGGGACGCCCCACGACGATGAAGTCGGAGCCGATCTCGCGGGCACGCGCCGGCGTAGTGACACGCACCTGGTCGCCCATGTCGCCGTCGGCGAAGCGCACGCCGGGCGTGACGGTCAGAAACTCCGCACCGCACGCCTGCTTGACCATGCCTGCTTCGAGCGGCGAGCAGACCACGCCGTCCAACCCCGCCTCGCGGGCATTGCGGGCATAGCGGACGATCACTTCGTCGATAGGCGCGTCGATCAGCAGTTCGCTGCGCATCCGCTCCTCGCTCGTCGAGGTGAGCTGAGTCACGGCGATGAGCAGCGGCCGCGTACCGTCGGGCCGCGTCAGTCCCTCGACGGCCGCACGCATCATGTCGATCGTACCGGCCGCATGGACGTTGCACATATCCACATCCAGCTTCGACAGCACGGCCATCGCCTTGCGCACCGTGTTGGGAATGTCGTGCAGTTTCAAATCGAGGAAGATCCGGTGACCGCGGCGCTTGATCTCGCGCACGATCGACGGCCCTTCGGCATAGTAAAGCTCCATGCCGATTTTCAGGAACGGCTTGCGCGGCTCCTGCTCGAACTTATCCAGAAAAGCGAACGTCGCCTCGGCACTGGCGAAATCGCACGCTATGATTACATCTCGTGTCAACATCTTTATCTCTTCTTTTACGTTTCCGTTCCTGCTCCATACATCCCCGAACACCTGTGCGACGAGATGTAACGGTATTTAAAATCCCTCCAAACCTCCCTTTTCCTTCGCTGCGCTCGGTTTCCGCTGCGGCGCCTCGGCATCCCGCGAGCGGGTGCACTCGGCTGGCGACGCGGTCGTAAAGGGAGGCTTCGCAGCCGGAAACATCGTCATCCCTTTTTACGTTTCCGCACCTGCGTATAGGCGTCCTACCGCGCAGCACAACCCACGATGTCGGCGAGCCGTTCGATGCCCAGCCGCTCCATTTCGGAGGGCAGCGCCTCGATGATCTCCTTGCAAATATAAGGATTTTTCAGGTTCGCCGCACCCACTTCGACCGCCGTCGCGCCGGCCATCATCATTTCGATGACGTCGCGCGCCGACGACACGCCGCCGCAGCCGATCACCGGAATCCCGCACGCCCCGGCCACCTGATAGACCATGCGCAGTGCCACAGGGAAGACCGCGTCGCCCGAAAATCCGCCCATTACGTTGGCGATCACCGGCTTGCGGCGCTGCACGTCGATGCGCATACCGAGCATCGTATTGATCAGGCACAGCCCGTCGGCACCCGCCTCCTCGCAGGCGCGGGCGATCGCCACGATGTCGGTCACATTGGGCGAGAGCTTGATATAGACCGGTTTGGTCGTCACGGCCTTCACGGCGCGCGTCACCTCGGCGGCGCACTCGGGCGACGTGCCGAACGACATGCCGCCGTGGCGCACGTTGGGGCACGAGACATTGACCTCGATCAGCCCGATCCCCTCCTCGCGGTCGATACGTTCGCAACAGTAGGCGTACTCCTCGACCGAAAAGCCCGAGATGTTGGCGATCACCGGCTTGTGGAAAAACGTCCGCAGGCGGGGCAGCTCCTCGGCGATCACGGCGTCGATGCCCGGGTTCTGCAACCCCACGGCGTTGATCATCCCCGCCGTGCACTCGGCGATACGGGGCGTCGGATTGCCGAAGCGCGCGTCGCGCGTCGTACCCTTGAACGAGAAGGTGCCCAGAATGTTGATGTCGTAGAAATCGCGGAATTCGTTGCCGAATCCGAACGTACCGCTGGCCGGAATGACCGGATTGTCCAGCCGCCAGCCGCTCAGCGTAACCGACAGGTCGCGCGCAATCGTTTTCGTTACCATATCACCTCCTCCTTCGTCAATACCGGCCCCTCCTTGCAGATGCGTTTGTTGCCGTATTTGGTTTTGCAGCTGCACCCCATGCAGGCGCCGAATCCGCAGCCCATGCGCTCCTCGAAGCTCAGCTGACCGCTGCACTTCGTAGCGTCGCTCAGCGCACGCAGCATCGGCAGCGGGCCGCAGGCGTAGAAATAGTCGTATGCCAAGCCGCTTTCGCGGATCGCGTCGGTCACGAAACCCCGCACGCCCTCCGTCCCGTCGGCCGTCGCCACCACGACGCGGCAGCCCAACTGCGCGAACTCGTCGCGGTAGAAGACCTCCGCCGCCGTGTTGAAGCCCAGCACGACCGCGACCTCGCGGCCGTCGGCCAGAAGCCGTTTGGCGAGATTGTAGAGCGGCGGGACGCCCACGCCGCCGCCCACGAGCAGCTCGCGGCGGCTGCCCTTCGTCACGTCGAAGCCGTTGCCCAGCCCTGTGAGCAGGTCGAGCCGCGCGCCGGGCCGCAGGCCGGCCATAAGCGCCGTCCCCTCGCCCACGACTTTATAGATCAGCGTGATCGTCCGTTCGTCCCAGTCGCAGACCGAGATCGGGCGGCGCAGGTAGCACCCGTCGAGTTCGACGTTGACGAACTGTCCGGGCGCCGTGATCCACTGCGTGTCGCCTTCGAGCGTCATGCGCCATACGGCAGGCGTCAGCCGTTCGTTGGAGCGAAGCGTGTAGATTGCTTTCTTGTACATAACTCTGTTCCCGAATTTTGATTTCAGGCAGGCAGATGTGGTGCATCGTGCGTCCGAGTCGGACGGGGCATACCAAGCGCATGTCCCGTTCGGAGCGGACAAGGGATGTGCCGCAGGTGCCGCATGAAATCGAAATTACTTCGCGTCGATCGTCGAAACGGAGAGCGTAATCTCTTCGAGTACGTCGAGCAGCACCTTCACCGTTTCGAGCGAAGTGAAGAGCGTCACGTTGTTCTCGACCGCCGTGCGGCGGATTTCGTAGCCGTCGAAGCGCGTATTGTGCTGATCCAGGTCGATCGTGTTGATGATGTAGCTCACGTGGCCCTGGCGCAGCGAATCGATGATTTCGCTGCTGCCCTCGCACAGCTTGCGGCGCAAGCGCGTGCGCAGGCCGTGGCGGCGCAGGAAATCGGCCGTACCGGAAGTCGCCTCGATGTTGAAGCCGAGGTTGTAGAAACGGCGCGCCAGCGGCAGCACCTCCTCCTTGTCCTTGTCGGCGATCGTGAGCAGCACCGTACCGTAGTTGGCCACCTTCATGCCCGAAGCCTGCAACGCCTTGTAGAGCGCGCGCGTCAGCTTGTCGTCGTAACCGATCGCCTCGCCCGTCGACTTCATCTCCGGCGAGAGGTAGGACTCCACCCCGCGGATCTTCGAGAAGGAGAAGGCCGGCGCCTTGACGAACCAGCGTTGTTTCTCGCGGCCGTAGACCTCGGTGATGCCCTGCTCGCGCAGGCTGTGCCCGAGGATCACCTGCGTGGCGATGTCGGCCATCTGCACGCCCGTGGCCTTCGAGAGGAAGGGCACCGTGCGCGACGAACGGGGGTTGACCTCGATGACGTAGACCTCGTCGCGGCCGTCGCAGATGAACTGGATGTTGTAGAGGCCGACGATGCCGATTTCGAGACCCAGTTTGACCGTATAGTCGATGATCTTCTCCTTGACTTTGGGCGAGACGCTGAAAGTCGGGTAGACGCTGATCGAGTCGCCGGAGTGGATGCCCGTCCGCTCGACGTGCTCCATGATACCGGGGATGAAGACGTCGCGGCCGTCGCAGATGGCGTCGACCTCCAGCTCCTTGCCCATGATGTATTTGTCGACCAGCACGGGCGAGTCGTCGTTGACCTCGACGGCCGTCTGCAAGTAGTGGCGCAGCGCCTCCTCGTTCGAAACGATCTGCATGGCGCGGCCGCCCAGCACGTAGCTCGGACGCACCAGCACCGGATAGCCGATACGCGTAGCGGCCGCCACGCCCGCCTCGATGTCGGTCACGGCCTCGGCCTGCGGCTGCGGGATGCCCAGCTGCTCCATGATCTTCTCGAAGCAGCCGCGGTCCTCGGCGTTGCGGATCGCCTGCACGTCGGTGCCGATGATCGGCACGCCCAGCCGCGCCAGCGGCTCGGCCAGGTTGATGGCCGTCTGGCCACCCAGCGAGACGACGATGCTCTTGGGCTTTTCGAGGTGGATGACGTTCATCACGTCCTCGACCGTGAGCGGCTCGAAGTAGAGCTTGTCGCTGCACGTGTAGTCCGTCGAGACGGTTTCGGGGTTGTTGTTGATGATGATGGCTTCGTAGCCCGCCTTGCGGATCGACCAGATCGCATGGACGGTCGAATAGTCGAACTCCACGCCCTGACCGATGCGGATCGGGCCCGAACCGAGCACGATGATCTTCTCGCGGTCGCTCACCAGCGACTCGTTCTCCTGCTCGTAGGTCGAGTAGAAATAGGGCACGTAGGAGGAGAACTCCGACGCGCAGGTATCGATCATCTTGTAGACGGGGAAAATCCCCAGCTTCTCGCGCAGGGCGTACATCTCGTGCTCGGTAGCGCCCCACAGCATCCCGATGTACTTGTCGCCGAAGCCCATGCGCTTGGCCTCGCGCAGCGTCGCCTCGTCGAAGGGGTGCGCCGCCACCGTGCGCTCCATCTCGACGATGTTCTTGAACTTCTCCAGGAAGAACATGTCGATCTTGGTGTTGTTGTAGATGAGCGCCAGGTCGACGCCGTTGCGGATCAGCTGGGCGATGGCGTAGAGGCGGTCGTCGGTACCCTCCTTGATGTAGGTCAGCATCTCGTCGTCCGACATCGTGTCGAACTTCTTGTGGTAGATGTGGCAGACGCCCGTCTCGAGCGAGCGCACCGCTTTGAGCAGGCTCTCCTCCATCGTGCGGCCCACCGACATCACCTCGCCCGTGGCCTTCATCTGCGTGCCGAGTTTGTTCGACGCGTCGGAGAACTTGTCGAAGGGGAAACGCGCCACCTTCGTCACCACGTAGTCGAGCGCAGGCTCGAACGAGGCGGGAGTGTTGGCCAGCCGGATCTCGTCGAGCGTCAGCCCCATGGCCACCTTGGCCGTAACGCGGGCGATCGGATAGCCGCTCGCCTTCGACGCCAGCGCCGACGAGCGCGACACACGGGGGTTGACCTCGATCAGGTAGTATTTGAACGACAGCGGGTCGAGCGCGAACTGCACGTTGCAGCCGCCTTCGATTTTGAGCGCACGGATGATTTTGAGCGCACTGTCGCGCAACATCTGGAATTCGCGGTTGGTGAGCGTCTGGCACGGTGCCACCACGATCGAGTCGCCCGTATGGATACCCACCGGATCGATGTTCTCCATGCAACAGATCGAGATGGCCGTATCGTTGGCGTCGCGCATCACCTCGTATTCGATCTCCTTATACCCCTTGATGCTCTTTTCGACGAGCACCTGATGCACCGGCGAGAGGATCAGCGCGTTGCGCATCAGCTCCTCCAGCTCCTCGCGGTTGTCGGCGAAGCCGCCGCCCGTACCGCCCAGCGTGAAGGCCGGACGCAGCACCACCGGATAGCCGATCCGCTCGGCGGCGGCGATGCCCTCCTCCATGTTGTTGGCGATATGCGACGGCAGCACCGGTTCGCCCAGCCGCTCGCACAGCTCCTTGAACAGCTCGCGGTCTTCGGCCTGCTCGATGCTCTCGAACGACGTACCCAGAATCTCGACCTGGCACTCCTGCAACACGCCCTTCTTGGCCAGCTGTACGGCCAGATTCAGGCCCGTCTGGCCGCCCAGCCCCGGCACGATGGCATCGGGACGCTCGTAACGGATGATCTTGGCCACGTATTCGAGCGTCAGCGGCTCCATATAGACCTTGTCGGCGATATGCGTGTCGGTCATAATCGTCGCCGGATTGGAATTCACCAGGATCACCTCGTACCCCTCCTCTTTCAGCGCGAGGCAGGCCTGCGTCCCCGCATAGTCGAACTCGGCGGCCTGACCGATCACGATCGGCCCCGAGCCGATCACCATTACTTTCTTGATATCCGTTCTCTTAGGCATTTTTCCAATCCTCCATCATTTTAGTGAACTTATCGAACAAATAGGCGCTGTCCTGCGGCCCCGAAGCGCTCTCGGGATGATACTGCATCGAGAAGACCCCGTCCTTGTAGCAGGCGACGCCTTCGGCCGTACCGTCCAGCAGATTGACGTGCGTGAGCTCCAACCCCGTGCCTTCGAGCGACGCCACGTCGACGGCGAAACTGTGGTTCTGGCTCGTGATCTCGATCTTGCCCGTCTGGAGGTTCTTCACCGGATGGTTCGCGCCGCGGTGGCCGAACTTCATCTTGAAGGTCTTCGCTCCGTAGGCCAGCGAGATGAGCTGGTGCCCCATGCAGATGCCGAAGATCGGCAGCCGCCCGCGCAGCCGGCGCACCAGTTCGATCACCCCCTGCACGTCATTCGGGTCGCCCGGGCCGTTCGAAAGCACCAGCCCGTCGGGACGGAACGCGAGAATCTGCTCCGCCGTAGCGTCGTAGGGCACCACCGTCACGTTGCATCCCACGCGGTTCAGCAGGCGGATGATGTTGTATTTGATGCCGCAGTCGACGGCCACCACGTCGTACTTGTGGTTGGGCACGCGCGACATCCACCGCTTGCGGCAACTCACGCGCGACACCATGTCGTGCGGCCACGGCGTCGCGGCCATGCGTGCGAGCGCCTCCTCGCGGGGCGTTTCGACCGAAGTAATCATCACCCGCTGGCTGCCCTCGTTGCGGATGATGCGTGTCAGCATCCGCGTGTCGACCCCCTCGATGCCGGGGATGGCGTGCTCCTCGAAGACCTCGCTGAGCGTCTTCGTGTAACGGAAATTCGAGGGCGAATCGTTGTACTCGCGCACGATCATGCCGCCGATGGTCGGGTTTTTCGTTTCGTAGTCTTCGTCGGTCATACCGTAGTTGCCGATCAGCGGGTAGGTCATCACGACCATCTGGTCCGTGTAGGACGGATCGGACATGATCTCCTGGTAACCGACCATCGAGGTGTTGAACACGATCTCGCAGATCGCCTCCTTGTCCGCCCCGAAGCCGTATCCGTAGAACTCCTGTCCGTTTTCCAGAACGATTTTCTTCGTATAAGGTTTCATATTCATAGTATTGTGTTATCTTTTCAAATCCCCGTTGCGATAGGCTTCGCGGCCCCCGACCAGCGTCAGCATCACCTCGCCCCGCACCGCCATTCCGGCGAAGGGGGTGCTGCGCCCCATCGACAGGAAGCGGTCGGGATCGACCGTCCCCGCCCGCTCGGTGTCCACCGCCGTCAGGTCGGCCGGCTCGCCCGCAGCGATCGTGCCGCCGCCGAGCGAGAAGATGCGGCGCGGCGCGACGGCCATCGCCTCCACCAGCCGCGCGAAGGAGATGATCCCCCGCCCGACGAGCGCCGTATTGAGCACCGCGAAGGCGCATTCCAACCCCACGACGCCCATGGCGCTGCCCGCCAGCCCGCGGGCCTTCTCGGCGGCGGTGTGGGGCGCATGGTCGGTGGCGATCACCTCGATCGTCCCGTCCTGCAAGCCGGCCACGAGCGCCTCGCGGTCGGCACGGCTGCGCAGCGGCGGGTTCATCTTGAAGCGCCCCTCCTCGCGCAGATCCTCGTCGCACAGCACCAGATAGTGCGGCGCCGTCTCGCAACTCACGGGCAGTCCGGCCGCTTTGGCACGGCGCACCAGCTCGACGCTCTCCTTCGTGGAGACGTGGCAGACGTGATACCGGCAGCCGGTCTTCTCCGCCAGCGCGATGTCGCGCCCGACCTGCCGCCACTCGCTCTCGGAGCAGATGCCCCGGTGTCCGTGCTCACGGCAGTAGTCCCCGTCGTGGATATACCCCCCGCGCAGCAGTTCATCGACCTCGCAGTGGGCCACGATGGGTTTGCCGACGGCCGCCGCACGGCGCATCGCCTCCTCCATCAGCTCGTCCGACTGCACGCCGCGGCCGTCGTCGGAGAATCCGACCACCTCCGGGGCCAGGGCCGCGAAATCAACCAGCTCGCCGCAGCCGCGCTGCCCCATCGTGATCGTGCCGTAAGGCTTCACGCGCACCGCGGCGTCGCGGCGGATGATCGCCAGCTGCTCGCCGAGCGTCGCCGGCGTATCGGGCGCAGGGCAGAGGTTGGGCATCGAACAGACCGTGGTGTAACCCCCGCGGGCCGCCGCGGCCGTACCGGTGGCTATGGTCTCCTTCTGCGGGAAACCCGGCTCGCGCAGGTGGACGTGGGCGTCCACCATGCTGGGCATGAGGATCAGGCCGCGGGCGTCCACGATCTGGCTGCCTTCGGGCGCGGCGTGATGGCCGGCGGGGGTCATGGTCACGATCTTGCCGTCCCGCACCAGCAGGTCAACGGGGGCGTCCAGGTGACGGGCGTTCTTGATGCACAGGGTCATTTAGCAACCTCCATCGTTACGGGTGGCCAGCAGGTAGAGGACGGCCATGCGGGTGACCACACCGGACGCCACCTGATCGAGGACCAGGCTGCGCGGGTCGTCGGCCACGTCGTTGGAAATCT
>OIWS01002985.1_pt1 | contig 12854 bp, 9 predicted proteins | sample 1587611 | NCBI WGS metagenome assembly OIWS01 (sample SAMEA3888919, study PRJEB22519) | human gut metagenome | biome: human gut; feature: human-associated habitat; material: faeces | place: Denmark | collected 2010 | reverse complement strand
CCGTCTTTTGTTGGAAGGAATCGGTGAAGATGTGAACCGCGAAGGGCTTATAGATACACCTGACAGGATCGCCAGAATGTATGAAGAGATATATGGTGGAATGGAAGAAGATGCGGGAGTTCATCTTATGAAGACATTTACGGTAGAAAGCAGTGAGATGGTGATAGAGAAAGATATTACATTCTATTCAACCTGTGAGCATCATTTACTGCCTTTTTATGGAAAAGCCCATATTGCCTATATTCCGGATGGAAAGGTAGTGGGACTGAGCAAGCTGGCAAGAACGGTAGAAGTATTCGCAAGAAGACTTCAGTTGCAGGAACAACTGACCGGACAGATTGCAGATGCACTGATGGAATATATGCAGCCGAAAGGTGCATTGGTTATGATCGAGGCGGAGCATATGTGTATGACGATGCGGGGAATCAAAAAACCGGGAAGTCAGACGGTGACGCTGGCACGGAGAGGTGTTTTTGAGACAGATCCGTCGCTGGAAGAACGATTCTTCCGTATGCTGGGACGATAAAGGTGGCAGAATGAAGCAGATCAGGACAGAAAGGACCGGGATGGAACGGATCAGAATGGATCGTGTCAATGCAATTTTAAAGCATAAGACTTACAGAAAGTATTACGATCAGATTGAAAAAATTGAAAAGGACAGGATTTTCTGCCGCCATCAGATGCCTCATCTGCTGGATGTGGCGAGGATCGCTTATATCACGAATCTGGAGCGGAATCTGGGGTATGACAGGGAAGTGATCTATGCGGCTGCGATCCTGCATGATATAGGAAAATCCTTTCAGTATGAAGAGCGGATTCCGCATGAGATTGCCGGGGAAAAAGTAGCTTCAGAGATTTTGGATACCCTTCCGGAGGGACTGGCATTTTCTGCGGAAGAAAGACGCCTGATCCTGGCTGCAGTCCGGGAACACCGGAAAAAAAAAGACGGGGCAGAGCCGATCGCTGCACTTTTTTATGACAGTGACAAGCGTTCCCGTACCTGTTTTTCCTGCCCGGCAGAAAAAGAGTGCAACTGGAAGGATGAAGAGAAGAACAAGGAGATAATCATATGATCATAGGCAACAGAGAGTTTGATACAGAAAAGAATACATATATTATGGGAATCCTGAATGTGACACCGGATTCTTTTTCCGACGGTGGAAAATACAACGGAATGGAACAGGCACTGAGGCATGCACAGAAGATGATCGCAGAAGGTGCGGATCTGATCGATGTGGGTGGAGAATCGACCCGTCCGGGACATGTGCAGATTTCAGATGAAGAAGAAATCGCAAGGGTGACTCCGGTGATTGAAGCTTTGAAAAAGGAGTTTGATATTCCGATTTCGATCGACACATATAAAAGCCATGTGGCAGAAGCGGCACTTCAGGCGGGAGCAGACCTTGTAAATGATATCTGGGGCTTAAAATATGATGAAAAAATGGCAGAGGTCATTGCAAAATATCATGCTGCCTGCTGTCTGATGCACAACCGTGAAAAGGCCGAGTATGAAGAGTTTCAAAAAGATTTTATAGAAGATATGAAAGAATGTGTCCGTCTTGCAAAGGAGGCCGGAATCGCAGATGAAAAGATCATTTTAGATCCGGGTGTCGGATTTGGGAAGACGTATGAGATGAACCTGGAGATCATTGCACATCTTGAAATCCTTCAGGAACTGGGATATCCGGTTCTTCTTGGTACTTCAAGAAAGTCGGTGATCGGTCTGACGCTGGATCTTCCGGTAGATCAGAGAGAAGAGGGAACGATGGTGACAACAGTTTATGGTGTGCAGAAGGGCAGTGCGTTTGTACGGGTTCATGATGTGGAAAAGAATCTGCGTGCGATCAAAATGACGAAAGCTCTGATGAGGATGTAACTATGAAAGCAGATAAGATAAAAATACAAAACCTGGAGGTGTTTGCCAATCATGGTGTATTTCCGGAAGAAAATGTACTGGGACAGAAGTTCATCGTGTCCGCAACACTTTATACAGACACAAGAAAAGCGGGACAGACAGATGAACTGACTGCTTCGATCCATTATGGAGAAGTCAGTGCTTTTATAGACCGCTATCTGAAAGAACATACTTTTCAATTACTGGAGAAGGTGGCAGAGAGTCTTGCAGAAGAACTGCTTTTACAGACAAAAGGGCTTCAGAAGATCCGGCTGGAGATCAAAAAACCCTGGGCACCGGTCGGTCTGCCGCTAGAGACGGTCAGCGTGGAGATTGAAAGAGAATGGCATACGGCATATATTGCACTTGGATCCAATATCGGGGACAGTGAAGCTTATCTGAAAGAAGCCATTGACAAGCTGGATCATTCGCCGACGAGCCGGGTGGAAAAAGTTTCTTCTTTTCTTGTGACGGCACCTTACGGAGTGACAGATCAGCCGGATTTTCTGAATGGCTGTCTGAAGCTGCAGACACTTTTATATCCGGAAGAGCTGCTGCGGGAGCTGAACCGGATTGAACAGGAAGCCGGAAGAGAACGGATCATACACTGGGGACCAAGGACACTGGATCTGGATATTATTTTTTATGATGATCTGATCTGCGAGGAGGACGATCTGTGTATTCCGCATATTGAGATGCATAAGAGAAGCTTTGTACTGAAGCCGCTGGAAGAAATCGCTCCCTATAAACGGCATCCGGTCACAGGAAAGACGGTGCGGGAGATGCTGGGAGAACTGGAGAATGCCGGTCAGGAAACCGCTGATGCGTGATGACCGAGATGATAATAAACGGTTATTAGAAAAAATAAACTGTTTTTTCAGAGCGGATATGGTATGATGATTCTGTTGTCTTCTAACAGAGTAGACAAGCACCAAAAATGGAATGAAAGGGGAACAAAATGTTAGAAAAATTATTTAAACTGTCTGAGAACAAGACGGACGTGAAAACGGAAGTACTTGCCGGTGTTACTACATTTATGACGATGGCGTACATCCTGGCAGTCAATCCAAGTATTCTTTCCGCAGCAGGAATGGATTCAGGAGCAGTCTTTACAGCAACGGCACTGGCTGCTTTTGTCGGAACACTTCTGATGGCAGTATTGGCGAATTATCCGTTCGCACTTGCACCTGGAATGGGACTGAATGCATATTTTGCCTATACGGTCGTTATCGGAATGGGCTATAGCTGGCAATATGCCCTGACTGCCGTATTTGCAGAAGGAATCATCTTTATCGTACTTTCCATGACAAATGTACGTGAAGCAATTTTCAATGCGATTCCGAGAAACCTGAAGTCAGCAGTCAGTGTAGGTATCGGACTTTTCATCGCTTTCGTTGGTATGCAGAATGCTCATATTGTGATCGGTGGATCTACATTGATCGAGCTTTTTTCACTGGATGGATATAATCAGGTGAATGGAGTAGAGGCTGCTTTCAGTGATGTCGGAATTACGGTACTTCTTGCAATTATCGGAGTGATCATTACAGGAATCCTGGTTATTAAGAATGTAAAAGGAAATATTCTCTGGGGTATCCTGATTACCTGGGGACTTGGTATTATCTGCCAGTTTGCGGGACTGTATGTTCCGAATGCAGAGGTTGGCTGCTACAGCCTGCTCCCTGATTTCAGCAATGGTCTGGCAATCCCAAGCCTGTCACCGATTTTCTGCAAGCTTGATTTTAAGGGAATCTTTTCACTGGATTTCATCGTAATCTTATTTGCATTCTTGTTTGTAGATCTCTTTGATACGATCGGTACGCTGGTTGGAGTTTCTTCTAAGGCAGATATGCTGGATAAGGATGGAAAGCTTCCGCGGATCAAAGGAGCACTTCTTGCAGATGCGATCGCAACAACTGCAGGAGCAGTTCTCGGAACATCTACAACGACAACATTCGTAGAAAGTGCATCAGGAGTATCAGAAGGAGGAAGAACCGGTCTTACATCTGTGACAACAGCAATCCTTTTCGGACTGTCACTGTTCCTGTCACCAATCTTCCTTGCAATTCCTTCTTTTGCAACAGCACCGGCACTGATCATTGTGGGTCTGTATATGCTTACGAATGTAATGAACATTGATTTCAGTGATATGTCAGAAGCAATCCCGTGCTATATCTGTATCATTGCAATGCCGTTCTTCTACAGCATTTCAGAGGGTATTTCCATGGGAATTATTGCTTATGTTGCATTCAATCTGATTACTGGAAAGGCAAAAGAGAAAAAAGTAAGTGTTCTGATGTATGTACTTGCTGTACTCTTTATTCTGAAGTATATCTTCCTGTAAAAAGAATCGGGAAGAAGAAAATCAAAAAGAGGATGTATCCCCGGAATGGCGGGGATACATCCTCTTTGTCTTTCAATCCCACAGAACGGAATGAAAGAGACTGATGCAGGTGTCAGGGCCTTGTCTTATACAGGAATAAGCCTCCGGTTCGTTGCCATGTGCAGACTAAAGCAGGGCTTCAAACGTATCATAGAAAGTCGGATAAGATACATCTACGCACTTACTGTCAAGAATCTTTGTATTGCCCTCGGCAACCAGAGCTGCGATACTGAAGGCCATGGCAATCCGGTGATCCAGCAGCGTATGGATGGAAGTTCCGTGGAGAGGATTTCCGCCGTGGATGATCATTCCGTCATCTGTCGGAGTGACATCAGCTCCCATTGCTTTCAGGTTGTCTGTTACGGTTTCGATGCGGTCGGTCTCTTTGACTTTCAGTTCTGCTGCATCTTTGATGACCGTCGTTCCTTCTGCTACGGCTGCCATGACTGCAATGACAGGAATCTCATCAATGAGTGTCGGGATGATGTCCCCTTCAATCGTTGTTGCGTGGAGTTTACTGGTGCGGACGAGGATATCAGCGATCTTTTCTCCCCCTTCGGTTCTTTCATTTAATAAAGTGATATCACCACCCATGTCTTCGCATACTTTCAGGATTCCGGCACGGGTCGGATTGATGCCTGTATTTTCAATCAGGATTTCTGAATCCGGTACGATGAGTCCGGCCGCAATAAAGTATGCAGCAGAAGAAATATCTCCCGGAACGGTGATCTTCTGTCCGTACAGATCCGTACATGGACGGATGGAGGCGGTTGCCTTTGTACTTCCGATCTCATAAGTAGAGCGGATGTCAGCACCAAATTCCCGGAGCATCAGTTCGGTATGGTTTCGGGAAAGACTTGGCTCTGTGACAGAAGTTTCTCCGTCAGCATAGAGTCCGGCAAGAAGCAGACAGGATTTGACCTGGGCACTGGCAACCGGGGAATCATAGTGGATTCCGTGGAGCTGTGCCGGAGTGATATACAACGGTGCACAGCCATTCTGAAGCACACTGGCGATGTTGGCTCCCATGGAGGTCAGTGGTTCAATGATCCGCTTCATCGGACGGGAATTTAAAGATTCGTCCCCGGAAAGTTCAGAGTTAAAAGGCTGTCCGGCAAGGATACCGGAAATCAGTCTTGTAGTTGTTCCACTGTTTCCGACATCCAGAATGGAAGACGGGGCATTCAGTCCGTGAAGTCCTTTTCCGTGGACGATCACTTTTGACTGGGAGAGATCTGTTTCAATCTTAATTCCAAGGGTTGAAAAACAACGGATGGTAGCAAGACAGTCCGCACCGGAGAGAAAGTTGTGAATTTCCGTTGTACCGTTGGCAATCGAACCAAACATCACGCAACGGTGGGAAATCGATTTATCTCCCGGTATCGTAACCTTTCCTTTTAATCCGCTCATACTGCATAATTCCATAATAAAAATCCTCTTTCTGTAATATTTTGGTATAGATGATCTGACGGGATCTACTCAGACTTCATAAATCACATAGCGGTATTTCTGAAGTAACTTTGAGGCGTTGGCGGCAGAATCTTCATCATAAAATTCAATCCGGAGAACCCCTTCTTCAAATTCACGGTTGTGGATGATCCCAATATTTTTAATACTGATATGATTGCTGGCAAGGATTGTGGCAATCGTAGCGATTCCTCCTGCCTCATCAATGATATCACAATACAGTGCGAACTGCTTTTTGATCGGCCCTGCGGAACTGTTCGGCATGGAGTTGCGGTAATCCCTTGAATCCTCGAACATAGAATATAACGCAGTCTCATTTTCAGCATCAATCTGCTCCTTTGCCTGCGTGAGGGCTTCAATATAATGACCGAGAATGTGGGAAATATTCTCCCCGTTCTTCAGGCAGATCTGCTGCCACATCACCGGTGAGGAAGAAGCGATACGGGTAATATCTTTGAATCCACCGGCAGCGAGTGCCTTCATCAGTCCGTCCGCTGTATCGGTATCATGGACAAAATTCACAAGTGTTGATGCAATAATATGCGGCAGATGACTGATCGTTCCGGTAATAATATCATGCTCATTATAATCAAGAATGACCGGGAGTGCCTTCAGGGAGGTCACAAACTCTTTATAAGCACTGACCTTTTCTTTGGCTACTTTTGCAGTAGGTGTAAGAATATAATATGCATTTTCAATGAGATGAGCTTTTGAATTCATAAATCCGCTCTTTTCAGAACCTGCCATCGGGTGTCCGCCAATGAAAGATTCTTCCATACCGAGGCGGATAACTTCTTTGTGGATGGATGTCTTTACACTTCCGACATCAGTTAAAATACAGTCACTGTCGATCAGACTTTTCAACTGGGAGAGGTAGGCAGCATTGTAATTGACGGGTGCACATAAGAAAATATAAGTGCAGCCACGGAAATTATCATCGATTGATGAGCAGGCAGTATGGATCGTTCCCTCCTGTACTGCAAGTGCCAGAGATTCTTTATTTTTATCAAAAGCAATAATATCATACTCAGGATAATACTGGCGGATTGCTTTTGCAATCGATCCGCCGATTAGTCCGAGTCCGATAAATCCGATTTTTTTTGAAGTCATAATAGATAGTCCTTTCTGTAAATCATAGTTGATGCAATAGAAAATGACGCATCAATATACTTATTTTAACACGTCAAAGTATAAAAGTAAATTATTCTTGCCGCAGAGAAAAGACCGGAAAACCAGAAATAAGTTTTGATTATGACAAAAATATGGAATATGTGAAAATTAAATAAAATAGTTGTAATTATAATGATATTTTAGTATAATTTACCCATGGCTTGTATATCCGGTTGAAAAAAGGATATACAGAATAACCACATTACAAGGAGGCAGCAGCATGAAGGTTTACAGAACAGACGAAATAAGAAATGTAGTATTACTTGGACATGGCGGAAGTGGCAAGACAAGTCTTGTCGAGGCGATGCTGTATGTATCAGGTGCAACGAACCGTATGGGTAAGATCGCAGATTCCAATACTGTAAGCGATTTTGATAAAGAGGAACAGAAGCGTGGTTTCTCGATCGGCACAAGCCTTATACCGATTGAGTGGGAGAAAGCAAAGATCAATATTCTTGATACGCCGGGATATTTTGATTTTGTAGGTGAAGTGGAAGAAGCGGTCAGTGCGGCAGATGCAGCAGTCATCGTTGTATCAGGAAAGGCAGGAGTTCAGGTAGGAACGGAAAAAGCATGGGAACTCTGTGATAAATACAATCTTCCAAGGATGATCTATGTAACGGAGATGGATGTGGATGATGCAAGTTTCCGTCAGGTAGTGGCAGATCTGACAGAAAAGTACGGAAAGAAGATCGCACCACATTTCCAGCCGATCCGTGAGAATGAAAAACTGGTCGGATATATCAATATCATTAAGAATGCAGGAAGACGTTATACCGGTCTGGGACAGCGGGAAGAATGTGAGATTCCGGATTACTGTAAACCGAACCTGGAGATTCTCAGAGATTCTCTGATGGAGGCTGTTGCCGAGACAAGTGAAGAGTTTATGGAGCGTTATTTTAATGGAGATGAATTTTCCGTAGAAGAGATCCGTGCAGCGATGCGTACAGAGGTAATGGATGGAGATATCGTACCGGTAGCTATGGGATCAAATCTCCAGGCACAGGGAGTTGCGAACCTGCTGTCAGATATTGTACGTTTCTTCCCAAGCCCGGATAAGAGAAGCTGCGTGGGAATCAACCGCAGAACGAATGAGATCTTTGAAGCAAATTATGATTTCGCAAAATCAAAGACGGCTTATGTATTTAAGACGATGGTGGATCCGTTTATCGGAAAATACTCTTTCGTAAAAGTATGCTCAGGAGTACTCAAAGGGGATGACGTTCTTTATAATGCTGATACGGATGCAGAAGAGAAGCCGGGGAAATTATATACTCTGTGCGGAAATAAGCCATCGGAAGTATCAGAACTTTTTGCAGGAGATATCGGGGCGATCGCAAAGCTTACGAATACAAGAACCGGAGATACCTTATCAGTGAAGAATAATCCGGTATCGTATGCAAGGACAGATTTCTCTGTGCCATATACATATATGAAGTATCGTGTAAAGAATAAAGGCGATGAGGATAAAGTATCTCAGGCTCTTGCAAGGATGACAGCAGAGGATGTTACCTTAAGGACAGTGAACGACAGCGAGAACAGGCAATCACTTCTGTATGGTATGGGCGAACAGCATCTGGAGATTGTGGCAAGTAAGCTTGCATCAAGATATAAGGTGGAGATCACACTGGAGACTCCGAAGGTTGCTTTCAGAGAGACGATCCGCAAAAATTCAGATGTGGATTCCAAATATAAAAAGCAGAGCGGAGGTCATGGACAGTACGGTCATGTTAAGATGAAATTTGAGCCTTCAGGAGATCTGGAAACTCCATTTGTATTTGAAGAGTGTGTGGTAGGAGGAGCGGTTCCGAAGAATTATTTCCCTGCAGTGGAAAAAGGCCTTCAGGAATCTGTTGTAAAAGGACCACTGGCAGGCTATCCGGTTGTGGGTGTGAAGGCAACGCTTTATGATGGATCTTACCATCCGGTAGATTCCTCGGAGATGGCATTCAAGACGGCAACGATCCAAGCATTTAAGAAAGGATTTATGGAGGCTTCACCGGTTCTGCTTGAGCCAATCGTATCTCTGAAAGTGACAGTGCCGGATGATTATACGGGAGATGTCATGGGAGATCTGAACAAGAGACGCGGACGTGTGCTGGGAATGACTCCGGTTGCGGGCGGTAAGCAGGTGATCGAGGCGGATATCCCGATGACAGGATTATTTGGTTATTGTACGACACTTCGTTCCATGACAGGTGGAAGAGGAACTTATGCATATACTTTTGCAAGATATGAGCAGGCTTCGTCCGATGTCCAGGAGAAGGAGATTGCAGCAAGGGCAGCAGAAGAATAGAACGGATCTTTTGAGGGGATGATGAGATGGTGAAAGAAAAGGGAGTGTGTCTGAACGGGCATACTTCCTTTTCAGGTTAAGAAACTGCCAATTTTGTTGTACTTTCAATATAAAGGTGCTATAATTGCTCTGTTTACTGCACGGGAGATGTGTAGCAGGCAGGAAAAATGAGACAATATCGAGGAAAAAGAAATGAAGATTATTATTATCGGTGACGGAAAAGTAGGGTATAAGCTTGCCCGGCAGCTTTCCACCGAAAAATATGATGTTGTATTGATTGACAGTGATGAGAAGAAGCTGAGATTTGCAACAGATCATCTGGATATTGCGTGCGTGGCGGGAAATGGTGCGGACGCAGAAGTTTTAAAGCAGGCAGATATCGCCCATGCGGATCTGGCTATCGCATGTACTTCGGAGGACGAGTGCAATATGCTCAGTTGTCTGATCGCAAGGAAGCTTGGAGCAAGACATACGATCGCCCGTGTCCGTAACCCGATTTATTATCGTCAGATCGGACTCTTAAAGGAAGATCTTCATCTTAGCATGGCAGTGAATCCGGAGCTGATCGTAGCTGATGAGATCAGCCGGCTTCTGATCTTCCCGGATGCAAGTCAGATCGAGACATTTGTTAAGGGGAGAATGGAACTGCTGGAACTTCCGGTCAGTGCAAACGGAGTTCTGGAAGGAATGCGGTTATCTGATATGTATAGAAAGTTTCAGATCCGGCTGCTTGTCTGTGCAGTGGAGCGTGGAGAAGATGTGAGGATTCCTGATGGAGAATATGTCCTGAAAGCAGGAGATCGTCTCCATATTGCAGCATCTCATAAAGATCTGGAGCGGTTTTTCAAAGCCAACGGTAAGAGAAGAGAGAAGATAAAGAAAGTGATCATCTGTGGCGGAGGAAGGGTCGGATATTATCTGGCAGCCCAGCTTTCCACTCTCGGAATGCAGGTAAAGATCATTGAAGAAAATGCGAGACGCTGTGAGGAGTTGTGCGAACTGCTTCCAAAGGCAACCATCATCAATGGGGATGCAACAGACCATGATCTTCTTGTGGAAGAAGGGGTGGAGGAGGCAGATGCTTTTGTTGCCCTGACCGGGATGGATGAGGAAAATATCATCCTGTCCCTGTATGCAAAGAGCCAGAATGTGGACAAGATCGTTGCAAAAGTCAATGAAGACCGTCGTGCGAGAATGGTAGAAGAATTTGGAATTGACAGTATTGTATCTGTCAAGACGGCAACTGCGGATGCAATCATGAGCTATGTGCGGGCAAGAAAAAATTCCCAGGCAAGTGCCAATATTGAGACGATGTATCAACTGGTAGATGATAAGGTAGAGGCTTTAGAATTTATAATAAAATCTGCAACAGAATATACAGGAATCCCTCTGAAGGATCTGGCACTTAAGCCGAATAATCTGATCGTATGTATCGGACGAAAAAGGCAGATCATTCTGCCGAGTGGAGAAGACTGTATTGAAGTCGGTGACAGTGTGGTTGTTATTACGATGGAGAAGCACATTGAAGATATCAGGGATATAATGATATAGGTGCAGTGCGATGAATAAAAGAATGATTTTTTACATTTTGGGGAAAATGATGGGAGTTGAGGGGATTGTCCTTTTGATCCCGGCATTTGTGTCCCTTCTCTATCAGGAGAAAAGTGGATTTTCTTTTCTGATCGTATCGGCAGTCCTGATCCTGATCTATTTTGTACTGGGAAGAAAAGAACCAAAGTCAAAGCGGATCTACAGTAAAGAGGGATTTGCGATCGTAGGACTTGCGTGGCTGTTATGGTCAGCATTTGGAGCATTGCCTTTTGTGATCAGTGGCAGTATCCCACATTATATTGATGCATTTTTTGAGACTGTGTCGGGATTTACGACAACCGGATCGACGATTTTGACAGAGATTGAGATTCTTCCGAAAGGAATTGCGTTCTGGAGAAGTTTTACGCACTGGATCGGTGGAATGGGAGTGCTGGTCTTTGTTATGATGATCACCTCTCTGGACGATGATAATGCCATGCCGCTGATGCGTGCGGAAGTGCCGGGGCCGGAGGCAGATAAGCTTGTTCCGAAGGCAAGACGTACAGCAAAGATCCTGTATGGAATGTATTTTGCACTGACGGCAGTGGAGACTGTCTTTTTGATGGCCGGTGGCATGAGCTTTTTTGATGCGTTGCTTCATGCGTTCAGTACCGCAGGAACCGGTGGATTTTCAAATAAAAATGCAAGTGTAGGATTTTTTGACAGTGCATATATTGATGGTGTGATTACAGTCTTTATGATTTTATTTGGAATTAATTTCAATCTGTATTTCCTGTTCCTGTTAAAAGAATGGAAGACGGCACTGAAAAATGAAGAATTGTGGGTTTATCTTGGCATCATTGGTGCATCAATGGCTGCAATTACCGGAAATATCCTCCATATTTACGGTAATATTTTCCGGGCATTCCGGTATGCGTCGTTCCAGGTGGCATCGGTGATCACGACAACCGGATTCTGTACTGCGGATTATGATCGCTGGCCGGAACTGTCGAAGATGATCCTGATGTCGCTCATGTTCGTGGGAGCATGTGCAAGTTCTACCGGGGGCGGGATCAAGGTGAGTCGTCTGATTATCCTGTGGAAGTCTGTCCGTCAGGAAGTACGGAAAATCCTGCATCCGAATGCGGTGACAGTGATCCGGGTCAATGGAAGGAAGATCGGTCAGGATACGCTGAGAAATGTAAATATTTATCTGGCGTGTTATGTGTTGATCCTGGTTGTATCAACGCTGCTTGTATCCATTGATAATTTTGATTTTGCAACTTCATTCAGCGGAGTTCTGACAACGCTGAGTAATGTAGGACCGGGAATTTCACAGGTAGGACCGGTTATGAATTTCCATAAATTTTCAGTTTTATCAAAGCTGGTCTTCTGTTTTGATATGCTGGCAGGAAGACTGGAGATATTCCCATATCTGTTACTGTTCTCACCAGATTTGTGGAGAAGAAGATTTTAATGAATTTGAATGCGGGAAATTTTGTCGGTGACAGCTTATCCCGCATTGATTTTATAAGGAAAGGGAAAAAGAAACTATGAAAAAAGTAAAAGGAAAGATCCTTGGTGTGATCGGCGTGCTGGCAGTGTTTGGAATTTATTATTACGCGGCACTTCCAGCTTTTAATATCCATTCAATGGAATTCTGGATCTTACTGATTGTCCTGCTGGTACTGGCAGCAGGAATTTATGGAAAAATTGCAAAAGTAAAGCCGGATAAGATCAGAAAATCTAAAGGGATGAGAATATTCTTAAGTCTGATCCTGATCGTGATCGGCATATGGGCTGTGGGAGCATTGCTGTCTTCACCGATTGTGAATGCCGGAAAATATCAGAAGCTGATGACTGTGGAGAACGGAGAATTTTCAAAAGATATTGAGGAATTGTCTTTTGACCAGATTCCTCTTCTGGATAAGGATTCAGCAGAGATCCTTGGAAACCGGAAAATGGGAAGTATGGTGGATATGGTATCTCAGTTTGAAGTGGATGAACTGTATTCACAGATTAACTATCAGGATCGTCCGGTGAGAGTGTCACCTCTGAAATATGCAGATCTGATCAAGTGGTTTACCAACCGGAAAGAAGGAATCCCGGCATATATC
>OIWS01002982.1_pt1 | contig 12858 bp, 10 predicted proteins | sample 1587611 | NCBI WGS metagenome assembly OIWS01 (sample SAMEA3888919, study PRJEB22519) | human gut metagenome | biome: human gut; feature: human-associated habitat; material: faeces | place: Denmark | collected 2010 | reverse complement strand
GGAACACGTTCGGGAACTCCAGACCCTTGGCCGCGTGCATCGTCATCATGACGACCGCGTCAGCTTCCGCGTCATACTGCTCAATGTCCGTATAGAGCGCAATCTCCTCCAGAAAGCCGGAGAGTGTCGGCATGTCGGTATTCTCGCAGTAGCTCACAATGCTCGATTTGAGCTCTCGGATATTTTCGAGCCTGCCGCGCGATTCCACATCGTCTTTCCCTTCCAGCATCGTGACATATCCGGTGCGGATCAAAAGCTCTTCGTAAAAGTCCGGCAGACTGAGCGTCTTGAGAAGCTCGGCGCAGTCCTCAATGAGAACCGTAAACGCCATCAGCTTCGCCGCCGCTTTCTCGAGGCTCGGATAGCTATAGGGATCGGAGATGACGGTATAAAGGGGCACACCCGCCGCTTCCGCCTGCCGGGAGGCCATTTCGATGGTCTTTGCGCCGATGCCGCGGGGGGGATTGTTGATGATGCGAAGAAGCCGGAGATCGTCCGCGCGGTTATTGATGACGCACAGATACGCCAGCATGTCTTTTACCTCCGCGCGGTCAAAAAAGCGCGTGCCGCCGATGATGCGATATGGAATGCTGTTGCGCTTGAAGGCGTATTCCAACGCGTTCGACTGCGCGTTCGTGCGGTACAGAATCGCAAAATCCTTGAAGTTCCGCCCCTTCGAGATCGAGAAAATACGCCCCGCGACGTAGTTTGCCTCGTCCGATTCATTCATCGCCTCATAGACAGTGATCTTGTCGCCGGGGTCGTTTTTCGTCCAGAGCTTTTTGCCCTTGCGTCCCTGATTGTGGGAGATGACGGCGTTCGCCGCATTGAGAATCGACTGCGTCGAGCGGTAGTTCTGTTCGAGGCGGATGACCTTCGCGCCGCGGTACTGCTTTTCAAAAGACAAAATATTTTCAATCGTCGCGCCGCGGAATTTGTAGATGGACTGGTCGTCGTCACCTACGACGCAGATGTTTTCATACCCGCCCGCAAGAAGCGACGAAAGCCTATACTGAAGCTCGTTCGTGTCCTGATACTCGTCGATGAGCACGTAGCGGAACTTGCGCTGGTAATAGGTTCTCACGTCCTCGAACGCGTCCAGGAGCTCCACGGTCTTGAGAATGATATCGTCAAAGTCCAGCGCGTTTGCGTCATGGAGCCGCTTCTGATAGCCCTCATAGACCTGTGCGATTTTCTCCATGCGGTAGTCCCCCGCGCGGTCGGCGACCTTCGCGAATTCATCCGGATGCTGCGCCTTGTCCTTGGCCTTGCTGATGACGGACAGACACAGCCGCGGCGGAAACGCCTTTTCATCCATGTTCAGCTCTTTCAGAACGTCCTTGATGACGCGCTCGGAGTCCGACGTGTCGTAAATCGTAAAGCTCGAGGAATAGCCCTCGAACCGATCGATATCGCGCCGTAAGATCCGGCAGCACGCCGCGTGAAACGTCATCGCCCACACGTCCATTGCCTGCTCGCCAAGAAGCTTCCCTAACCGGTCCTTGAGCTCGTTTGCCGCCTTGTTTGTAAATGTAATGGCCAGAATCGACCACGGCGCGGCCGGATGGAGCGCGGAAAGCGCCTCCGCTCTCGGCTGGTTTTCGGGCTCGGGATGGTCCAGATACTGCTCCAGAAACTCCACGTCATCTTCCGTAACGTAGTCCGGAATTTCGTTGGAGTCCGCACCCTCGCCGAAAGCAATGAGGTTTGCAATGCGGTTAATGAGCACGGTCGTCTTGCCGCTTCCCGCGCCGGCCAGCAGGAGAAGCGGCCCTTCGGTCGTGAGAACCGCCTTCTGCTGCATATCGTTGAGCGCGGAAAACCGCCTTGCAATTACCGCCCGCCGCGCTTTTAAAAATCGCTGTTCAAAATCACTTGTCATAGCTTCACCTTTTTTCGTAGTGATGCTATTTTAATATAAATTTGTCGATTTGTCACCTACAAAAACGCGCGCAGCCGCTCGAGCGCCTTCTTTTCAATGCGGCTGACCTGCACCTGCGAAACGCCGATCATGGAGGCGACCTTCTGCTGGGTCAGTCCATGGAAGTAGCGAAGAGAGATAACCATCTGCTCGCGCTCGGAGAGGTTCGAAAGCGCCTGCTTTAGCGCCATCCGCTCCAAAATCCCCTCTTCCATTTCTGGCCCTGCCAGCACGTCCTCGAGCGTGATGCCCTCTTCGCCTGTCTGGCGCTGGATGGACTCGGCGCTGCCGGTGGCCATCTCGGCGCTCGCGATTTCTTCCGGCGGAATTCCAAGCGCGTCAGAAAGCTCGGAAAGCGTCGGTTCGCGGCCAAGCTCGCCCATGAGCCGCTGGCGCTCCTTTTTGATCATGCCCGCGCGCTCTTTGACGCTCCGGCTGACCTTGACCGCGCCGTCGTCCCGCAGAAAGCGCCGGATCTCCCCTGCGATTTTTGGAACGGCGTAGGTCGAAAACTGTGTGCCGTACCGGGTGTCAAAGCCCGCAATGGCCTTCAAAAAGCCGAGCGCTCCCAACTGATAGAGATCGTCCGCCTCCACGCCCCGGCCAAAATACCGCCGCGCGATCGACCAGATGAGTCCCGCATTTTCCACAACGAGCTGCTCCGATGCCGCCTTGTCGCCCTGCTGCGCGCGTTCGATCAGCTGTGGCTTCGCGTCCATCACGTCTTCTCGCCCCGGCGGATGATACGCCGCTTCATATGTACGGTCGTGCCCCGCCCAACGCTCGACGTAACTTTGAGCTCCGTCATGAAGCTCTCCATGATTGTAAAGCCCATTCCACTTCGATCGTCTCCCCCGGTCGAGTACATCGGCGTGCGCGCCTGCGTCACGTCCGCAATGCCGCAGCCCTTGTCCTTCACGATGATATCGAGAACGCTCCCGGGCAGGATCCGGCACTTGAGGCTAATCACGCCGATCGTGTCGCGATAGGCGTGGACGATGCAGTTCGTGACCGCCTCGGAGACCGCCGTTTTGATATCGCCGATTTCATCTAAATTGGGGTCCAGCTGCGCGGCAAAGGCCGCTACGGCCGCTCTCGCGAAGCCCTCGTTTCTCGACTGGCTCGGGAACGTCAGCTCCATCTGGTTTTCACACTTCATGCGCCATGCTCCTTTCTTCAATGACCACAATGCGCTCCATTCCGGAGGCTTTCAACACCTTCATCGGCTGCGGCGGCACATTTTCCACCCGCACCACGCCCCGCAGCTCCCGCATGCGCCGGATGGCGTGAATCACGATGGCGATGCCGCTCGAGTCCATAAACGTCACGTCGCGAAAATCCAGCACGCAGACCATCGGAAGATAAAGATCGATCTTGTTGCCGATGATGCGCATCGTCTCCTTCGCGCTGTGATGATCGATATCGCCCTTTAAGGCAATAGTCAGCCGTTTATCCTGCAAAAAGCTTGTCATATTCATTTGCATCACTCCAGACATAAAAAATGGACACGCACGGAATTTCCATGCGTGTCCATTATACGTTTTTTTCCGTGCGTCTTTGGTCGAACGAGAGATGGCGCTTACTTTTTCAGCCGCTTTTCGCTTTCAATCAGCTGCGCCAGCAACGCCTGATTCTTGGCGAGCTTCTCCTTCTGATCGTTTACGACCTTTTCGGGCGCTCTCGAGACGAACGCTTCATTCGAGAGCTTGCTTTCAAACAGCGCGATCTGCTTGAGGCAGTTCTCCTTCTCCTTCGCGATTCGCGCAAGTTCCTTTTCAAAGTCGACAAGCTCGGCAAGCGGCATAAAGAGTCTGGCCGCATGCGTCGTGACCTCGACAAGGCTGTCGTCATTGGCATCCGCGTCCGCCGCTTCCATGCCGCAGACCTTCACATCCTCCGCGCCTGCAAGACGCAGGAAGAACGCCTTGCCAGCCTCGAAGACCTCAGGCTGCGAAGCCGCGATGGTGAGGTTGACCTTCCTGCTCATCGGAACGTTCATCTCTGCCCGGCGCGCGCGAAGAGCGGTGATAGCCTCGATGATCTGCTCCATAGCGGCTTCTTCCGCGCCGAACGCGAATTCCTCGCGGTAGACCGGCCACTCGGCGGAAATCAGGAACTTGCCCGCGTGGGGAATGGCCTGCCAGATCTCCTCGGTGATGAACGGCATGAACGGGTGCAGAAGCCGGAGCGTCTGGTCAAGGACATAGACCAGCACCTTCTGCGCGGCGAGCTTGCTCTTTTCGTTCTCGCTGTAGAGCCGGGTCTTGGTCAGCTCAATATACCAGTCACAGTAAGTGTCCCAGATGAAATCATAGACCTTGCTGGACGCAACGCCGATCTCGTACGCGTCCAAGTTCGCCGTGACCTCGCGAATGAGCGTGTTGAGCTTCGACAGGACCCACTTGTCCTCCTGCTCCAAGTCCTCCATGACGGGAAGGCCGGGCTCGCCAATGGTGAGGTTCATGAGGACATAGCGGCTTGCATTCCAGATCTTATTCGCGAAGTTGCGCATCGCCTCGCACTTTTCCACATAGAAGCGCATGTCGTTGCCGGGAGAGTTGCCGGTGATGAGGTTGAAGCGCAGCGCGTCTGCGCCGTATTTTTCGGCCATCTCGAGGGGGTCGATGCCGTTGCCAAGGGACTTGGACATTTTTCTTCCCTTGTCATCGCGCACGAGGCCATGGATAAAGACGGTCTTGAACGGCTCTTTTTTCATCTGCTCCATGCCGGAGACGACCATGCGCGCCACCCAGAAGAAGATGATATCATAGCCCGTGACCATATCGGTCGTCGGGTACCAGTATTTGAGGTCTTCGGAATCCAGATCGGGCCAGCCGAGCGTGGAGAACGGCCACAGACCGGACGAGAACCACGTGTCGAGCACGTCTTCGTCGCGGGTCAGCTTCGTGCAGCCGCATTTTTCGCACTTTGTCGGGTCTTCGCGGCTGACATTGATATGGCCGCATTCGTCACAGTACCACGCGGGGATCTGATGGCCCCACCAGAGCTGGCGGGAGATGCACCAGTCGTGCACGTTTTCCATCCAGTTGAGATACGTCTTGGAGAAGCGCTCCGGAACGAATTTGATCGTGCCGTCCTTCACGACGCGGATGGCCTCTTCTGCCAGCGGCTTCATCTTGACGAACCACTGCGCGGAAATGAGCGGCTCGACATCGTTGTGGCAGCGGTAGCAGGTGCCGACATTGTGGGAATACGGCTCGGTCTTGACCAGATACCCCTGCTCTTCGAGGTCCTTTACCAGGGCCTTGCGGCATTCGTAGCGGTCCATGCCGTTGTACTTGCCGCCGTTTTCGTTGATATGGCCGTCGTCGGCGATGACGCGGATGACATCAAGGTTATGGCGCAGGCCGACCTCAAAGTCATTGGGGTCGTGCGCCGGGGTCATTTTGACCGCGCCGGTGCCGAAGCCGATCTCGCAGTATTCATCGCCCACGATGGGAATTTCGCGGTTCATGATGGGCAGGATACAGGTCTTGCCGATGAGGTGCTTGAACTTTTCGTCGTTCGGGTTGACGGCCACGCCGGTGTCGCCCATCATGGTTTCCGGGCGGGTCGTGGCGACGACGATATCGCCGGAGCCGTCAGAGAGCGGATAGCGGATATACCAGAGATGGCCGGGCTTGTCAACGTATTCGACCTCCGCGTCGGAGAGAGCGGTCAGGCAGTGCGGGCACCAGTTGATGATGCGGCTGCCCTTGTAGATCAGGCCCTTGTCGTACATCTCGCAGAAGGCCTCACGCACGGCTTTGGAGCAGCCCTCGTCCATCGTGAAGCGGCTGCGCGACCAGTCGCAGCTGACGCCGAGCTTTCGCTGCTGCTCGACGATGCGGCTGCCGTACTTTTCCTTCCACGCCCAGACGCGCTCGAGGAACTTTTCGCGGCCAAGGTCATAGCGGGTCTTGCCCTCCTTGACGCGCAGCTCTTCCTCGACCTTGATCTGGGTGGCGATACCGGCGTGGTCCGTACCGGGAAGCCACAGGGCGCTGTAGCCCTCCATGCGCTTATAGCGGGTCAGAATGTCCTGCAGCGTCGAGTCCAGCGCGTGGCCCATGTGGAGCTGGCCGGTGACGTTGGGAGGCGGCATGACGATGGAATAGGGCTTTTTGTCGGGATCGGGTTCGGCCTTGAAGCAGTCGCTGTCCAGCCACATCTGGTAGATCTGGCTTTCCACCTGCGTCGGGTCGTATTGCTTGGGCAGTTCTTTTCTCATGTTGATTCTCCTATTGAAACATATTGTTTATTCTTCAGTCAATTTTGCACAGGGGCAGGCTGCGTGGGCACGGAAAAAGTCCAGAAATTCCTCCGGCGTGCCTAAAATCAGATCCTTCTTTTGCAGGACCGTGGCCGAGCCGGAGTGCGTCAGCAGGAAAAGGCGCGGCGTTTCCACCAGCGTTTCCATTTTTTCATACGGGAAGTCGGCCGATTTCTGGTTTGTCTTGATCTGCATTGCCTCGTCCGTGAATCGAATCTTCGGCTTTGACGACAGATCCATCCCGCCGAGGCTCTTTAGCAGCAGCGACGCGGATCTCTGAAACTGCCGCGTCATGCTCGCGTCCGGCCTTGGCAGGAGCCGCGCCGCCGCAATGACCAGCGCGATCGCGCCTGCGGCAAGCAGCGTCGTGTTCCTCGGCTCCGTTAGGCCTGTCACGAGTAGGAAAACGCCTATGGCCGCCAAAACCACAGACAAAACAGTCTGCACGGTCTTCCGGCGCTTCAGCACCGGATCGTCGGCCCGGTTCGCTTCCGCAAAGCGGTTCACGCCGTCGGTCATGCGCCAGAGCTTCGGGTTCATCTTCCGCGAAATGATCTCCGTGCGCGCCCGCAGCGCCTTCGCGAGCTCCTCCTGAAGCTCTGCGCTGTAGGGCGTGGGGACAAATACAAATTCGCTCGGCATATGGCGGTTCCTCTCTTTCTCTATGGTATTGGCGGCGGTTTTGCGCAGGAAAAGTCGAAAAACCGCTTGTGGTTGGTAGGGGCGGGGCTCTGCTCCGCCCGGCGGAGGGCAGTTGTTATAGCGGAAATCTCAGGCGGATAAGAATGCAGTTTCCTGCGTGTTCGTAGGGGCCGATGCCTACATCGGCCCGTTGGGAAGCTGCGAAATCGCCGGAGATTCCCGTAAAATCGGTATATTCTGCGGGCGGACAGAGTCGTCCGCCCCTACGGAGTACAGGGGGCAGCGAAACCTTGCTGTAGGGGTCGACGACTCTGTCGGCCCGTTTGGGTAGTTACGAATTCGCCGAAGAGTTCTGTAAAAACGGACTGTTCTGCGCGGGCCGATGTAGGCATCGGCCCCTACAACCAAATGCGCACGTACCTGCGGATTCGCCGAAGATTTCCAAAGATTCGGTGCGTCCTGCCGGGCGGAGCGGCCCCGCCCCTACCAGAACTTTGCGTTTGCAAGAAAAACGCCCTGAGTTTTCATACTCAGGGCGAAGAAGATCTCCGTGGTACCACCTGTATTCCCGCTTGCGCGGGCACTCGCAGCTCTGTAACGGGAGGACCCGGCGGGGCTTACTGTGCGTTCAGCCCGGCGGCTCGGAGGCGACGGGAACTTCGGCTTTGCGGAAGCTTACACCAGCCGCTTCCTCTCTGCGGCGCTGCGCGAAGTTCATTCCTCTTCTCAGCTTGTATCGGTATGGGAAACTGATGCGTTATACGTCCTCGATGATGGGCGAGGGCTTGGCCTGCTGCGGGTTGACGAGGGCGCGGAACTTGCTCCGGGACTCGCGGATCTCGCTCAGGGCCTGTGCGATGGCTTCCTCTGTGCGCTTCATGGAATCGTCGACATAGTCGTTCGTGACCTGACGCAGCTCCTTGATCTTGGCCTGCGCGTTCTTCATGAGGTCGTCGGCCTCCTTCTGGGCCTGCAGATAGACCTCCTCGTGCGAGATCATCTGCCGGGCGCGCTGCTCGGCCTGCTTGAGAATGTTTTCGGCCTCGCGCTTGGCGTTGGTGATGACGTCGTTGCGGGATTCCACGATCGTCTTGGCCTGCTTGAGTTCACCGGGAAGCTGATTGCTGATCTCGTCGAGAAGATCGAGAACCTTGTCGCGTTCGAGCACGCACTTGTCCGCGCCGAGCGGCAGGCTCCACGCATCCTGTACCATCTCATACAATGTCGTCAGGATCTCTTCAATACCGCTTGCCATAAAAATACCTCCTTAGATTTGCTCCATCATGCGGGCTTTAAAGTCCGGGATGATCGCAGCCGGGAGAAAATCACTCACGTCGGCGTCATACCGCGCCAGCTCCTTGACGGCGCTCGAGCTCAGGTACATGAACTGGTGCTCGGCAGTCAGGAACATGGTATCCAGTCCGGGGTTGAGTTTGTGATTCATGAGCGCCATCTGGAACTCGCGCTCGAAATCAGAAACGGCCCGCAGGCCCTTGATGATAATGGAGCTGCCCTGTTCGCGCGCAAAGTCGGCCAGCAGCTTGTCGGAGTGCATGACCGCGACGTTCGGAATGTCCGCCGTGACGCGGCGGATAAGCTCAGCGCGCTCCTCCGGCGTGAACATGGGGCTTTTTTCACAGTTATACATCACGCAGACGATCAGCCGGTCAAAGCTGCGCGCCGCACGGGTGATGATGTTGAGATGTCCGTTTGTGACAGGGTCGAAGCTGCCGGGGTAAATTGCTGTTCTCATGGCGCCTCCAGACGGCTATCCTCTGCGGAAGATCGTCACCGCAGCCTTGCCGTAACGGTAATCCCGGTAACGCGCAAGACCCGGAATGTCGTCCGGAAGGGACTTCTCAAAGGGTCTTTCACAGACTATTATACCACTGTTCGTCAAAATGTCAATTTCTGATATGATTTTTAGCGCAGTTTCAAGGAAAATTTCCGCGTAAGGCGGGTCTAAAAGGATCAAATCGAACTGTCTGCGGCAGGTTTTCAGGTAGGAACTGTAATCCGCCTGCACAACTTCGGCACGTTCTTCCAGCCTTGTCTTTTTCAGGTTCTCCCGAATAACGCTGACCGGCTCTCCGCCCTTGTCGACAAAGGTGCAGTGCGCCGCGCCGCGGCTGAGCGCCTCGATGCCGAGCTGTCCGGAGCCGGCAAACAGGTCGAGCGCCGTTCTTCCCTCGACCTCAAACTGGATGGCGGAGAAAATGCCCTCCTTGACCTGATCCATGGTCGGGCGGGTATCCATGCCCCTGGGGGCCTTCAGCGGGACGCCTCTGGCGGTTCCTGTGATGACGCGCATGGCGTTTGCCCTCCTTCCTTCGGGTGAAAATGCTGATAGACAGCCAGCGCGGCGGACGCGGGGAGCACCTGCTCAAGCTGGCTGCGCTCCGCCTGCGAAATGGCTTTAACGGAGCGGAATTTCTTTAACAGCGCCTGCCGCCGCTTTTCACCGATGCCGGGGATATCCTCCAGACCGGATTTTTTCATGCGGCGGGAGCGCAGCGCACGCTGGTACGTGATGGCGAAGCGGTGCGTCTCCTCCTGGATCGTGCCGATGAGGGCGAAAACGGACGGGACGGCGCTGATGGCGATCTCATCGCCCGCGGCGGTCACGAGCGCTCTTGTGCGGTGCTTGTCGTCCTTGACCATGCCGTAGGCCGGGATATCCAGCCCCAGCGTTTGCAGCACATCCTCCGCGACCTTTGTATGCTCGACGCCGCCGTCGATCAGCAGCACGTCCGGGCGCTCGGAAAAGCCCGCGTCCTGCTGGACGTAATGCGTCAGCCTGCGCAGCAGCACCTGATGCATGGACGCGTAATCGTCCTGATCGGTCAGGCCCTCGACGCGGAAGCGCTTATAGGCGGATTTGAGCGGCCTGCCGTCCTGAAACACGACCATGGACGCGACGATATCCGTCCCGGCCAGGTTGGAAATATCATAGGACTCCATCCGGTGCGGGATATCCGGCAGATGGAGCATATCGGCCAGCGCACCGAGCGTGCCGGTGCGGCGCTCGGCTCTGGTTGTGATGCGCTCAGCCTCCTCGCGCGCGTTTTTATGCGCAAGCTCGACCAGCCGGACATTGTCGCCGCGCTGCGGCATGCGGATAAGGACCTTTTTGTTCAGTTCCTGCTGCAAAAGGGCCGAGAACAGCTCCGCATCCTCCAGCTCAAACGGCGTAAGAATGATCTTGGGCGCTGTGCCGCGCGCAAGATAGAACTGCTTGACGAGGGCGGAGACGGCCTCCTGCGGGTCGTCCGCCGGGGAAAGTATCTCATATTCCTTGTCGAGCAGGCTTCCGCTTACATAATGCAGAACTGCGAAGCAGGCCCGCGCTTCGTTCTGGTAATAGCCGATCACGTCGGTATTGGCCATCGTCCCGGCGGTCACAAGCTGCTTTTCGCCGAGGGATTCGACGGCGCGCAGCCGGTCGCGCAGGGACGCGGCAAGCTCAAACTGTAATTTATCTGCCGCGGCCTCCATCTGCGTGCGCAGCTCGTCCGCGACCTTTTTATAATTGCCCTGCAAAATCAGCACGGCCTGCTCCATGCGGGCATGGTAGTCCTGCTGGCTGCGCGAGAGCTGACACCAGCCGTCGCAGTTGTTCATGTGGAAGTTGAGGCACGGGCGGTCCTTGCCGAGGTCGCGCGGGAACTGTTTGGAGCAGCCGGGCAGCTTCAGCGTCAGGCGGAGCGTGTCGATCACGTGCTGCGTGACGGAGCGGCCGCCGAAGGGGCCAAAATAGCTGGCCTTATCCCCTGCCGTTTTGCTGACCATCTGCATGACGGGATAGTCCTGCGTCAGGTCGACACGCAGATAGGGGTAGCCCTTGTCGTCCTTTAAAAGGATGTTGTACTTCGGCATATGCCGCTTGATAAGCGAGCATTCGAGCACCAGCGCCTCAAACTCCGAGCGCGCGACGATGGTATCAAAATGGTCGATCTGCGACACCATTTTACGCGTCTTCGGCGTATGCGCCGCCGTATCCTGAAAATACTGGCTGACGCGGTTCTTGAGCTTTTTGGCCTTGCCGACATAGATGACCGTGCCGGTCTTATCCTGCATGATGTAGACGCCCGGCTCGTATGGCAGAGAGAGCGCCTTGTCCTTGAGTTCTTCAAACGTCATAGCTTCTGAATAAAAAAGCGCTGCGGACGCAGCGCAAGCAAATGTGCAGATCGGGCGGCAGAATCAGGAGGGGCATCCCCCTCCTGATTCTGCTGGTTTGTAAAAAATGCCTCAGAAGACCTCTTTTACGAGCATATCGGTCAGTGCTTTTACTGCTTCTTCCTCATCGGGGCCTTCCGCAATGATGCTGACGCGCGTGCCCTTGGTGATGCCCATGGACAGAACGCCGAGCAGGCTCTTGGCGTTGATCTTGCGATCCTCGACCTCGACCCAGATGCTGGACTTGAACTCGTTCGCCTTCTGGATAAAGTAGGTGGCCTGCCGGTTGTAGAGGCCGGATTCACACTTCACGATGGATTGCTGCATATACATAGACGACACTCCTTATACATCCTGCCGGGGATTTCAATTGGTTTTGACCTTCTAATTTTAGCAAATTTCATTGAAATGTCAATCACTATTTCATTGCGCCCCGATTTCCGGACAAAAATCGATGGGCCTTATTTGAATTCGACGATCGTGACGCCGGATTCGCCCTCGCCGTAAACGCCGAGGCGGAAGGACTTGACGTATTTGCAGCGGCGCAGCTCCTCCTGCACGGCTGCGCGCAGGACGCCCGTGCCCTTGCCGTGGATAATGCGTGCGTTTGGGAGATTGCCCATATAGGCCGCGTCCAGGAAATTATCGAGCACCGGCAGCGCCTCGTCCACGGCCATGCCGCGGATATCGAGTTCCGGCTGCGCCGCGGCCTTCAGCTCACGCACCTTGCCCGCGATGACCTTTTTCGCCGCGTTCTGCGTCTCGTTTTCGAGCAGGTATACCTCCTCCGGCTTCGCCGTGATCTGCATGATGCCGGCGCGCAGCTGATAGCTGCCGTCCTTGTTAATGGCAAGGACGCTCGCCTTTGTGCCGAGCTTCAAAAGCTCGACCGTATCGCCCACGCGGATGGCGCGGGTCGGCTCCGGGCGCTGCTTTTCCTCACGCTGGGGCTGCATTCTGCTTTCGGCCTCGTTGAGACTGCGGCGCAGCTGCGCCTGCTTTTCATTGGAGCCGGGGACGAACGCGCCGTTTTTCGCCTGCTTCCGGAGCTGCTTGAGTTCTTCGTAGACCGCGTCGGCAGCACGGCGGGCATCGTCGATGATATACTGCGCCTCCTTGCGCGCCTGCTGGGCGGCCTTTTCCTTTTCCTGCTTGATCTGGGCGTAATATTCGTCGGATTTTTCCTTCTGCTTTTCCGTCTCGCGGCGCAGGCGCTCAGCCTCCTCCTTTGCCTTCTCCATCTCCTGCCGCTGCTGGTCAAGCTGCGTCAGAACGTCCTCGAAGTTCACGTCGTTCTGGCTGACAAGACTGCGGGCCTGCTCCAGAATGGCCTCGTCGATGCCGAGCCGCTTGGAGATGGCGAACGCGTTGGACTTGCCGGGCACGCCGATGAGCAGCCGGTAGGTCGGCTGGAGCGTCTCGACGTTAAACTCGCACGACGCGTTCATGACGCCGCTTGTGCGCATGGCATAGAGCTTCAGCTCGGCATAGTGCGTCGTCGCGGCGACGCCTGCGCCGCACTTGCGGCAGAACTCAATGATGGAAATGGCCAGCGCCGCACCCTCGGCCGGGTCGGTTCCGGCGCAGAGCTCATCAAACAGCACGAGGCTGTCTTTGTCGCAGACCTTGAGGATCTCTACAATATTCTTTGTATGCGACGAGAACGTGGAAAGCGACTGCTCGATGGACTGCTCGTCGCCGATGTCAGCGAAAACCTGCTCGTAGACATTGATCGCGCTGCCGTCGTCGGCAGGGATATGCAGGCCGCATTCGGCCATGAGCGTGAGAAGGCCGATGGTCTTGAGCGTGACGGTCTTGCCGCCGGTGTTGGGGCCGGTGATGA
>OIWS01002981.1_pt1 | contig 12859 bp, 8 predicted proteins | sample 1587611 | NCBI WGS metagenome assembly OIWS01 (sample SAMEA3888919, study PRJEB22519) | human gut metagenome | biome: human gut; feature: human-associated habitat; material: faeces | place: Denmark | collected 2010 | reverse complement strand
TATAAGAAAAAGGGTGTATGTCATAGTTAGTCAGGCAAACTATGGAATACCTGTTATTGGTAAGATTCTTCCTATGTTAGGAGCACTTCCCATTCCGAATTCCATAAGTGAATATAAAAAATTTACAAAAGCATATAAGAAACGTATATCAGATGGACATCCGGTTGTTATATATCCTGAAGCACACGTATGGCCATATTATAATAAAATAAGACCTTTTGAAAAGACATCATTCAGATTTCCAGCAGAGCTTGGAGCACCGGTTTATGTTATGACTACAACCTATACAAGACGAAGGCTTTTTGGAAGAGCTATGAAAAAACCAAAGATTAATGTATATGTAGATGGCCCATATTATGTAGATGAAAATCTTTCGATAAAGGATAATCAGCAGCAACTTCATGATAAAGTATATGAGGTTATGAACATGAGAAGTAAACAAAGTGATTATGAATATATACAATATATACATTGCAGCCATAATAGTGCCGTAGATAAAGACATAAGTCATTAAAAGCATGGCAGAGGAGACTACTAATCACATGAATATATTATTTTGCGGAGACAGAAATGTTCAGAATGGCCTGCTTATAGCAGTTCTTTCTCTTTTAGAGAATACGCAGGAGCATTTTGATATATATGTTTTAACCTTGAATATTATTATGAATGAAAAAATATATAGTCCAATTGAAGCATCATTTATAGATTATCTTAACAATGAGGTTTCAGCACAATATGATGACAGGTTATATATTAAGCTTATAGATACAACAAGTCTTTTTAAAGGCGAAACACCTGATGCTAATCTGTCAACAAGATTTACACCTTGTTGTATGTTAAGGCTTTTTGCTGATAAGATTGATGAGATTCCTGACAGGATATTATATCTTGACACAGATATTATATGCAGAAAAGATTTTGGGGATTTTTACTACCAGAATATGGAAGGTGTTGAGCTTGCAGGTGTGCTTGATTACTATGGGAGCTGGTTCTTTAGAAAAAATATTTTAAAAAGGGATTATCTTAACTCAGGTGTACTTCTTATGAACATGTCAGAGCTAAGAAAAACAGGTCTTCTTAGTAAATGCCGTCATATGTGTACAACAAAAAAGATGTTTATGCCAGATCAGTCTGCGCTTAACAAGCTTTCGGTGTCAAAACGTATATGTGAAAGAAAATATAATGACCAGAGAAGGCTTCATATAGATACAGTATTCCAGCATTTTACAACGCATTTTAAGTTCTTTCCATATGTTAGGACGGAAACTGTAAAACCATGGCAGACAGAGGAAGTGACAACAGTATTACATATACCGGAGACAGAATATAAAGCATTGTTTGACAGATATTATGATGTTAAGAAAAGTATAATGATATCTGATGCTAAGAAACAAGGAAAGGGAGAATTGTATGTATAACAAAGATGAATTAATACCAATATTTTTTACAATAGATGATGGATATGCACCATATCTTCACGTTGCACTTATATCACTTATAGAGAATGCTTCAGAGGATAGAAAGTATAAGATTATAGTTGTATATCAGGAGCTTAACGAAGAAAACAGAAATAATCTTGCAGCTTTGGTAAAGAATCATCAAAACTTTGAGATTGAGTTTAAATATATGAAACAGAGCCTTGATATGATAACAGACAGAATTGAGAACAGGCTTCGTTCAGATTACTTTACAATGACTATATATTTTAGAATATTCATACCGGATATGTACCCAGAATATGATAAGGCTATATATATAGACAGTGATATAGTAGTGCCTGGTGATATATCAGAGTTATATGATACAGATATGCATAATAATCTTATTGGTGTTGTTAAGGATGGCTCGGTTAATGACGTTGCGGAGCTTCAAAGATACATGACAGAGTCACTTGGACTTAAGCTTGGCGATTATTTTAATTCGGGTATGCTTCTTATGAATATGAAGGAACTGCGCAATGTAAAGCTTGCAGAGCATTTTCTTTATCTTCTTAATAAGTACCACTTTGATTGTGTTGCACCAGATCAGGATTATCTTAATTCTATGTGTTATGGAAAGATAGAGTATCTTGATTCGTGCTGGGATGCAATGCCTAACAGGAATAAACCGGAGATTAAGAATCCTAAGATTATTCACTATAACCTGTTTGATAAGCCTTGGTGCTATGATGATATACAGTATCAGGATTATTTCTGGAAATATGCCAGACAGTCTGTATATTATGACCAGATAAAAGCATTTAAGGCTGCTTATACAGATAAGCAGAAGGAGGATGACCATACACATCTTCTGGATCTTTTCAGAAGAGCAGGAACTAACGCTGATACAGAGGTTACATTTAGAAAAGTGCTTGAAAGTGGAGAAAAGATAAGATTATGATTCTGGGTGGCAGTAAAAAAGAGGTTATTAAGAATATAAAAGAAGCAGCAGATACTGGAAGATTCAACGATAAAGTGGAAACGGGAGATCCTGAATTAAGTACTGCACAACGCAAAAGATTACTTGGAAAGTATGTAAAACAGCGTAATGAGCTTCCGTATCATTATCGTAACGGGATGGCAAGACGTATAGTAGATATCGTGACGTTTGGCGTTAATATAAGAACAAAGGTTGTTGGAGCTGAAAAGATAAAGAACATAAAAACAGGAGCTATAATAACAAGTAATCATTTTAATCCAGTAGATACAACTATTGTCCGTTATGGCATAAAGAAAGTCAGAAAATACAGAATGTTCATCATAAGTCAGGATACTAACTTTGCTATGAAGGGACTGGTTGGCTTCCTTATGAGATATGCTGATGAGATACCTATAAGTAAAGATAAGGAATATATGAACAGACATTTTTACCGGACACTGAATAATCTGCTTGTAAACAAGCACGAATATATCCTTATATATCCTGAGCAGGAAATGTGGCTTAATTATCGTAAACCAAGGCCACCAAAGCGTGGTGCGTATCTGTATGCTGCTAAGTTTAATGTTCCTATAATATCATGTTTTGTTGAGATGGTTGATACAGATAAGGACGACACAAAGGAGTTTAAGAAGGTTAAATATGTACTTCATATATTAGATCCGATATATCCTGATCCTGAGAAAAATGAACGGGATAACAGCTTTGATATGATGAGAAGGGACTATATGCAGAAAAAGGAAGCATATGAAAAAGCATATGGAAAGCCACTTGAATATGCCTTTGAACCGTCTGATATCGCAGGCTGGAAGGGCGAAGAGCTTGAATAACATATAAATATTCAGTAACATAATATTATTTATGACATATCTATGACACATCTGTCAGGCAATATACCTGATGGATGTGTTTTTTAATGAGAAAATATATCAGCAGCTGTCCGAAAAAATACTTGCAATATACCCGGTGGGGGTATATATTGTATGTGGAAATATTAATAGCTGTTAAGATTAAGGACAAGGAGAAAGGTATGGCAGAGGATAAAAAATGTTGTTGTAAAAAAAAGAAAGAACGTACTGATTCAGAAAAAAAGCTGCTTTTAAACAGATTAAAAAGAATAGAAGGCCAGATAAGGGGAATATATGGTATGGTTGAGGATGATGCATATTGTATAGATATTCTTAATCAGTCGTTAGCAGCTAATGCTGCATTGACAGCATTTGATAAAGCATTGTTGTCTAATCACATAAAGACATGTGTGGTTGAAGATATTAAAAATGGTGATGATGAAGTCGTAGATGAACTTGTCATGACACTGCAGAAGTTTATGAAGTAAGTTTTTTGTTTTATCAATGAAAAGAAGAGACTTATGAGCTTACAAATATATAGGATACCCGGGTCAAAAGGTCTAAGCTCATAGGTGTGTGAGTGCGTAGCACGAAACAATCTGTAGGTATCAAAGTCGTGGGATTTTGCCCCAGACATCATATATAATGCAATGTCAGGAAAAGAATAAAAGGAATAAGGAAAAGAGGTATGAATATGGGAACAGCGGTTATATTAGTAGTACTTGTTATTATAGTAGTATTTGCAGTCAGAAGTGGTATTAAACATGGTAAAGGTGAAGGCGGCTGCTGTGGTGGTGGTAGTTCAGTAAAAGAAGAGAAAAAAGTGCTTACTGGTGATATTATTGCCACTAAAATAGTAAGTATTGAAGGAATGCATTGTGAAAACTGCAAAAATAGTATCGAACATCAGATAAACAGACTAGATGGAGCATCATGCGAGGTTAATCTAAAAAAGAAAACAGCTGTCATAAAGCTGGATAAGTCTGTTGATGATGATACTATAAGAAGAACTATAGAAAGACTTGATTTTAAGGTTTTGGATATAAAGAATGCATAATATATTTAATCCATGTTTATAAATTAGGTAAGAAGTCAGAAAGGATAATAAATATGCAACAGTATAATGTAACAGGAATGACGTGTGCAGCCTGCCAGGCAAGGGTTGAAAAGGCTGTGGCAAAGGTAGATGGTGTCACAAGCTGTTCAGTAAGTCTTCTTACGAATTCTATGGGAGTAGAAGGAACGGCTATGGCACAGGATATAATAAAAGCAGTAGAGGATGCAGGATATGGAGCATCTGAAAGGAATGAAGGAGCAAAGTCTTTTAACGGACATAGTGGAAATTCAGTTATATCAGGTCTTGAAGAATCTCTTAAGGATACAACAACTCCGTTATTAGCTAAAAGACTTGTGTCATCTTTAGTATTTCTGCTGATACTTATGTATTTTAGCATGGGACATATGATGTGGGGATGGCCGCTTCCTAAAGTGCTTGAAGATAATCATGTGGCTATGGGACTTATCCAGATGTTACTTACGATTATTATTATGGTAATCAATCAGCACTTTTTTATAAGTGGCATAAAAAGTGCTCTTCATGGTTCACCAAACATGGATACGCTTGTTGCACTAGGCTCTGGCGCAGCATTTTTATACAGTACATATGCGCTTTTTGCCATGACAGATGCACAGCTGCATATGGATATGGATAAGGTCATGCACTATATGCATGAGTTTTATTTTGAATCAGCAGCTATGATTCTTACGCTGATTACCATAGGCAAGATGCTTGAGGCACATTCAAAGGGAAAGACAACGGATGCACTTAAGAGTCTTATGAAGCTTGCAGCAACAACGGCAACTATAATTATAGATGGAGAAGAAAAACAGGTTCCTGTGGAACAGGTATCAAAGGGTGATATATTTGTAGTTAAACCGGGTGAGAATATACCAGTAGATGGAGAAATCATAGAAGGAAGCAGTGCGGTTAATGAATCAGCACTTACAGGTGAGAGTATACCAGTAGATAAAACCGTTGGAGATACAATATCCGCAGCAACGCTTAACACATCAGGATATCTTAAGTGTAAGGCAACAAGAGTTGGGGAGGATACAACTCTTTCACAGATAATCCAGATGGTCAGTGATGCAGCAGCAACAAAGGCACCTATAGCAAAGATAGCCGATAAGGTTTCAGGGGTATTCGTGCCTACTGTTATAGCTATTGCATTTGTAACTATAATTATCTGGCTTATATCAGGACAAAGCATAGGCTTTGCGCTTGCAAGGGGAATATCAGTGCTTGTAATAAGCTGCCCTTGTGCACTCGGACTTGCAACACCAGTAGCTATTATGGTAGGAAATGGTGTAGGTGCAAAGAATGGAATTATGTTTAAGACTGCTATATCGCTTGAACAGACAGGAAAGATGCAGATAGCTGCACTTGATAAGACTGGTACTATAACAGCTGGTGAACCGGTTGTTACAGATGTAATACCGGATTCAGGAATAAGTACACATAAGCTTGTATCTATAGCTAAAATGCTTGAAGCAAGAAGTGAGCATCCACTCGCAAAGGCAATAGTCAATTATGATATGAAGCAGATGGAAAACGACAATAATACAGTTGATTATGATTCAATACTCACGATAACTGAATCAAAGGCAGTTGCCGGAAATGGGCTTTCTGGACAGGCAGTCTGCAATGCTGATATACCTAAAGAGAATGTTAAGGTATCAGACAGGCTTGAACTTTATGGCGGTAATGCCAGATATGTAAGCCAGATAATTGATATACCATCAGATATGATAAAGATATCTGAGCAGTTATCAGATGATGGAAAGACACCGATGTTTTTTGCAACGGATAAAGAATTCTTAGGAATAATCGCTGTTGCTGATACGATAAAGGAAGATAGTCAAGAAGCTATAAAGCAGCTTAAGGATATGGGACTTTATGTAGTAATGATAACAGGAGATAACGAAAAAAGTGCCAATGCCATTGGAAAAATAGCAGGAGTTGATGAGGTCGTTGCAGGAGTTCTTCCAGATGGAAAGGAAAAGGAGATACGAAGACTAAAAAAGTATGGCAGGGTTATAATGGTAGGTGATGGTATCAATGATGCGCCGGCTTTAACAACAGCTGATATAGGAATAGCTATCGGTGCCGGTACAGATGTTGCTATTGATGCAGCAGATGTAGTGCTTATGAAGAGCAGGTTAAGTGATGTAGCAGCAGCTATCAGGCTTAGTCATAGAACCATAAGAAATATACATGAGAATCTGTTCTGGGCATTTATATATAATATCATAGGAATCCCGCTTGCGGCAGGAGCGTGGATACATCTTCTTGGATGGCAGATGAATCCTATGTTTGGTGCAGCGGCCATGAGTCTTTCAAGCTTCTGTGTAGTAACGAATGCGCTAAGGCTTAATCTTGTTAAGGTATATGATACTTCAAGAGATTCAAGGTATAAAAAAACTGCACATAGAAAAGGACTTATAGTTAATAACACCGGTGTAAAAAACACAGGTGTTTATGCCGGAGACGGCAATAAAGATAATATATCTTATAAAAATGATGAAGAAAAGAAAGAGGTAACTATTATGACAAAGACAATGAATATTGAAGGAATGATGTGTGGACATTGCGAGGCAAGAGTAAAAAAGGCGTTAGAGGCAGTAAGCGGAGTAAGCGAAGCAGTAGTAAGCCATGAAAATGGTACAGCAGTTGTTACACTTACACAGGATGTCTCAGATGATGTGCTTAAGAAGGCAGTAGAAGACCAGGATTATAAGGTTACGGGAATTACAGCCTGAAATTAAATGGTTGTTTAGCACAGTTGATTCATAGTATTTATGTTGACGTATTATATTGCTGCATTTATATTGACGAACGGACGCTATAAGGCTTGTGAAGTATTTTGAGAATAATGCTACAGTCACCAGAAAGCTGATTGGATATTTCTAAGATATTCCATGTAGGTATTGTTTACGGACACAACCGCTCATACGAAACATCCATGTTTCGTTTTCGCTCGATTATACATCCATGTATAATCGTTGCTGGATATTGAGGGAATATCTAAGAACTATCACAATCAGCTTTCAAGTGTTCCTTGCGCATTATTCTTAAAATACCTCACAAGCCTTATGGCTGTCTTTGGCATAATATAATATTAAAACCTACTCTGCTGTGTTGATACAATGAAAAGTCAGAAAAAGGTGGGATTGAGTACATTGTGTCCAATCCCACCTATGTATTTTATATTGAAGTGGTGGAAATTGACTCTATATGAGAAAAAGCTAATCTGGGTCATATTTTGATGATAGATTTGCAAGGGAAATTTGACCCAATATGAGAAAAAGCTAATCTGGGTCATATTTTAATGATTGATAAGCCAGGAAATTATGACCCAATATGAGAAAAAGCTAATCTGGGTCATATTTTAATGATTGATAAGCCGGAAAATTATGACCCAATATGCGAAAATGACAATCTGGGTCACATTTCACAGCATGATTAGCAAAAATATTATGACCCTATTTGCAAAATTGCTAATTTGGGTCATATTCGCTGTAAGAAAAAGGAAGAAAAATTTGACCCAGATTAGCTTTTTCGTATATTGGGTCACTTTTCCATTTCCTGCTTCAATAGAGAATACATATTAGGATTTAGCGCTTTACGCACAATTCCGCCCTGTTTCGTCACCTTGATTTAATTGAATATTCAGTATTACATTATGCCGTAACACAGACAAATATAAGCTACAGGCAGTCCTGCATACTATGCGAAATGCACTTGAAGTTTGATTGTGATAGTTCTTAGTCTTTCCCTTAGTCAACCAGCTAGCTTCGTACACGGATGTACGAAGCAGCGAAGCCGCGCCATGGACGGCGCGTCTGAGCGGTAGCGTCAGTTACCATAGTTTATATGGAAAGACTTAGAAATATCCAATCAAAGCTTCTGGCATTGAACATAGTGTGCAGGACTGCCTGTAGCTTATATTTGTCGTCCGTTCGTCATCAACTGAAATTCAATTAAACAACAATACATCTATCATGAATATTTTTCCATAATATGAATATAATCATACTATATGTATAAAAATCCGTACAAGCTTATTGCTTAATCAGTCAATGTATGTTATAATTTTAACAATGACATTGTACGGAACAATTTAACATGGGTTATGAATGGAGGGAATCTTATGAACAAATGGGTTTACAGATTTTCAGAAGGAAATGCTTCTATGAGAGCGTTGCTAGGAGGAAAAGGAGCTAATCTGGCGGAGATGACAGGACTGGGTATGCCGATACCACAGGGCTTTACAGTTACAACGGAAGCATGTACGAATTATTACGATAATGGGCAGAATATATCAGAGGAAATAAAGACACAGATATTCGAAGCACTTGCATGGCTTGAGGAATACAACGGAAAGAAATTCGGGGACAATAGCGATCCGCTGCTTGTTTCTGTAAGATCTGGTGCAAGAGCATCTATGCCGGGAATGATGGATACAATACTCAATCTTGGACTTAACGATGTTGCAGTTGAGGGGTTTGCCGCTAAAACAGGTAATCCAAGATTTGCGTATGATTCATATAGAAGATTCATACAGATGTTTTCAGATGTAGTTATGGAAGTATCAAAGTCTGAGTTTGAAAAGATTATAGATGAAGTAAAGACTGCTAAGGGTGTTAAGTATGATACAGAGCTTACAGCTGATGATATGAAGGAGCTTATTACAAGATTCAAGGCATTTTACAAGGAGTCAAAGGGAGAAGAATTTCCACAGGATCCAAAGGTTCAGCTTATGGAAGCAGTAAAGGCGGTATTCCGTTCATGGAACAATCCAAGAGCGATTGTATACAGAAGAATGAATGATATTCCAGGTGACTGGGGAACAGCAGTTAATGTCCAGACTATGGTGTTTGGTAATAAAGGTGATACATCTGGTACTGGCGTTGCATTTACAAGAAATCCATCAACAGGAGAAAAGGGAATATATGGAGAATATCTTATCAATGCACAGGGTGAGGATGTGGTTGCAGGTGTACGTACTCCACAGCCTATAACACAGCTTGAAAATGATCTTCCAGAGTGCTATGCACAGTTTATGGAGCTAGCCATGAAGCTGGAGGGACATTATAAGGATATGCAGGATATGGAATTCACCATTGAGGAAGGCAGGCTTTATTTCCTTCAGACAAGAAATGGTAAGAGAACGGCGCAGGCAGCTTTGAAGATAGCATGTGATCTTGTAGATGAAGGAATGATAACTCCTCAGGAAGCTGTTATAAGAATAGATGCCAAGTCACTAGATCAGCTTCTTCATCCTATGTTTGATGCTGAGGCATTAAAAGATGGTGAAGTTGTGGGTGAGGCACTTCCAGCATCGCCTGGTGCAGCGGCAGGTAAGATTGTATTCACTGCAGATGAAGCCAAGGAGCTTGGTAAAGGCGGTAAAGGAGAGAGAGTTATTCTTGTAAGACTTGAAACGTCACCAGAAGATATCGAAGGTATGCATGCGGCACAGGGAATACTTACTGTACGTGGTGGCATGACATCACACGCAGCGGTTGTAGCCCGTGGTATGGGTACATGCTGTGTGTCAGGCTGTGGTGCAATATCTATAGATGAAGAAGCTAAGAAGTTCACACTTGGTGGATACACATTTACAGAAGGTGATTATATATCTTTGGATGGTTCAACTGGTAAGATATATAAAGGTGATATAAAGACAGTTGCAGCAACTATAAGTGGTAATTTTGAAAGACTTATGGGCTGGGCTGATGAATACAGGAAGCTTGGTGTAAGAACGAATGCAGATACACCAAAGGATACAAAGAAAGCGGTAGAGCTCGGTGCAGAAGGCATAGGACTTTGCAGAACAGAGCATATGTTCTTTGGTGAAGACAGAATACCTAAGTTCAGAAGAATGATTCTTTCTGATACAGTAGAGCAGAGAGTTGAAGCACTTAAGCCGATTGGAGAATTCCAGAAAGCTGACTTTAAGGCTATGTATGAGGCACTTGAAGGAAGACCAATGACTGTAAGATATCTTGATCCACCTCTTCATGAGTTCGTGCCTACAGATCCAGAAGATATCAAGGCACTTGCAGATGATATGGGACTTACTATTGATGAGGTAAAGGCAAAGTGTGATACACTTCATGAATTTAATCCAATGATGGGACATAGGGGATGCCGTCTTTCAGTAACATATCCAGAAATAGCGAGAATGCAGACGAGAGCGGTTATGGAAGCAGCTATAGAAGTATCAAGGGAAAAAGGGTATACTATTACACCAGAGATTATGATACCTCTTGTTGGAGAAAGAAAAGAGTTGAAGTATGTAAAGGATATTGTTATAGAAGAGGCAGAAGCTGTTAAGAAAGAGATGAACTCTGATATTAAGTATAAGATAGGTACTATGATAGAGATTCCAAGGGCAGCTCTTCTTGCTAATGAAATAGCAGAAGAAGCAGAGTTCTTCTCATTTGGAACCAATGATCTTACACAGATGACATTTGGTTTTTCAAGAGATGATGCTGGAAAGTTCCTTGATTCTTACTATAAGAGTATGATATATGAATCAGACCCATTTGCAAGACTTGACCAGAATGGTGTGGGTCAGCTTGTTAAGATGGCTGTTGAGAAAGGACATAAGACACGCCCAGAGCTTAAGTGTGGTATATGTGGAGAACATGGAGGCGATCCATCAAGTATTGAATTCTGTCATAAGGCAGGACTTGACTATGTAAGTTGTTCTCCATTCAGAGTGCCAATAGCAAGGCTTGCAGCAGCACAGGCTGCATTATCTAATCCGGACAGCAGCAAGTCAGATAGTGGTGCTGGAGCAGCAGCTGATATCGATATGGAAGAGATAAAAGAGAAAGCAAAGAAGGCGGCAAATGAAGCTGCAAAGGTTGGAAAGGAAGTTGCCAGAATAAAGGCTGGAGTAGCAGAGGCAAGGAAGGCATATAACGAGAATAAAGAGACTAAATAAAAGTAAATAATGTTTTTTGCAGGCTTTGCAGCCCAGAGCTGTTATAGATGTATGGATTGTCAGGATTCATAGCAAAGTAGAAAAGCTGATACAAAGGGGATTAAGTGCACATCACACTTAATCCCCTTTTATATCAGTTTATAAAAAATCATATCGGATTCATATTTTACTTGATAGCCTAGCTCATATTCTACTTCATATCCAGCAATCCAATCAGCGTAGCTTTATCATTCAGCTTAGGATTTTCAATCACGATTTCAAGCAGATAGTTTAGTGTATCACCAATCTGGGTGCCTTTAAGACCATATTCTATAAGGTCAAGTCCTGTGATATCCAGATCTTTGATAGAAAAACAGTCGCCACGCGCAAGTATTTCATCAGCCATAGTTTTTAGCTTTATAAGATGATTGTGTCTGCCTGGATTGGTTATAAAGGTTACTTCCTCACTTGCTTTTACAGCAGCAAGCTCATACTTGATAATGGATTCAAATATATCACGTCCACACTTATGGAGTTCTTCCCTGATTGCAGGTTCAGTTTCTTCTACACGGTCTTTTGAATATGTAAGAATCTTTACCACAGTATCAATGGTTTTGTTGTCCATTCTTAGGTGCCGGAGCGTATTATATGCATCCTCTGGATTGCCAGTAGAAAAGCATGCGGCGAGTCTTAAAGCAAAATTCTTTTCTACGTATCTGCATGTCAGAAGAATTTTTTTAGACTGCCTTGAAGTAAAACTGTCGTGCAGCTGTGGCAGTATATCCTTGAACAGATTAGTGGCTCCATATAAGCGGCAGAAATCAGGATTGTCAGACATGAGTGTTTTCTTAAGCTCAACACATACACGCTCCATGCTTACCTTCTGTATATTTGTGCTCAATTTTTCTATGGCTTTAAAAGTGTTATCATCAATAGTGAATCCAAGCTGTGCAGAAAAACGGATTGCACGCATCATCCGGAGAGCATCCTCTGTAAATCTTTCTACAGGATTTCCAACGCATCTTATTATTTTATTATTAATATCATCTATGCCACCATATTCATCGACAAGACCCATTCTGTCATTATATGCCATAGCATTGATGGTAAAGTCCCTTCTGCAAAGGTCATCAGTAAGCCTGTCAGAGAATTCAACAGACGAGGGATGCCTGCCATCAAGATAATCGCCATCAATACGGTATGTAGTAACCTCATAACCTGTTGAATGAAGCATGACGGTTACAGTACCATGTTGTATGCCGGTGTCAATTGTTTTATTGAAGTATGATTTGACTTCTTCTGGCAGGGCATTGGTTGTGATATCCCAGTCGTTTGGAACAACACCCATTATAGTGTCACGTACACATCCGCCAACAGCATATGCCTGATGTCCGTTTTTTTCAATAGTGTTTATTATAAATGAAACATCTTCTGGGAGTTCTATTTTAAAGTTATTCGAAGTGTTAAAGCTGTAAGCCTGTTTCTTAGATATATTTTTGTTCATAAAATCTCCAATCCTGCACTATGCCATAATAAGCTGTTAATTATAAATGCAAAATGATTTTATCAAAAAATATTGGTGACGTCAAAATCCTATGTCGT